>Ga0272441_10002244_pt1 | contig 39571 bp, 39 predicted proteins | sample SSMProp6N_FD_193582 | JGI IMG/M metagenome (GOLD analysis project Ga0272441, IMG submission 193582) | Marine sediment archaeal communities from Little Sippewissett salt marsh, Falmouth, MA, United States - SSM-Prop-6N | ecosystem: Environmental > Aquatic > Marine > Wetlands > Sediment ... | reverse complement strand
TCAGAGTCACTGACCAGGCAAACTGACACAAACCTATTATTTTCGCCGATTCACCGTCCATCAGGCAATGGGGTGCCGGGGGTGGGCCATGGGGGCGCACACCGCAACTGGTCCCGAGATCCCTCCCTCCGGGTGGCGGTCTATACGATATACTAGCAGTGTCACATCCTCATTCGGAGAGCACATCATGAACGTCCCCCTGAAGCGAGGTATGCTGATTCGGCACCAGGGCCATGTGTACGCGGTGGTCGAGTTCCAGGAACGGCGGACGGGCAAGCAGCGCGCGACCGTTCACGTGGCGCTCCGGGACGTGCGAGACGGTCATCCCGTGGACCGGTCGCTGTCGGACCTGGAGCCGATCGAAGAGGTTCCCCACGAGATCCGCGCGATGCAGTATCTGTACGCGAAGGGGGATACTCACATCTTCATGGACAGCGAGAGCTTCGACGAGTTTGAGTTGGCGTCGCCGCAACTCCACGGGGCTGAGCCGTTTCTTAAAGAGGGCGATGAATACCGCGTCACGTTTGTGGACGGGCAACCACTGGCCTTGAACATACCAGAGGTGGTGTTGTTGGGGGTCGCAGAGACCGCGGCCCCCTCGCATTCTGTGGGTGCGTCAAGCAATGTCATGAAAGAGGCGACGCTGGAGAACGAGCTGCTCGTGCGTGTGCCCCTGTTCATCAAGATGGGCGATGTGATTCGGGTGGATACGCGCAGCCGGGCGTACGTGGGGAAGGAGTAGCTCGCGCCGGCGGGGCGTGGTGGGTCTCAGCGGGTGGCGATCACGCCTGCACGTCCAGACCGCCCGAGGGAGTCTCCTGACCGGGGTCCTCATCCGGCGCCTGCTCATCCGGGGGATTTTCCTCGAAGGGCCGCCCCTGGCTCCCGGCGCCCTCGGCGTCGGAATAGACCTGGCTGTCGCGGTCATTGCTGTCGATGACGTCCTGCAATCGGTTGGCGAAGCTGTCTTGCCCGGTTGCCTCGGCGCGGGCCGCGTCTTCTTTTTGTTTGTGTTGGGCGGCGTTTGCCTTGGCCCCCTGGGTCTGGATGATCGAGCTCAACCAGGTGGGGGGAATTCCGGCTGACATGGTGGTGTTCCTTGGTTGTCAGCTTTCCTCGGCAACAAGTTCGCGACGTCGGGTCTGCAATTGCGAGCGCAAGTTGGCGAGGATCGACGAGTGCATCTGGCTGACGCGTGACTCGGACAAGTCGAGCGTCTGCCCGATCTGCTTCATCGTCATCTGCTCGTAGTAGTAGAGGACAACGATCAACCGCTCGGCGCGGCTCAGGCCGCGCGTGACCAACTCTTTGATATCTTTCTTCTGCGCTTCGGAGACGGGATCGGATCCACGGTCATCGGGCAGCACGTCGATTTCGAAGATGTCGCGCTGCGAATCGGGATCGGTGTATTTGCGGGACAGCGAGACGAGTGAAACGGCGTTAGCGTCGCGGAGGAGCTTCCGGAACTGGGGGCCGTTCAGATTCAATCGTCTCGCGAGCTCATCGCCGTTGGGGATGCGCCCGAGTTCCATTTCCAGCGAGCGTGTGGCATCGGCCAGCTTGTGGGCCCGGTGGCGTACGAGCCTCGGGACCCAGTCCATGCTGCGCAGCTCGTCGAGGATCGCCCCACGGATGCGCGGCGCGCAGTAGGTGTCGAACTTGACACCGCGGGTGAGGTCGAAGGCGTCGATCGCGTCGACCAGCCCGAAGATGCCGGCACTCATCAGGTCATCCACGTCGACCTCGTCCGGTAGCTTCGCGCCGATGCGCTCGGCGTTGTAGCGGACGAGGTGCATGTAGTGCTCGATGATCTGGTTGCGCGTCGCCTCGCTACCGGTACGCTTGTACTCGTCCCAGGCAGCGTCCAGACTTTCCTTGTCCGGGAAAGAACGGGACCGCTGCTCGCGACTGACGCGACGAAGCCGATGGATAGAACCCGTTACACGACTCATCGTTCGATCACACCTCGACAGGGCCGGATGGGGATGCCTCGGCTTCGTCCGCTTCGGCGGCCTCATGCGACATGGCTCGAATGGCGTCGACATGCTCTTGATCGATCTGGAGTTTCCTGCGTTGGAGGTGGTCGCGCAGAACGTACTTGGCGGTCCAGGCAGCGACCTGCCCGACCATCGCGCCTAGGATCATGGCGATCAGGGCGCGCTGCAGGACAACCACAACGCTGTTTCCGGCGGTCAGCCCCGCGACGATCGCGACGCCGAACGCCAGTAAACCGATTTGAGCACCTGTACTTCGGACCATAATTGACTTCCGTGTCTACTATCGGTCCACTACCGCGCATCCTTGCACGGTGTGCTACAGGAATAGGCTGGCTACGTGTGTCCAGATGTCGCCGGCCGACGTGCGGGTCGGCACGGGCGGCGTCAGACGTTCACAAATCTCGTCTACTGCGACACTTGCCGCACAATGGGGGTGTCGCACGGCCAGCGGTATGCGAGCCCGCACGGCCTGCGGCACATGCCGGTCGAACGGGACAGTCCCCAACGCCTCGACCGACAGTCCGAGAAAGTCTCGCGCCACCCGGGCCAGTCGCGACGCCGTGCGCTGCGCTTCCCGCCGCGATCGCGCCATGTTGATGACCACGCCGGTGCGGCCGGCGAACCCGCTGAGACACAGCAGCTTGAGCATCGCGTAGCTGTCGGCCAGAGCGGTTGGCTCGGGTGTCGTGGTGAGCATAAGCAGGTCGCTGGCTAGCGCCAACGCCGCGATGGTCGGGTTCAGCCCGGAGCCGCAGTCGACGATGACGGTGTCGCATTGTCTCTGAAGACGTTGCAGTGCCCGGAGGCATTCTCTTTGTCCGAAGCGGGACGCGCTGGGATTGCGCGATGCACCTGACACGCCACAGAGCACGCGCAGTCCGCCGGGGCCGTTGACGAGCAGGTCCTCTGTTGGTCGTTCGGTGTTCAGCGCGTCGGAGACGTCCGCGATGGGAGCGATGTCCAAGAGGATGTCTGCGTTGGCCAGGCCGAAGTCGGCGTCCATGAACGTGACGCGCTGGCCGCGTCGCGAGAGCTGGATGCCAAGGTTCAGAGCGAGGTTGGTCTTCCCCACGCCGCCCTTCCCGCTCGCAACAACGATGGCAATCCCCCTGGTGTCCTTCCGCTCCCCGTACCGTACTAGCTGAGCACTCGGGAAGGGGCACATTATCGGATGACCACTGCCGCCCCCGTTCACTCATCCGAAACACAGACTAACTCCGCAATCCGTTGCCCGCAAGCCTCTTCGAGATCGTTCGGTACGTTTTGTCCCGTGCTGATGTAGGACACGCCCATGCGCAGGCGCTGGACGACGTTCAGCACGACGCCGAAGCCGATGGCATCGTCCAGGTGGGTGAGGACGACGCGCGAGATGTTGAACGGTTTGAAGCCGCGTGCTGTGCGCGACTGGATTTCGGGCGTCACGGAGGCGGGGAGCACGAGGTGGGTTTCATCCGCGCGTGCAGCGCGCAGCAGCGTGGCCAGTCGGGCGAACCGTGCCTGCTCGCGCAGGCCGACGCCGAGCGTGTCGATCAGGAGGAGCTGGTTGTCGTCGAGGGTTTGGAGGCAGCTTTTGACCTCGGCGATGGTCTGAGCGGTGTACAACGGTACGCCGATGATTTCGGAATAGCGGCGCAGTTGTTCGTGTGCGGCCAGCCGGGCCGTGTCGAGCGAGAGCAGGGCCACGCGCTTCTTCTCGCGAAGCTTGAAGTGAGCGGCGAGCTTGGCCAGGGTTGTGGTCTTGCCGGCGCCCGGTGGACCCACGAGGGCAATGCGGCGTTGGCTGTCGGCTGAGAGCTTGATGGGTCCACACTCGGGGGCCAAGCGGGCCACGTACTCGCGCAGGGTGGTGCGCAGGGTCTGCTCTCTGTCGTCTCCGGCGTTGGAGGCGCTATCGGCCTGTCGCACGATCCGGGCCGCGATGTCCTCGGCGACCTCGTTCTGTACAAGCCGGACGTAGTAGGGGTACAGGTCCTGTGGCAGCTTGGGCTTGGCGGTGCGCGGCGTGGGTGCCGTCCGCGAGCGGGTCGCACGGGGCGCGGTGGACGGCGTGTCAGGCGGCGCGGCGGTGATCTCGACGCGAGCGCCCCCGGCCAGGGGGCCGAGTCGCGTGGCGGAGAGGGTCCGAGTGCCTAGGATGACCGCGTCGGGCCCGAGCTCGCGTTTGACGAGTTCGAGGGCGTCACGCGTGGACCGGGCTTTGAATATCCGTGCGTTGCAGCTCAATACTCACCACTCCATGTGCTTGTACGTCGATACCGCGGATAATCTCGTTGAGTGCCAGTACGGGTGTCTGGGGCAGAACGGGCTCGATGACCCGTCGGACCCACAGCCGGACCTGTGGCGAGCACAGGACGACGACGGGTGCGCCGGCGGCGGCGGTGGACGCCGACTCCAGTTGCCGCCGGACCCGGGACGCCAGGTCCGCCTGCCGATTGGGGGGCACAGCGAGGGCTGAGCCATGATCGAGCCGCTGGATGTTGCCCTGGATGTAGTCCTCGGTGGCCGGGTCGAGCGTGACGGCGTGGATGATTCCATCGGGGCCCTTGTATTGTGAGCAGATTGTCCGAGCGAGCGCGTTGCGGGTGTACTCGGTGAGGATCTCGACATCTTTGGTGCGTGGAGCCCAGTCGCCGAGTGTTTCGAGGATGGTTTCGAGATCGCGGATCGGGACGCGTTCTCGCAAGAGGTTTTGCAGGACCTTCTGCACTTCTCCGGCCTTGAGCAGGTTGGGGACGACCTCGTCGACGAGGCCGGCGTTGCGCTGCTTGAGGTTCTCCAGCAGCTTCTGCGTGTCGGCCCGCGTGAGCAGGTCGGCCGCGAGGCGTTTGGTGATCTCGGTCAGGTGGGTGGCCAGGACGCCGGAGGGTTCGACGACCGTGTAGTGCAGACGTTCCGACTCATCGCGCTGGTCGGGCGTGATCCACCAGGCTTTCAGGCCGAAGGCGGCTTCCTGGACCTCGACACCGTGCAATGACTGGCTGGCCATGCCGGAGTCGATCGCCAGCAGTTGATCGGGGTAGATCTCGCCGCGGGCGATTTCCTGGCCGCGGAGGAGGACGGCGTACTGGGTTGGCTGGAGCTCGCTGTTGTCGCGGATGCGCACCGGCGGGACGACGAGGCCGAGCTCGAGGGCGATCTGCTTGCGGATAGACACGATGCGGTCGAGGATATCCCCTCCGCGCGCCCGGTCGATCAAGCGCACGAGTCCGAAGCCGACCTGCAACTCGAGCGGATCGAGCTGGAGGTGTGATTCGATCTTCTCCGGCTTGGCGTGTTCGCGAGTGCGTTCGGCTGCGACCTTGCGGGTGGCTGTGACGACTTGCGAGCGGCGCAGGAAGAAGGCCAGCGATCCGCAGCCGGCCGCCATCGTCACGAGCGGAAACTTCGGCAGGGGTGTGAGCATCAGCACGATGAGGAAGCCCGCGGCGATGGCGAGGGCGATGGGCTTCGAGAGCAACTGCCCGAGCACTTCCTCGCCCATGTTGGTCTTTCCGGTGCTGCGCGTGACGAGCATGCCGGCGCCGACGGACAGGATGAAGGCGGGGATCTGGCTTGCCAGACCATCGCCGATGGTGAGCTTGGTGTAGACCTGCAGGGATTCCATCAATCCGAGACCACCCTCGACCATGCCGACGTACAGCCCGCCGACGATGTTGACCAGGGTGATGATGATGCCGGCGATGGCATCACCGCGGACGAACTTGCTGGCACCGTCCATCGCCCCGTAGAAGTCGGACTCGCGGGAGATCTCGGAGCGCCGCTGCCGGGCTTCTGCTTCGTCGATGATGCCGGCGTTGAGATCGGCGTCGATGGCCATCTGCTTGCCGGGCATGCCGTCGAGGGTGAAACGCGCGGCGACCTCGGCGACGCGTGTGGCTCCCTTCGTGATCACGACGAACTGAATCACCGTCACAATGAGGAAGATAATCACGCCGACGGCCAGTGAATTAGCCGCCACGAAGGAGCCGAAGGCCTCGATCACGTGACCGGCGGCGCCGGTGCCGGTGGCGCCGTTGGAGAGGATCAGACGAGTCGTGGCCGTGTTGAGGACGAGCCGCAAGAGCGTCATGGCCAGCAGCAGGGAGGGGAAGCTGGAGAACTCCAGGGGAGCGTGGATGTACATGACCGTCATCAGCACGATGGTCGTGAGGAGGATGTTGATGAGCAGCAGGAAGTCCATGATCGTGGTGGGCAGCGGAATGAGGATCACGAAGATCAGCGCTGCCGCACAGGCCGGGAACAGCAGCCCGCGGTTCTTGGCGATGAAGAGGATGACCGGGTTGTTGTCGAGGCTGGCAGCCAAGAATACGACTCCTGCGAATGCTTCTGGCTAGCGGTCAGCGGGCGATCTGGAGGCCTGTGGCCGGCCGCTCAATGGTTCATCAAAGCATCATCCGACGGCTTTTCCCGAGAGTTGATAGACGTACGCGAGCACCTCCGCCACGGCGCGGTACAGCGCCGGCGGCACTTCCTGTCCGAGTTCAACGCCGGCGTAAATCGCTCTCGCCAGCGGCGGTCGCTGCACGATGGGAACGCCGTGTTGCTGCGCCAGTTGCCGGATCCGCGCCGCGAGCAGGTCCTTGCCCTTGGCGGTCAATCGCGGAGCGGCCATGGTGGCCTCATCGTATCTGATCGCGACCGCGTATTCGGTCGGGTTCGTGACGACGACGTCCGCCCGTGGGACCTCGGCGTTGATGCGCTGCATGGCCAGTTGGGACTGCAACTGCCGGCGGCGCTGCTTGGTCAATGGATCCCCTTCCATCTTCTTCAGCTCGTCGCGCACCTCCTGCTTCGTCATGCGAAGGTCGCGCTCGTGTTTCCAGCGTTGGAACATGTAATCCGCGACTCCGAGTATGAGGAGGATGAGACCGACGTGCAGCGCCAGGTCGAAGAGCACGCTCATGCTGACGCTGAAGACGCCGCCGGCGTCCAGGCCGCCGGTGGAGAGGATGGTTTCGATGCCACCGGTGATGGAGAGGTAAGCGACGCCACCGATGATGCCGACCTTGAGCAGTCCCAGGAGCAGGCGTGTCAATGAGTCAGTGGATATCAGCCGTTTGAAGCCGGAAACGGGGTTCACGCGGTCGAACTTGAGCCCGAGCTTCTTCCAGGTGAGCACGATGCCCGATTGGGCGGCGGTGCCCGCCACCGTGATGACCGCCAGGAGCAGCAGAAATGGCAGGAGAATCTTGGCGGCCGCCAGGCCGACCCGCCGGGCCCAGGTGAGCAGGCCGGGAGCGGTGACCGCGGGTGTGTCGCCGATGGCGGTGGTCATTCCCTTCATGGTGTCGAGCATCTGCGGGCCGAGCGCTTTCATGAGCACGACGCCGGCGAGCAGGGCGATGGCGGCGGTCAGATCGATGCTGCGTGCGATCTGGCCTTCCTCGCGTGCCTCCGTGCGTCGTCGCGGCGTAGGCTGTTCTGTTTTGTCGCCGTTGTCGTTAGCCGCCATCGCTGAGCCCGTTTCCTTCTGTTACAGACCCGTCAGTTCGTTGAGGTAGTTGCAGACGCATTCGAGCGAACCCACCAGGGCGTCGATGGCTGACGGCAGGGACACGGCCATCAGCAGAAACGCGATCATGGCCTTGATCGAGAAGCCGACCGCGAGAATGTTCAGTTGGGGCATCGTGCGCGATACGAAGCCCATGGCCACGTTCACCAGGAACAGGGCGAGCAGGGCCGGACCGGCGACGCGGAATGCCACATGCCCGCTGACGGTCAGCGCTTTGAGCAGTGCGTCGGCGCCGAAGCTAGCGACGCCGGTGTTCCCGAGGAGGGGGATCGTCTCGAACGTGTCGAGGCAAGCGGCCATGATCGCGCGGTGGCCGCCGACGATGAGGAACACGACGGCCGCGACCTGGACGTAGAGGACGCTCAACACGGACTCGCGGTCGTCGGTAGTGGGGTCGGCGACCTGCCCGAAGGCGAGGCCGGATTCCTGTGCGACCAGTTGCCCGCCGAGTTGCACACCGAGATAGCAGATAGCACTGAGGACGCCGATCAGGGCCCCGAGCAGCACTTCGGAGGCCATCGCGAAGGCGATGGCGAGCGGGGTAGTGGGTGCGTTGGCCGGTAGGCTGACCAGGGGAGTGATCATCGCTGCCAGGCCGAGGATCAGGAGCGCTCGCAGGTTCATGGGTACGGCCAGTGCCGAGAGGACAGGCTGGAACAGCACGAGCCCGCCGAGTCGCGATGCGACCATGGCGAAGACGGGCAGCTTCAGGTACTGAGCCAACAGTTCCAGCGGCATCAAGCTCGCCTCTTTCCGTGGGTCACGACGCGGGCGTTCAGGGCGCGGCGAACATGGTCTGCGTGTACTCGAGCAGCCGTTGCGCGAGCCAGGGGACGAAGAAGACCGTCGCCGTGACCATCGCGACGATTTTGGGCACGATGCTGAGGGTCTGGTCCTGGATCTGTGTGACGGCCTGGCCGAGACTGATGACGAGGCCCACGAGGACACCAATGCCCAGCACGGGGCCGGCGATGATCAGCGCCGTGAGCAGGGCTTCTCGTCCGAGATCGAGTGCCAGGGGCAGTTCCATCTCTTCTCTCCATCATCAGCCGATGCTGGCCATCAGGGATCCGGCTACGAGGTGCCAACCATCGGCCAAGACAAACAGCAGAAGCTTGAAGGGCAGCGAAATCAGGATGGGCGGCAACATCATCATGCCCATCGAAACGAGTACGGTGGCAATCACCATGTCGATCACGAGGAACGGCAGGTAGATCCGGAATCCGAGGACAAACGCGGTCTTGAGCTCGCTCAGGATGAAGGCTGGGATCAACGCCGTCATCGGCACGTCGCTCTCGTCGAGAACCTCATCCGGTTCGATGGGTCGTTTGGCGGCGTACTCGGCCATCATGTACACGTCCTGTTCGTTTTCGGAGCCCCGGATCTGCCGGAACATGAACCCGCGCAGCTCCTGCCCCGCCATGGTGACGGCGTCGAGCTGTCCGAGTTCGTCGTTCAGGTAGGGCTGGACGGCGCGTTCGTTGATGCGTTCCCACGTCGGGGCCATCACGAGGATCGTCAGGAACAGCGAGAGGCCGACGAGGACCTGGGAGGGCGGAAGCTGTTGGGTGCCGAGCGCCTGCCGGAGCAGTGCCAGCACGACCAGGATCCGCGCGAAACAGGTCATCATCAGCAGGATGCTGGGCGCCACGGTGAGCAACGTCAGCAGGATGATGATCTGCAGCGAGTTGCTGAGCGATTCGCGGTCGGCTGCCTTCGGTAGCCACTGGCTCACATCGGGGATGTAGAGGGGATCCTGGTTTGAGGGGTCAACGACGGTGGGTTCCGCGTCAGCATCCTGCGCGGACGCTGGCGGCGCGGTGGCCGCGAGTGACACGACCACCGGCAGCACGACGGCCCAGAGCACGCGGCGGCCGGGCCAGCACCGTCGGACAGCGGGCTGGGCCACGCCCGGGTGCTCTTGCCTGGCGTGTTGGCCGACATGCTCGGGTTGGCCCGTGCTGCGGACCATGGACCACTCCTTGGTCATTGGACGGCTCCGCCGCCCTGCTGTCGCGTCTTTCCCGGCTATGCCTGGGCGGTCTTGGCACGCAGGCGCTGGATCGTGCTGGCCAGTTGTTCCTTGATGGCGATGATGCGGTCTTCCGGCGGCGTTACGGTCTCATCCGGTTGACCGTCCTCGGGTCCGTACTCATCGGCGGCGTGCTCGAGACACCGGTTGAAGCTGGCCGTGTGGCTGTCCGGCCGGCTCTGGGTAGCCTGGCCCATGAGCTGGGCGGTGAGCGCCGCGTCGTCGATCACGTCGAGGGCACGCACGGCGTCGTTCGTCAGTCCGAGCAGAACGAGCCGCGGCCCGATCCGGACGAGGCACAGGGACTGTCGCGGGGACAGCGATGTGCGTCCGACCACCTCGATGAGCGAGGGTTGCCTGCCGCGCAGGGGGAGGCGCAGCCGTCCGCCGTTCTTAGCCACCGTGCGGTAGCCCCACGCGAGGAGGACGATGAGTGCGACGACGCCGCCGAGGGAGGCCGTCGTGCGAAACCAGGAAGCGGTTTGCCGGCCGTCACGGGTCGCTGAGGCGGGTGGTCGGATCGGCCTCGATTTTCGAGGCAGGGGCCGGGCCGGGGTCGGCGGAGGGTTCATGCGGGGTGCGACGATCGCCTCCGAGGACCAGGGGTCTTCCGGAAGGAGCGGGACGACCGTGGCCGGCTGCGTCGTCTCGGTGTGCGGCGCGGGCGGGGTCACCGGCTGCGTGGCGTGGGCGGTGATCGAGCCCACGGTAACGAGCAGTCCCAGCAGAGCCATCCTTGGCAACATGTTTTCCATTTGGTTGTGACTACGCGTTGTTGAGTTCTGGAATCGGGCTATGAATGTCGTTGATACGGACGCAGAAGTTGTCGTTGAGAACGAGGACCTCGCCGCGTGCGATCAGGCGGCCGTTGGCATAGATGTCCACGGGGTCGCCGGCGAGTTTGTCGAGCTCGACAACCGAGCCCTCGCCAAGCTTGAGGACCTCCTCGATATACATGCTCGTACGGCCCAGCTCGATCTTCACATCGAGTTGGACGTCATCGAGCATGTCGATCGTGGCTCCCGGGGAGTCAGGGAACGGGGCAAACTCCGGCTCGGCGTACTCCTCGGCGTCTTCGGGCGCGGCAGCGACGGGTGTGGCCCCGATGATCGCGGCCATATCCGGCTTCTCTTCGGCCGCGGCAGCCGGTGGCGTGAGGCCCTGCTCCTCGGCAGCAATGGCGCTGGCCATAGCCTCTGCGATGGAGTCGTTCTCGGGCGACGGCTGCACCTCGCTCTCGGCCTGGCTCATCATCGCCGCCAGGTCCGGTTCTGCGGGCGATTCAGCCTGCGAGTCCTGCGGCGGCGGTGCCCCACCCGTGACGCTTTGCTCGGCATCGCGCACCTGGGCGGAGAGCAGGGCGTCGAGTTCTGCCTGGTCGACTGCGTTGTCTTCGGGACTGGCGGGCGACGGCTGTGGACGCGGCTCTTCGGCGGCCTCTGGTGAGTCCATCTGCGCGGTGTGTTCTTCGGGCGTTAGGGGCGCGTCCGCTGCGCTTGTCAGTTCATCGCCGGGCGTCGTCGGGGCATCGCTCGGTTCGTTGTCCGGAGTGTTCGCCGACACGCTGCCGCTCTCGTCGGGCTCAGGATGGGTTTTCTCATCTGCCATGGCCGTGGAACATCCTTGTCTCGATTGGCTTCCTGCCTTGTCGGTGCCGACCCGGAGTCTCAGTCCGAGGGAATGGGCATGAAGTGGGGAATCAGGATCTGTTGGATCGCGGTCTCCTCGCCCGTGACTTCCCGCAGGCCTTCCTCCAGTTGCGCACGCAACGTGCGGAGATCGTCTTCGCTGAGCATCCGGGCGGTCGCGGCCCGGATCACGTGGCTGACACGGTCCTTGATCTGGGCCGCGTGTTCCTTCGCCAGTTATTCCAGGCGCGTCTTCTGATCGACCGGGACAAGGATGCTGAGGTCGAATTCATAGACCCACGTTCGGCCACTCTTGTCATTCGGGACCTTGTGGCCTTTCAACAGCGAGACTTCCGCCGTCTTCGCCGACGCATCATCGGCTTGGCCTTCGATGGCGTGGCTGTCCCCTCCGTGGACGGCTTCGGGGCCTGCGCCGCACACTTTGAACACGGCGAAGAACACGATCGCCTCTGCAGCCGCGACGGCCAGTACGATGGTGAGCGTCTTCGGAAACCGCTTCTTCACGGGTTTTGTCGCCGGTTCTTCTGCCATCACATCCGTCCCCAGGTCTCTGCGACATCGGTTTACGCGTCAACCAGACTATCGACGCTCCTCGGGTCGCGGTTCACCAGTGCGTTGCCACGGTTGCGAGACAGCCCGTCTTATCAGACTTCGCCCCCGGTCCGGGCACAATGTGCGCTGTCGCGCAAAGAGCGTTGCGCTAGACCGGCTGGAAGGCCCGCACCGACCGACCGTACTCGATGGCCCGCCGAACAACCTCCTCCATCCCTTCCTGGACCACAAACTGCTCTCCGTTGAGCAGGAGGATCATTGTGTCGGGCGTTTCCTCGACGCTCTTGATCTGCTCGGCGTTTAGCACGAAGGGGCGGCCGTTCAAACGTGTCAGTCGAATCATGACTCGAACCTCGCCATCACCGGGCGGTTGTGCCTCTTCATCCCCCGGGATCATCAACGCATTGTCATCAGCAACTGGTCGAGCAGGTCGCTGGAGACCGTGATCACCCGGCTGCTCGCCTGAAACCCGGTGCTGGACGTAATGAGGCTGATGAACTCGCGGGACAAGTCCACGTTGGACATCTCGAGGGCACCGCCGCGGATGTAGCCGGCCCCGAGCATGCCTGCCGTCGTCACCGCCGCCGGCCCGGAGTTCGGCCCGACCGAGTAGAGGTTGTCGGTCTCGGCCACGAGGCCGGCGTCATTGGCGAAGGTGGCGAGGGCCACCTGGCCCAGGTTGCGGGACATGCCGTTGCTGAAGGTGCCGGCGATCGTGCCGTCGCCGCCGACCCCGAAGTTCACGAGTGTGCCGGGCGGGAAGCCGTCCTGGTCCGCCATGACCACGTTGGAGCTTTGTGTTGACAGCCCGTTCAGGTTGCTGAAGTCGAGCGTGACGGTTTGGGGGGTGGCTGCGCCGGTGTCGTCGCGGCTGAGGCTGATCACGTTGCCGGTGACGCCGACTTGCGCTCCCTCGGTGTTGAACGACACGGTGCCGGTGCCCAGGGGCGCCGCCGACACGCTATTGGCGGACTCGAGGTAGTAGCGCCAGACGGGGCCGGTGTTGGGTGTGCTGTCGAGCGTGAAGGTGGCGTTCACGGTGGCGGGGGTGCCCAGGGAATCGTAGACCGTGAAGGACGTGAACACGCCGGTCCCGCTGGCCTCGCTCACCTGCGTGAACTGGAACGGCTGCGGTGTGGCGGCGTTGTCGCTGGTCAAATCGTCGACGCCGATGCCGATGGCGTTCGGCTCGCCGGCGTTGCCACGGATCACGAGCGCTCCATTCTCGACGATGATGCCGGGGTCCCCGGGCACGCCGTCCACATCCTGGATCCCCAGGCCGTTCTGGAGCCAGGCCGCGTAATCTCCGAGTGTCGTTCCGCTCGTGCCGACGACGAACTGCTGGGTTGCCACCTCGCGTTCGCCCTTGGTGATCCCCGCGACGGTGATCGTGTCGCCGTCGGCAAAGAGCGGTGTGCCGGCGGCCGAGGCGGACCGGAGGTCGACCAGTTGGGTGGCGGCCGTGGCGGCCGTTCCCCCGCCATCCACGAGGGCCTGGGACGCATGTTCCGAGCCCTGCATCGCCACGGTCTCTGTCGCGCTGAGGTCACCGTCGATGACGACGTTCTCCGTCGCGCGGGCGATGCTCAGGTCGCCAATGGGGATGTCGAGGGGCTGAATCTCGCCGGGGACGACATTGAAGCTCTCGTCGACGCCGAAGCCCTGCACCTCGAGACCATCCTGGTTGACGAGGCGGTTGGCGCTGCTGAGCGTGAAGGCGCCGTCGCGCGTGTAGTAGTTGCGGCCGCCGGTATCCTGGACGATGAAGTGGCCAGCGCCTTCGATGGCCAGGTCGCCGGCGATGCCGGTCGTTTCCACCGAGCCCCCAGTCGAGGTTCGTTGCGTCGTACCCACGAGTGTGCCCTGACCGATTTGCGTCGGGTTGGTCCCGCCGCTGGTGTCGCTGGGTGGCGTGCCCTGGGACAGCGTTTGCGCGAACTGCGTCTGGAAGAGTGTGCGCGAACCTTTGAACGCGGTCGTGTTGACGTTGGCGATGTTATGGCCGGTCGTCTCGATCCGCGTCTGGTTGGCGTTGAGTCCGCTCAACCCCGTGTACATGGCCGACGTCAAACCCATGATCAGCCCTCGTGTTGCCGGGTAAGGTCGATCGTTTTCCGGCTGGCTCGAGTCCGGAGCCTGTTTGGATCAGAAGAGACCGTCCAACGAAAGCCAGGACAGCAGTCCCCCGTCGTTGTCCTTGGCTTTTGCTGCATCCTTGGCGGTGGCCGTCTGTTTGGCCGCCTCGTTCCCGTCGGCGTTCTCGTCGTCGCCGGACGAGGAGAGGCTCTCGGCGTTCTCCGCCGATGTCACGTAGGTCACGCTCTCCGCTCGGACGGTCTGACCGGTGTCGAGCTCGAGCACGGCTGACCCATCCGCATCGAAGCGAACGCCTGTCACGATGCCGGAGATGTCCTGTTCGGTTCCCTCGTCGGCCTGCACGGACGCCACCACGAACTTGCCGAGCAACTCGCTCGCGGCGGCGGTGTGCTGTTGGCTGGTTAACTGGGTGAGGGCGTCACCGAGCTGTTGGGAGAGCTCGATCGATCGGATCTCGGACACCTGTCCGATCATGTCGCTGGTCTCGGCTGGCTCGAACGGGTCCTGCTGTTGAAGCTCGGTGACGAGGATCTCGAAGAAGTCCTCGCTTCGCAGGTCGCTCAGGCCGCGCGATGTCTGTGTGCGCGCCTCGACGGTGGTGGTGCCGACCGCAGAAGTTTCCATGGGAAACGCCTTGTCTACCGTGCCGACGTTGTGCCGGTGTTGCCTGCGTAGGGGGTGCTCCGCGCCGCTCTACGCCCAAACGTTTACCAGCGACTCCGCCGCCGGTGCCAGCGTTTCCGCGGACGGCGATGTCGCCGTTCGCTCCGATCCGTTGGACTCCGGTTCCTGATGCGATCCGCCTCCGGCGGACTCCGTATCTTCGCGGGTTGCACTTTCCTGCGACCCGCTTTGGGTCGGGTTGTCGCGTGCGGCGTCGGCGTCGGGGGCGTTGTTCGCCGCCGTCGGCATTCGAATCTCGACGCGTTCGAGCTGCACGCCCGAGGCTTCGAGGCTACGCCGCAGCGAATCCAGGTGTTCGGAGAGCAAGCGGTGTGCCTCGCCGGTCTCCGCGTCGACGCGCAGTGATAGCTGTTGATCGCGCAAGTCCATTCGCAGGAGAAGTTTGCCGAGTTCTGGCGGGTCCAGCCGCAATCTCGCGATGGAGTGTTGACGGTCGACGCGGGAGAGGATCAGGCGCACGATTCGCGCGGTGTTGGCGTCGGTTTTGCCGGATTCGGCCGTCGTCTCGCTCGACTGCGCGGACGCCGACTTCCCCACGCCGCGCTCGGTACGGGACGGCTGCACGAGGGTTGCCGGCTCGTTGGCCGCCGGGGTGCCGCTTCCGCGGGCGGTGGCCGTCACCTTGGCGACGCCGGCATTCGCGGTTCGCTCCAGTCCGGTCGATCCGGCGGCGTTGATCGTGGGTGGCGTCGGCCGGGCCACGGTTGCGGTCGACGATCTCGTGGCGGCACCAGGTGTGGCCTCGGCGTCACGACCGGAGAACGCTTCGTTGGCTGGTGCGGTCCGCGGCGCGCCGCTCGGGGGTAGCTGACTGGATGCGGCGTCGGTGCGCGGCGGGTTCGAGGTGTTTGCCGTAGTGGCCTGGTCCGCGTTGCCCGGGTTCGCCGGCACGTTGGCCTTGGCCTGACCCGGCGGTTCGCTGCCTACCGTTTCCTGTGCGGGGCTTCGCATCGAGGATGAACAGCCGTCATTCGGGCGGGCGGTCGTGGTCTGTCGGCGCGTGGCGGCGTCAGCCAGTTCCCGGCGGAAGCTGTTGCGATCCTCGATCACGCGGTCTTGTAGCTCGGCTCCGCGCAGATCGCGCTCCTGCGCGCGCTGGGCCGTGAGCATCTTCCGCTCGGCCTTGACAGCCGTGTCGGTGCGGCGGGTGGATCTACTGGCCTCTGCGGCGAGGGTGTCGCGTTTCGCGGCCTCGTCGTTTCGGTCGTCACGATTCGCTCGCTCGATGTGTGTGGCTTGGTCTGCCTGGGTGAAGGGCGTTGTTTGAAGAAGCTGTAGCACGTCGGGCAGCAGCAGCGCAAGTTGCTCGCTGCTGGGGGGTGTACCCTTGACCGGTGCAACCAGATTGACCTGCATCGCAGCACCACGGGTGCGTCGACGCCGGCTATCCTCCGTGACTACTCGGCGCGGCTTTCTGTTCCCCGTAAGCGGATCTGCTCCAGCAGATCACTCTGAATCTGCAGCTCTTCGGACGTCTTGAGCTGCTCGAGAATGCGCTTGGCGCGTGATTCGTCCATTTCCGTCAGCAGACGCACGGCGTCGGCCGGCTGTTTCTTCCACACGTTGAGGATGTGAACCTTGGCCTGCCGGGCTTGAAGGCTGGAGACGAGGTCAAGCTCCTTCTGGAACCCCTCGTCGCGCATGACGCTCGTGACTTTTCGGCGCTGCGCCGCGAACTCCGCCTTGTCGCGGTCCAGTTGTTCCTGCTGCTGCACGATGTGCTGCAGCGTCTGGTCCAGGAGCCGGCGGCGCGCGTCGAGATCGCGCGCGGCGCGCTCCATCTGGAGGCCTTCGAGATGCTGGCGTTGTCGCATGGCACGCACTTCCTCTTCGGAACGCGCGCGTGGCTCGGGCGAAGGCTCCTCCGCGGCCGTGTCCTCGGCGGCCGTGTCGTCAGGCTGCTCGTCCAGATCGCCACGCAGGACGGCGGCGATGTTCTCGATACGTTCGGCGTTCAGGTTTCCGCTCGCGACCAGGTAGCCGACGAAGCCCCCGCCGGCCAGAACGCTGGCGAGGGAGATGATCGCGGCGGTATTGAAAAGCTTTCCAAACACAGTTCTTCTTGCCTTCTCGCTTTACAGTACGGGTTGTTGGCGATGCAACTGCTGTGCCAACTCGTCCAGTTCGGCCTGTTCGCGGCGGTCGCGGTCGCGGGTGTATTCCTTCCACCGGCGCTGGCGGAGCTTCTCGATAATGCGTGTCTGGGTCCGGGCTTCACGCCAGGCCGCCTTGAGGTGCTCCAACTTGCCAACCAACTCCTGTCGCTGCACTTGGCGCGTCATGACGGTATGCCGGAGGTGGGCGATCCAGGCCCGTCCTCGCTGGAGCGTGGTGGGGTCGATCTGGCCTTCGCGCTGGCCTGACAGGAGCGTTTCCTGTTGGCGGAAGATTTCCTCGGTGGTCTGTTTGTTGAGATGGTCCAGTTGCGCAATCTCCGCGCGTTTGGTGGCGAGGTTGCGCTTGGCCTCCCGCTCGCGCAGCTCACGCACCCTCAGGAGCGTCTGGAGCCGGAATTCGAATCGTTTCGCCACTCGCCGAGTCCTCAATTGCGCGGTGTGACGGGGTTCTGCCCGGTCGCGGTTTGTTTGTTCGCCATGGCCTGGCGCATTTTCTCGAGCACCTGGCCAAGCTGCACGAGTTCGTCGGCCGACTTCGTGAACGTGGAACTCTCGTCCTGTTCCTGCCTCAGGAAGGCGTTGATCGTGTCGTGTGACTGGACGGCGACGTCGTAGTCGGGGTTCGAGCCGATGGCGTAGGCGCCGATGGTGACGAGGTCTTCGATGTCGCTCCACGTGGCCAGCACGCGCCGGACCTCGCGGCTCGCTCGTTGCTGCTCGGTGCTCGTGACGTCGGGTGCCACACGGCTGATGCTGTTGAGGACATCGACGGCGGGGTAGTGTCCGCGGTTGGCCATGTCGCGTGATAGCCAGATATGTCCATCGAGGATGCCGCGGACGGCGTCCGCCAGCGGTTCGTCTATGTCGTTGCCTTCGACGAGCACGGTGTAGATGCCGGTGATGCTGCCCGTCGCGGTGCGTCCGGCCCGTTCGAGGAGGCGCGGCAGCAGGGCGTAGACGCTGGGGGGATAGCCCTTCGCCGTGGGCGGTTCTCCGGCGGCGAGGCCGATCTGTCGCTGGGCCATGGCCATGCGCGTCAGCGAATCGGCCATCAGCAGAACGTCCGCCCCCTGGTCGCGGAAGTACTCGGCGATGGCCGTGGCGTGGAGGCAACTGCGAACGCGTAAGGCCGGTGCCTCGTCTGACGTGCAGACGACGACGACGCTGCGCGCCAGGCCCTCCGGTCCGAGGTGACGCTTGATGAAGTCGCCGACCTCGCGGCCGCGCTCGCCCACAAGCACGACGACATTGACGTCGGCCTGGGTATGCCGGCACATCATTCCCATCAACACGCTCTTGCCGACGCCCGTGCCGGCGAAGATGCCCAGTCGTTGTCCGCGGCCGGCGGTCAGCAGCGCGTCGATCGAGCGGATACCGAGTCCGAGGGGATCGCTGATGGATTTCCGGGCGAGTGCCGCGGGGGCTCCGTTGTACAATGGGTAGCGCACGTTCACCTTCGGCGCGGGTCGCCCGTCGAGTGGGTATCCCTGGGCGTCGATCACCCGGCCGAGCAGATTGAACCCGACGGGCACGCGTGGCGGGCCCGAAAGGCAGACAACCTCGTCATCCGGGGCCACGCCGGTCGCCTCACCAAAAACCGACAGCAGCGTCTGGTTGTTTCGCAGACCGACGACCTCGGCCTGTAGTGATCCGTGCCGGCGTGTGTGCACCGCGCATCGCGCACCCATCGGCACGGGCAGCCCCACCGCGCTGACGGTCAGACCCTGCACTGAGCAGACACGTCCACGGATGTGCTCGCTGATGGCCGCTTCGACCTCGCGGACGGCGGCTGAGAAGACGTTCGTTGGAGAAGCCGGCCTCTCGGTGGACCCCGTCATGATGGAGTCTCCGCCGTGGGAACAGCGGTCGCCGTCCCGGCGTCGTTCGCCTCCTTCGCGTCGCAGAGGACCTCACTGATCCGATCCAGTTGTTCGACGATGGATGCGTTGATCGAGCCGTTCTGCGTGTGAACGCGACAACCGCCGCGCTCGACCGTCGGATCGGGATGCAGTGTGACGTGCTCGAGCGCGCCAATGCACTTGTCGAAGTCGGCGGCGACATCCTGGAGCAGCTCATGTTCGGCGGGGTTCATGTGCAGCTCGATATCGTTGTGATGGCTGACGAGGTCGAGCAGGGCGCGCGCGTTGGCCAGCGCTGGCTCGATGGTCATCGTGGCGGTGGTTTTGCAGACGCGCCGCGCGATGGCGACCGCGAGTTCGATGAGCCCGGACTCGGCCTGCGTGACGAGGGCGTGCTTCTGGCGGTCGACTTCGGCAAGACCATCGGCCAGCGCGCCGGTGAGCTGCGTGAGTTCTTCGCGAGCAGCCTTCATGGCCGCGTCGCGGGCTTCCTCCCGAACCTGCGTTTGTCCGGCTTGGCGCCCTTCGGCGAGGCCGACTCGGTGAGCCTCTTCCTTGCGCTGCCCGATGAGATGCTGTGCGCGGGCCTCGGCGTCGGCGATGAGCTTCGCGGCTTGCGCTCTCGCGTGGGCGATCATCTCGCGGGCCTGGTGCTCCACATCGGCAAACGAGAAGGAGGTTGTGGCGGAGACGTTCTCTCGTCGAATGACGCTGCCCATTCAAACACCCACAATGGCTGGTCTAGACGATGAGTTCCTTCTCGCCGCCGCGGCCGGCGATGATGACCTCACCGGCATCTTCCAGGTGACGGACGACGTCCACGATTTTCTGCTGCGCGGTTTCGACGTCGCTGACGCGCACCGGCCCCATAAACTCCATTTCTTCCTTGATCAACTGCGCCGCCCGCTCGGACATGTTGTTGAAGATCTTGTTCTTGAGTTCGTCGCTCGAGGTCTTGAGCGCGAGAGCGAGCTCCTCGTTTTCGATCTCCTTCAGCACCGATTGGATGCCCTTGTCGTTGACGCGGATGATGTCCTCGAACACGAACATCAGGCGCCGGATTTCTTCGACGAGCTGCGGATCGTCCTCTTCGAGCCCTTCGAGAATGGCCTTCTCGGTGGCGCGCCCCGCCATGTTGAGGATTTCGGCCACGGCCTCGACGCCGCCCACGCGCTCGAACCTCTCCGACACCAGCCCGGCCAGTCGTTTTTCGAGCCCGCGCTCGACTTCCTTGATGACATCGGGGCTGGTCTGGTCCATGTTGGCGATGCGTGAGACGACCTCGATCTGGCGATCGGTGGCCAGCGAGGAAAGGATTTCGGTGGCCATGCCGGACGGCACGTGTGACAGGACCAGCGCGATTGTCTGCGGGTGTTCCTCCTGCAGGAACATCACGAGGTTTTCTTTCTCCGTTTTCTGGAGGAAGCTGAACGGCTGTTCGTGGACCTGGTGCTCGATGATGGACATCATGCGGCGTGCTTCGTCGGGTGGCAGAGTCTTGCCGAGCAGTGTTCGAGCCCACGACATGCCACCGGCGTCCGCGTACTGCCGTGCCATGAGGAGGCTGTAGAATTCGTTGATCACCTGGTCGCGTACGCCGGGGGTGATGGAGTCGATGGCGGCAATCTCGCGCGAGATTTCCTCCACGCGCTCGCCCGCGAGTCCTTGCAGGATCCGGGCGGCCGTATCCTGTGAGAGCGCGATGAGCAAGACGGCGGCCTTGCGCACCCCGTTCAGGTCTTCAACGCTTGTGATCTCGGTGCGGTAGGTGCTGCGTGCCATGGTTTACTCGTCGTGGTATTGCTCGTTGCGCTGCATCCATTGGTCGATGAGGTTGGAGACCAAATCTCCGTCAGAATCCACCATCTGGGTCACCTGCTCGAGCATCTTTCGCGTCTGGACGGTGTTGGCATCCACCTCTTGGGCGACGAGCATGCCCTCGCTGGCGGCGGCCTGTTCGACGGAGGAGGACATCTCGGCGGTCGCCACGGCCGGACCGGCAGCCGACCCCGCGCCGCCGCGGGATGTGCGCCTGGCGGCTGACTTGGCGCGAACTTGTTCGGCGGCGGCGGACATATCCGAAGCCGCCACCTTGGCGGCGTCGATGGCCTCCTGCGGCAGACCGAGTTCGAGGCCGAAGGAATCGCCGGTACCGGCATCTGTTTTCCGCGCCATTCGCAGCATCAGCCCGAGCGAAACGAGGGCGAGCAGGCCGAGGGCCGATTGCGGCCCGTAGTCCCGCATGAGATCGAGCGTGCCATCCAGCGTGCTGGGTGAGCTGGCCGTGACTGGTTCGACGGCGGCGTCGTAGTAACGCGAGATAGCCACGTTCTCTTCAGCTTGTGGCTTGACGAGCTGAGCAATCTGCTTGGCCAGTCGTTCTCGCTCGCGTTGGAAGACGTCTTCGATCTGGGAATCGGTTGGCGGCTCAGCATCGGCGCTGGCGTTGGCGCTGCGATACACGCCTTCGAGGTAGGTGTATGAAAGGCTAATCGCCGCGGTGACTTTCTTGACTTCGCCGGCGGGCGTGGCTTCCTCGCTGGTGGAGAGCCCCGTTTTCAGCTCGGTCTCGGAGGTTTCCTGCTCGTGGTTCTCGTCGGCGGGTCCGGAGCCAGCGGCGATCCCGACGTTGGGCTGCACACCCGGGTTTTCGCTACGGCGGACGCGAATTGTCGAGTCGCGCATGGTGCGCTCGCTGATGGGCTGGCCCTCGATGGGTGTTTCGGTGTGGGTATTGCGCGCGGTTGCGTCGAGTTCAACCTGAACGCTGACCAGCGCATTGGGATCGGGTATCTGCCGGCGTATCTTGTCCGCGAAGCGGCGCTCCTCTTGCAGCAGCTTGCGGTCAAGCTGGTTGGAGACGCTTTCCTCCCCGTCCCAGTCGAGAGCGATGCGGCCGTTTGCGTCGACGACCTGCACGTTTCTCGGTGCGAGCCCGGCCACGGCGCCGGAAACCAGGCGCGCCGCCGCGAGAGCCAGCGGTCGGCCGACCTGTTCGTCGTGCTTCATGATGAGCGTGACGCTGGCGGAGGTCGGTGCGTGATTTCGCGAGAAGCTGCGTCGCTGGGTGCCGAGGTTCAGGAAGACCCGGCCGCTCTTGACCCCCTGCAACCTGCGGAGAACCTGCTCCAGCTCTTTTTGCAGCGCGTAGGTCCAACGCCGGTTTCGTTCTTCAGACGAGATCCAGGGGTTGGATTCCTTGACGAGGGCGGCGAACCCGACGCTGGTGTTGGCCGGGAGCTTTTCCTGTTGCTGGAGTTGCGCGATGATCGCCGAGCGGTTGGCCGAGGAGCGTACGAACACGCGGTTGCCCTGCACGTCGAAGGGCTCGTTGATGGCCTCGAGTCCGCTGCGGGCGAGGGCCAGTTCCTCGGGCTGGAGATCCTGCTCGAGCAGCGGCACCATCTCCGGACTGGCGGCCCACTGCGCGAGCCAGATGAGAGAGATGGCGACGAGAGCACCACCCAGCAGGAGGGCGATTCGCTGCGAGGCGGTGACACCTCGCAGGCGCGCGATGATTTGGGCCATCAGCTTTTGCAGGGCTCCCATCCTGGCAGCTCCACACGGGCTCCGCCGCTGCTGCGCCTCCTTGCCGGTCCGCCGGTTCCACCGGCGCTGCACGCTGCGCGGCTTGTGATACTTCTGTTACATCCTTCGCGTCGCAGTCGGGCTACACCCGTAGCTGACGCAGCTCGGTATACGCGTCCACCAGCTTGTTCCGAATCTCGATCAACAGGCTGAAGGCCACTTCAGCTTTCCGGGCGGCGGTGAACACCTCGGTGATGTTGTCCGTCTGCCCGGTGACCAGGTTCTGAATCCCCGCGTCCGCCTCCGCCTGCATCTGGCTCACGTGCTCCAACTGCTGGCGAAGCTGTGACGCGAAGCCCTGCTCGGAGTCGGGTCCCTCGGTCGGTCGCGCGGGCGACGTGGGCTGGGTCGGCCCAATCGGCGGCAGGGAGTTTGGCGAAATCGGGTTAACCATGCTTGGTCTCGTGCCTTAGGCACGCCTCCATCCGATCGTATCTCACGCGAACAGCCGGATCGCCTGCTGCACCATGCTTCGCGTGATGTTCAGCATGGCCGCATTGGCCTCGTAGGCTCGGCTGGCCGCCATGGCGTCCACATACTCCATCGTGATGCTGACATTCGGAAGTTGAACGTAGCCCCGGGCGTCGGCATCAGCATGTTGCGGGTCGTACACGGCCCGGAACGGCGAGGGGTCGGCGCGAACCGCGTCCACGTGCACCCCGGGCCCGCCCTGGCCGTCACCCGACATGAACGTCACCATGCGCCGCCGGTAGGGGAGCGGCGTGCCGTCGGCCTGGCGGGTCACCTCGGCGTTGGCGATGTTCCCGGCAATCACGTCCAGTCGCGTCCGCTGGGCGACCAAGGCCGAGGTGCTGATATCCAGCGCTCGAATCATGTCGTTCTCCCTCGGATCGCGGTCATCAGGTTCTCAAACCGGCCTCGCAGCAGGTTCATGGACATTTCATAGGAGAGCGAGTTGCCGGCCACATCCGCGAGAATCTGTTCCAGTCGCGTGTTCGTCCCGTCGTGAAAAAGGACGTTGGGGGCTGGATTGACCGACGGCCGGGCCTGGACCCGCCCATCGGGCCCCGTCTGGAACTGCCGGTTACCGCGCAATTTCAGCCGCCGCGTGCGTGTTGTTTGCGCTTCGTCCAGCGCTTCGTGGAGTGATCGCTGAAACGCTCCCGGGTCGAGTTGCCGGGTGTGGTAGTCCGGCGTGTCGATGTTGGCCAGGTTCTGCGCGAGCAGCTTGTGGCGCTGTTCGGCAAACTGGGCGGCCAGGGCCGTGGCCTGCGTCGTTCGGGATTCCAGGAGACGATCAATCCACATGATTCGTTGTCCACGCTCGTCCGCGTTGGCATCGCTTGGCCAGTTGAGTGGCAATCAGTGTGCCATGCGCCCTGTGCGGTGCCGTTTGGTGCCCTCGGGACTCAGACGGCCAGTGCGGTGCGCCGCCGGCGTTCCTCGTGAAACGTACCTTCCTCTCGCCATTTCTTGAGTTTCAGCCCGAGGGTCCGCAGGCCGATCCCCAGCGCCCGGGCGGTGCGCTCGCGGTGACCGCCGAAGCGTTCGAGCGTTCGGAGGATGAGGTCCCGTTCGGCGTCGTTGAGGATTCTGCCATCGCGGTACTTCAGCTCGGGGGGCGCTGCGGTGGCGGTCTTGATCGGTCCGTTGAGGAACGGGGCAATCGTGGCGGCTGTGACATCGCGGCCCGCCTCGAGCACGCAGATCCGCTCGCAGAAGTTCTCGAGTTCGCGCACGTTGCCGGGCCAGCCGTACGACTGGAGCACGCGCAGCGCGTCGGGGGTGAACTTGGGTCGGTCGCGTCCGTCCTGTGCGGCGCCATTGCCGACGAAGTAGTCCATCAGCAGCGGGATGTCCTCTCGCCGTTCACGGAGGGGCGGGACCTCGATCGGCAGGACGCTCAGGCGGTAGTACAGATCCTCGCGGAACCGTGCCTTGGCGGCCCAGTCGCGGAGATTGCGGTTGGTTGTCGCGATCACGCGCACGTCGGCGCGCCTCGTCACCGAACTGCCGACGCGCTCGTACTCGCGCTCCTGCAGGACGCGTAGCAGCTTGGCCTGCAGCGGCGGGGCGATCTCGGAAACCTCGTCCAACAGGAGCGTGCCCTCGTCGGCCAGTTCGAAGCGCCCCTTGCGCATCCGATCGGCTCCCGTGAAGGCGCCCTTCTCGTGGCCGAACAGTTCACTTTCCAGGAGCGTCGGTGAGAGGGCGGCGCAGTTCACGCAGAGCATGGGTTGCTTGGCGCGTGGCGAGGCGGCGTGGATGGCGCGGGCGATCAGCTCCTTGCCGGTGCCGCTTTCGCCGGTGATGAGCACCGTGGCCGAGCTCTGCGCCACGCGCTGCACCTTCTCCAGGACGGCCTGCATGCCGGGGGATCGGCCGATCAGGTCGCGGCAGCGGTCGAAGTCCTCAATCGTGCGGCGCATGATCTCGTTGTCGCGCAGGAGATGGCGTTCGCGCATGGCCCGCTCGAGGATGATCTCGATCTCCTGGGCGTTAAAAGGCTTCTGGATGTAATCGAAAGCCCCGAGCTTCATGGCCTCGACGGCGTTGGAGACCGATCCGTGCGCCGTCATGAGAACCACCGGGACGTCGATTCCGAGGCGTCGCATCTCCCGCAGGAGGCCCACCCCGTCCAGGCCCGGCATGCGGAGGTCCGTGAGCACGACGTCAAACGACTGCTGTTTGATCATCGTGAGCGCCTCCTGCGCGCTCTCGTAGGTGAATACCTTGTGGTCTTGGGCGGCCAGGGTCGCCTGGAGCGAATCCCGCATCATCACTTGGTCGTCAATCACGCAAATGCAAGCCATGGGTTCTCCTCGCAGCTATGCGGCGGTGAATCGTTGTGCCTCGGCCCCCTCGGTTCGGTCGTTCGATACCTGTGGCAGGGCGATCACAAACTCCGCCCCGCGTTCGGGTATGTTTCCCGCCGTGAGTCGGCCTCCGTATGCCTCGATCAACCGGTGGGCAATGGTCAAGCCCAGGCCGGTTCCCTGTTGTTTGGTCGTGAAGAACGGGTCGAAGACCCGGTGTAGGATTTCATCTGGCAGTCCTGGGCCTTCATCGGTGACACGCAGCTCGATCTCCCCATTCTCGGCGCCATCCACGCGCACGCGGATGGCGCGGCCAGGCGGTGAAGCCTCGGCGGCGTTGACAATGAGGTTGACCAGCACGCGTTGCAGGCCGTTTTCATCTGCATGCACGCAGACATTCTCATCCTCGAAATGGACTTCCAGTTCGACGCGGCAGGTCGTCAGCGCTTTCATGGTGGCGTCATGGGCTCGCTCGATGACCTCGCGGAGCCGACAGCTCGCCTGTCGCTGACCGCGTGGCGCGAGCGCAAGGGTGTCCTGGACGACGGCTTCGATCGCGTGAATACCAGCCTGGATCTTCTCGATCAGCTCGACCCCGGACCGCAGGTTGTGCTCGCAGCACTGGTCGCGGAGCAGGCCGCTGTAGAGCTGGATGGCGCCAAGCGGGTTGCGGACCTCGTGGGCCACACCGGCGGCCAGTTCGCCCAACGCAGACAGTCGCCGCCGCAACTCGAGCTCCCGGTCCTTGCTGGCGAGCTCCTCGCGGAGGCGGACCACCTCGTGCTGGAGGGCCTGGTGCGTTTCCTGTAGACGCCCGGTTACCGCCATGTACTCACGCAGCACCTCGGACAGGTTCTTGTCACTGAGAACCGTTTCAGGTTTGTCAGGGACATCAGACGACATCATGCGTTCCCTCGCATCGCCACAGGCAGATGACTGGGGCATCAACCGGTCACGTCGGCGGCCGTCGACCCTTTGCGGGGGCCGGCCTGTCGAGCGTACGCGGTGTTGGCCACTTGGCCGCCGGACAAGGTTTGGATGCCCTCGGCGACGCCCTGCTTGCGGGCAGACAGCAGCGCGCCGTCTTCCTGGTCAGCGCGCAGGATGGCTCGCAGGAGCCCGTTGATCTCCTGCAGCAGGGAGGAAGCCAGCGTGCGGTCATCCTCGGGCAGGGCGGCGTACATGGCATCCCAGTGCCGGCGGAAGGGCGCCAGCTTGTCATTGAGGCGCGCCAGCGACGTGACCAGGTCTTGCCGGTCGCGAAGGATGCTGAGCAGCAGCTCGGGTCGGTCACCGGCGATCATGGTGCGCTGCTTGCCGCTCAAATCACGCAACTTGACGTACAGATCACGCTGCTGACGCAGCAGGGTGACCAGCTGTTTCGGATCGAGTTGGGATATGGCTTCGGTCATGCCTACGCTCCTGCTTTGGTATTTGCTCCCGCTAGGGCGTGTCACCGAACACGTCGCGGAACAAGTCAGATGAGCAAACGACGGAAAGGAAACGTGACCACTCTTCACGATCACCCCCGTCCCCCTGCGCGTACGCCTCATCGGGGATGCTGCGCAGCAGCCAGCGGGCTCGCTCGAGGGCACGAGCGGCCTCAGTCAGATTCGCGAGGCGCAAGTGCGTGTTGGCAATCTGCACCTGCGCAGTCAGTGCTGCGGGCGTCTGGTCGTAGCGGGCGGCGGCTGTCTGGTAGAGGGCGAGAGCGGCCTGCAGCGTCTCCGGCTCGTTGAGTTCGAACAGGCAGTCCGCGCGGTGGAAGAGTCCCAACCGTCGGTAGAGTTCCAGGGCCTTGTTCGTCTGAGACTGATCCGCCAGGTCGTTCAGCAGTTGGGCGAAGAGCTGCTCCGCCTCGCGGAACCGGCGTCGTGATTCCTCCTCGGCGGTACTGGCCGACGGTGCCGCCTCAGGGTTGTCACGCAGCGCGTACCCGCTCAGCCGGTGTGCATCAGCCAACATGAACTCGACGCGGAGTCGGTCCGGGTCGTCCGGGTACAGCGTGTGGAAGTCGTGCAGTCGGCTGATGGCCTCGGCGAAGCGTCGCTGGTGGTGCAGCAACTCGCAGAGCTCCAGCAGGGCGTCACGGTGGACGGCGGCTTTCGGCGCGACGCGGCCGTCCTCCAGCAACTCCGCCAGCGTACGTTCGGCGTCCGCGTGGCGCTCCGGGCCGAGCGAGATGAGCACGCCCGCCATGCGGAGCTTGGCGCGGGATGTTTCTTCGAGTCGCGGATACTCGGCGATGACGCGGCGATACCAGCGCAGCGCTTCCTGTGGCTGGCCGCACGCCTCGCAGGCGTGGCCGAGTTGCAGGAGGGCCTGGGGCATAAGCGGGTTTTCCGATCGCCCCTGTGCGAAGCGTTCCAGAACGCGGCGCGCGTCGCCGATGCGGCCGGCCTTGTCGTACTCCACGGCGGCTTCCCACAGCAGCGCCGCCAGACGCGGCTCATCGATCTGCACGAGATCGGCCGCGCGTTCGAGGCTGCGGGCCGCTTGCTCGTGGCACGCTCGCTGGCGCTGTGGATCCGACAGCAGCGGAACCGCGGTCTGGCATGCCCTGCCGAGCTTCTCACACAGATCGAGCTCCCGCTCTGGTTCATCGCCGGGTGTAAGTTCGGCGGCCAGCGAAAGGTACGCCAAGGCGTTGATGTGGTCGGCTCGCGCCTGCTGCCGGTCGAAGAGCCGTTGCAGCGTGCGCTGGAATGCAGCGATGGCTTGGCGCCGGTGTTCGGGGGGGAGCACGTCCTCGCTGAGCGCCGCCCGCAGGATCTCCAGGGCGGCCTCGTGTCGATCGAGAGCGGCCAGCGCGATGGCCTGGCCGACGGTGAGCGAGATTTGCAGCCGCGGACGAGGCTGGTAACGCAGCCCTTCCTCGAACGCTGACAGAGCCTGTTGCGGCCGGTCTTCCGCAAGGTGGATGCGGCCCATCAGCAAGCTGTTCAGGGTGGGCAAATGGCCGAAGCTGTCCAGTTCTCGCGTGGTGCGGTCGTCTTGCTGGAGCCACTCGTCGACCCAGCGCGCCAGCGGCGCGGCCTCCTCGAGGCGACCCTCGCGGAGCATGATGCAGGCACGCAGGAAATCGAGGTAACCCTTCAGGTCGGATGTCTTCAGCCGGTCGCTGTGAGCTTCGAGCAACTCATGAGCGCGGCGTGTGTCCTGGTCCCCCAGGGCGTCTTCGACGGCGTGGTGCAATGCCCACCACAACTGCGCCGGGGCGACGTCTTCGTCGGCGAGGAGACGATCGAGGACCTGGCGTCGCTCGAGATTGGCCTCGGGCCGTCGTATCAGCAGTTCGACGAGCCCCCGCAGGGCGGTTCGTCGATCACGCCGATTCAGCTCCTCCTCGAGGCAAGCGCGAAATCCGCGCACGGCAGCGTCTTCCTCGCCAAGCCACTGATGGGCCAGGGCGGCGCGCAGCAGCGTGGATCCGGTTTCCGCGGCGCCGAGGTCACGTGCGGCGGCGCTGTGTTCCAGTAACTTCTTTACGTTGCTAGTGTTATGCGTATCGGTGCTTCGCTCGGCCCCGTAGATTAGGTCCGCCATGCGGCTGTGCAGGAGGGCCTGTTGCGCGGGGGAGAGCGGCGGTTCGAGGTTTGCTTGGAGGAGGTTGGCAACGGCGTCAGTAGCCGCGAGGGTGTCGCCCGCCTGCTCCAGCACGCGAACGTCGGCCAGGAGTGCGTCCAGATCAGGGGGGGGGGAAGAAGGAATCAGGCGATACAAGGCCGTTCCGCCCACGGCCACCGCCGCGAACGCCAGCGGAATCTGCCAGCGGTTCTTCAGCAGCCTGGACGTGTTCGCGAGCATTCTCGCTATGCTCATCCTGAGCCTCGTATCTGCATCCTGCATATTGACTGACGGCGGCAAAAAGTGCCGCTGTGCTCATACCTATCGGAAGTTTCTTGCCTTTCGATGCATCGAAATTGCGCGTTCCCGCGGGTCGGGACCGGTGGAGATCCCTACAGTTGATGAAGGAAGGGCCCCGATAATTGGTGGTGTGGAAACCGCTCGCGCAGGACCTCCAATGACTGCCAAGCCCGTTCATGTCCTGCTGATTAGTGACGACAGGGGGCTTCGTGATCGTGTGGAATCGCGCCGGCCACCGCGGGCCACCGTGCACAGCGTGGGTTCGCGCGACGTTCAGGCTGGGGATTGGCGATCAGCCGACCAAATCTGGGTTGATCTCGATTCGGTTCCGCGTGAAGCGGTGCCGGCCGAGGGATGTCGCGTCTACTTCCACTCGGCGGAGCAGCTACCCGGCGAGGGCCTCCCCGCCGGGTTGTTCATACGCAAACCGTGCAGCCCGATGGCGCTCGAGGTTCTCTGGGCGCGCGTGGAATCGTGCGTGCCGCCGCGTACCTCGTCATGCACATTGCCTGTATGGCTGCTTGATTTCCTGGATCTGGATATCAAGAGCCTGTGTCGGCGGCTTGTGACGGACCTGGCACCTCGGCTGGGGTACCGCGACGCGTCGCTGTACTTGCATGACCGGGAGCATGCGGTTCTGTCGCTGGCGGGGACGACGCACAGCCGGTCCATCGATCTGGCCGTGCCGATCGGTGCGAACAGCGAACATCTGATGGCGTCCGTGGCCGACAGCGGGGGGATGCTCCAGACGGACTGCGTCAGCGACGAGTTGGTGACACGCGACCTCCGGCGCAGTGGAGAGCGGCCCTACCCCGATGAGGGTTGTCTCGTGGCGCCATTGGAGAGCGACGGGCGGCTCTGGGGCGTGTTGAACTTCAGCGGCCGGGCAGGGACGACCTCCACGGAAGACGGTTTGCCGCTGGAGGCGGTGTTTCTCTTCCTGGGACGTGCACTGCACCACGCGCGCGTGCACGAGCAGGCTCGGCTCGAAGCGCGGGTCGACGGGCTCACGGGGCTGTACAATCAACGCTGGATGACGGAAGCGTTGGAACGAGAGATTCGGCGGGCGGAGCGGTTCTCGAGCCCGCTGGCCGTCCTCATGATCGATCTGGATGGGCTGAAGGCGATCAACGACCGGCAGGGGCACGCCGCTGGCGACCGGGTTCTCCGCCACGTCGCCAGTCAGATCACGCGCGTGCTGCGTCAGTTTGACGGCGCGGCGCGTGTCGGTGGGGACGAGTTCGTGGTGATGCTCCCCGGGACGACGCTCGCCGGGGCGCGGGGGGTGGCTCGCCGCGTGTTGCGCGCGATCCGCAAGAACACGCCGCAGTTTCGCAACGCTCCTCTGCACGTCGCGGCCAGTATCGGGGCCGCGGAGTGGCGTCCCGGTTGGGAGGTCGTCGAGCTGCTGGACGCAGCCGACCAAGCCATGTACCGCAGCAAACAGAACGGGCGCGGAGCCGGGGGGCCGCGGAACTGGCGGCCCAGCGAGGGTGGGGCGAGCTCGTGGCTCGGGTCACAATCTTCGAACACGTCGCGTTCCCTGCCCACGTTTGTCGGGGAGACCCGTCAGAACAGCCGCCGAACACCACCGGCCACACCACCGACTGACGGGCGATCGAAGGGCTGACGCCTGTCGCCAGTCACAGCGCACAGCAAAACACGGTTGAACCCGGGCCTGGCTACAAGGACCTGCCGTGGCGTTACTGCGCGTGAGCAGCGAGCCTCGATTCACGCAAATGCTCGCGTTACGCGATCACGGGTGGTGACCTTGCACCCAAATGTTGGAAGTGGTTACGATCGTCGGCGGAATGCTCGGTGACGTTGCCGCGCGATAGCTACCAGGAACACGGTGGGTAGATGCAAGGAGGTACTGCACAATGCCCCGAGTTCTCGTATGCGCTACGCTCATCCTCGCCGTTTCCTTGGCCGGCTGTACCAATGAGAAAGCCGTTCGCGGGCTGGACCCGACCCAGGGACCACAGACCGCGCACCCGTCTCTCGCCCCCGGCGATCTCGAACTTCGCATCGCCGTGGACGACACCCAGCGGACCGCCAGCCTCGACGATGCTGTCGTCGGCGACCTGACCCTCACGCTCCTGCGCCACACCGATCAACCTCTGCGGGGCACGATCGCGATGCATCCGGCGCGCGAGTTGGAGCAGGCCGGCAAGGCCAGGATGTTCCGATTCGACCTTCGTCAGCAGCGTCGCGTGGTGATTCCGACCCAGGTGAAGATTCCGGCCGATCTCGGCGTGGTCCAACTCACGTACCCGATCGAAGTGGTCGTCAACGGTCACCGCTACCTGACGATGGATCTGATGCTGTCGAAGGGGCGGGCTTGGCGGGTCATCGGACCGTTTCCCGGCGGCCCCAAGGACCACCACAACGATGCCCATCCCCCCGAGCGCGAGATCGACTTCACGGCCCAATACGAGGGCAAGGATGGTCGCGCGCTCCGCTGGCGGCCCTTCAGCGCGACCGACATTCACGCCAACGGGTTCTTCGATCTCAACGCCGCCTGCGCTGACGTCGATTTCGCGACCGCCTACGCCACGCTCACGGTCCGGGCCGACCAGCGCACGCCGGCGCGTCTGCTGCTGGGCACGGACGACTCGGTCAAGTTGTGGTTGAACGGCAAGCTGATCCACGAAAACCCGGTCATCGTGCGTCCGGCCGAGCCTGCGCAGGACACGGTGGATCTCACGCTGGAGCCGGGCGACAACACCTTCCTGCTCAAGATCTGCGACAACCTCGGCGGCTGGGGCTTCTTCTTCGACTTGGTCGATCGCGACGGCAACCCCCTGTCGATCGCCCAGAACCAGATCTGCCTGGCGCGCGTCTTCCCCAACGATCCGCACTTTCGCGTCACGGACGTGACGCGCTCGTCGGTGAACGTTTCGTGGCGCAGCGACGAACCCCGGGCTGGACGCGTCATCGTGCAGAAGGCTGTTCAGGGACGCGCGAAGCCCTACCCTGGTCCGCTGCCGCGCGCTGACATGGTCAAGCCGGATTCCCAGGCCAAGCCGATCGTTGTCACGACCGACGCCTTGACGATGAACCACACGGCAAGCGTCACGGGCCTCGAGCCGGGGACGCGCTACCTGGTCCACGTTGACCCCGCGATCGGCAGCTCGCCGACCGAGCCGCTGACGTTTTACACCACGCCGCCCGAGGGGCAGATGCAGGTGCTCAAACTCAAGGTCGCCTGCGTCGTTTTCACGAACGCGGCCCATCGTGACAGCCTCGAGCACGAGGGCGCCCGGCAACCCGTCACGGGCGAGCCGATTGACTTCTTCAAGTGGCAACTCGGTCAAACGGCGCGCTTCTACTTCGTCAACACGGGCATGCGCCTCTTCACCGATATCGAGTACTTCATCGACGACCGGTTCTATCCAATGGGCGACGAGATTTACGGCGTCGGGGACAGTGCGCACAACGAAAACCAGAAACTCCTGTTCGATGTCCTCGAGCGCAACGGCCGCGCCGTCGACGAGTTCGACGGCATCGTTATGGTCACGTACATCAAGCGCTGGGATGAGAAGAAGAACGGCGGCGATTGGATCTACCCGCATGGTGGCGGCGGCACGCTCGGCGTTTTGGCGGAAACCGGCCTCAGCCGCTGTACGTGGCGCACGGGTCTCGACACCAACGACGCGTGGCTCATGTGCCACGAATTCCACCACCAGATTGACGCCCTGTACCATTCCTCCGGGCAGCCCGACCTGCTGTTCTGCCATTTCCAGCCCTGGGACGACACCGCCCATCAGCATGGCGAGCACTGGGATGGGATTGCGTGGACGTTCCGGGAGTGGGGCGGCTATGTCACACGCGAGCACCAGCGCTGGCCGCTGCTCGAGCCGACCAAGGGCTTCCGCTACTTCACCAACCGCTGGGGGACGGTCCTGGACATCGCGGACCGCGACAACGATGGCATTCCCGACAACGCCCCGGAGCTGCCTTTCGATGAACGCCGCTTCGGCAGCAACGACCGCAAGGCTGACACGGACGGTGACGGTCTGACCGACATCGAGGAAGCCCTGGCCTGCCAGTGGGTTGAGTACGGACATGGCTACCACTGGGCCGGCTCGCCCGCGTCGCACCACTGCGATCCGCGGAATCCGGATTCAGACGGCGATGGTCTCTCCGATGGCAAGGATCCGTACCCGCTCTACGCCAGCGCTCCGGACATCCACCGCGCCTCGAATGCTCACGGGAAGATCGCGCCCGATGATCTCCAGCCGTTGGCCGACATGAACGATCCGGAGTTCACGGCACACTTCCTCGCCGGTTGGAATGAGGATTATCTGTCGCTGGCGATGAAGGCACCGAAAGCCCCGTGGCGATCGCGCTGGTGTCTCGACAATGACAACGATGGCTGGTTCGTTGGCGCCGACAACTACGACCTGGAGATCTTCCCGGACGAGGCGGCCCGCGCGTGGGGTGCGTGGCATTCCTGCGACAGCAAGGCCCTCGCGTACGCCTTTCACAACTGCGGTGTGCCGGGTAAGTGGCCGTTTTACGATGCCGAGGGTTTCGCGGACGGCAAGCCGCTTGCCGAGCATCGCAAGGGCGATGACGGGTACTGGGTGCAGATCCACATCCCCCGCAACGCCGACCAGGGACTGGAGCTCAAGACCGGTGAGCACGTTGGCGTCATGCTGACCGTCGACACCGGACGAAAACTGGATCGACCGGGCCGCATGCGCTCGTTGTCCGTTTTCGAACCGCATACGTTCTTTACGGTTGAGCTCGCGCCGCCGGCCGGGCGGTAGACAGCGCACGGCGGCCGGGGTGCGTTGAAGCGCCGTGAGATCAGGAAACCCCGAGGAGACGTTTTGAGCAGCGAGCTGGCTAAAGAGTCCTGGCAGTTGTCGTCGTTGGCGGATGATGCGCTCGGTCCCTACGGTGCGTTTCCGCGGCTGACGAACCCGGCCAAGCAGGCCGTGTGGGATGAGTATCACGCTCGCCGGACGTCGCGCGTCCCCGTGACGCTGGGCACGAACAACCGCGTCTTTCTTCTGGACGGGCGGTTTGATGCCGATGGCCTGCGCTACAAGCAGGTCTTCAACGATCCGGCGCTGATGCTGGTGACCCAATTGCGTTGGCAATATGTGCTCCGCATGCGCCACCACGTTCTCTGTGACCATCCGACCGGCCTGCCCGAGGTGTGGGAGGTCTCGCCGGATTTCCACAACATCTGCGAGGCCGCGTTCTTCGGTGCGGAGATTCACTACGCGGCGTCGGAGGTGCCGGACACGCGGCCGTTCCTCAGTGACGACTGCAAGCGGGCCATCTTCGACGTGGACATCGACCATCCTCTGCAGCACGGCTTCTTCGAGGAGAAGCTCGCGATGTGGGAGGCGATGAGCCGGCTGGCTGCGGGCAAGACCTTCCTGGGTCGACCGATTCGCATCACGCCGTATGCTACGCTGGGCACGGACGGGCCGCTCACGGTGGCGATGAACCTGCGCGGGGCCGCGATCCTGCGGGATCTCAAGCGCGATCCGGATTATGCCCACCAGCTCTTTGAATTCATCACCGTCGCCGCTCTGCGCCGCCGTGAGGCGTTCAGGAAGCACTGGGGGATGCCGGCGCCGCAGGAAGCCTGGCTGGCGGATGATTCGATCGCGCTGCTCGGGCCGGCTCAATACCAGGAGCACGTGTTGCCGTATCACCGCCAGTGGTACGACACGGTCGACCCGGACCGTACTCGCACCCGGTGCATGCATTTGTGTGGCGATGCCACGCGCCACTTCGGTACGCTGCGCGAGCTATGCGGCGTGTCGGCGTTCGACACGGGCTTTCCGGTCGATTTCGCCGGTCTTCGGGCGGAGCTCGGGCCGGATGTGGAGATTCTGGGCGGGGTCGAGGTCGCTACGCTGCTTCACGGTCGTCCGGCGGCAGTTTATCGCCGGGCTCGGGCGATCCTGGAATCTGGCGTGCTGGTGGGGTCTCGTTTCGTGTTGCGTGAGGCGAACAACCTGCCGCCGGGCGTTCCGTGGGCCAACCTGGCGGCGATGTACAAGGCGGCGCTGGATTGCGATGTGTCGGCCGCCGGCTGACGCGACGTGAGGCCGGGTGCGCACGCTGATCCGGAGGGGGCGCGCTGTCGCTTTCTGCTGCGGGCTGTTGCCCGGTGTTGGCGTTTCAGCTTGTGGCCGCCGTGGTTGCGGCGATGGTGGCCGCGACGACCGCAGCCTGGGCAGCCGCGATCACCGCACGGGTTGCTTCGCCGACCACGTCACCCTCGGAAATCTCCGCGATGCGTGTCTTCCGCTGGCGTAGTTCCCGCTTGTCGAAGGGGATCTTGAGCAGGTTGATGCTGTTCGCGAGCGAGACGAGGATCGCGGTCCGCGGGTCGATCTTTCGGGTGTTTGTGAAGATGGCCTTGCGCAACCGCTCGATGATTCGTCGTTCGTGGCGCGGATCGCGTTCCGGATAGAGCCTGCGCGTGAAGATGAAGAGGATGCGGCCCTCGTCCTCCCGCAGAATACGCCGCCGACACAACTCGGCCGCGACACGATGCCGCAGGTCGCGCAGCCGCGTCAGCCGCGTGATCCAGGTCTGAAGCCGTGCTCGGCGTTTAGCATTGGCGATCAGCGTTAGGCTCTCGTCGAGGATGGGATCGCCGACGGGCCGTTCGCTGATGACGTCGACGAAGTTCTTCTTTCGCTCGCGTGTGATGGCGATGCGCTCGGCGAGCAGGAGCTCTTCCAGGATCCCGGCCGCCATGGCGTACTGCCACATGCCGGCTCGGCTGTGAATGGTGCCTTTCTCATCGTTCAATGCGAGGAGAAGGATTTCTTCGTGGAGGTGTAGTTGGGTGTCGTTGGTTGGCATGTGCGTTCCCTCGGCGGTGTCGCGTGGATCTGTCGCCACGGTCGAGGGACATTTGACCATAGGATCGTCCCGCGTTCCACTGGAAAGCCGGCGCGGGGCCGGCGGTTGATCAGGCGAAGAGGCCGTGCAGGTACCATCGCCGTTCGTTGGCGGCATGGAAAATCCAGAACTGTTCCCCATCGTCCGTAGCCACACGAAAGTAGTCGCGTCGGACATCGGACCCTCGCCACCAGGCGGTTTCCAGGCGTTCCGGTCCCCACGCCTGCGCGATGGGGCATTCCTGTCCGCGGTACGCGAACCATGTCGGGGGGCCGTCGGGGACAAGCGCAATCACGCGAATCGGTAACGGCCGCGGCAACAACCGTACCGGCCGCATGCTGGGCGCCACGGGGGAATCGGATGGATGTGTCTCGCTGGTGGCGTTCTGGCTTTCACATCCCGCTTCGGCGACCGAAACATGCCAGAATGCCTTCTCGGGCTGATGATCGTTTACCAGACGCGGCCGCACGACCGCGTCGTATCCGAGGCGATTGGCCAGACGGTCGATCAGGCATCCCAGGGCTTCGTCGTCGCCGGGGTCGCGTGGTTCGAACAACTCGGTCTGTTCGCCACAAAAACGTGATGTTTCGTTGGCACGCAGCACCAGCCCGGTGATGCCGGGTGCCGGGTCGACCCGCTCGAGCCGCTGGCGCAGCAATTGAGCGACATGTGGTTGTTCGCGCGAGGCTCGCGCGAGCTCGATCGAGAACACGCGTGGCCTTGTGGATTCGAAAGAAAGCACGCACGCCAGTCGCCGCAGGGCTTGCCCGCGGTTTTTCATTTGTGCAAATACGTCCGTCAGCAGTTGTTCGGCGACTGACAGGATGGCCTGGGGCTCGGTGACGGCGTGCTCGAACGACAGGCGTGCGGTCGGGGCTTCTTTCGGCACGTGAGGGGTGACCCCTTCGAACACCTCGCCGAGAGCCTGCTGGAGGCGCAACACCAACTCCGAACCGAAGCGGGCCGGCAGCATGTTGCGCGGCAGAGTCAGCAGGTCGCCGATACTCCGGACGCCGACCGCTTCCAACTGTGTGCTGACCTGGGGCTCGATACGTAGAGCGCTGGGTGGAAGTGATGCGAGCGAGGCGCTGGCCTGCCCTACGGCCGCGAGGGTGAGCGGCTCGATGCCGGCCGTTGCGAGCGCATACGCCGCCCCCACGGTGTCCGCGATGGCGGCACGGGAATAGAAGCCTGCCTGCGTCAGCCAGTCGGCCGCCTGGTGCGCGATGCTTTCCTCGCTTCCGAAGAGCCGCTGGCAACCGGTGATATCGACGAGCAGTGTGTTTGGCTCGACGGGCTCCACGATTGGGCTGAAGCGTAGTGCCCGATTGGCCAGTCGCTCCAGCGTTTCCCGCTCACGCTGCGGCTCATATGCCAGGGGTTGCAAGTGCGGCACGATGGCCTGGGCCTGCCCGAGGGACATTCCCGGTCGCACGCCGAGTTGTTGAGCGTAGGGACACGCTTGCTCGATGACCAGCGAGGCCCCTACGGGCCGCGTCAGCGCTAGGGGGCGTTCGCGCTCATTGGCCGACGCACCGTTGCGTCGCGCTTGTTCGGTCGACAGGTACGGCATATGAAGACACAGAATCCGCCGCATCGGGCAACTCCACCACGAACGGTTCGCGCGGTTGCCCCTCCCGTATTTTGAGTAAGGTGATGAGCATTCGCCGGTTATTTCCGCCAACGAGCGGCTCGCAGCGCAGGCGACTGGCGGCGAAGGTCTGCCCGCCACGCTCATCGCTGCGGATCAGCAGGCCGAGGTTGCCGCCGGCCTCGGCCGCCAGTTGCAGCCGTCGCGAACTGCGGGCATCGATGGTTGGCAGTGGGACCAGGACGGCAGCCACCGCCCGGCAGCGCAATGTTTGCTCACAGGTCCACAAGGCATCGGCCGGGCGTGTGACACGCAACACCAGCAACCGGCCCAGCGGGACCCTCAGTTGGGCCACCCCGGGTGGGTAGAGGTCGCCCCGGGTGTCGACGTAGATGATCCATTTGTGCCGGCCGGCCGCGCGGGCCGCGGTCCACAGCGCCACAGAATAGGCGGCCGTACCTTCTTTCGCCGCCACCAGTTCATGAACGGCCCCCGTGAGGAACCCGCCCCCCAACGCCGTATCAAGCGGGGCCAGGCCGCTGGGGCAGCGTGATGTGGCGCGTCCCCGGCGGCGCAGCGCGTGAATCTGGGCGGCTACTTGGGCGAGCCGCGGGTTCTTTGGCTTCCAGGCGGCAGGGTCAAACGCGACCGCGTTACCTGGTTCTGCGCGGGGTGCAGAAGTCGCCGTGCGCATCATCTGTGCCGACCGACCGAGCGCTACCTGCGGCGCCGATCGGGGCCCAGGAGTCGCCGCGCGCACCTCAGGCGCCTCGTTGAAGGATTTTTCCACAACGCTGAACATGGTCCGTTCCCATTGATGCGGGCGCGTCAGCCCGCCGCAATAACCCTAATATTACCCTAACATCGGGGCTACGTCAAGTGGCCTCCCAAAAATCCATGACCTGCCCCTCTGCGTTGAAACGGCCCCTGAATCCCGCTATTGTCAGACTTGGACGGCACGGACAGCGACGCCGTCCTGAGGAAATACACCTGGGGGCTCGATGTGGCGGGCCAGAACGGACAGCTCAACAGCCTCGAATCCGCCGGCGGCATCGGCGGCTTGGTGGCGGTGTACGACACCAACGGCACCACCACGGGCCAGAATCCAACAGAAGACGACAAAACGTACGTGTATCTCTACGACGCCAACGGCAACGTGGGGCAGCTGGTCGATTGGACCGACATCCCCGACTGGGAATCCAAGCAACTCACGTCCGCTCAAGCCTGGCACGCCGACCGGCTCGTCGCCCGCTACGAGTACGACCCCTACGGGAATGTGGTCGGCCCCGACACCGACTCCGACGGCGACTGGACCGACGACGCCGGCCCGTATGCTACGGTCAACACGTTCCGCTTCAGCACAAAGCAATGGGACGACGAAACCGCCCTCGGCTACTGGGTGTTCCGCTACTACAGCCCGACGCTGGGGCGGTGGATTTCGAGGGACCCGATTGAGGAGAGTGGTGGAGTTGGTGTTTACAGTTACGTCGCGAACGTGCCGGTCTCTCAGATCGACTCCTATGGCCTTTCACCAGACCCGACGCTGCCGGAGCCACTGGCCCAGAAAACGTGCGGAGAAAGGTGGGAACCCGTCCCTGGCGACGACGGTATAGTTGGCGTCGATACAATAACCTACGAGACATGGTGGCAGAAAGTCGGCGAGAACTCTATGTGGGACCAGATATTTCGGTTCAGACATTTGATTAAGTATGCTCGGACTGTTCGATACTGGGCGCTTGTCCTAGAACTTACGGAAGTTACAGACTGTGGAAAGAAGCTGAGTTTTAGTACTGGACTCAGTTTCTCTGAGAGCGAGACATGGCAAGTGGGGGGGCAGGCGGCCGTTACGGTGTATAAAGTACTGCAAATCGGCGTCCAGGGAGCTATCGGTGGTTCAACGACCGAGACCCCTTCGATAGGAATTCACTTTAATGAGGGTGAGGACTGCTACCAGTATAAGGGATACGTGTTTGCGGAGAAGATCGCGGTGGTGTCTGGGTTCGTGTCCCCGTGGGAGTCAGCACAGTGGCGCATCATGCAGTACCGGGATCGTAAGGAAATAGGCTTCACGCAGAAGTACAAGAAACTACTCTGTCGAAAGAGATGCTGTGAGACATCGCTCCTCGGGAACTGATTGCAGAACATGCAATTGCTACATAGTCTGCCACGCGTCGACAATCGCGCTCACGAACGCCTGAATGGTGAGGATGAGTAGCTGCTGATATGTACGGTGTTCCAGTGTTTCGTAGGCGATGGACACGAGTCGGTGTGATAGGAGCCACCTTCGCATTGGTCGCTCTTGGCGCCTTGTGGGTGATTAGTGTGACCCACTCACTTGAATGTGGGACGAAACTGGTTGGCTCTACA
>Ga0272441_10002241_pt1 | contig 39585 bp, 33 predicted proteins | sample SSMProp6N_FD_193582 | JGI IMG/M metagenome (GOLD analysis project Ga0272441, IMG submission 193582) | Marine sediment archaeal communities from Little Sippewissett salt marsh, Falmouth, MA, United States - SSM-Prop-6N | ecosystem: Environmental > Aquatic > Marine > Wetlands > Sediment ... | reverse complement strand
TGTCAGAGATCAGGGAGTCCGCTTCCTGAGGGTTGCAGATGCCGCTGTCTCTCAGGAGTCGCAACCAGTAGAGTGTTTCCCGTGCCTCCTTTGAGGCAATTGACATCTTGGAGAGAAAATCCTTCTTACTCTGAGCCGCAGTCGCCTCTTCAATATTTGCCCCGATACTAGTTCACGCCTTTACTAACTGACGGGATAAAATAAATTCGTTCTCCGTGCATAATGACCGATACAGATGGATAATTTCCAGAGCAAACTGATAAGCCTTATCCCTCACAACATTCGGCTTTTCATTCATCACGCATGCCCAAATTAGAAATTAAGAATTCAACATTTAACTTTAAACATTGTAGTAGTTGCGGTACCACTCCACAAACCTCTTGATTCCCTCCTCGATGGGGGTGTCGGGCCGGAATCCCACGTCTTCCATGAGATCGTCGACGTCGGCGAAGGTCGCGGGGACATCACCGGGCTGTATGGGGAGAAAGTTCTTCTTCGCCTCTTTCCCGAGACACTGCTCCAACGTTTCGATGAAAAGCATGAGATCGACGGGGTTGTTATTGCCGATGTTGTAGAGGTTATAGGGCGCAAAGCTGCTCCCCGGATCGGGCGCGTCGCCGGACCAGTCGGGATTTTTCCGGGGAACCCGTTCCATGACGCGGATGATGCCCTCGATGATGTCATCGATATAGGTAAAATCACGGCGCATCTTTCCATGGTTGAACACATCGATGGTCTTGCCCTTCAGTATGGCCTTTGTAAAGAGAAAGAGCGCCATGTCGGGGCGCCCCCATGGACCGTAGACGGTGAAGAAGCGAAGCCCCGTGCAGGGCAGGTCGTAGAGATTGGCATAGCTGTGGGCCATCAGTTCATTGGCCTTTTTCGTCGCCCCGTAGAGACTGACGGGGTGGTCCACATTCTGGTGGACGGAAAAGGGCATCTCTGTGTTCGCGCCATAGACCGAACTGGAAGAGGCAAAGACCAGATGACTCACGCCGGCATTTCTGCATCCCTCCAGTATGTTGGCGAAACCGACGAGATTGCTGTCGATGTAGGCACGCGGGTTTTCGATGGAATAGCGGACACCGGCCTGGGCGGCAAGGTTGACGACGATGTCAAAGGAGTTGTTCAGAAAAAGCTTATCCATGGCGTCGCGATTGGCCAGATCGATGAGCCGGAAGTGGAACTTCCCCGCCTCTTTGAGGATATTAAGTCGCTCCTTCTTTAGGGTGACGTCATAATAATCATTCAGATTGTCAATCCCCAGGACGCGGTCACCCATTTCAAGCAGTCTCCTGGAAAGATGGAACCCTATGAATCCAGCAGCTCCCGTGACGAGTGTCTTTCTCATGCACATCTCCCATCTTTAAAATGAATTCTATATTTGTAACATTTTTTTATAGATAAAGGAAGTTGAAAGCAAGACGCAAAAAGGGGTCAGGTTTCAACCGTTGACAATTATAAGATCTGGAATAATGCTGTTACTGCGCTTTCAAATTGTCAAATGTTGAGGCCTGACCCCTATGACTCAACAATAAGCCTTTCCAGTATGCCTCTTATTCTTTCTGATGACTTACCATCCCACAAATCAGGAACTTTTCCTTTCTTTCCATTTCCCTTGATTATATTGTCGACTTCCTTTTCAATGTTGTTGACGTCTATGAGTTTGTTTGTGCCTTCCCATATAGTAATGGGACGCTCTGTGTTGTTTTGTATGGTGAGACAGGGGACTCCAAGCACTGTTGTTTCCTCCTGAATGCTCCCAGAATCGGTAATCACAACAGTGGCATTTTTCTGTAAAGATAGAAACAAAAGGTAGCCAACTGGTTCTATGAGGCTCACATTCCAATTTAGAATGTTACAGTTTACATCACGCAGTTGCTGGAGTGTTCTCGGATGCACAGGAAAGACCACTGGCAATTTTACAGCAATCTGCTTGAGGTGCTTCATTATGCTCATAAGCATTTCGATATTATCCACATTGGAAGGGTGGTGCAATGTTACCAGAGCATACCCGTTTTTACCTTTGCCCTTCGGTAGAATCAGCGAACTATTTGTGATTGTGTCTACTTCAGGCAGCAACCGTATCAATGCATCGATCATCAAGTTACCTACCAGAAAAATATGTTCGGCGGCTTTGCCCTCGCGCATCAAATTATCATTTGCATCACTACTGGTGGTAAAAAAATAATCGCAAATTCCATCAGTAAAAAGTCGATTCATTTCTTCAGGCATTGACCGGTCATGGCTTCTCAGACCGGCTTCATAATGAGCGGTGGGGATAGACAGTTCCGATGCAACCAGTGTGCAGGCTGCAGTGCTCTTTACATCACCCACCACCATCACCATATCGGGGCGCATATCGAGGCACACTTTTTCAAACCGTTCCATTATAAGAGCAGTCTGGGCAGCATGCGGGGCAGCACCAACCTCCAGGTTGATGTCCGGTTCAGGTATGTCGAGCTCACTGAAAAACGGATCAGACATATTCCCGTAGTAATGCTGACCGGTATGTACAAGGACAGGTCTGATTGTGGCGTGCTTTTCAAAAGAATTCATTAACGGCACTATTTTTATGAAGTTTGGCCGGCCACTGGCGATGAGCATCAAATTATATTTGTTACTGTCAAACCGTCTCATTATTAATACATGGTGTCACTATATGTGATTCCTTTGTGATAGATTCCCGAAATATGTGGTAGGGAGTTGTGGGCTGGTTCGTACGGTAGAAAAAGATTTTCTGAGAAAACCGTTTCATTTGAAGTGGCACATATATACGGGGATAAGGGTAAGAGATTAGATTGACCGCCCACTGTAACAGTCAGGGTGTTACAGCCTTCACAAGTATCTCACAGGAGAGTCGGTATGTCATTCCTGCAATGGCTGAAAAGGCCAGTGCATTCGATGGGAGGATAAAGAGATAATCAAACTGTGAGTGAATCAATGCGGCAGTCATGGCTGCCAAACCTCCCAGTATGAGAGCCTGGACAAAAACATCTGTTCCATGTTTCAGCGCTATGATCGCCTTTCGATAAATAATAAATAGAAAGGCGATAATGCAGGAGAGTCCTGCCAGTCCCGTTTCTGCCGCAAGCTGCAGTGTATCGTTATAGGCGATGCGCGGCATCCATATTTCTCTTCCAATCATGGAATGATACTTCAAGATGATATCCTTCCAGCAACCGAATCCGATACCGAAGAGAGGAAAGTCGGCGATAATATTTATGGCGTCCCGGTATACGACGATTCGCCCCTGTGGACCGAGAGCCATGAAAAAATAACGAGATTCTTTAATGATGGGGCCTACACCAAGCCATACAAGATAACAGAACGATCCGGCAAGCACGAAGACAAAGAGAGCGAAGACTTGCTTGTTACGAAGCCGGTAAGACATGAACATGAAAAGCAGAACTGCGATCATCGTAATGGAGAAGGTTACCAGACCTCCTTTGGAGAGGGAGAGAAGGAGTGCCGATACCATAACGATAATACCGAAGGAGATCAGGCCGGATCGAGAAAACAGAGCACTGATCCAGATAACTCTGGATCCGTTGATGAGCGGCATACGTTTCATATCATGGTAATGCTGGGCAATAAGCAGGCTCATGGCCAGCGGAACAGCCATCTCCAGGAATTCTGAAAAATTGTTGGGTGATTTGAATGTGCCCAGGTGAATTCCGGGTGGTGCCAGGGGAAGGAGCCATTGAATATGACCCATTGATGTTTGCTGAAGAAAGAAAAAAAAGGTGTTGAATACGCCTAAAAAGAAAATTGTCCAGACTAAGCTCACAATAAACTGATTCGGTAAAACAATGGCTGTGCCTTTGTATTCCCTGGGCGAATTATTTTTCCTGTTATGTTCGTTGCCTGACTGTGAAGAGAGGTTGGAGACACGATTCTTCTTATTGTTGCTATTGTGGTAATAAAAAATAATCATAAAAATTCCCATATAGGCCAACAATTTCAAAAGCATTCTGAAGGTTTTATGCGTATTGATGGAAATAGTTCTCCACTGATGCTCGAATCCCACTCCTTGATCCCAGATTCCGGTCTCAAGATACAAGTTATATGTTGCCGGTGACAAAACCTTGAGAACTCCTCCGGGAAGGGGAATCAACTGGAATAGTATCAGTAGAGTGAAGAGGGCAACTGGTATCCAGATGACGGACTCACGAGTAAAAAATAAGGATGGCACGCCTTGTTGGAAAAAATGGACACTGAACCTGTGTATCCTCCCATTATACAATACCACCATAACAATAAAAAGAAGGAACACAACAAATTGGATAATCGAGACTGCCCATACCTCGGCTGCGCCGAAGGCCAGAACCGAAAAGGAAATAACGAAATAGAGACCGAATTTAATAGCTCTGTTCATAATTGATCAAGAAATATACGGGACTCATAATCGATATCAACACACCATATAATTCATCTTTGTTACTTCCAATTCCGTCCCAGCCATATACCCAGAAATAACCATACCGGAATCGGAAGAATGAGGCCCCAGAGCAACAATCGCATCCTCTCAACTGACTCCATCAATTGCCGTGCATGAAGAGCACGTTCTGTCTTGATGCGAAGATCATCAAGATTAAAGGGTTTGGCGATATAATCATAGGCGCCCTCTTTCATGACATCGACAGCCATTACAACTTCCGGTTCTCCTGTCATCATGATAAACACAACTTTCTCATTCTGGGCCTTTATATTCTGAAGCAATTCAATGCCGTTCATCTTAGGCATAAAAAAATCTGCAATGACAAGGTCAGTCCTTCGAGAATCAAACTTAAGTATGGCATCTTCTCCATCTGTTGCGACAGAAACATCATGCCCCATTTCCATCAAATAATCACGCAACGCTTCCCTGATGGATGCCTCGTCGTCAACCACAAGAATGGTTCCGTTATACATTCCATGCTCCTTTACTGTATATTGTCTGGTGTGGCATGTAATCTCAGTGTTGCTGGTATCAAAGGTGAACTGTCGAGTAAATCCTTGTGGATTCGCTCCATCGACTTCACCACAACAAACGCATCATATCGATATTCAGTAATCTATAAATCGTGTCAAGAAGGCAAAGGGCAAACCGATAATGATCTGTATTTCCTTCTCTCCATGCTGTAGCAGATCGGTTACTTTTGTATCGACAAAGGATAAAAGAATAAGTGCAGAGATGAAGGCCAAAGCATGGGCAAGCCCCCCGATGCGCGGTACCGGCCGCGTATGTAACTTTCGTCCATCGGGCATATCCTTGAGGCCGCAGTAAGCACCTACCCTCCGTACCGCGGGGTGGCAATACGGGACATGATCGGCGCGATGCAAAAGACAAAAATAATAGTCGTTATAACGTTAAACCGCGTGATCTGATGTGATTATTTGAAACCGCCATATTCATGAGGATATGGAAAACATTCACTTGAAGGGTGTTTGTCGTTCGTGAAATCCGTCTGTGGCCAATCAAGCCGAACTGTCACAGAACAAAAGGTTGGTAAACTCTTCACCGTTCCACTCTCCCGGCACGATCAACGACCAGCTTCTTCGATAACGTCTGCTCCGGTGCAGAAAGCGGAATTCAGGTTCATTTATCTGAATATTATAGAACTCTCCCTCTCCCGCAGACCGATCATAAAACAAGAGATCGGTGCACGAAGCCATCTCGCCGTGATATGGATCGTCTGAGCCGGCGGCAAAATAGCCGGGAACAATAATATCCCACGTATGCCGCCAGTTGTCGTAGCGTTTATGGAGGACGAAGTCGTCAATCTGAATCAGGCCAAGATCGCTACTGGCGTGGAATTCGCCAACACCGGCGCTTCGATCATAGAGGAGCATGTCAGTATAGAGCCCAAAGGGTTCTCCGGCAAAGATTCCAGGGATTATGAGATCCCAGTTTGTGCCGATGTCAAACCGTTTGAGAAAGCGCAGTCTTCCCTTGCGGAGTGTGGAATGGACATCTGCGTGACCTGCTGAGCGATCATAGAACAACAGATCGGTGTAGGGAAAGACACTTGACCAAAATCCGGGGACGATAGCATCCCATGTGCGTTGCCAACCACGAGTCCGTATACCCCACTCCATACCGCCATAGTCGTTAAGGCCGTAGAACTCTCCCTCGCCTGCTTCACGATCGTAAAATAATAGATCGGTTCCGGTACTGTTGTCCCACTGTCCTGGCACAATGATGTCCCATTTGTGCTGCCAGTTAGACCATTTCCGAAGTTCTGTGAGACTGCCATCGGGTGCGACACGGAATATATGAGTTTGTCCAGCCGTTCGATCATAAAGAAGAAAGCCCGGACCGCCCCACCACCCGTAGACAATGATAGAAATATTCGCGCTGATTCCCGAGTGACATGTCCCTAACATATCAAGCCGACCATGGCCGTCAGTTTCGTAAAATTCGATTTCCGCCATGATAGTATTCTCCCCTTTTGTTTGATCTTTTACCAAAGTTTGATCCATTAATATTGGATGGAATCACAATGCGTTATACTTCCCCCAACCTCTGCATCGAACAGTAGCCACTCCTTCAAAATACGCTTGGCAACCTGTGCACTCTGCGATTCCATGAGCACATTCCCATTGAGCCCGTACCACGGCAACTCCAACAGACTGGTGGAGAATTTTACCATTTTGTTAAAAAATCATTTTTCTTTTAGAAAACTAACCGGAGGTATTGCTGGTTGTTCGTCTTACTCACCTTGAATGGGTGACCCTGATATCGCGGACCTAGCTGGACGTGGCGGTACTTAAAGACATGATCTCTTCAAAATCAGAAAGTGTATCGACTATCCATATCTTATCGGAAAGCATTCTGGTTTGTTCCGGCCCTAAAACATTTTCGGCCATAGTGTTATACTTATTGGTCAAATCATCATCTGATAACGGATTTTGAGGCGTTCCGCTTGCGTGGGTGACATGCGCATGGAGTGTAGTCCCCTTGTTAAGAGTTATGTGAATACGTGCCTCATCGTGCGCGAAATCAGGATTCACTTTAATCGATGTAATTTCCCTGAGGGAGACGTTACGAGGATCACGTACTTTTTGATCGGAAAACTGATCCGGACCGCATGCGCCATCCAGCAATGCTACCGCGATACTATGATATATGCTAAATTTTCCGTCGAAACCTGTTTGCGGCGATTTATTCCCGGTGACATCCAGCACCATGGGGTTGACCTCTGCCTCGATGTGAGAGACGTCATGCCAGGTAATACCGTTCTCATTTTTGATCTGCAGGATCCCATCAACCGTTGGATGGGTGACCACACCGCAGGGATAAGGTTTGACGCTGTTATGTAAAATACCAAAATATTCTCCGATATTGTCAAGCACGCCTGCGATATTATCTTCTCCAACATTGACCGCGAAAAATCCGCGTGGCGTTTCGAGGACTTGCTCTGAAGTGGTAAATCCCGCTTTGACCAGTAAAGCTGCGTAAAGACCGGACATAGCCGCTTTGCCGGGATGCAACGATTTAGACATGGTTCCAAACATTTCACGTAAACCGCTCGCGTATGTTGCGGCCTTACCAAATGCCCGGCTCACCTGGGACACATTGAGTGATAATAACTTTCCAACTGCGGCAGCAGCACCAAAACTACCGACCATGCCGGACATATGACAGCCTCTTTCATCATGGTGTTTGAACAAGACGGTTCCGATTCGATTTTCCACTTCATATCCCAACATGAATGCCAACAGTGCATCTTTCCCGCTGACATTCGCAATCGAACTCACCGCCGCAATAGCCGGCCACACTGGGGCACTGGGATGCACAAAGCTTGCTATGTTCGTATCATCATAATCCAGCACATGTGACATGTAGCCGTTTATTAACGCTGCATGCAAGGCATCGGTTCGCCTTCTTTTCCCTATAATAGTCGCCTTTCCCTGGTGGTCGACCTTCTCAACCATTTGAAGCAAGCTATCGACACCTCGATGGTTCGAACCACCTAACGCAACACCCATCCAGTCGATGAGGCACCGTTTCGCTGCATGAATTACTTCGGCAGGAAATGTCTCATAGTCCGCATCGACGACATACCGAGCCAATTGTTTTGTAAATTTATTATCATGTATTACTTCTGCCATACTCGTCCTTTCTTGACAAAAAGAAGGGGACAAGTCAGGAATTTTGCATTTCCAGGGTTCTTTTAATTCTAAATTAATAACTCAAAATTAAATATTGCATCAATTCCCGGCTATATCGGCCAGATCTTTCCCGCATAGGGCGCATTTCATTTTGTCGTCGAGCCGTTCACCGCATTCACAGACCCAACCAATCTGCTTTGCCGGATTGCCCACCATAAGGGCGTAATCGGGAACATCTTTCGATACAACGGCACCGGCTCCGATGAAGGCATACCGGCCGATTGTGACGCCGCAGATTACGGTTGCATTGGCCCCTATGGTGGCGCCCTTGCGAACCAGTGTAGGGCGGAGTTCTTCCATCTTTTTTATAGAGGCCCGCGGGTTGTAGACATTGGTAAAGACCATGGAAGGCCCGCAGAAAACATCGTCTTCAATATGTACACCTTTGTAGATACTTACATTATTCTGGACCTTACAGCCATTGCCGACAAGGACGTCGGGACCGATGACGCAGTTCTGGCCTATGGTGCAGTTGTCACCGATTGTTGTGTTGAAGAGAACGTGGGAAAAATGCCATATCTTGGTTCCATGCCCGATGAGGCATCCCTGATCGAGAACAGCTGTTTCGTGGGCGAAATATGCCTTTTCATTGTGAGAAAGCACTTCCTTCACCTTGTCATCTTGATTGTCCTGAAGGCTTACGCTTGCCTCTACCAGTATCTCCATAACTTCCACTGCGTTTTGTGCGCCGGCAATCTCCACCCTGCTGCCGTCAAGATGTGTAGCGAAATACTTTAATTCTTCATCAAGGGGGAGCACTGATTCGTATGGGATCGTTTCGGTGGGGCCGTCATGGGTTACGGGCTCACCATTTATGAGATTGATTCCTTTCTCATAGAAAAGGATCTTCTTGTCATTAGACGAATCCTCAAAAAAGAGCATGCCTTTTGAGCCGATGACGATGATCCGATGTTCCTTGAAGGGGTGAAGCCAGCTAACAAAAATATGCCCCATTCGATTTTTAGTATACGTTAGTATTGTCATCGATGAGTCGTGGATGTGGGGTTGAAGAAAGGCGCCGCCGCAGGATTCAACCTTTATGGGATAACTCTCCGTGAAATACTGGAAAATTGAAATATCGTGGGGCGCGAAGCTCCAGAGTATGTTTTCCTCGGTACGCACCGCACCCAGGTTCAGCCGGTTGCTGTACATGTACTGGAGCTTTCCTATCTTGCCGCCTGTAATCAGGCCCTTCATTTTTCGAATGGCCGGGTGAAAGAGAAGCAGGTGGCCGACCATCAGATTGACTCCCCTTTCCTCGGCCATGTTTTTCAGCTTTTTTGCCTCATCAACTGTCATCGTCAAAGGTTTTTCGACGAGGACATGTTTCCCCCGTTCTATTAAATACTTCGCAATCTCAAAGTGCGTTTCAGCAGGTGTGGCTATCGTAAAACCATCGAAAATATCATCCACAGCATCTAGGACCTTTCCGAATACATTGACATGGGGATATTCCCTGGCAAGTCTATTCCTGTTATCTATGTCCGACTCGGATATGCCGGCAAGATAGCCCAGTCGGTCCAGCGTCCTGATATGATTCATCCCCCACCGGCCGGCGCCGACGACGCAAATATGTGGATTGCTGTGAACTACCTTGACGTCTTTCATATCTCCTCCCTTAACCCCTTATAGTAAATGAGAGTTGTGCATGCTGAGAATTCAGCGTAAAGCTTTCAATATTGAACATTGCATCAATTGCTCCTCGCCCCCTTGAAGAAAATATTCATCATTGCCTTCCAGAAATAGACCCACTTCGTCCTCAGGGGGTGTTTCAGATAGGCATTGATATATTTCCTTTCCGAATCGCAGATCTCATCGAAGGTTTCGGGTAGGTCTGCATAAAAGGGTGGAATCAGCCCCGGTGGCACGCTCATTCTCTTTTTTTGAAGATCAGGGGGATAGAGGTTGAAATACTGAATGCTCAGGGGACGTACGCCCACCAGATTCAACTCTCCCTTGAACCAGTTATAGAGCATGGGGATCTCATCAAGCCAGAGCTGTCTCATGAACCTTCCTATCGTCGTGACACGAAAATCATTAAAGAATTTTCCCCCCGGCTGCAGCTGATTATTTTCGTAAATATATTCCTGAAGATATTCAGAATAGGGATGCATAGTTCTGAACTTATATGTATCGATGATATGACCGAATTGACCGACTCTCTGGAATTTCACAAAGGGTCCGTATGAGGGATTCTCGTCAATGGAAATTGTCTTATCCTTTTGTGCCACAAAGTAGAGATAATCGCCGATCTCTTTTTCCGCGATTACTTTAAAACCGCAGAAATAGAGCCTCCCAAGTGTTTCAGCCTTTGAAATGGCCCTGTTTTTACCTTTTGTAATCGAAAAATAAATCTTTTTTGTAACCGACAATTTGGGAAAGACACGTCTGAAAATGAAATTAAAGAAATAGAAGATCTGAGCAAAATAGGGCGGATATTTCTGGAAAAACCTTTTCCTGTACAGTGAAATGGTATTTACGCTGCTGACAAAATAGCCATTGGGGATCAGTATCTTGTACACCTCGAGGAAGAATCTGTTGACCCACCGGAGATTGTTGACATGCTCCAGGTTGATCAGGAGGCGGAGTCGGGGCGGATCGAGTGTTTTCTGCTGGAATGCTTCGGTCCTCTCTATCAGGGCAGTTTCCGCCCTGATAATGGAAAGCAGGTCAAGTGTGCTGTCGAGAAAGTTAAAGACCTCAGGAGAATCAGCAAAAAATATTTTTTGTAATTTGGTTCGTATCTGTTCGGTAAGACGTCTGTGCAACTCCTCAATATCCAGGGTATGATCCAATTCTTCCTGACGTGCGATGGTTCTTATCTCATCAGAGGATTCAATGTCACCATTGCTCTCCCCATTTCTAAAGGCAGCAAAATATATAAAATAGAGGACTGATTCAGATAGTATGAGCGCGGCAAAAAAAACGAATAGCTCTGACCTCGAATAATAGTAAAGCCTGAAAGCACAGATAATAACGGCGATAGTCGCGGCCATGAAAACAATAGCCTTCATGCACTGCGCTATGGCGTAGTAATAATTTCTATAATGGGAATGAAACTTACGTGCCATCATTGCACTGACAAACCAGAGACCATATATGATGACGAGGAGTTTCTCATATTCAATAGAGAGGACAAAGGTTCCCCTGTACAAGTAGTGCAGGGCAAAGAACAGGGCCGTGACCAGGAGAAAATCACTGACAACCAGGGTGTACAGAAACTTGGACTGCGGCTCTGACTCGATATTCCCCTTATCCCTGCCCGTGTTAAAGATCAGTAATTTATCGATACTTGCATAATAGATCGACACGATAAGAATTTCACCCACATAGAAAAGGCCGCAGGTCCCGGAAATCTGAAGCCTTGAAAATCCCTGGAGATCCATTACAACTATCATGACAGCTAAACAATACACCATGTAGATGACTGCTTTTGTATGGAGAATTATCACTGTCCGGTAACTGTTATAGGCATCAATGTGGAATCTCTTCGTGAAGAGGGATACAACAAGCCAGATACAATAAAAGGCTAATAACAATCTGACATATAGTGGGGAGAGGGCAAGAGTATCCTGTTTCAAATAATTCATTCCGAGGAATGAAATATTGAGCAGGAAAAAATCGAAGACAGCCAGAGTAAAAGGAGAAAAGTAATGGTTCTTCGTTATATGAGCTGTACCTGCGCGTGCCAATGTCTCACCATTTACATGTGTTTAAATTACAAATACTTAAAGCAATTGTACTGATTGATATGGGTGCTGAAAAGGTAGGGGTGAAAGAAGGTACCCGGAAGGTGTTCAGTGAAAGGAAGAAGAATGTTGGACGAGGAATGTCAGAAGGAAATCGTACTTAGTTACAGGGAGTAAACCTTACATTTAAACAAAACCCAGATAACAACAAACGACAGGATCCCTATGCCGTTTGCGACAACATCATTCCAGTTGAATGTCCGGTAAGGCAGGTAGAATTGTACACCCTCCAGAAAGACTCCCAACAAAATGATAGACACCAGGCACAGCAGGAGCCGTTTCCTTTGAAATGCAAGGCATGCCAGGGCCGTCAGGATAAAATAACCGATCAGATGAAGGAAAAAACCGGATTGTGTCAGAGAGACCGCGGATATAACAGATCGATCACCGGAACCATTGGGCGCTATCGAAAGAAGAAGAATCAACCCGAACCACATGAAAAACAAGGTTTTACGATACATCCTCACCCGCCCCCACACATAAGAACATCTTTTTTCTTAACAATATATCCTTTAAGACTATCATCAGACACGCATAGATTGAAATAGAGACGACAGGTCAGAAACTGTGTCGCAAGTCTGCCGCTTAAAGAACAGGGATCATCGTATACCAATTGTATCAGCTTGCAGCCGACCGTGACGTTAACAGTAAAGGAAGGGTAATATCTCAGAGTGGGTCATATCTTATTATCTATACACACCAGGATGAACGGCTGATAAACGAAACAGCAAGAATCCGTTCACGAGGCGACATTAGCAAAAGGTAAGTATGGGATACAGACGATACAGGGACATGGAAAAGTGAAAATTGTGGTGATAACTATCGATACAATCCATCCCATCGTCTGACCTTGTCACCATCCGCTTACTTGAATCTGTCCTGATAATCGGTGTTCTCTTGTATAGTCCGGTGACTTTCAGGATAATTTTCAACGAACCAGACCATAAAATCTGTGGGATTGATTTTATCTGAGAGCATTCTTTTATGATTTTCTTCTAAATCTGATCGTAAGTCTTCATTGGTTATAAGCTGAATCGCCTTTTCAACAAGCCCATCGTCTGTTTTGAAATTATAACAGAGCTTGTATTTTTCTTCCTGTTCTATGCAATAGCCTACTTTCAAGCTGTTTACATAAACATTTGGTGTGCCTAAAACTGAACATTCAGAAGCTGTCGTTGAACCTTCACCGATGTATAAGGCAGCATAAGCCAGGACGTCATGCAGTTTTTCCGGTGAGATCTTAAGTCTGTATGGTTCAAACTCGGCAGGAAGGGATGCCTCTGACGATATGAAAACCCTGGCGTATTTACTCAGCTCTGATATTATTTGGCTTTTGGTGTTATATGACAGCCCATGTTGTCCAATATCATGATTGGCATTCCATGAGACAAACCTTAAAATCACAAACTTTTGATCCTTTGATATACCGAGGGAAGAAAATATCTGATCACTTGGTGTGAAATATTTGGGATGCAGATAACACAATTCCATGTAAGCATCTAAAAATATCTGTTTCTTGCTAAACGGGGCATAAAAACAGCTCGGGCTTAAAATGACCTCCGAGAACGGCCCGTAAAGGCTGTGACTTAATTTTGCATGTTCAGTGTCATCAAAAGTCACGTGAGGCTTTTTCAGTAGCATTGAGACGTGGGCTGCATAAGGAGAGGAAAAACTTAATAATAAATCAGGATCGAATCTTCTAACATGCTTAAAAAGCAAATAGTCAGCCCTGAATATATATAAAAATTTACCAATGAGATCGTCTTCCCCTTTTCCACGATTGATAAATTCTAAATTATATGCCCGCAGCAAGTTATGGGTAACTTCCTTATCCCTTGCTGTAATAAAAAACTCATGCTTTTTGGATTTCATGATTGAAATAAAATTTCGAAAGTAATGCACATGCGCCGGATGGCCAATGTCGATAAATATTTTCATGATTTAAGGCGTCCTGTTGCTGACAACAAAAGGACAAGGGCAAGCATCATCCATGCTTGATTCCATCGCAAATAGCTTATTTTATTAGTGATAAGGGGCCATTTTTGATAATAAAAATTCCCCCTCGGGCCTTGCATGTTTTCGATGGTCCATTGAGTTATTTGTTTCGCAAAGCGTAAATAATTTTCATGGTAATCTCTAAAGCTGCTAAATGTAATGATCCCCTGGCTTTGATTATGTATATCCACCGGCCATTTTTGGGGCAGACGCCAATAGGCGAAGCCTTCTTTGTCGAACTGATTATTATAGTAGAACGCTAGTCCTTTTTGGATTTTATCATGATATTTTTCACAATCTATTTTGGTATATTGGGATAGTCTTAAAATCGACTCCAAGACATATCCTTGATGAAAATCTATTTGTTTTTTGGGTTTGCCGGTATCATAGTGAAAACTATAATACCAAGAACCATCTTCATTTTGATTGTTGAAAGTGAATTTTATTACATTTTCAATATAACTTTGATATTTATCTTCTGCATTCACATAATCGCAATAGGCCAAAATCTCAGATGCAAGTAAGCTTGCGTTAACTGTCTTATCTCGTTTGACAGGAGTATAAGAAAAGCAGTAGCCGTCATGACCTTTATATAAATGAATATCGTTCAAAACAAACTGGGCAGAGCTTTTTAATATTTTTTTTATAGTATCGACTTTGAAAACTTCGTAATATACAAGCATGCTACGAGCTATAAATCCGGTTACAACAACACTAGGGGTGTAGGCAGGCACGCCACTTCCATCTCTTTTTGGCCAATAATAATTGTATCCCCAGCAATGTCCTGAATAGCCCTGACTTGGGTTACGTGTCAGCCAATCAAAAAAGTATTGGGCTTTTTTTTCTGCCTCTTGAGGGCTAATAACATCCATCTGCGACAGCAAAGAATAAGCATGAAGTAACAGACCATACGCCTTGGGATTTATGTCTTTCTTTACTCCTATCAGGGGTCTGATATTGATGGGTGACCTTTTGCTTATCTGATTAATTATAAAAGATATTTTATTTCCAAACATTCTAAATGGTATTGGTGAGTTATGTGAGTCCAACAGACTGTAACCCTTATACTTTTCTTTCTGACAATAATTATGTAAGGCACAGAGGACTTCGCCGAAACTCTTTATATTATTCATCGTTTATATCCTTTAGCATTAACCCGATTTTTTGTGAGGCATTGCTAAGGGAAAATTGATGCCTTTCATTATCAACAACATCTTTGAATTTTTTATAAATGCCAACATCTAACAATGTTTCTATTTTATTCGCTAAATCTTCATGACTTCCAATTTTTACAAATAAGCCATTATGTCCATCCTTAATAATATCTTTCTCAGATCCTGCTTTTGTTGTAATTGGAACAACACCTGCCGCTAAGGCTTCGATGAGAGCGAGTGATAATCCTTCTGAACGAGATGCTTGCACAAAAATCTTCGATTTTTTGAGAAAGCTTAAAACATTATTCTGGAAACCAACTAAATGAATATATCCCTGAATCCCTAGTATTTCTGTCAAACGAATTAGACGTTCTCTTTCCTTGCCATCACCTACAATGCATGCATGAACGTTAATGCCTTTATCAGCTAAAAGTTTTATTGCTCGTATAATCACATCAACATTTTTTAATTCGATCAGCTCACAGATTGTTATGATATCATATAGAATATCTTGCGTTTCTAAAGTGTTTCCATACCACTCATTTGATACAAAATTTGGGTGAAGAATCATTTTTTTATTTTCTATGCCGATTTCTTTTAACCCTTCTATCATGTGACTGCCATTACATATAATCATACTTGCTTTTTTGCAGGCCATTATTATGAAAAAACGGTAAGGTTGTCTTTTTAAATAATAATTATAGTCCGAACCTACGAAGCATAATATGAGCGGTTTATTATGCGAAACAGATAACAGCCAGGATATTAAGCCGTAAGGGAATACATTAAACGTTATGATAAAATCAATTTCATGCTTTTTTAGTATTTTATATCCGGATAATAGAATTGCTATAAACTTGTTATAAATTAAACTCTGGGGTTTAAAGGTATGATATGTAATTTTATTGGAGTCAATTTGCCGCCTAAACTGTCTGTACCTTAATATGTGTAATTTTTGTATACAATCAGCAGATGCAATCAGCGTAGTATGATACCATCCATTGCTCTCATTTGTTTTGCCGAGCCAAAGTCCTGTCATAAATTTCCCTGCTTTTAGTTTTCTACAGGTATTTTGTTGATAGTCTTTTTGAAAAACTAAAAAAACCTACACAGACTCGAATTGTGGCAGGAAGCCAATCTCCAAGAATAGAACCCATCATTACTTTCAATGAGGCAATGTTCCATACAGACACAAAAAAGAATCGATCATCTTCTTCATGCTGAATTCCTTTTTAATCCTTTCTTTACCCTTTTCCCCCATGCTTGAAGCAAGCCCATTATGAGCAAGCAAATATTCAATTTTAGAGGCCAATTCTTCAGGCGATTCTGGTTTAACTAAAAAGCCTGTTTTGCCTTCCTGTATTAATTCATTCGTCCCGCCACCATCTGTTGCTATTACTGTCTTACCGAGAGACATGAATTCCATTATGGAATTAGAAATGCCTTCTGTGTACGTTGCCAAGACTCCGATGTCACAAATATTCATTATTGATTCGATATTCTCCTGTAATCCAATAAATCTTATGTTGTTAATGAATTCCGGTTTTACCAGTTTGCGATATGAACTGTCGTCTCCTGCGCCCACACATAAAAAAGTTATATTGCTATTCTTGGTAAGAACCTGTTGAGCCGCTTTTATGTATGTTCCATAATCTTTTTTTAACGAAAATGAAGCCACCATACCGATAACATGCCGGGTACTGATGTTGAATTCTTCCCGTACATCATCTGGTTTTTTGAGATCGGCAAGTCTGCTAAAATTGAATCCATTATGGATAATCCGGCTTTTATCTTCCGACGCATTATATGATTTTAAACCGGCCTTGCTGTTTGCTACTAAAATATCGGAAAAAGGAAATGTCACTTTATGGCTTAATATTCTATTATTAACTGTGGCAGGAGCATCTACAATTTGATTGTTTATCATTGGAATTTTTAACACAACTTTTGCAGGAATAGCATAAATTGCAGCAAGATTCCCCCATGCATGGATAATATCAGGTTTGTATTCACGCGCAATCCAGAAAAACTTAAAAAAGAGACTCGGATCTTTTTTAAGGTATTTCCTTTCAATATAATGAATTTGTATATTCAGGTTAAAAATATCAGTATAATGAACATTCCTTCGTGTCAGCACCAGCTCCATTGAAATATCCTGGTATTTTGAAAGGCCTTTTAGCAATTCTACAAGCCTTCGCTCTTTCCCGCCTGCAGCAAGGCTTTCAATAAAAAACAGGATTTTCATGATTTGGTTTTTTCATGTCCGGATCCATATAATATCTGGACAATATACAGTAAGTTGCTTCAATTTGACGTAACAGCGAACGCATACAATATGAAAAATATCCTTATATTCAATATTATCAAAACGCTGTCATATAAACATTGCCACTATAGTTTACTGGTTTTTGCTTTTAATGACTGAATGAAGATATGAAACTATCTTTCCATATGTCTCTTCAAATGAAAATTTTTCCTCAACCTGTTTGCGAGCAAGAATACTTTGATTTTGTGCCTTTTCAGGAGAATTAAGAAACGCAATTATTGCATCGGCGGTGGCATCATCATTATCGTGGACCGTTATCCCTTTGCCTGCCTCAAGACCCATCCCAAAACAGGCATCGCTTGTGATAACGAGAGGAACTCCCAGAGCCATCGCCTCTATAAGGCGAGTTCGAAAGCCATATCTTCCTTGAAGCGGGCATAGCATCGCCGTGGCCTTTGACAAGACTGCCTGCACGTCATCTACAAACCCCGTTACTTTTATGCGTGGATTCGTCTGTAACGAAAGCAGCTTATCCGTTGGGTTTGATCCCACGAGCCAGAGTTGCGCGTCGGGCCTTTGGGACCAGACCGGCGGCATTATCTTAGTGGCGCTTCGGAGTGCAGCCATTTCATTTTCCTTGCCACGAAGTGCACCATAAAAGACTATTCGTGGAGGATTGGCAGGACTCCAGCAGTAGGGCCACTCGTCGAGATCCACACCCGTGCCGGCGGTAATCATTGAAGCATCAGGATTCATTTTTTCGCGAACATACAAGGCTTCTTCGTGATTAATCGCTATAAAATGATCAAAGTGTTGCCAGGACGCTTCTTCAAACTTTCGATATCGCCTTGCCAAAACCCCGTCATGATTATAGTTTGAACGATTCCATGAATGAAATCTGCCAGCGGTTACTAATTTCTTCCAGATAATATCATGCATATCAAGAACGCAGGGGAGCCCCATTTTTTTGAAATAATTTATTGAAGGGGAAGAGAACCAGAATTCAAAAAGGACAACGTCAAAATCATTGCCCTGGAGTGAATCCGCAATCCTTCCGGGCGTGAGGTTAATAAGACCGGAGTAAAATAATTGAGAGGGCAGTCCAAGAAGATATTTCGCCAGAATGGAAAGTCCTCCATACAGATATTTTGCGGCACTGTTGTTTCCGTTGCGCGAAGGCAGCAATATTATATTGTGTATACCAATGGATCGTAGGAACTCTTCGTTAGCAGATTTGTCATTGCTGTCACATCTGGTGAGAAAGGTTACATCAAATTGTGCGGTCGCAGCTTTCAGAATGTTAAGAATGCGCACCTTAGACGCCATATCTAAAGGTAAAAGTACATTTGGTGTTATCATTAATAATCTCGGTACAGTTAAATTATCATTGATCATTAGAACCTCCGGATATACCCTTTACCATGCTGTGGACAGCATCCATAATAGCTTCAATCGAAACAAGGTCTGAACACTTTTGTTTTTTATCACAGGTCGATCGGTAGCAGGCAATACACTCTACAGGTGCAATAATCTTTTCACCCATACCGAAAAGATCGATCTCCCATGGTGCGGTAGGCCCAAAATAGGATACAATCTTTTTTCTCAGGGCAAGACCAACGTGCAGGGCAAGTGTGTCGCCCGTGATCAAGACATCAACCAGGTTGAGCAGTGAAGCAAATTGGGGGAGCGGGTTGTGGCAACCGGCATGCACAACATTTGAGGGAGCTTCAGCAAGGAGCCTGTCGTTTTGTTCCGCTTCTTCCGGTCCGCCAAACAGTATTATAGATGCGTTTGGATACATCCCGGACAGTTCCCGTAACAATTCTTTTTGCCTGTCGAAAGACAACGTTTTTTGAGGCCAGCGTTTGCCGGCGCCTGAAAAAAATCCGATAACCGGCCCGGTATCTGTTATTCTTGTCTCTTGAGCAAATGACCTTGCCTCTGTCATGAGAGTTTGCGGCAGCACGACATGCGGGGGTATTGTCGGCAGTGGCAATTCACATATATCCCAGAGGATTTCCTGATAAGTCAGGCTATTGGCACGTTTTAAGTCATCCCAGAGACCCATCTGAAACCATCGATCTGCGGCCGGTGACAGGGGGTTCAGTCGTCCATCGTCACCGAGAGAAAAACCTAATCTGTTATCACTTTTTGATAGAGAGGCAATGGCGGCGCTGTCCCTGGAATTGTCCAGTCCCAGCACTAAATCAAACCGATCGGTCAGAAGCCGTTCCAGCGAAAATCCACCATTGGACCATATTTGGTCGATTCCCGGCACCATTTCGAGAAGAGGTATGGCAGGCGGATCTGTGATCCACGTAACATAAGCGCCCGGATATTTTGATTGTAATGCGGGAATAATACCCGCGGTGCGAAGCACGTCACCAGTGGCGTTGAGCTTGATGACAAGAATACGTGTCTTGATGGGGTCGTATTCGGCACAATCACCACAATGTACACCGGTGCTTTTATGCACATTGCAGGGGCGGTCCTCACGAAAGTGACGGCAGTCAAAAAGAGTTTTCATGTTTTCTGTCATTATTGATTTCCACGTGCTGGTGATAATGGATGATCAGGCTGGTAGGTGCAGGAAGCATGTATGGGTATTCTCCCCGCCACTTCTTTTAATGTTGGAAATACGATTAGCTATGAAGGAGAGGTCAAAAAGATCTGCCTCTCGTTCAAGATGATTTGCAGGATATCTAAACTATCCCGGACGGTTAATATGACTAACAAACACTTACGTATTTCTTAATAAGGTGACCATAATAGGAATCTAAGGGTGCATGTTGCGATAGCACCCCAATATGTCCAAATTCTATGAATCATTGATATGCCCCCTACAATGGTTATTTCGGCAAGCGGGCTGTTTATTACGCATCATAGGCAGGAGGATGGAGTAAAATAGTAATAATTTTAATTATGCCATAGACCCTTCCCGTAATCTCCTGTCATGGCTCAATTCATCAGTATGTTCTTCAAATTATCTATAATAGTATTGTTACCATCCAAATGCTGCCGGGCCACTTCACGGCATTTTTTATAGTGAGTGTGATTATGAATCATATATTCCACTTTCTCTTCTATTTCACCGCCGTTATTAACGCATATGCCTAATTCTGAATAATCAAAATCCAACTCATTTAATTGCGGACTTAATACTGGTATATTACAAGCCATCGCTTCAATTAAGGATACATCAAAGCCCCCAAATTCTTTATTAATAACAGGGTGAATATAGAAATCTGCGGCCGATAAAAAATACTTCAAATCTAACCAGTTTTGGTGTTCCCAGTATGGACATCCCGAATTGATTACTTCGTTGTATAAGTCGTTTGTACTGTTATTATTCCCACCAACAAAAAGTATGGAAAAATTATACTTATCGGCAAACTTCCTGTAAACATGTAACATTATGTCAACGCTCTTTAATCTATAAAAATTACCAATATATATGCCGTATATTTTACTTTCATCAAGTCCAAGCTTCTGTCTTGCAGTTAATTTATCTACGGGACGAAATATTTCAAAGTCGGCACCGACAGGCAAAAAATAAACTGGCGGACAACTCTTTGTTGATAATAACCAGTTTTTGATTTCCTTTCTTAAATAAGTATGCGCATGAAAATGCTTAAAAGAATTTTTGAGTAATTTATTTTTAAGCATATGCTTTATGCCACTTCGAAAAGGAGGTACGCCTCCATGATGTGATAAAGTAATTTTTGCATCGGGTAATAACCGAGGAATAATTTGGTTAAAAAAGACATTAAAAATTGTATTGAAATGTATTATTAATTGATATTTTTTTTGATATTGCCTCAATCGCCTGACCATTTGTAACGTTACGGCCTTCGGTACAATTGGTTTCTTATAAGGAAAAATTATTCCCTTTAAGTCAAAAACAGTTTTTTCAGTGGCACTGTTAAATTCAGGCTCCGCTCTCCATACTTCGATATCCAATTCAGGAAACCTCTTTTTTAACCTGCGGGCAAACATCCCTGCCCAGGATGCAACATAGTAATAATCTGAATCTCTTGAAGGATATTGTTTCCTTTTATTGGGATTGAATCCTGAAAGTTCAATAACCTTTATGGGTCTATTTCGCATGTTCAGCTTTTGATCTCTTCTTTCGCATATTTATGTATAGATTTTAAATTAACGAATGATAGTAAATAGCTGACATCATTACTGCGCAATTCTTTGAGAATCATTAATATCACGAAATAGATGGCTACCCCCGGGATTACAAATAACGATAAAATAAAAACACTCCTGTTCGAAGAAAATGAATTGATACCCAACAAGAAAAGACCCATTATAAGGGCTGCGACGGCATGTTTAAAAACAACCGGATTAGGCTTAGAACCAGTGATCTTAAAGGCACAAAATCTGTAAATTACAGATCCGATAACAACTGATACAAATGTTGCCAATGCTGCTCCCCTGGCACCCATACCGAGCATTCTAATATGAAACAGACTGTCGGGAATAAAAACAAAGTTGAGAAGGATATTAAGCCCCAGATAAAGAAATGATATTTTGGCCGCCAGTGTCACATGATTTGTTGAAGCCAATTGCAGACTGTAAGGATGCATCAAAGCACTTACCAATAGAAACCAGATTAATATGCTTAGAATATGAGGTGTTACTGTTGTAAACTCAATTCCCAGCAGGATATTGCAGATATCCTTTGCATATATTGTCATCAAAACAGCAATCGGAAATAAGAACATAGAGAAAAAACGCTCTACCTTACTTGCAAGTTTCCTTATCTTATCTATTTCACCCCTGGCATGTAATTGAGATATTGTAGGAAAAATCAATGTGGCTGCGGAAGTTATGAAGATCAATAACATCATTGCTATTCTTTGTCCCGCAGCATACTTACCGACTTCAGCAGCAGTAGAAAAATATCCGATCATAACCTTATCTAAATTCTGAGCATATTTTGTTAAAAACCCAATAAAGATGACCGGAATGGCAAATTTGGTATAGGATAGGAAGTATTCCTTGTCAGGTTTTTTTATAGGCAAGTTTCTGAAATAAAATATCAAAACCATAAGCCAGATAACTGCGCCAAAGACAGTGGCGCCGGCCAACCAAAAAACACCTAATCCTGTTAGCGCAACAGTAACTTTAAAGATAACTGTACCGGCTTTATGAAACAATTCACCTGTACTTTGTTTGGCAACCTCTTTTCTGGCAGAGAATGTGATGTTGAGCATCATTGCCATATTGCTGACAAAAACAGCAAACAAGACAATATAAATGACAATCTCTTTTTGGTAAGAAAGGGAACTGGTTATAAGAAAATATTTTTGAAGAACTATTGATAATACAACTACAGCACACATTACGATAGTAAGCGCTATCTTTATAGTGAAATAGGTCCCATTACATTTCCCCAGATCTTTACCTTCGGACACTCTTTTTATATGGGCCGTTCCATAACCCAAATCTGAAAAGCTTTGGAACAAAGCAATATAAGAAGTTGCAAAAGCGACCAAACCCAGCGCTTTTGCTCCCATGAAACGGGCGACAAAAAAAAGTGACACAAAACCTAAAGCTTGAATCCAGATTCTGACTATAACAGAAAATGAAAATCTCTGGGCTAACATATATTTTCTTTATGGTTTTTTTCTGTTTCTATTCCTATTTTAGCCCACATATCCGAAAAGATGAAATACATGATCACTAATACAAGCATGGGATGATGCATAGATATATTAAACATCGTGCGACTGGTGGAATGGATAATGAACAGGCATAGCAAACCGGCATTCAGTGCCGCTATGGATGTTTTGAACGGATTTTCTAATGAAAAGCTTTTGCCAAGATTTACATTGAATTTCCAGAAATTAACCCAAAATATAATAAATAACAGCAGTCCTGCCATACCCATTTGCAAGATCTGATTAGCCCAGCCCACGTGACCGTTGCTATGATATCTAAATGTATCTGAAAATCCCCAACCTAAAATCGGATTTTGCTTAATTCCTTCAAACAATCGAGGCAGTTTAGTTGTCAATCGCGATAAAGTGCCACCTGCTGTGAGATCTCCCTGAGCAATCTTTTTAATTGTTGCCACTCTCTCAACATTACTTCCCAGCAGGTTTTCAATTTGCGGCAAGAAAGAGGTTATTGACAGCATTAGCATCAGGTAAATCGTGATACTTATTAAAGCCTTCGATCTTTGAGTTTCAAGAAACAACATATAGAAAATGATAACAGCAGAAAAAGCTATTATCCAACCCCTGGTGCCTGTCATAAAAATTGATAAATAGGATATCATGATTATTAAAAGCAGATAACGTTTCTTTATCGGTGACTTCGTCATGCTGTACATAACCAGGCCGAAAATAAATGTAAAAAACTGTGCCAATACTGAACCAAGAATTCTCTTATACTTAACATCGACAATAAGTTGTTCAATCTCGTTTGTACCAGTTATCGTATCGGCGAGATCAAATCCTGTTATGACTGCCAGTATTTGATTACTAAAGGATAACAATGTAACTGCGATAAAAATTGCGAATATGAACATAATGTCTTCATTTCTTATAAGGCGTGGCACAGAATAAAATAAAGTGTAGAACAGTAATCCACGACTGTAAAAGATGAAATTGTCACCCGAAAAACCATACACAAAAGAACAAATATATAGAAACACTATAAGGGCAAGCAGAATCATGTAGTTGTTGTGCAGTAATAATTTATTTCCTATTCCCTTAACCTTGGCTTTGATAAAAAAGAGGATCAAAAACAGATCATTAAAAGATAATCCATATTTGCCAATCATATCATACGCAGGAATCCTGTGTATAGCTTGCCCTGAATAGTCTTCAAACAGCCGTAGAGGGCCCGAGATTAGTATGATAAAAAGTGTCAGCCAAAAGTAATTTTTCTTTGAAAACCAACAGAGGACTAATAAAAGTAGAAAAAATACTTTATTTAGAGCCGGGGGAAAATAGTAAACAGAAATTACCGTAAGAACAAAAAGGCCTGAAAATAGAAAAATATCCTTTTTGTGATTATATCTTAAAATATTTTCCATAAACTTAGAGGAATTATAGCTGCTTTATTACTTTTCCGGGGACTCCGCCTACTAATTTATAAGATTCAATATCTTTTGTGACAGCGGTATTAGGACTAATTATTGAATGATGATGAATTGTAACGCCAGGATAAATGGTGCAATTTCCACCAATATAGACATTATCTTCTATTATTATTGGGGAAGTCGGACGATATCTTTTGTGCTTATCATCTAATAAACTACTGTTCAGACACTTTTGGGCGCTTGAATGTGTCCACAGACTTGTAGATGAACCTGCAATATGCACAAAATTACCTATGGTAATATCATCACTCCAATCAAGGATATTCCTTATTCCAATATAAGATTCTCGTCCAATTTGTATTCTGCCTTTCCCAGAACCTGTGCATATCACCCCTAATTCTATAGTTGAATTTTTATCAACTGATATTTTCTCTAAAAACGCATATCTTCCAATTCGAACATTATCTCCAAGAATAACCTGTCGCCCAATAATAGAATGCGCTCCGATGACACAATTTATTCCAATTTTCAAATCTGCTGAAAATGTTATCCCTCTCTGAATCATGTTTTTTCTGCCAAATTTTTTCTTTAACAAATATTGCTTAATTATTGATTTCATCTTATTTTTAAGCATCTCTGCAACTTTGACATTAGTCTAAAGCTAAGTGGCCTGTTGCTCAAATTATAATAAGGAACTATGTTTTTTGAAAATCCGAGTTTGAACCTGGCAATATGCGGCAATCTTTCTTGTTCGACTACACATAAATCATAATACTTACTGCCATTATGCTTTGCCCATTTTACGGCTTCCCATTGCAGTAATTCACTTTGTCCCATATTCGGAGCATCTCTTTTGCTTGCTGTCTGCCAGCTGTGCATTATATATTTATTCCCAATTACGATTTTGCCAGAAATTACTTTACTGTTTATAGCCGCAAGGAAGATGGCCGCTCGGTTTTTCGCAAAGTAAGTATCCAGGACATTTACATAATAGGACACTGGCGTTGTTTTAAGGTTTGCCTTCTTGTGCATATCTGTTAATAGTGGATAGTACAATTCAAATCCTTCAGAACCACACGTCCTGATTTCGACCTCATATTTAAGCGCTTTTCTGATCTTATTTCTCTTGTTAGAATTAATGATATCCATCCAAATCGAATCTTCGGCAGCAGACAAATCTATGATAGCGGTTTGATGAGAAGAGAAATCCAAATCATTATACTTTATTGAATCCTCTTTGATCTGAATATTTGACCAGTATATAAGACATTCATTAAATAACGGATTTGTCTGGTTTAATAGATGTTGGATTGAAACTAGCTTATCGTTAAAAACCCATCCACCGTATGGCACTTCAAATATTGCAGGGTTTGAATATGTAAGTTTTATGAACCCTTTTTTTACCGAATGCATCGGGCATATGCCTGCAAGCTTATTATTTTCATAAGCAAGTAAATAAGACAGATTTGTATTAAATGATCCGGATACTATCTCGTTAAACTTTGTTTCATGGAAAATAAGACCATCATTTTCTTCGATAAACTGATCTATTTCCTTACATTGATTTTCACCAATCTTTGAAATGTCTTTTCTAAAGATCCTCATGATATGAATCATCCATTTTCATGGTATAAAATGCCTCAAGGTAAACTTTTTATTTCTAATTCCCCACCAAACACCTGAAAAGAATCCCGTCCAAATATTATAGGATTTTTCAAATTCAAGATTTTTTATCAGAACTTTCAAGGAACTTCTGACAACATCATTTCTTAAATGAAGCCAGAAATATCTCCTGAAAAAATCAGGCGATTTGTGTCTGAGAATAACCAGCATCGGGTTTCTGGCGTCGTAATATGCCTTTAATGGTGAGGTTTTCCCGAGCGTCATGCTCTCTTTATGCCAGAGTTTGGCATGCGGGGTGTACATGATTTTATAACCCAGGTTCTTTGCCCGTGCCTGCCAGTCGTATTCTTCGCACTGCAAAAAGAAGGTTGTGTCATATCCATCTGTCTTGAGATACAGTTCTCTACGAACCAGGGTGAAAATGTCATCTGCAAATGCCCGCTCGCAGACAGCATCGTACTGACCGGTGTCTTTTTCTCTGCCACCTATATGCCCGCCGTTCCATCGTATGGGATCTTCTTTTTTGCCGACAGTCTGGAGAGTATCTGGCCTGTCAAAATAGTAGACCTTTCCTGTAACAAAACCGATCATCTCATCGGTTTCCCCAACTGTTACAAGTGCGGAAAGGGCGCTCTTATCAATTTTGATATCATTGTTAATTACCAGAACATATTTTGCTTCCTTTTTAGTAAACGCATAATCCAGGCCGATATTGAATCCTCCCGAGTATCCCAGGTTCGCTCCATTTTGCAGTGTCTCTACCTCCGGAAATTTATTCTTAACATATGAAACAGAGTCATCTTGAGACCCGTTATCGATCATTACTACCTTAAAATTCGAATAATTCATCGCGAGCAGTGAGGACAGGCAATCATCCATCAATTCCTTGCCGTTCCAGTTCAATGTTATGACATAAACACTTGGGCTTTCTTTCATATTCAAACTCCCTTAGCTGTGCTTAAAACCCCTTATCTCTTCAACAATGATATCTTGTTGTTCATCGGTCAGATCTGGAAACAATGGCAGCGTGATCAGGTGGTGCCACACTGCCTCTGTTATCGGCACAGATCCGTTCACATAGGGCCGATACATTTGATACAAATGGTTTGGAATATAGTGCATGCCCGTGGAGATGCCTTTAGCCTTCAGGTAATCCATGAGTGGATTTCGATCGTTGGGGTCCGTTACCTTTATGACATAATTGTGCCACGCACTCTTGGTATACTCTTTTTCGACAGGGGTCTTAATCCATCGCACATCGGCCAGCAAATTTGAGTATCGTTCTGCCAGATGGCGCCTTCGGTTATTCATTTGTTCCAGCTTTGCCAGTTGTACCAGTCCAATCGCGGCTGTAATATCATTCATATGGCACTTCAAGCCGACATCTTCCACGTCATACTCCCACGCATATCCCTTTCTTTCAGACCTGTCCCACGTGCCTCGTGTAATTCCCAGCCATCGTATTTGTCTTAATTTTGCATCGGATTCTGAACTTTTTGTCGTAATCATGCCGCCATCACCGGTGGCGAGATTCTTGACTGCATGAAAACTGTAACATCCGAAATGACCCAAACTTCCCAGCATCTGATCCTTATACATGCCTCCGCAGGCATGAGCACAATCTTCAATGACAATCAGATTATGTTTTTCGGCCAGCTCCATTATCGCGCTCATATCGCAGGCGTGACCGCCGTAATGGACGACGACAAGTGCTCTGGTCTGTTCAGTTATCTTCCTTTTAATATCATCGGCATTAATATTTAAGGTATCGGGTTCAATATCGGCAAAGACAGGGATGCCATTATTGTATAGAATGGCGTGATTGGTTGATACAAAGGTCATTGATGTAGTTATTACCTCTTTCCCCTCAATGCCTGCCAGCATGAAAGCGAGATGAAGCGCAGCGGTTGCTGAATTTACACCAATTGCATGTGGCACTCCGATGAGTTCAGCAAAGCGATCTTCGAACTCCTTCGTTTGGGGTCCCAGCCCGAGCCATCCAGTGCGGAATGGTTCACGCAATGCTTCAAGCTCTTCCTCACCATAAGACGGTTTAAAAACGGGAATCATAGCAGCCTCCTCTCTATCATTAACATTTTATTAGGAACTATTTTGCCGATAACCGAGGCAATATGAGGGCATAAGCTAAATATTGCCTCGGCGATTAAATTTATTTGTATTGGAGATATTTCGGTCTACATCCTGGATGGAAAAATGATGCGTGCAGCCGTGGTCTGGAAAGGTAATATGAAATCAGGAAGGAAGTCATGCGTCTCAGGAAACAGGGTTTTCTGAGCAAAGATGCGGTAGAGGAAGACAGGTGCTCTTGTTTATTAAGACAGGAAACAGGGAAGCTGCTCTGGATTGCTATTCATGCCGCAGACTGCCTCTGCGGGTTGGTGCCATCTCCTCGCATTCAGGTCTTTCGACCATTACTAAATACATCCGGTGCATGATTCCTTCCGGTTTTTTTTGCTTATATACTGATCCTCCCGGGTTCCATTATAGAGAAACTTCTCCATTTATGAATATGTCCGGTTTGACCCGACTGGCCGTGTCTTTCACTCTTCTGATAAAATCTCTTTGAATACTATCAATAAAATAATTAATGTTCCCCGCTATATGAGGTGAAATAAGTAAATTTGGAATTTTCCATAAATTAGATCTTTGGGGAAGAGGTTCAATTGAGCACACGTCTATCGCAGCAGCTTTTATAATATGTTTTTTAAGAGCAACGATTAAATCATTTTCATTAATTATATCTCCTCTGGACACATTAATTAAATAAGACTCGCTTCCCATAAGCTCAAATTGTTCATGACCAATTACATGTTTAGTCTCATTGCGTAGTGGCAGGGATACTATAATAATATCAGCAATTTCAAGCAATTCATTCAATTTATTCGGCGAAGCCCAAAAATCCAGTGCCATATCTTTATTTTCAGTTTTAGAATAACCGGCTACCCAGCAGCCAATGCTCTTAAAAATATCTACAATTGCTTTTCCACTTTTGCCTAATCCCAATACACCTATTTTATAATTACGTAAAGAACCTGCCGGGTGATTTAAAAATACGTCTTGATCCCACATCTTTTTCATTTGATTAATGACAGAATATTGAAAATTCCTTATCAACATCAGGGATGTCATCAAAGAATATTCAGCAATAAATGCACTGGCCATACCCTTTGATGTATAAATATGTATATTATCGGGCAGAGTAACTGTATTCATATAGTCAATGTCGGTAATGCCCATGTAAAGCAACTGCATTTTTGAATCAGATATATTCATATCTGCACTCAATTCAAAACAGAAACACGCGTCAGCCCCCAGATATAAGTCTTTAAGTTCTTTTTTAGTTGAAGCGTATACCACTGTAAATTCTTCAGTATAACTGGGGAAATATCTATTGAAGGAATCTTCCCAGGAAGCTTTGGTAAAAAACTTACTTAATTGGATTGCTATTATCTTTGGCATGTTGTCATCATGCAAATAATTTTCTTACAACAAATTTCATACGTCCAACAGGGTTAGAAATTAAAAGTTTAAGAAAGGGTTTTGTATCATCCCAGGATAAATTCGATATGATTCTTTCGCCTTTTAGATCTCTTAGCCACCTGCCGAGGGTCATCGTGCCTTCTTTTCGATAATGAAAATATGAATCAATATCTAAAGATAGATTGACCCATTTAACATTTTCCCGAAACGAGTCTATCCCGTCGGGAGATTGGCCAGTCGCTTCTTGATAATCCATTAAAGGAAAGTCCATTCCACAAAAAGAAGCAAGCGAATTCTGTTGCCAATAGCGTGGATTAAGTTCAATCAATTTTAATTTATCGTCTTTTTCATCATATTTGAATTCGGCGCTTCCAACCCCTCTATATGCAATCGAAGAGAACAGCTGTTGGCCAATATCTTTTAATTGATTATAGTTGTAACTTTCTATGCTTGAACCTATGCCATAATGGATGGGATATTGATGAATTTTTCTGAGGGTGAATGCTAATTTATACTCTCCTTTAGCGGATATATATACGCATAGTTTATAATTGTGATCATCAGGACTTCTTATAAGTTCCTGAACTATTAAGCGTATCTCTTTCTCTACTAAACGTGTACTTATTTCTGTTAATTCCTTTTCATCATTAATTACAAACCCTTTATTTTTCCCGGTAAAAACCTTTCGCCACGCGTTTACATCCTGCGCTTTCACAAATACCGGATAGACCATCTTATCTTTAATATAATTTATGTCACTAGTATTATTAACTAAAAGAGTGTTGGGGACATCAATGCCGGATTTGATCGCAAGCTCATATTGTGAATATTTATCCGATATAGTTTCAACCAATTTTGCGTCAGGTAAATTGGTTTGGAAATAATGAGCTATAAAAGAATTATTCTTCGAGTAAAATGTTAAATATTCATCACTCGTTATAAATAATACAGGTTTTATAGGGATCTGTTGACAAAGCTCTCTCAGTGATTCAATAAAATCAGCCTCCTGAAGAATCGGATGCGGTAGCAATATTCCGTGTATAAATTTAGAATAATAGCCGATTTCTTTGTGGTAGCTAATACCATAAACCGTTATACCGTATCTGCCAAGGCTCCGACCGACACCGAGAGCGGTCTCTGATAAGCCCAATATTACAGCGGGACAATCCTTATTGAACATGACTCTCCCAATTTACTGAAGACAGGGTTACATTTTCATCTATCGTTACTTGCTATCTGAATTATCTGTTTCTTTACGATTTCGCCAGATCGGCTTAATAATTATACGATAGCTCGATATTCACCGATGGCTTTTGAAGGCAATTCAGCCACGCTTTTGTAGAAAATCCATGATATTCGAAAATATCATCAGTTTTATATGCTTTCCCGCGGAATTCGCTAATCTCTTCTGCTGGAGTCATTATTTCAGGATAAAAATGTCTTTTCCTTGCATCATTTTTACCATGACTGGAAACGTTGGGATTCTTATGAGAAGTATAAAACCGTAATAACGGTGCAGGACATTTCTTTGTACTTACTGGCATATAAACACTTCTATCCAATACTGGTTAATTAACGACCTTATATAGCCATCTTGTATTAAATTTAGCATTTGATTTGTGGACTAACTTTATATTGAGAAGACCTGTATTAATTATCTCTTTGCCGGAAAAGAAGGTATCAATCACATATTTGTTTTTTATATAGAGATTCTTACTGTGAGAGTGTATCTCGATGTAAGAGGCATTATAAAAGTTAACAAATTTATCAAGCCACTCCGCATTCAGGTTGGTAGGGAACGTTACAGATTTAAGACCTGTATAATAATTGCAGCGCTGAGGGTCTGTTGAAGTAATTATGGGATCAGAGGTTACATTTTCGTTTATCCAGTCATATTGCGACTTAAAGTCTGGATGATTGGCAATAATACTGCGTTGGAATTTAAATGTACTCGCGCAAGATGTCAAAATTATCATAATAATTAAGATCATGAATACTTTTTGTTGATTCAGTGAAAGGGGAAATATTTTCAGGTCACAGAGATATGATAAGGTGTGACTCATTTCAGAAACAGCAATAGGCATCAAAAAGAATATAATCGCAATATAATAGCGTGGAATGCTGTGTCTTAAAACAAAGATGTGTCCAACTATGACGGTGACAAGAAATATCACCAGCAATGAAACCCGTTTGTCTCTATAGTTCCTCAGACAGCCTATTATCAAAAATGGTAACAACAGCCAGAAGAATCCAGGGGAAGAGAGGTTCTCAGACAGATCAAGCAATGCTCTTCCCATGTACCATATATTACTCATCAACCAATTGCCCAGGTCAGCAGAAGCTGTTTCAATAATAGGAGGGTAATTAAAACCAGTTCCATGGAATCGTATAAGGGGATCACCTAATAGAATATAATTTCTAAGAAGGAAAAAAGGAGCTAACGTGACAAACGATACAGCGCCAAATATAATCCCTGCCCGATACTTCTTATGTGCGACAAGCCAGATAAATCCGGCCATTATTACAAAAGCGCCTATGAATTTTGTAAGAAAAGTGAGCCCACCCAATAGCCCCGCGATAATCAGATATTTCGTATGAATATTCTTCTTGGCAATCAGAAGATAGAATGTGAGCGTGCTAAGCAATAGATATGATGTTTCAGCCAGTATGTTTGTCGAGTAATGATACATATTCGGATTCAAAGCAAGTATAAGTACTGACAGGAGGGCTATTTTTTCTCCGAACAATGTTCCGAAAAGCAAGAACCCAATCACAATAGTCATCCCGAATAAGAACACATTTGCAAGTGCGATTGCCCTCAGTGAATCGTTGATAGAAAGAACAAAAGATATGAGCGCAGGGTAAACAGGCGGATACCAAAAGGCGGGATGCGTTATCGTGTTAGCATCATACCCATCTCCTCTATGATACCATCGAATGAAATCTATTTTATATTCCTGATAATGCTTGATATTATATCCCCCCATTACATATGATGCCCCATCATCGCCAGGATCTGTATAAGCTTCGCTATTCATCAATACAAATGGAATCCGTATCGATATGGTGAACAGAAAAAGAATGATAATGAGGACTTTTTTATCACTGAGAAGATGCCGCAGGATATTATTTTTATGTAATTTTATTTGCATTATCCTCTAGTATCTCGATGGTTCTTTTTCACAGAAGAATATTTCCAGTAATTGTTAAAAATTTTCATTAAATGGGGGAGACTGATAATCATGTTGCTATAGGCCTGATTTGCCAATGGGCAATAACACTTACCTCCTTTAATGTATTTCAGCACCTCCTTTGCCTGTGGAGAGTCGTAGAGGGTATCATAATCAAAATCATGATCCCTGATGTTACCCATGGAGTGGCCGTACCCCAAAACACAGCACGGCCAGATGTTTCCATCATAATTTAGGTGGATATTGGATATGCCGGCATAGCAGGGAATGACCTGTTGTTCCTCACGGAGAATTTTCACAACCAGGTCGTAGTAAACCAATCTCATTGATTCCGTCGTCCTGGCGAGAGATTTCTTGTTTCTTAAGTTTGATATTACCTTTTCCTTGAAACGCTTCATCAGTTTTTCATATACATCGCTATCGGGAGTTATGGCTTCACCAATGTTAAAAAATTCCTCTCGCTGCTCGGCTATTTCATTACGATAGCTCTGGACACCCTGGTCATGCACCCAGTCTTCTATTTCATCTAAATCATGTATATTAAAATTTGAAACAACGGTGCCCAGTTCAAGGTGAAAATTTTCATACTCATTTTCGACGTCTTTCAACCTTCTGATTGTCTCTTTCAGTCTTTCAAAATTGCCGGGCAGTCCTCGTATTTCATCATGCTTACTGCCGATGCCATCTATGGAGGGCTTTACTGTAAAAGGTATATTGCCATCGTATCTATTGATTGTATCCAGTATAGCTCTCGTTGTTCTCTCTATCTTTTCCGGCATAAAGGCATTTGTTGGAATGTGAATGATGCGAGGCTTCAGATATTTCAGGGCCAAAGCCACAATCTCGGCGAGGTCATTACGGAGAAAGGGTTCGCCGCCGCTGATATTGAGGAAATAGGCATAGCCGAGGCTCTGAAAGAATCTTTCGATTTCATCGATCTTCAGATCCAGTTTCTTGATTTCCCGGGGATTCTGATGAAAATGAATGCCGATATTGCATGTCTTACATCGAGATTGGCACATGCCGGTAACCGAAAAGGTAAGTGTTATCGGTCGGCCGGCCCTGGCCATTCCCCATCGAGCCAATCTGTAATTGATCGTTTTGGGAAATATCTCTGAGAGATAGTCCTTGGTGTTCATGTGTTCCCTCTGGCTGAGAATTTTAAAATGAATTGTTTTGCAAAGTTCATGTCATCATTGTTGATTTCCCTGAAGAGAATCAAAAAGAAGCAATAGCCAAGATATAAGGAGGCGGCCTTTATGATGAAATTTACCTCAAGGCCACTTATTCCGTGGCCGATCAGGATCACCAGTGCAGCAGAACCGGTAACTCTCAGGACGCCAGGTATGTTTATCTCCATCTCTAACCTTCTTTTTATAAAACCATATACGATGATGGCCACGACAGTGGCCGAGATAGTCGTCGCAATAGCTCCGCCCATCATTCCAATGCGTGGTACCAAGAGTATGTTGAGAAAAATCGCTATGACAGTACCAATCAGTGCGTATACCGTCATAACTCTTACTTCGTTGATTCCGATCATTATCGTCGCAAAAATGGAAATCAAACCGAGACTTGATAATCCATAAACAAGTATGCTCAGAACATCACCAGCAGGATGATACCCCGCTCCGTAAATCAGACACACTGCATTGTCCGCATACAATGAGATCAATACAGTCATCGGCAATACCACCATCAGCGAGTATCTGATTATGGCATTGATATGTTTCCTGGTCTGAGTGATGTCGTCATTACTAAAACTGGAAGAAACGTATGGTAAGAGGACTGAACAAAAGGCAAAGAAAATCCAGTACGTGAGCTTGGACAGCGTTGCCGCCGACGTATAATAACCTGAAAATTGACCTTCCGACATATAGTATCTGACCGACAGTAAATCCAGATTCATGATTATTGTGATAAAACTGAATAGCATCATGATAGGGATGGAACTCTTCAGGAGGGTAAAAAATTTCATTGAGTTGTATCTTGTGTTGTCCAAATTCCACGTTAGAACGAAACCCAGTAAGGCAGATGAAATACTTGCCGTCAAAAAGCCTGTCAGGGCACCGGTGACGCCGAAACCTAGATAAACAAGAAAAATTGCGGCAAAAATCCTCACAGAAGAATAGGTACTCAATACTGCATTTTCACGTCCGAACTGCTTTAAACCATTGAGGGCGCCTCTATAGACGAACTTCTGACTCTGTGTGATGACTATTAATCCCGATATATAAAGAGGTGTGATAAATGCTTTGTTATTAAATACAACGGCAATATGTTTTGCAAAGATCACAAGGAGAAGTCCCAGGGTTCCCGCAATAGTAAATTGGACAATCAGACCCTTGTTGAGAAAATGTTTCGTACTTTGAGGATATATGGCCGATGATTTTGATACTATCTGGGGCACTCCATTATTAAGAAAGACATAGCAGATCGTAATTATGGCAGTGCATACACCAAAAATTCCATATTCCTCAGGACCTAAACGGCGCGCGAGATAGACATGAATTGCATAACCGCCAACAATGAAAATAAAGCGGGAAATCAAATTGTAGAGTATGCCTTTACTGATGGTGATTGTACCTGCGTAATGGTTGTAATTGTGAAAATTTTTCTGTGATCGATGATGATCCGGGTCCTACACCAGGTATGAGGTACGGATGATCGGACAGCGGTTCATTTTTCCCCGACGACGAAAACAATGTGTGCGTACACATATTTAATGAATAACGGGATCGGTAATTTTTCTATGAAGTATACATATCGAAACCACGGTGGAAATTTATCGTTTTTGAGATAATCAACGTAAGGGACATGCCAATCTACGTTGTCAAAGGTAATGCCGCTTCGATGCAATCGAATGTCTCTGAAACCTATGGAATCGGGCCACACGGGACAATCGACGACACCTGTTCTGACGTTTTTTAATCCGTGCAACTGTAAAAAGTTCTTTAAATGGGATGGAGAGTTGAACTGTATGTCCCCGTGTGACCACGGGATTTTGGTTCTCCAATGAGCAAACCGATGCAACGGAAACCCTATGTTCCGTTTATTGACAGAGAACAGTGATACATGTCTCTTCGATATCCTGATCATTTCGTTTAGTAACGAGGACTTGTCATTGTATGTCGGTATGAATGCGAAATTCCAGACAAAATCGAATGTGTCATTCTCGAAGCATGTATGTGCAATGTCGTCACACTCTGTCAATTCGACATTATTTTCAATGCCTAATTTCCTGTAGTATTTCAGCGATTCTTTTACTCCATTGACCAGGGTAACCATGACGCCGGCGCGGGCGAAGTCGAGAGAATATAATGAAGGAGTTGCCTTGCAACCATGGGCCGGTAATTCGCAGACGGTATGTATGCCGAATTCTTTTACAAATTTTTGCAGCTGTATTCCCAGGGAAAATCGTTCGTAATTTACGCCAAATACTTCTGTCTCGGTTTTCATTGACATCACTACGTAACCTCTGTCTCTTTATGATAACTGCGTGTCAGCCTGCAGTCGCACCATGCAGCCGCCTGTGAGACACTGCCTCCCCATGGATATAATGTTTATGCCAATATATTGTCGATATTCTTGACAAAATAATCCCATGAGAATCTATAGTTTTCCCGTCTGATATTGTCCGTCATTTCTTCTTCGGTATAGTTGCGGTAATAATCGATGACACTGTCGGCGATTCCCCGGGGATCTCCCGGTTCCACCAGAAACCCCGTTTTCTTGTCAATGACGGTTTGAGAGAGTGAGCCTATGTTGGAGACCACCACCGGCTTGTTGAATCCATATGCAAGCTGCACCAGTCCGCTGCTTGTGACCGAGGTATAGGGCAGCACTACGATATCGGAGGCATAAAAGTAGGCGGGCATGTCTTCATTGGGGATATATGCATCTACTATTTTTACATGATCGACGATCTGCAGGGACTCGATTAGATCAAGGTACTGCTGCTTGTCGCCCCAGAATTCGCCGGCGATCAGCAATTTGGCACTGACTGCCTGCAGGATAACCGGCATCGCTTCTAATAAATACTTCAATCCTTTGTATTTCCTCACAAATCCAAAAAAGAGAATCACCCTCTCGTCAGCAATGTCGATAGTTTCTTTCGCCTTTTCCTTGGTGATTACTTTGTTGTTGAATACATCGAAGGTAGGAATGAAGGTGTCCTTGATAATCCGGTCGCCGATCAGGTCCTGCAACCGCTCCTTTTCCTCACGGGAATGGACTATGAAATAGTCACCCTGTGCCAGTACCATCCTGGAGACCATCCTTTTTACCCAGCTCGATTCATGCTCGACGACATTGTGACAGATGAACAATATTTTTGTATGAGAAAATAATTTCACGATAAGGATGATCGTCAGGAAATGGGGCGCCCAGAAAATAATCCACCAGGGTATGATTGTGATGTCGGCGTCGTCTGCAATGATTCTGCAGGCTGTCTTAATCCACGTGTAGGGATTCATCGAATCTAAAATGGGCTGGGCATCGTCGTCCCTGAGGGTAAAATCGCTGTAGTCGATGTCTGTTTTGCCCGGAAAGAGAAGTTTGGGATACTGCCGTTTAAAGGAGTAGAACTGTGTCCTGTGCTTCCGCTTCACCGCCTTAAAGAGAAGGGTCGTATAGTGACTGATGCCGCCCCTGAAGGGGTAGGAAGGTCCTATCAAATCAATTGTCATGTGCTTCCGCTTCCATTTTTTTTATCTTGTACAGCGTTCGTTCGATGAGCTTCCGGTTGCTGCTGATCAGGTCGGCGATAATGCCGAACATGAAAACCAGGAAACCAACATTGATAAGGACAGTGGAAAAAATGAGGGATTGAATGTGTCCTTCGCCGCCTACAGTGAAATAGAAATAGAGAAAACGGCCAAACCCGAAGAGGCCGGGTAATATGACGATCAACCCGATAATGGTAAATACCTTTAAGGCCCGGTAGGTGGCGTACACCCTGAGTATGGTGGCCAACTGGTGAGATACGAAGCTGGGGATGCTCTTGAAGAGTCGTGATTTTCTGAGCTCTCCATTGGTCCTCACCGGGACCGCTATTACCTTCAGTTTCTCATTCCCCAGCTGAATGAGACTCTCCACAGTATAGGAAAATTCAGTCAGCGTATTGACGCGTGCCGCGGCGTCCCGCGAAAAGGCCCTGAAACCACTGACAGTGTCTGTGACCTCGGTGTTCGATAACCTTCTTATGACGAAGCTCCCTGTTTTTTGCAGCTTTTTCTTTGTCCATGAGAAATGGGATATGGTGTCTGTCTGTCTGTCACCGACGACAACATCGGCCGTACCTTCCACAATAGGCTTGACTAATTTGGTGATGTCCTGTCCGCAATATTGATTGTCTGCATCGGTATTGACAATAATATCGGCACCTAATTCCAGACATCTATCAATGCCGGCGTTAAAGACTCGTGCGAGTCCCTTGTTTCTATTAAAACTGACGATGTGATCGATGCCGATCTGCCGGGCCACCTGTACGGTGTTGTCGGTACTGCCGTCGTTAATGATCAACGTCTCAATCTCGTCGACATTGTCAATCACTTTGGGCAGATCTCTGTATGTGACCGATAACGTGTCTTCTTCGTTATAACAGGGGATTTGAATGATAAGTTTCATACCGTTCCTTCACTGCAGCATCACACATTACCTTGTTTGAACTGAACAGCGATCTCCTGATGCGCTGCTTGAAACAGGTAAAGTGAGCCAAAAACATTGAGCGATACAGTAAACATTCGCCTTCCGGCATTTCAAAAATAGCGTGTGCAACACTGATGACAGCGGTGCCGCTGTTACCATTGCAGAGTTACCTGTATGTTAAGCGATACCCGGTATACCGAAGGCGTTCAAGGGGCAGATGGAGGAGAAGGACGGTACGCGAAGGCATATTTCAAGATGAACATGAGCACGTTACCCGGAAAGACAGCATGAAATGACGACTGTTACTCTATTATTTGGCAGACTGCTACTAAGGGGGGAATTATTGAGTGTAAAAAATTATCTATTTTCCCGACAAGAAAATCCCATGAGAATCTGTAGTTTTCTCGCCTGATATTGTCCGCCATTTCTTCTTCGGTATAGTTGCGGTAATAATCGATGACACTTTCGGCGATTCCCCGGGGATCTCCCGGTTCCACCAGAAACCCCGTTTTCTTGTCAATAACGATCTGGGATAATGCACCGATGTTGGAGACCACCACCGGCTTGTTGAATCCATATGCAAGCTGTACCAGTCCGCTGCCTGTGACCGAGGTATAGGGCAGCACTACAATATCGGAGGCATAAAAGTAGGCGGGTATGTCTTCATTGGGGATATATGCATCTACTATTGTTACATGATCGCCTATATCCAAAGCCTTGATCAGATCAAGATACTGCTGTTTGTCGCCCCAGAATTCGCCGGCGATCAGCAGTTTGACGCTGACTGCCTGTATGATAGTCGGCATCGCTTCTAATAAATACTTTAATCCCTTGTATTTCCTTACAAACCCAAAAAAGAGAATCACCCTCTCGTCAGCAATGTCGATAGTTTCTTTCGCCTTTTCCTTGGTGATTATATCGCTGTTAAAAATATCATATGTAGGATGGAAGGTTTCCCTGATAATCCTGTCTCCTATCAGGTCCTGCAACCGCTCCTTTTCCTCACGGGAATGGACTATGAAATAGTCACCCTGTGCCAGTACCATCCGGGAAACCATCCTTTTTATCCAGCTCGATTCATGTTCGATGACATTGTGGCAGATGAACAATATCTTTGTATGAGAAAATAATTTCACGATAAGGATGATCGTCAGGAAATGGGGCGCCCAGAAAATAATCCACCAGGGTATGATTGTGATGTCGGCGTCGTCTGCAATGATTCTGCAGGCTGTCTTAATCC
>Ga0272441_10002240_pt1 | contig 39593 bp, 33 predicted proteins | sample SSMProp6N_FD_193582 | JGI IMG/M metagenome (GOLD analysis project Ga0272441, IMG submission 193582) | Marine sediment archaeal communities from Little Sippewissett salt marsh, Falmouth, MA, United States - SSM-Prop-6N | ecosystem: Environmental > Aquatic > Marine > Wetlands > Sediment ... | reverse complement strand
GCGGGAAGCTACCGGGGAACTGAATCTCTTTCAAATGTTCTTCAACTTGTGCCTTAGCACAAAATATTGTTGAGACTATACCCAACTTTCCGCTAAGTATGTTCTCAATCCCGCATCAGATTATTTTTCCCGAAAAAAGGGGAGGGAAGCTTTCGGGAAATATTTTATGACAAATGATCATTTTCCTTTTGATGGAATGTTGTAAAGTCTAGCATATAAGAGACACGATTTCAACATAATTGTAAATTTATTGATCAAGTATTTATAGCACGAAAGTTTAACGGAAAGCGGAATCATTCTTTGAAAATTTCTTCTTGATCTTTCCGGCGTAATAGCTTGCCCTTATGAATCTGGTGTATTTATTAATGGCCCTGGTCCGGAGCCTTTCTCTGGCAAGGTTGCGTTTGGCGTTTTTATACTCGGGCATATCAGCTATCAGTTTTTCAGCGTATTCATCTAACTCTTCCTTTGTCATAAATGTCTTACGGATCGTCGCCAGCTCTCCGGAATCAAGGAAAAATCCGCCGCATTGATAGCACTCATCCACGTCTACCTGTTTGGATGAACGATATTTGTGTTCATGCATGGGGATGTTGCATTTAGGGCACTTTATTTTGCCCCTTTTAGTATCGCGTTTTTGCGGATGGTCCAGCGCGTCCTTTAATGCCGCTCCAAAACCCTCATTTTTTTCATCAAGCTGAAAAATCTCTCCCCAATCAAACCATATGCCTTTACAGCCGTTTTTGCATATGTCAACTTTGGCTCCGCCGAAATCCTGCTCAACCATATCTTTAGCGCATGAGGGACATTTCATGAGGGCCTCCTCCTTGGTTATAGAAGATAATATTATGATGTACCTAATTTATTATATCTTGAAAAAATAGGAAATGCAAATTTAATTGTTTCTTAGGGCTATATACACTTATAAGCGGTTAGGTCGCTCTTCGCGCGAGCTGGTCGCGTAAATTATCAGAATAGGCTTGCTTTTTAGTGCCAGAGGCGTATAATTACGATATTTGTTTAAAAGGAGAAGAAAATGGGAAATGAGGCACAGCACGCGATAACACACATCTCTGTTATTCACATAAACATACTGACACTTATAGGATTAGCCCTATTTGGAGGAATGATAGGCGGGCGGTTATTTCAGAAATTGCGTATACCTCAAGTGGTTGGCTATATAATAATCGGTATAATAATCGGCCGTTCAGGATTTAAGATAATAGATGTGGATATAATCAAGGCTTTGAGGCCATTCAGCTTTTTTGCTTTGGGATTGATAGGCTTCTTAGTTGGTGGAGAGTTAAAGAGAGAGGTTTTTGCCAAATATGGGAAACAATTTATCCCGATATTGCTATGGGAAGGACTTACACCATTTGTATTTGTTACCTTAGGGGCCGGTATCATAGGTACTGTATTCATGGGCTCAAGTCCATTCGTTTGGGGTCTGGCTCTTCTTATGGGGGCCATTGCCTCTGCCACAGATCCCGCTTCTACCACATCGGTCCTTAAGGAATATCGAACCCGAGGGCCTTTAACATCTACTATATTGGGTATAGTTGCTCTTGATGATGGGTTGGCCCTATTACTTTTCGCGGTATCTTCCACTATAGCGGGTATAATAATGGGCAATGGCGCTGGTTTGTTAGTCTCAATACTTCATTCCCTATATGAAATAATAGGCGCCTTTATAATAGGTGGGCTGTCGGGGCTGGCCTTGAACATGGTGCTTAGGACTCAGACAGAAAAAGAAAAGATACTGGTCTTTTCGCTCGGGACCGTGCTTCTGGTCACCGGTTTAGCGTTAGCCTTAAAGGTCAGCATGCTTTTGTCCGTAATGAGCCTTGGGGTAATAGTCGTTAACCTTCGTCCGCAGAAAAGCAAAGATATCTTTAACCTGATCGAAGGTATAACACCGCCGATATACATATTGTTTTTCGTCCTTGTAGGCGCTAAATTGGAATTTCATCATATTACCCGCTTGATAATATTTTTCATCTTTACATATCTTATCTGCGGCTTGACCGGAAAAATGATCGGGGCTAGTATCGGCAGCCGTTTATGTAAAGCCAGAATTAATGTTATTAAATATCTGCCGTTTGCTTTATACAGTCAGGCGGGAGTCGCCATCGGATTATCCATATTGGCTGCGCAGCATTTTTCCGGTGAGATCGGCAACATGCTGGTTGTTATAATCACTGCCACGACTTTTATAACACAGCTCATAGGCCCTGTGTTTACTAAATTTTCTGTCTTTAAAGCAGGTGAGGCCGGGCTTGATGTTACAGAGGATGATATAGTGGCTAAGAGCAAAGTCGAGGATTTTATGGATAAGAATCCGCCTGCAATAAATGAGAACATGGATCTTGATAGTATCCTTACCTTTTTCAGTGATCACGATGAATTATATTATCCTGTAGTAAATAAGAATGGTTTATTCAAGGGTATAATCACGATAGAAAGGGTAAAGCAGATGTTCAAGGAACACGATCTGGGGGGGTTAGTATTAGCTCATGACTTGATGCGGGCACCGATAGCTAAGGTTCCACCTCATACATCATTGTCAGAGGTCAGAGAGCTTTTTAATAGGCATGATTGTGAATGCCTCCCTGTACTTACCAATGATAATAGATTAGAGGGCTTTATTGAAAGAAAAAGGCTTAACAAATTTATTTCCACAAAGGTGATCGAACTTCAAAAAAAATTGGATTCCCTTGAGTAAATGAAATAAAAATTCATATTTTACTCCACGTAGATATATTACCTGTATTAAATTTATTGCATATGGATTACTATATGGTATAATATGTAGACTTTTTTGAATTAAGCCCCCATAGCTCAGCTGGTAGAGCAACTGACTCTTAATCAGTGGGTCCAAGGTTCGAATCCTTGTGGGGGTACCAGTGAAGATTTTGGCGAAGCCAAAATCTTCACAGAGCAATTGATAATTGAGCATTAGAACAATAGAAATGTAATGTGAATCAATTGCGGTCTAATTTTGATTGCTCTATTTTCATAGGGACTAGACCATTTTGGCGAAGCCAAAATCTTCACAGAGCAATTGATAATTGAGCATTAGAACAATAGAAATGTAATGTGAATCAATTGCGGTCTAATGTTCTATTTTTTAAGGCAAAAATTTCGCGGGAGTAGCTCAGTTGGTAGAGCATCACGTTGCCAACGTGAATGTCGCCGGTTCGAACCCGGTCTCCCGCTCCATGATTCGAAGCGCCACGCATGAGGAAAAATGTGGCGTGGCTTGCTCACCATTTATGGTGAGTTTATGGGACCATGCCTCAAGAGGCTAGTTATATACTGAAGCGACGAGGGACCTCTTCAGTGATATTGTCATCTTGGGATAAATTGCTTTGCGGATAAAACGAGGACTTGCCATATAGTGGATACTGCACGTACCCCGCGTAAAATAGGAGGATAATGAGATGAGAATAATGGATTTCCTGAATAAAAAGGCAATAAAAGCCGAACTTCAATCAAAGGACAAAAAGGGAGTTATAGAGGAGCTTGTGGACCTGCTGGTTACATCAGGTGTTGTCAAGAAAAACGATAAAAATGCGATCATAGGCACTCTTATGGATAGGGAGGAACTCGGCTCTACAGGCATAGGACAGGGTATAGGTATACCTCATGGAAAGCACCCCAGTATCAAACAGCTGGTTGCTTCTTTTGGGCTTTCCCGTTCAGGCGTTGATTTCGATTCATTGGATGGAGAGCCCGTGAAGATATTTTTTCTATTAATGGCCGCGGAAGAGTCAGCAGGACCCCACTTGAAAGCACTGGCGCGGATATCAAGGCTCCTTAAGGATAAATACTTCAGAGACATGCTAATCAATGCCAAGGATGAAAAAGATATCATTCGAATCATAGACTCAGAGGATCAGAGGCGTCAATAGTTAGAGGTGTTTTTATTGTTTTTGTGAGATAGGACTATGAAGAGATTAAAATGGTTATATCCAGGGATGCTGGTGAAGAGATGGATATTTACTGTTATTCTCGGTGTTGTGCTGATAGCCATGGGATTTTCCATTGTAGTATCCGAAAGGGTTATGTCTAACAGGGCATTTGCCGGCATCATAATGGTCATAGGCATAAGTTTCCTGATAACCGGTATCAAACGAATGATCAATTCTGTAATAGCCGTGTACGCGCCGAATAAGGATAGGAGATTAGTCGATGAGGTATATGCCAAGAGGATACTTGAGAAAGGGCCCAGGGTCGTTACCATAGGCGGAGGACATGGCCTCTCTACTTTACTGCAGGGATTGAAAGAGTACACCAGCAATATCACGGCTATAGTAACGGTTGCCGATGATGGCGGATCTTCCGGAAGGCTTAGGGAAGAATTTAATATCCTTCCTCCCGGGGATATAAGGAACTGCCTTGTCGCTCTGGCGGATGAGCAGCATTTAATGGGCAGGCTTTTCCAGTTCCGTTTTGATGAGGGGAAGGATCTAAAAGGGCATAATTTCGGCAACCTTTTCATTATGGCGATGTCAAGGGTTGCGGGTGATTTTGAAAAGGCGGTTAAGGAATCAAGTAAGGTTTTGGCTATCAGAGGTAATGTTGTGCCGTCCTCCACTGAAAAGGTCGTTCTGGTAGCCGAAAAGAAAAACGGCGTGATAACAGAGGGTGAAAGCAAGATACCTGAAACACCGGGGCCTGTTGAGAAGATGTATATTAAGCCCAAAGACTGCCGTCCTTCAAAAGGAGCGGTTGAGGCCATCAGGAAAGCGGATGTTATTGTTATCGGTCCGGGAAGTTTATATACCAGTATAATGCCAAATCTTCTTATTAAGGGTATTGCAGAAGAGGTACAGAAAGCGAAGGCGAAAAAGATATATGTCTGTAATGTCATGACCCAACATGGCGAAACAGACGGATATAGAGTAAGTGATCATGTTAAGGCGCTGGTAGGTGCCATGGGTGAAGGATCAGTAGAGTTTGTTATTGCCAACAGCGGTAAAGTGCCGCAGTACATGCTCGGTAAATATAGAGAGGAAAACGCGTATCCGGTTGAGCTGGATTCAGATAATGTCAAAAAACTTAGGTGTGAGATAATACGGGCAAACATTATCAATACGCGAGATTATGTAAGGCATAATTCGGCCAAGTTGGCTAAAATCATCATAGACCTGATCCCTAATATTATGTAGAGGCGGCAGCGAGACCAGAAAATGAGCAAGTTGGATTTTGTTTTTATAGTACATAATCATCAACCCTGCGATAATTTCGGCTGGGTGTTCGATGACGCTTATAGGAAGTCCTATAAGCCGTTCATTGATATTCTTGAGAACTATCCAAAGGTCAAGGTTGCTATGCATTTCTCCGGCAGCCTGTTCGAATGGCTTGAGGTAAACAAACCGGAATATATGGAAAAATTATCCGGATTGGTCAAAAGAAGGCAGGTCGATTTGCTAACCGGCGGATTTCATGAACCCATATTATCGATAATACCTGACAGGGATAAAATCGGCCAAATAGGCATGCTGACAGATTATGTAAAAGATAAATTTGGATATGCCTCCAGAGGATTATGGCTTGCCGAACGCGTATGGGAAAACAATCTTGAGGATATATTCCTTAAATTAGGATTGGAATACACCATTGTTGACGAGAATCATCTGCGTATGGCCAACGTCAATGAGGATTATGTCAATGGTTATTATGAGTTGAAGAATGGTTTCAAGGTCATGGCCGCGGATAAGAAATTGCGCTACATCATACCATTTGCCAGGTTGAAGGAGATCAGGGATTATTTTAGTGAGATATTGGAAAAGAAGGGCAGGGCTGTTGTGGTATTCGCCGATGATGGGGAAAAATTCGGTTTTTGGCCGCATACGCATGATTGGGTTTATAAATTGAATTGGTTTAAGAATTTTTTACAATTCCTGAGTGCTGAGGATAGTCCGGTTGAGACCATAGGGATCAATGAGGTGTTCCAGAAATACAGGCCTAAAGGAAAAATCAATTTGAAACATTCAAGCTATAGTGAAATGATGAATTGGTCAAAGGGTGACTTCCGTAATTTCTTTAAGATATATCCGGAAGCTAACATAATGAGAAACCGTATGTTGTATATAAGTGATAAGGTGAGTCAGGCCGCGGCCAGGCCTATTGTCACGAGCAGCCAGAAGAGCATACTTAAAAGCGCCGCTAGTGAATTATACAAGGCTCAAGCGGGATGCGCTTATTGGCACGGGGTTTTTGGCGGATTATACCTGAACCATCTGCGTTCAGGGATTTATAAACATCTTATCAAAGCGCAGGGTCTTCTTGATAAACTGCGGATAAATCAGAGTTTATCCGTATCCATGAGAGATATGGACAATGACGAAAATGAAGAGGTCATCATAGGAAACAAATTCTTGGATTTATATTTAAAACCTAATGATGGTTGTTCAATGTTCGGTTTAGACTCGAAAACCAAAGGGCATAATCTTATAAATACCATTGCCAGGCGCCGGGAGACATATCACAGCAGGTTATTCACAAGAAGAAGGTTTTGGGCGGCGCTTTTAAAGAGAAGTATAAAAAGGACTAAATTCTTTGATATACAGGATATCCTTGGCATGAAGGGAAAAGGCTTAAGGAGGTATCTGGTCTATGACAGGCATGAAAAAAAATCATTCATGGATTATTTTATCTCAGGGGGTGTGAACATAAGGGATTTTTCCAGGGCCAGGCATAAGAACATTGTTCCCATCAACAAGGCGGCCGGCACAAGCAAGAAGATGCTTGATAAGAATACGGCTACTTTTATTGTTGAAAAGGAAGAAACGCTTTCGATCAACAGGAAGGAGTTCCCTGTATATATCAGAAAGGAAATATCTATATCTAACGAACCGGAGTTCTATGTGCGTTATAAAATACGCAACAGGTCCAAGAGGCGCTTAAAGACAATATTCGCTACGGAATTCAACTGGTCCATAAGACACAGGGATTTTTTGAAGAACAGGGATATGAGGAATATAGATAGTCTCAGTATAGATGACGAGTGGACGGATGTTTCTGTTAAACACCTGTTCAGCGATAAGGTGAGGTTGTGGACTATCCCGATATATACACTCAATGAATCCGAGAGAGGGATAGAGAAAAATTATCAGTATTTAAGCATTTTATCGCAGAGGCCGGTGATCTTGGACAGTGGCGAATCAGAGGAATTCAGCGCTAAAATAGAAGTGGGATAGGGGACAGATAGATGGTTGTAGAAAAAAAGATTGTGATAAATAATAAAGCGGGCCTGCATGCCAGGCCTGCCGCCCTGTTTGTGCAGATAGCTAACAAGTATGAAAGCGATATATCTGTGATAAAGGGTAAGGACACTGTGAATGGTAAATCCATAATGGGTATTCTTATGCTTGCGGCCGGTAAGGGCGCTATGGTTACCATAGTTGCTTCCGGTGATGATGCTGAGCTTGCGGTCCAGGAGTTATCAAAACTTCTCCTTGAGGATACGGATACCGGATTTAAGGGAAGGTTGAGGTAGTCATGAAAGAAATAGTTTTAAAGGGCATTCCAGCTGCCCCCGGGATATCAATAGGCAGGGCCTATCTTTTAGATAGTGAAGAGTTCATAATCCCTCGCAGGCATATAAAGAAAAAGGAAGTTAAACCGGAAATTGAAAGGTTTAACAAATGCCTTGTGAAAACTCGCAAGGAGCTGTTGGATATCAAGGACCGTATTTCCGAAGAAATGGGTTCTGAGCACGCGGAGATATTCAGCGCCCACCTTCTGGTTATCGAAGATCCATTATTGATCAATGATGTTGTCACTAGGATAGAAAAGGACCTGCTGGGTGTGGAATGCGTTTTCCTGGATGTGATGAAAAAGTATGTTGCTGTTCTTTCCAGAACAAATGATGAATACCTGCGGGAAAGGGTTAGCGATATTAACGATGTCGGCAAAAGGGTCTTAAGAAATCTACTGGGCACAAAGAAAGAGACCCTGGAAACGCTGAAGGATAAGGTTGTCGTGGTGGCATATGACCTGTCGCCGTCAGATACCGCATTGATGCATAAAAGGAATGTCATAGCTTTCGCGACCGATATTGGCGGAAAGACGTCTCATACGGCTATCATGGCAAAGTCACTCGAGATACCCGCTGTTGTTGGTATTGAGGTCGCTACAGTAAGGGTCAAGAACGGCGATCTAATAGTTGTGGACGGAACGCACGGCCAGTTGATAGTCCATCCTTCACCGGAGACATTGAAGAGGTTCGAACTGAAGCAGAAAAAGTTCGCCGCGTTTGAAAAAGACCTTGATGCCTTGAAGTCGTTGCCTAGCCAGACACTGGATGGAAAAAAGATCGTCCTCTCGGCCAATATTGAGATGCCGGAGGATGTCGAGACTGTTTTGACCCACAAGGCGGATGGCGTAGGGTTATACAGGACAGAATATTTCTATATGAATAGGAAGGGATTGCCTACTGAAGAAGATCATTTCAAAGCTTATAGCACAGTAGCTGATAAGATGTACCCAAAACAGGTTATTGTAAGGACTTTGGACCTGGGTGGGGATAAGTTTTTGTCTAACCTGCACGTGCCCAGGGAAATGAATCCGTTTATGGGATGGCGCGCTATTAGATTTTGTTTAGCCAGGCCTGACATTTTTAAAACTCAATTAAGGGCAATATTAAGGGCGTCGGTAAAGGGCAACCTGAAGATCATGTACCCAATGATATCGGGCCTCGATGAGTTGAAAAGCGCCAATGCCATACTGGAAGAGGTAAAGGAAGAACTGAGAAAGAGATCTCTTAAGTTTGATGAGGATATTGAGGTAGGCGCTATGATCGAAGTACCATCCGCCGCCATGACCAGCGATCTTCTGGCCGATGAGGTTGATTTTTTCAGTATTGGCACCAACGATCTGATACAGTATGCGCTTGCGGTGGACAGGGTAAATGAGAAGATCGCCTATTTATATGACCCCGCTCACCCGGCGGTGCTTCGCCTTATCAAGACAATTATTGACAATGGGCACGCTAAGAATATCTGGGTAGGTATGTGCGGTGAAATGGCAGGCGATGTTCTTATGACTATGGTCCTTCTTGGCTTGGGATTGGATCATTTCAGCACCTCATCGGTAAATATTCTCGAGATAAAAAGGATCATAAGGGCCATAACATATGTTGATGCCAAAAATATAGCCACTGAGACATTGAGGTTGTCGACAGGAAGGGAAGTCGAGGAATTCGCGAAGGCAAAACTCAAGGAGATCGCGCCGGACCTTGCCATGACCATAGATTAAAAAATGGAGAAAATTAATGAATAATAAATCTTTAGACACGAGCGTTATTAATAAAATAGACAAAGATAATATGCTGAACTTATTGATCACTTTTCCAATGCAGTGTGAAGAGGCCCTTGAGATAGCCAGATCTGTTGTTATCCCGTCAAAATATAAGCGTAAGTATAAAAATGTTGTATTTATGGGGCTGGGGGGGTCGGCCATAGGGGCGGACCTGATAAGGAGTTATGTAGTAGATGAATGTAAAATTCCGATAACTGTGGTCAGGGATTATGTCGTGCCGGCCTTTGTAGGCGAAGGGTCTTTAGTGATCGCCGGCAGTTATTCCGGTAATACCGAAGAGACGTTGAGTATGTACGAGATGGCAAAGAAGGAAAAAGCCGATGTCGTCGTGATATCTTCCGGCGGTAAGATCTCTGAAAAAGCGTTATCAAATAAGGATCTGGTAATTTCAATACCCGGTGGATTCCCGCCCAGATGCGCTTTGGGGTATTCATTTATCCCGCCTTTGGTGCTCCTGTCGAAATTAAAGATCATTAAAAATAAGATGAGTGAGATAGAAGATGCCATAAGCGATCTTAGAAAGCTGGGGAGGTATGAACTGAACTCAGAGAAATCCATCAATCAGGCAAAAAAGATAGCTTTAATGGTCTACGGAAAATTTCCTGTAATATACGCCGCTAACTGGCATATGGATGTTGTAGCCGTAAGGTGGCGCGGCCAATTAGCCGAAAATTCTAAATCCCTGGCATCTCATCATGTCTATCCCGAGATGAATCATAATGAGATAGTGGGGTGGTGTCAACCGAAAGATATTATAAAGGGTTTCATCATATTGAACCTGCGAGATAAGGATGAGCACAAACGGGTAAAGACCCGGATAAAGGTTACCGCGTCTATTTTGAAGAAAGCAAAGTTCCAGGTTGTGGATATTGAATCGCATGGGACGAATTTGCTTTCACGAATGCTTTCACTAATACATATAGGGGATTTTGTCAGTTTATATTTGGCTGTTTTATATGGGATCAATCCTACGCCGGTCGAGAGGATCTCATATTTGAAGAGCGAACTAGCTAAGGTTAATGAATGAAGGCTGTTATATTAGCTGCCGGGTATGGCACACGCTTATACCCGCTTACGCTTGATAAACCAAAGGCCTTTCTTGAGGTCGGAGGTAAAATAATACTCGAAAGAGTCCTTGAGAAGATATTTTCTATTAAGGGCTGTAATGAGGCCTATATTGTCACCAATAACAGGTTTTACAGGTTTTTCGTTGAGTGGACCCGCCAGACCACAAATCCGGCATTTAAAGATAAAAAGATCGATATCCTGAATGATGGCACCACGTCTAATGATAATAGATTAGGCGCGATAGGGGATATTAATTTTGTGCTTGAACGCAGAAGAATAGATGATGATATAATCGTTGTCGGAAGCGATAATGTCTTTGATTTTGATCTAAGGACTTTTATCAAATTTGCCCGATCAAAGGGTGAGGCCGCCTGTGTTGCCTTATACGATGTAGCTGATATAAAGAAGGCCAGCCTATACGGTATAGCGGTCCTGAAAAATCCTGATGGCCAGATCGAGGATTTCCAGGAGAAACCAAAGGAGCCCAGGAGTACGCTTGCGGCAACCGCGATATATTATTATCCTAAGATGAAGGTCGCTAGGTTCAAAGAATATATGGAAAGCGGCATGTCGAAAGACGCGCCGGGTAACCTTATAAAATGGCTTAATAATACCGAGAAAGTTTTTGGTTTCGTTTTTAAAGATAAATGGTATGATATCGGGGATCTGGAGAGCCTGATGAAGGCGGATAAAGATTACAAGGGGTCAAAAAGGTAATTTCCGATCAGAACGAAGTGTTCTGTAAATGGATTATTGACAAGAAAGGAAGGGGCAAGGAAATGAGAAAGGATACGTTTTTAATGAGTTCTGAAAGCGTAACGGAAGGACATCCGGATAAGGTATGCGATCAGATATCCGATTCGATATTGGACGCGATCTATAAAGATGATCCGATAGGCAGAGTTGCGTGCGAAACCCTGGTGACAACGGGACTGGTTGTTGTCGCCGGTGAAATAACCACGCATACATACGTGGATATCCCCGCGATAGTCAGGGATACCATCAAGGACATAGGTTATACTCAGGCTGTGTACGGGTTTGACTATCTTACATGCGGGGTCATGACCTCGATACAGAAGCAATCGCCGGATATTGCCCTTGGAGTCGATACGGGAGGAGCAGGCGACCAGGGTATGATGTTTGGTTACGCGACGGATGAGACAAAAGAGCTTATGCCTCTGCCGATAGCGCTGGCGCATAAATTAACGAGGCGACTGTCTGAGTTGAGGAAGAATAATACATTAAGATATCTCAGGCCCGATGGAAAGAGCCAGGTTACGGTCCAGTATAAGAACGGAAAACCGGAAAAAGTTACTGCTGTAGTTGTCAGCGCGCATCATGATTCTAAGGCTAAGATGTCAGATATTCAGAGTGATATCAAAAAGTTGGTAATAGACAAGATTATTCCCAAGAATCTTACTACAAAAGAAATGAAAGTATTTATCAATCCTACGGGAAGGTTCGAGGTGGGCGGTCCCATGGGTGATACCGGAGTGACCGGCAGGAAAATAATAGTGGATACTTATGGGGGTATCGGTAGTCATGGAGGCGGCGCTTTCAGCGGTAAAGATCCCACTAAGGTTGACAGGTCTGCCTCATATATGGCCAGGTATATCGCGAAAAATATAGTCGCGGCCGGGATCTCGAAGAGATGCGAAATACAGCTGGCATACGCTATAGGCGTAAGCGAACCCGTAAGTATAATGGTCAATACATTTGACACATCAAAACTGCATGAAAAGAGGCTTGTCAAGTTGGTGCGCGATAACTTTGACCTGACGCCGTTGGGAATAATTGAGCATCTTAAGTTAAGAAGGCCTATCTACAGAAACACGGCTGCGTACGGTCATTTTGGAAGAGAAGAGGAAGGATTTACATGGGAGCTTCGTGATAAAGTCGACGCGCTCCGTAAATCCATTTAAACTCATTATTTCATGAATTAGATAATTTAGAAAGGAAAGACTCGATGAAATATGATATCAAAGACCTCAAATTGGCTAATACCGGCAAAAAAAGGATAGAATGGGCTGATCAGCATATGCCGGTATTGGAATTAATACGCAAGCGCTTTGCCAAAGAGCGCCCTCTCGAAAATATCAAAATAGCGGCCTGCCTGCATGTAACAACAGAGACCGCGAATCTTATGAGAACGCTTAAAGAAGGCGGCGCGAGCGTTTACTTATGCGCGTCTAATCCCCTCAGCACCCAGGATGATGTCGCTTCAAGCCTGGTTAAGAATTACAAGATCCCTGTCTACGCGATAAATGGCGAAGACCGGGATACCTATTATAAGCATATAGTGAAATGCCTTGATGTCAGGCCGCATATAACTATGGACGATGGCGCGGACCTTGTTTCAATGGTGCACATGGACAGGCGTGATTTGGCACAGAATATACTGGGCAGCACGGAAGAGACAACAACGGGGGTAATAAGGCTGCGCAGCCTTGAGAAGTCAAACGAGTTGTTGTTTCCGGTTATTGCCGTGAATGATTCTGATACAAAACACCTGTTTGATAACAGGTATGGTACCGGCCAGTCCACTATAGACGGTATATTAAGGGCTACCAATATTCTCATGTCCGGGTCAAATGTTATCGTATGTGGATATGGTTGGTGCGGCCGAGGTGTCGCGATGAGGGCAAGAGGTATGGGAGCGACGGTTACTATATGTGAAGTCAACCCTTTGAGGGCCCTGGAAGCGGTCATGGATGGTTATAGGGTTACGAATCTTAAAGAGGCATGTAGATATGGCGATATATTCGTAACCCTGACAGGTGACACTAAGGTACTGAGGGGTGAGCATTTCAGCAATATGAAAGATGGCGCGATCATTGCCAATTCCGGGCATTTCAATGTGGAGATAGATATACCCGAACTTGAAAAGCTTGCCAAAAAGAAAAAGATGGCGAGGGAATATGTGTGTGAGTATACTTTAAAAAATGGCAGAAGATTATATCTTCTTGGCGAGGGCAGGCTCATCAACTTAGTATCCGCGGAAGGCCATCCCGCAAGCGTTATGGACATGAGTTTTGCGAATCAAGCACTGGCCGCTGAATATGTGGTTAATCAGGGTAAATCCTTGGATAGAAAAGTTTATAAATTGCCTGATGAAATTGATATGAATATAGCAAGCCTTAAATTAAAGGCTATGGGTATTAGAATAGATACTCTGACGGCTGAGCAGAAGAAGTATCTTGACAGTTGGCAGCTTGGAACGTAGTAGGTCACATTTCAACGTGACAAGATCGTAGGTCACGTTTCAACGTGACATGATTGTATGTTACGTTTCAACGTGACATGCAGAGGTAAGAAAAGGATCAATGCTATGAAACGGATCGGTGTTTTGACAAGCGGCGGTGACGCGCCGGGAATGAATGCGTGTATAAGGAGTGTTGTCAGGTCCGCAGTTTACAGAAAGATAGAAGTCTTTGGTTTTTATAAGGGATATGAAGGCCTGATAAATAACAGTTTTGAGAAGATGGGGGCCAGGTCAGTGTCGAATATCCTTTCCAAAGGCGGGACAATACTTAAGACAGCTCGTTCGAGTGAATTCAGGACACCGGAGGGAAGGATAAAGGCCGCTAGGACATTAAAGAGGAACCGGATAGACGGTCTTGTAGTGATAGGCGGGAATGGCTCATACATGGGCGCCCATGTTCTGGCCGAAGAGCATAATATAAAAGTCATCGGCGCGCCCGGTACAATAGATAATGATATCCATGACACTGATTATACTATCGGGGCATCAACCGCGTTGAATACCGCGTTGGACGCTATTGACAAAATTCGCGACACGGTTACCAGTATGGAAAGGATCTATGTGGTTGAGGTAATGGGCAGGAAAGAGGCCTTTTTGGCTATCCGGGTAGGATTGGCGGGCGGCGCTGAGGATATCCTTTATCCGTCTAATGACTATCAGATGTGTGATATCTGCGATGATATTATAGCAGGGAGAAAAAAAGGCAAGGTAAGCTGGATCGTAGTGGTCTCTGAAGGGGCGGCAAAAGCCTCCGATGTGTCAGAATTGATAAAGGAGGAAACCGGTTTTGAGGTAAGGCCGATTGTACTCGGACATGTGCAGAGGGGCGGATCTCCGGAAGCGTTTGACAGGATACTCGCTTCCCGTATGGGGGCCAAGGCTGTTGAGGCCCTTGTTGCCGGCGAAACAGATAAAAGCGTTGGTATAAGAAGTGATGAAATGTGCTTGATACCACTTACGAAGGCCTATACCGTTGATAAGAAAAAGGCAAAACTCGAAAAGGAGCTATACGATTTGACGAAGATTCTCGCGATATAAGGTAAGTCATGTTTTGTAGAGGTAAAATGAAAGGAGAACGAAGAAGATGGGTAAAGATATTGAACAGATCGCGTTGCAATTAGCGCTTACAGACAGTTTAGATGAAAAAAGGAAGATTGCGGGGGAAATATACAATATGGCATATGATGCTGGTATATATCCTTATAGTATTAACGATCTCTATCTCGCCAGAGGCAAAGGTGGTTTTGGCGGATTTACGGTTCCGGCGATCAACCTTAGGTCCATGACATTTTATTTCGCCTCAGCTATTTTTCGTGTGGCTAAAAAGATAAACGCGGGCGCGTTTATATTTGAGATCGCGAAGTCAGAGATGGGCTATACAGACCAGAAACCCATCGAATATTCCAGTATGTGCCTTGCGGCGGCTATAAAGGAAGGATATAAAGGGCCTGTCTTTATTCAGGGGGACCACTTCCAGTTCAATGCCAAGAAATTTGCCGAGAACCAGGATAAAGAAACAGAGGTGATCAAGGCGTTGATAGTGGATTCTATAAACTCCGGCTTCTATAACATAGACATAGATTCATCCACACTGGTTGACCTGTCTAAAGAAGACCTGATGGAGCAGCAGAAGTATAACTACCAGATGTGCGCTCTAATGACAAAACTTATACGTGATATCCAGCCAAAGGGTATCGAGGTATCAGTTGGCGGCGAGATAGGTGAAGTCGGCAGTAAAAACTCTACACCTGAGGAATTACGGGCCTATATGGGCGGTTTTAAGAAAATCCTTGGTGATTCGAAGGTCGGCATATCAAAGGTAAGCATACAGACCGGCACCTCACATGGCGGGGTAGTGCTGCCTGATGGGTCTGTCGCTAAAGTGAAGCTTGATTTCGATACTTTGAGGGACCTTTCAAGGATATCCAGAGAGGAGTTTGGCATGGCCGGCGCGGTACAGCATGGCGCGTCCACTCTTCCGGACGATGCTTTCGGAAAATTCGCCGAGGTTGACGCCGCTGAAGTTCACCTGGCGACGCAGTTCCAGAACATGATATACGACAGTGAGTATTTTCCCAAAGATCTGAAGGAGAAGATATATAAATGGCTGGATAAAAACGCCGCTTCTGAAAAGAAGCCGACTATGACCGAGGAACAGTTCTATTATAAGGCCAGGAAGAGGGCTTTAGGGCCTTTCAAGAAAGATATCTTGACCCTGCCTAAAGACATAAAAGGCAAGATAACGGATAGTGTGCAGGATAAATTCGAATTCCTGTTCAACAAGCTGAATATAGGCGGAACAAAAGACCTGGTCATGAAATATGCTCCTACTCATCCTATCAAAGCGGATCTTAAGGTGGGTCATAAGGCAGCGCATCTTGATGGGGAAGGAGACGATTAATACGTGATTTCTTAGTATTCGCGACCAGGTCGCGCGAAGAGCGACCTGGTCGTATTTTTTTGTATGCAGCTCACTGCCGTAATGTCAGTACCAGCCCCGTTATTCCGAGAATAATGTTGGCGAACCACGCGGCAAGCGCGGGATGCAGGTACCCGCCTTTTCCCAATCCGAGTCCGATCGCGACCATAGGTATGTAGGATAGGGCTATGACAATGCCTTTTGCCATCCCGAGCATGGCGCCCCCACGCGATGTCGTGAGGGTAAATGGCGCCGCCATAAGTATCATTATAAGACAAGCGAACGGGAAGGCTAACTTGTGATGGAGGTCAACGGAAAATCTCCTGTGCGCTAATCTGCTTCCGGCCAGGAATACATCCAGATAATTCTTTAGCTGTGTGAAGCTCATGAATTGGGGCTGCCACTGGTTGTTCACAAAATCTATCGGTGTTTCCTGAAGGTCTATTTCGTTTTCTTCGTAAATTTCAGGTGTGCCCATGAATTCGCCCTCACTGTTGATATAGTATATGACTACTTCCCGACCGATCCATTTGTTTTTTTTCCATGTAACTGTTTTGGCCGAAACCTTGTATAATAACTTCTGGTTATTATCGTGCGCGTGTATGATGGCTTCATGAAGCACATTCTTTTCTATATCAAATTTCCTGACAAATATTATCTTGTTTCCCTTTCCGTACAAGGCGACGTTCTTTATCTTTTTGGAAGGGCCTCGTTTGCCCGCTTCAAGTTCTTTATATCTTATCTGGTTAGCCATTCTCATGGAATTAGGCACAAGCTTATCACTCATGAAAAATATCAGGGCTCCGATCACGCAAGCGCCTACTAACATAGGTTTTAGTATTTTTATTAAACTGATCCCGCTTGCCTTCATGGCGGTTATCTCGTTGTGCCTGTTTAAATTGCCCAGGAGAAAGACACAGGATAAAAGGCAGGAGATAGGCGCTACCTGAGTAAAAATGAACGGGAACATGTTCAGGTAAAAACCGTAAAGGCTTTTCACGCCAATGTTCTCCCTTAATATCTCATCCAGGAACCCGAAGATATCTCCTATTACGTACGTGAAATACAACAGTATCGAGCAGACAATGAATATGATTAAGAAACTGCCGAAAACATAACGTTCGAGTATTCTCATGGTTTACCGTTTGATTACCCTTGTAAAAAGCACTATAGAGACTATTGCGAATATTATGTTGGGTGACCAGGCCCCCAGCCATGCCGGCACCTGGGGGAAACGTATCGCGCACGCCAATCCACCCAGCATGAGCATCCAGTATATAACAAAAACCAGGGCCGCCATAGTGAAATTTATGGATTTTTCACGCCGGTGCGTTTTTACGCCGATAGGGATCGCGATTATCATGAATATAAGGTTTGTAAATGCCAGTGAAAGTTTGTTATGGATCTCTATCATAAGAGGTGTGGTGTCAACGCCTTTTTCTTCGTATTCGGCGACTTTCTCTTTTAATTCCCTGAAGGTCAACTCGCGGGTTTTCTTTTCTATTTCCTGTTCCCTTAGGGAATCTTTGAGGTTTAACGTAATATAATAGTTTTTAAAAACCAGTTTGTAGAAGCTGTTTGGGTTCTCGGGGTTGGATTCATCCGCGATCCCGTTTGTAAGCTTGATCTTGATGGCATTTTTGCTCTTGTGCGGCACGATCTCGCCTTTTTCAGCCACAAGTGTCCTGGTGGGGCCATTATCTTGGGGCTGGTAAATCCTTACGTTTCTGAGTTGTGTGCCGCGCATATCATAAACGAAAACAATGTAATTCTTGAATATTTTTAAGAATACACCGGGCTCGATTAATGCCGCGGGATTTTGAACGCCGATCTCCTTCAAGAGTTTTCTGGACATGTAGCCTGTGTCAGGGACGATCTTATAGTTCAAAGGAACGGAGGCTATGCTTAAAAGCAATCCCACAATCAATACCGGAGAGGACAGCCTGTGAATGCTTACGCCGCTTGCCCTGAGAGCGATGATCTCATTGTCGCTTGTCAGGCGGGCAAATCCCAATAGTACGCCTGATAGCGTGGAAATAGGTATAGTTATCATTAACAGCGACGGCATCAGAAGCGCGACCATCTGTGTTACATGGCCTATACTTACGCCCTTATTCATTATTAGGTCCACCATCTGGATGACATTGCCTGCAGTAAACACTATGGTGGATACGAATAAGGACAGGAAAAATGGAGGTATGATCTCTTTAAGCAAATAATTTCTGATTATTTTCATATGTAGACGTATTGTACGGCATCCACCTATATTTGTCAATACGTGAAGACCTGTCGTCAAAATGTCCCAGCCCCTGATGTCCGAATGAAGGCTAATTCCAAATGACAAATTTCTAATGACAAATGAATGACAAATTTATAATTACAAGATCAGACCGCACATGTTGTCATTTGGAATTATTAATTCATTTGTTATCTGCAATTTGTAATTTGTCATTAGGCAGTTGTTTGAAATTGGTGATTACATCATATGGAAGCAAAAGACCATGAAAGTGTCCGTGAGATATGGGACGCCAAGGCCGATGCCATGGAATCCGCTTAACTGATTAAACCACCGCCATCCCCGGCATGGCGGTGGTTTGTAAGATGTAATCCCAATATGATAATGTCCTATTTAGCCAATTTAGAAATGTCCTATTAAAAGAGTGTTATAATGCTTACTTCAAGAGGAGGGCATTATGGCAAGAGAGGACATTATTATGGCTACACAGAGGGAGCTAAAGGCTCTGCATGTGATCCGGAAAGCGATAGATAGGATTATAACGCAGAGAGAGGCAGCGGAGGCTGTAGGTTTAAGTGAGCGTCAGGTGCGCAGGAAGGTAAGAAGGATTCGAAGAGAGGGCGACGGAGGTATGATCCATAAGTTAAGAGGCCGATCCTCAAATAGAGCGATACAGGGTAAGACTAAGAATAAAGTTTTAAGTATTTTTAAAACTAAGTATGCAGACTTCGGTCCTACGCTGGCAAGCGAGAAGCTCTTTGAAATAGATAAAATAGAAGTAAACGATGAGACGCTCAGGCTATGGCTCATTGAGGCGAATATACCGTACAGGAAGCGCAAGAAACGGCCTCACAGGCAGTGGAGGGAGCGTAAAAAACATTACGGTCAGATGATCCAGACGGATGGTTCTGAACATGACTGGTTTGAAGGACGAGGTCCAAAATGCGTATTAATGGGTTGTATAGATGACGCTACGGGAATACCGTTTGGGCGATTCCACGCTTACGAAGGCACAATACCGGCAATGGATATGTTTAAGCGTTATATCAAGAAGAGGGGGATTCCTTTAAGCATTTATCTTGATAAACACACGACGTATAAATCGAATAAGAAACAGACGATAGAGGATGAACTCGCTAATCAAGAGGCGTTAAGTCAGTTTGAGAGGGCGCTCAAAGAGCTAGGTGTGGAGGTAATCCATGCCAACTCTCCCCAGGCCAAAGGGAGAGTGGAACGACTGTTTAATACGTTTCAGGACAGGGTTATAAAAGAGATGAGACTGGCTAATGTATGTACCATAGAACAAGGCAATAACTTTTTAGATAAGTATCTGCCTGTCTATAGCAGAAGATTCGCTGTAAAGCCGGCTAAAGAGGGCGATCTTCACAGGCCTATTCCTAAAGGGATAGATCTTAACAGGATATTTTGTATCAGGACAAAAAGGGCTCTTAGGAATGACTTTACCGTGGCTCATGATAAGAAGCTGTATCAAATACTCGATAATGTAAGAACACAAAAGATACTGGTTGAGGAGCACATAAACGGCTCAGTCATAATATGGCATAGAGACACCAAACTTAAGTTTAAAGAAATAGCTATAAGGCCTACAAGGCATAAACAAGAGAAAAAGCATGTATTTAAGCTTGTAAAAACACCTCCCCCTGGTGGGGAACACCCATGGAGGAAACCCTTTTGCAGGGGAGGTTATGAACATATTAACAGTTATTCACAAAAAGAAAAAAGAACCAAAAAAGAAAAAGGGCTACTACTAGACAAACCATGAAAACCGGACATTTCTACTTTGGTAAGAATAGGACATTTCTATTTTGGCTTGACATTCACGCAATTTTTATTTGACACTTATATAAAAGCACGCTAAACTAAATGGCCCGGTATATCTATGTTTAACGATAAGATAAAGACTATAAGGGACGATATTAAAACCGCGGCACGGAAAGTGAGGCGTGATCCCGGAAGTGTGCGCCTGATATGTGTTACCAAAGAGGCCTCTATAAAAGCTATGCTGGGGGCCATTTCCTACGGTATAAAAGACATAGGTGAAAACCGCGTAAAAGAAGCGGTTATCAAATATGCCGAGATTGGCGACACTGTCAAATGGCATCTGATCGGCCATTTGCAGACGAATAAGGTCAAGGACGCCTTAAGGATATTTTCTCTTATACATTCTGTGGACAGCCTGAAGCTGGCACAGACTATACAGAAAGAGGCGCTCAAGATATCCAAATGTCAGGATATATTGATCGAGGTTAACGTTTCAGGTGAAGGATCGAAATTCGGCATCGCGCCGAATGAACTCAACGCTTTTTTGACTGAGATAAAAGGTTTTTCTAACATCAATGTCCGTGGATTGATGACGGTTACGCCGTTTTCGGATCGATCGGAAACATCGAGGCCTTATTTCAGGTCGTTAAAAAAACTGGCGGATCTTTTTGGCTTAAAGGAATTGTCCATGGGAATGACCCAGGATTATAGAGTCGCCATTGAAGAGGGTGCCACGATGATACGGGTAGGCAGGGCGATCTTTCAAGCAAAAGACTGATTTGTGGGCCCATGTGCCATGTGCCATGTGCCATGTGCCATGTGCCATGTGCCATGTGCCATGTGCCATGTGCCATGTGCCATGTGCCATGTGCCATGTGTTGTGTGACTAATGACGCAAAGCCCAAAGCTCAAAACACACGGCCCAAGGCACATGGCGCAAAACGGTTAAATAGTATGAAGAAAATGAACATCAAAGTAGGGATCATTGGCTGCGGGAATATGGGACAGGCTATCATAAACGGCCTGTTGAGTAATAACGTGATGAGCCGCGGCAAGATCTATATTTATGATATCAAACCCGCGAAGATAAGCCGCCTGGTTAGAAAATATGGTATATCGAGGACGGGGTCATACGAGGATATGTTGGGGCGGGTAGATATCGTCGTACTGGCGGTTAAACCACAGGACTCTGTGATCGTTTTTGAGAAATTAAGAGGTCATGTTGACAGCAGGATCGCGGTTTTATCTATTATGGCCGGTATCCGAATAAGCAAGATAGGCGCTTACATGGAAAAAGATATCGATATTGCCAGGGCCATGCCCAATATGGGCGCCTTGATAGGCAGGTCCGTTTCAGCCGTGAGTTTCTCTCGTGGATTTAAAAAGGTAAAAAAAGATTATGTTAAAAGGATACTCGGATCTATTGGGAATGTCTATGAGATGCGGGAAAATATGCTTGATGCCGTGACAGCTCTGTCAGGGAGCGGCCCGGCGTATTTTTTCTATATAGTTGAGTCAATGATGGCTGCCGCAAGGGAATATGGTTTTTCTGAAGATCTGGCCAGAGAGATTGTTCTCGGAACTATGGAAGGCTCATCTGAACTCCTGAGATCCACAGGTTCGAACGCTAAGGAGCTCAGGGATAGGGTTACATCCAAAGGGGGCACAACCGCTCAGGCGATCCGTTTATTTGAAGAATCTGGATTGAGGGACATCATTGCCAGGGGGATAGAGGCCGCTCGGGCGAGGGCAAAAGAATTATCTTAAATAGGGAGGATATATGTCTGTTATCGGTGTATTATGCAGGGCTTTGGCGAACTTCTTCAATATGTTTTTTAGTATATTATTTTTTATACTCATTGTACGCGTGATCATGTCCTGGTTTTCTGTCAACCCGTACAATGATATCGTGCAGATTATATATAAGATAACCGAACCTATACTTCGTCCTTTCCGAAAGCTTCCTCTCAGGTTAGGGCCATTGGATTTTTCTCCCATGATAGCATTTATGGTCTTATGGTTCATACGTGATGTGGTTGTGGGCATTCTGTATCAGTGGTCTTATCATCTATTGAATTAGGTAAAAAAGATGACGCAGTTTAAGATAAAGGTCAATCCCAGATCAAGTATGAGAAAAGTGGAGAATTTGGGCAACGGGAAGCTTAAGGTATTTACTACCAAGCCCGCGGTAAATAATGAGGCCAATATCGACGCTATGGAATTATTGGCGGAATATTTTGATGTCCGTAAAAATAACATCACCATAATAAAGGGAAAGAGGTCCAGGGAAAAAATCGTAAGGGTCCTTAAACAGGGATCAGGAGGTTAATAATGGCCAGGGTAGGCATAATCGGTGGAAGCGGTCTGTATAAGATAGAAGGGATGGAAATCAGACGCATAGAAAGGGTAGTGACGCCTTTTGGCAATGCCTCCGACGAGTTCACGATATCAAAATACGGAGACAATGAAATAGTCTTTCTTCCCAGGCACGGTACGGGGCATACCATTCTGCCTACAGAGTTGAACTATCGCGCCAATATTTACGGCATGAAAAAATTGGGCGTGGGGCATGTGATATCATTATCGGCGTGCGGGAGTTTCAAAAAAGAGCTCAAGCCTAGGGATGTGGTTATCGTGGACCAATTTGTGGACAGGACAAATCAGGGGCGGAATACAACATTTTTTGGGGACGGCATTGTGGCGCATATTTCATTTTCTCACCCCATATGCTCACAACTAGCCGATGCTGTTTTTGACTCGGCAAAAGAGTCCGGGTTAAACTGCCATATGGGCGGGACATATTTAAATATGGAAGGCCCTGCTTTTTCCACAAAGGCAGAATCATGTTTGTACAAGAGCTGGGGGATGGATGTAATTGGAATGACCAATATGCCTGAGGCAAGGCTTTGCCGTGAGGCCGAGATCTGTTATTCATCAGTCGCTTTTGTAACGGATTATGACTGTTGGCATGAGGGTGAAGAGGCCGTTACTATCGATATGATAATTGAGAACTTAAATAAAAATGTCGAAAGCGCCAAGAAGATCATAAAGGCAGTGGTCCCAAAAATAGGAAAGATGAAAAGGACGTGCGCCTGTAAGGATGCGCTAAGCAATGCGATCATTACAAGGCCGGAAGCGATAGCCGGCCCGGTGAAAGAAAAGCTGAAGATAATCATAGGTAAATATATTAAATAAACGCAAAATACGAAATACGAATCTCGAATCCTTCGGCAGGCTCAGGATTCGATCCTGAGTTTATCTAAGGATCGAAATTCGAAATAAATTCGAAAAAAGAAAAGATCTAAATCTTAAACCGGCAGGTTTAGAATTTTGAAAATTTGGATCTATTTCGGATTTCGATATTAGAAATTAAACTGTATATTTCTGAGGTATAAAATAATGGATTACAAAAAGACTCTGAATCTGCCTAAAACCAGCTTTCCAATGAAGGCCAATCTGCCGCAGAGGGAGCCGCAGTTCCTGAAGCTTTGGCATGATATGGATATCAGCGAAAAGATCGAAGAGGCCGGCAGGCATAAGGAAAAATTTATTCTACACGATGGCCCGCCTTACGCCAACGGGCGCATACACATGGGGCATGTTTTGAATAAGATCCTAAAAGATTTTGTCGTTAAGTTCAAAAATTTAACGGGATATAATTCGCCGTATCTGCCCGGCTGGGATTGTCACGGCCTGCCTGTTGAGCATCAGCTCTTTAAAACATTGAAATTGCGTAAGGACCAGATCGACCAGGTTGAGTTCAGGAAGAAGGCCAGGGATTATGCCATGAAGTATGTAAAGATACAGAGGGATGAATTCAAACGGCTCGGCATATTCGGAAAGTGGGATGAGCCGTATTTGACGCTTACGCATGAGTATGAATCGGAAATATTAAGGGCGTTCGCGAAACTGGTAAAAGATGGATATATATATAAGGACCTTAAACCTGTAAACTGGTGCACGACCTGTGAAACGGCATTAGCGGAGGCTGAGGTCGAATATGAGCAGCACAGCTCTCCTTCGATTTATGTGAAGTTCAGGGTCAAAAAATCAAATAGGAGATTGCCGGATCATATGGAAAAAGGCGACGCATACCTTCTTATTTGGACAACCACTCCATGGACATTGATGGCTAACGTTGCCTGCGCTGTGCATCCGGACCTGGAATACGCAATGTATACAGTGGGCAAAGAAAAATGGGTGATGCAGAGATCCCTTAGCGAGCAATTGGCAAAAAAATGCAAATTGGAGTTTACGGAAAACGCTGTATTTAAGGGCAGTGATCTTGAGGGGATAATTTTAAAACATCCCTTTATAGATAGGGATTCTATTTGCGTTACCGCGGATTATGTGTCTTCTGAAGACGGTACCGGTTGTGTGCATACAGCTCCGGGTCACGGACAGGAGGATTACATTACCGGAAAGAAATATAACCTTGATCTGATAATGCCGGTTGATAACAGAGGTAATTTCGATGACACATGCGGTGAGTTCAGCAATATGAATGTTCATGAAGCAAATGACAAGATCATTGAAAGGATGAGATCACTCGATATGCTCATATATACAGAGAAGATCCGGCATTCTTATCCTCATTGCTGGAGGTGTAAAAAGGCTATAATCTTCAGGGCTACGTGGCAATGGTTCTTGAATGTTGATCATAATTCTTTAAGAAAAGCCCTTTTAAAGGCGATCACTGATAAAGTTAAATGGCATCCCGAGGCGAGTGTTACGAGGATATACTCCATGGTTGAAAACCGGCCGGACTGGTGCTTATCAAGGCAGAGGTATTGGGGGGTGCCGATACCCGCGTTTTATTGCGGTAAATGTGAAAAACGCATACTGGAATATGAACTGATCATGCGTGTGGCTGAATTGGCACAAAAGGACGGAATAGATATCTGGTTCAAGGAAGATGCCCGCCGTCTTTTGCCGGAAAAATTCAGATGCCCCGGATGCGGTTCCAATGAGATAAAAAAAGAAAATGATATCCTTGATGTTTGGTTCGAATCCGGAGTAAGCCACCAGTCTGTCCTCAAGAAAACGGATTATTTGTCATATCCTTGCGATCTTTATCTGGAAGGATCGGACCAGCACAGGGGATGGTTCCAGTCTTCGATAATAACCGCGCAGGCTATTGACGGGACCCCACCGTACCGGGAAGTGCTGACCCATGGCTTTACGGTTGATGGCGAGGGAAAGAAGATGTCCAAGTCTATGGGGAATGTGGTTTCCCCCCAGGATCTCATGAAAAAATACGGCGCGGACATTCTCAGGCTGTGGGTAGCATCCAGCAATTATTCGGATGACATCAAAATATCCGATGAGATCATGCAGAGAACGGCAGACGCGTACAGGAAGATAAGGAATACATTCAGGTATCTGACAAGCAACCTGAATGATTTTGATCCTTCAAAAGATTCTGTCGAACATTCCCGGCTATGTGAGATCGACAGGTGGATGCTTTCACGGCTGGGCAATATTATTAAAGAAACCCAACTTGCGTATCAACAATACGTATTTCACAGGGTATACCGCCTGATCTATAATTTCTGCGTTTATGAGGTTTCAAGCCTCTATCTGGATATCGCGAAGGATAGGCTATATACGTTCAGGGCTGATTCCAGGAAGAGAAGGTCGGCGCAGACGGCTATTTTCAGGATATTGACAGGCCTGGTTCGCGTAATTTCGCCAATATTGTCTTTTACTACTGAGGAGGTATGGAGGGACATGCGGATCATTAGGACCTGCGAAAGTGTGCATCTATCGAGATGGCCTGACGCGGCAGAAGAGTTGGATCCATTTATTGACATGGCGTTGGAGGGCAAATGGGTCAAGTATATATCCGTCAGAGAATGTGTGCAGAAAAGCCTGGAAATGAAAAGGTCTGGGCAGGTAATAGGCAGTTCACTGGATGCTTCTGTGGAAATTTTTGTAAGAGATGCTGATCTTTTGGGCAAATTAAAGAAAGATGTTTCACTTTTGCCGGAGTTCTTTATTGTCTCCGATGTTAAGATCCTGGATAAAAAGGGCGCCGACAGCATTGATTTTAATGAACCCGGAATATTCGTGAACGTCAGCAAGGCTTTGGGCGAGAAATGCGTGCGATGCTGGAATTACAGTGATTCTGTAGGTAAGGACGCTCTGCACCCTGATATATGCGCGAAGTGCGTGAAAAATATTTCGTAAGTTCGAATTTCGAAATCCGGATCAAATTCTAAACCCGCCGGTTTAGGATTTATATTCTTCCCTTTTTCGAATTTGTTTCGAATTTCGGCCCTTCGGCAAACTCAGGATCGAATCCTTAGCCTGTCGAGGGATTCGGGATTCGTATTTCGGATATAAACAAGTAGGAAGCGAATTGTTAATAATTATTATCCTGTCTATAATAATCCTGGATCAAATAACCAAATATATCGCGCTTAGCTATTCATACAGACTGCCTCTTGAGATCTGGCAGGGGGCGTTTGCGATAAATCTCGTAAGAAATTCAGGGGGGTCTTTTGGCCTGCTAAAAAAATATCCTTTGTTTTTTTTGTTAATGACAATAGCGGCGATATGTATTATAAGCGTTTATCTCTATAAGAGAAGGGAGCGCCTTCCGCTTATATTCAGGATATCCTTGAGCATGGTACTGGGCGGCGCAAGCGGAAATCTAATAGACAGGATAAGGTATGGTTATGTAGTGGATTTTTTGGATTTTAAGGTCTGGCCGGTATTCAATGTCGCTGACTCCTGCATAACAATAGGTATAACGATTTTGGCCTGCGGTATGATATTTAATAAAAAGATGGAAGGTCATTAGGGATGTTCCCTGTACTTTTTAAATGCGGCCCGATCACGATTTACTCATATGGGGTAATGGTATCATTGGCTTTTGCCATTGGTGTTTACTTGATGAGGGGGAGGGCCGATGCCTTTGGTGTAGCCAAAGAGAAAATAATTGATTTTATGATGGTCATACTTATCTCAGGTATAATCGGCGCCAGGATCCTGCATGTTATTGTCAACCTGGGGTACTATCGGTTCAATCCTATCGAGATATTTATGATAACAAAGGGAGGGCTGGCATTCTATGGCGGATTAATAGCATCCACCATCGCGGGAATAGTTTTTATAAAAGTTAATCGTATGCCTGTATGGAATACAGGTGATCTGACAGCGCCATATATCGCTCTGGGGCAGGCTATCGGGCGCATAGGCTGCTTCCTTAATGGGTGCTGCTATGGGGTTGCCTGTAAAGAGACAATCTTCGCGGTTAAATTTCCCGGAGATACGGTTTACCGGGTCCCTACGCAGTTAATAGCCTCGATCGTGCTTTTGTTCATGTACGGTATTCTCAGGTATTTCGCTGAAAAAAAAATCTTTAAAGGAAATTTGTTCTTTGTCTATCTTGCCATGTATTCGGTGCAGAGGTTTAGTGTTGAATTTTTACGGGGAGATTTGGATAGGGGATTCTTGAACCTTACGGTGTCACAACACATAAGTGCGATAGTGCTTATTATCGCATCGGCCATTTTTTTTATAAGGATGAAACATGGAAAGGTATAATTATAGTGTCAGCGTTGACCAGGAAGGGATGAGGCTTGATGTGTTTTTGGTTGATGCGCTCAAACATAAATATTCAAGATCATTCTTGAAGAGATTGATAGATGACGGTAAAGTTACGGTAAATGGCGGCTATTCCAGCGCGCGCTTCAATGTCAATGCCGGAAACGAGGTCGTGGTTGATATCCCTGATCCTGAGAATGTGAAGATAGAACCGGAGAACATTCCTCTTGACATAGTCCACCAGGATGAGGATATAATTGTTATCAACAAACCCGCGGGTTTAGTAGTTCACCCCGCGCCTGGCAACCGGAACGGGACGTTAGTAAATGCGCTGTTGTATTACTGCAAAGACCTTTCCGGCATAGGGGGCGTTATACGTCCGGGGATAGTTCACAGGCTTGACAAAGATACCTCGGGACTTCTTATTGCCGCGAAAAATGATAAGGCCCATGAGCTGCTTTCGAAGCAGTTCAGGTCCAAGACGGCCGGGCGCGTATATATCGCTTTTGTACGCGGTATCGTACAGCTTGATAACGGTATAATAGATCTTCCTATAGGAAGACATCCTATGGATAGAAAAAGGATGGGTGTGACATTCTCTAACAGCAAAGATGCCGTTACGAAGTATAAGGTTATCAAAAGATGTAGAGACTTTACAATTTTAGAGGCGTATTTAGAGACCGGCCGCACGCATCAGATCAGGGTGCATATGGCCAATCACGGCTACCCATTGATAGGAGATAAGATGTATGGTTCAGGCAAAGGCATGCAAAGACAAGCCCTTCATTCGAAAAGATTGTCATTTTTTCATCCCGGAACCGGAAAGAAAATGGTTTTTGAGTGTGGGCTTCCGGAAGACATGAAGATGTTTTTAAAAAAGCATGAGAATGATTAAATAGACAGAGGTGTTTTTTGAATGTTACCGCAAAACCCCTGAAAGGGTTAAAGGGAGAGATCAAGATACCAGGGGATAAATCCATATCACACCGGGCCGCAATGATCGGCTCCATAAGTAACGGTATAACTGTAGCCAGGAATTTTTTGATGGGGGAGGATTGCCTGTGTACTGTTAAGGCCATGCAGTCCATGGGTATCGATATAGAGGTTGATAGGAGTAAAGTAACAATTTACGGAAAGGGGCTAAAAGGATTAGAAGCGCCTAAAGAGGACATATATCTTGGCAACTCCGGAACGAGTATGAGGCTTATGGCCGGTATACTGGCAGGACAGAATTTCTCCAGTGTGCTGACAGGGGATAATTCTCTTTCAAAGAGACCTATGAAGCGTATAGTCGACCCGCTCAAGAAAATGGGCGCAAATATCAGGACAAGGGGAAGCGACTTTTACGCGCCCATCAAAATACAAGGCGGTAAACTCAAGGCTATTTCTTACAGAACACCGGTTGCCAGCGCCCAGGTAAAATCGTGCATATTGCTTGCCGGTTTATACGCCGAAGGCACCACACAAGTTGTGGAGCCTTATATTTCAAGGGACCATACAGAGAGGATGCTGTCCTTTTTCGGGGCAGAGGTCAAAAGGGATGGCTTGACCGCAGCTGTTTCTCCCGGCAGGGATTTGCGGTCCAAAGAATTTTATGTGCCTTCTGATATCTCAAGCGCGGCTTTCTTTATAGTGCTGGCCTTAATCACGAGGGATTCCGAGATATTTATGAGGTCCGTAGGCATGAATCCTACAAGATCAAAAATACTTGATGTGTTGACCAGAATGGGCGGTTCTATCACGGTCAAGAGAAATAACGATGAGGGTCTTGAGCCTACTTGTGAGCTTAAAGTAAAGTCCTCGGGGTTAAAGGCTACCGTAATAAAAAGGGAAGAAATAGCACAATTAATAGACGAGATCCCTATAATCTGTGTAGCGGCCTCCAGGGCCGAAGGCGTTACGGCAATAAAGGGTGTCGAAGAACTCCGTGTCAAAGAGACGGACCGGATCCATTCCATCGTAGATAATCTCTCACGCATGGGCGTGGACATAAAGGCAGCCGGAAATGATCTGGTTATTAATGGCAGTAAAAAGGATCTAAATGCTTGTATGCTCGAAAGTTACGGTGATCATAGGACAGCCATGTCGATGGCAGTGGCTTCAGGTGTGGCAAAAGCGGAATGCAAAATAAAAGATGTCGATTGTGTTGACACGTCTTTCCCCGGGTTCTTCGAAACATTGAAAGGCTTAGGATGATAAAGGTTGAATTTGAAAATTGAGGTTTGCCCTTCGGCTTCGCTCAGGATGGTTCTAACATGGTGAGCCTGTCGAGCCATTTCGAAATTCGAATTTTAACTGTCGCGTAACTTTTTTACTTATTATTCCGTTGACAAATATTCTAAACTTTGTTATCATTTATAAAACTATTATTAAATCATAAAATTTATTATGATAAATATTAAGACAATAACGGACTTATTCACAAAAGGCATCAATTATATTCTAGGATTATTCTCCAACGATATCGGCATAGATCTTGGCACATCTTCCACTTTAGTCTACATAAAAAATCAGGGAATAGTACTTTGTGAACCTTCCGTAGTCGCGATCCAATCCGGGACCTCACGTGTCCTTGCTGTGGGTGAAGAGGCCAAGCGTATGTTGGGCAGGACCCCTGGCAGTATAGTAGCTATCCGCCCAATGAAGCATGGCGTCATCGCGGATTTCGAAATCACGGAAGCGATGCTGAGATACTTTATAAAGAAGGTCCATAATTCCAGAAGGCTGGTAAGGCCGAGGATGGTTATCGCGATCCCCTCAGGCATTACTGAGGTCGAGAAAAGGGCAGTCAAAGATTCAGCCCTGCATGCAGGGGCGAGGGAAGTTTATATGATAGAGGAACCGGTAGCTGCCGCTATCGGCGTAGGCCTGCCCATACAGGAGCCGTCAGGCAATATGGTGATCGACATAGGCGGCGGTACGACCGAGATGGCGGTGATATCTTTGGCGGGCATAGTGTTTTCAAAATCTATCAGGACAGCGGGAGACGAGATGGATGAGTCCATCATCAATTACTTGAAGAAGACATATAATCTCATGGTCGGGGAAAGGACAGCTGAGGAGATCAAGATCAAGATAGGAAGCGCGTATCCTCTTGAGGAAGAAATGACAATGGAGGTACGGGGCAGAGATCTTGTCGCTGGGCTGCCCAAAATGATAACTATTTCCAGCGAAGAGGTGCGTGAATCTTTGGCGGAACCCATCATGCAGATCGTTGAGGCGGTCAGGATCACCCTTGAGAGGACACCTCCCGAGCTTTCAGCGGACCTAATCGAAAAGGGGCTGATACTTGCGGGCGGAGGCGCGCTGTTAAGGGGGTTGGATAGTATCATTTCCGAAGAGACAGGATTGCCGGTTCATGTCGCTGAGGACCCGCTTACGGCTGTAGCTTTAGGTACGGGTAAATCCCTAAGCGAGATAAAATATCTGAAACGGGTATTCATCAAACCAAAAATTGAAAAATAATTCAGTGCAATGTGCGAAGATTAAGTAAAAGAATACTTCTAATAATACTTGTTGTTGCACTCGTAATAGCCCTCAGGCCGTCCTTACTTAATTCAACAAAATGTTTTTTATTCGAACTTATCAATCTCCCTTTGAGGCTCATGGGCGGTATCGGCAGGTCTTTTAAGTTGAAATCTTCATATATGAAAGAGAATCTTTTGTTGAAAGAAAAGGCCGCGCTTTTAGCTCTTGAACTGGGAAAGACCTCCAGCTTAAGAGAAGAGAACAGGAGATTGAGAGAGCTCTTGGATTTTAAGGAAAAATTCACTCACAGGTCATTGCCCGCGCAGGTCATAGGCAGGAGCCCGGTTGCCTGGACCCATACCATTTTGATCAATAAAGGGCGCACGCATGGGGTAGTAAAGAAGATGGCGGTTTGCACGGGCAGTGGATTGGCCGGCACTGTTGTTGAGGCAGGGCCGGTAACCAGCAAAGTAATGTTGATCACTGATTCTAACTCGCGCATAGGCGCTATTCTGGAAGGGTCAAGACAGTCGGGGGTGTTGATCGGTTCACAGGAGGGTGTATGCAAAGTTATTTATCTTGGAATGGATAGCCGGGTGGATAAAAACGAAAAGGTGTTTACTTCCGGTTTCGGAGGCATATTTCCGAAAGATATACTTATCGGTACTGTTGATAAGGTTGGAATAGATCAAAGTGAACTATACAAATACGCTGTTATCAAACCGGGTCAGGATCTGAACGCCTTGGAAGAAGTCATATGTATAGAGTGAACCGGTCGATGGTATATTTGATCATGTTTTGTTTTTTTTTGATCGAGGCTACGTTATTCCGTAAGATCTTTATCAGAAATACCGTTCCGGATACTGTTACGGTATTTGTTGTCTTTTTTGCCTTTTCTTACGGATGGAAGTTTGGCATTGAGCTTGGTCTGGTTTCAGGGCTGATAAAGGACCTGCAGGGTGTTCAATCATTCGGATTGCATATGCTCATTTTCAGCATCCTGGGCGCATTCTGCGGATTTCTCGCTGATAAGGTGTATAAAGAAAATTTCTTGGCGCAGCTCGTTATTGTATTTATTACGACTCTGTTCGTTTCGGGATTCTATGTTATTCACGCGGTGTATACGATCTTAATCTTCCCATTCATATTTTTTTCTCTGCGGGGGTTATTGAAATTAAGAGAAGGCATGTTGTAGACATCTTATCTCTGTTTTAAACGGTTACCGTTAGGGATGAACTATGTATACAGATGTACTGTTAAGAACCAGGATCTTTCTTTTCGCCGTAGCCCTGTCTTTTTTGTTCCTGATCCTGGGGCTTTTTCATGCCCAGATAATACAGGGACAGTATTACAGTCAGCGGTCCGAACAAAACCGTATTGTGGTGATCCCGTTGGAAGCGCCGCGGGGCAGGCTTGTTGACCGTAACGGAAAGGTAATAGTTGATAACAGGATATCTTTTGATGTGTCTGTTATATATAAAGATGCCGGTGATTTTGGGAAGCTGGTCACCCTCTTGTCCGATGTGCTTGATATGGACAGCAAGAAATTGCTCGCTATTATGGAAAAGGCTAAATGGAGGCCTTATGCGCCTACATTATTGGCAGAGGATATCGGCAAAAAGAACGCCATCATACTGGAACAACTCAGGGTGGATTATCCTGGCCTGGTAATTTCAACCAAACCCAGGAGGGAATATGTCTATGGCCGGAGCGCCGCGTCTATAACGGGCTATTTGAATAAGATTAGCGAAGATGAATTGACAAGATTTAAGACTTACGGCTTTACGGCCGATGACCTTATAGGCAGAAGCGGGCTGGAAAAACAATACGATAATTATCTTCGGGGTGCAGAGGGCGGCATGCAGGTCGAGATAGATTCGGTAGGAAGGCAAAAAAGGATACTGCAGGTCAAATATCCTGAGACAGGCAATTCTGTAAGGTTGACTGTCGATATCAGGCTGCAGCAGTTCTGTTACGAGGTAATGGATGATAAGCACGGCGCTATAATCGTGATGAATCCGATAAACGGTGAGATATACTCGCTTATGTCAAAGCCGTCCTTTGACCCGAATATATTTGTGAACAAAGGGATGAATAAAGAGATAAACAGGATACTTGTCGATCGCGAAAAGGAATATCCTTTATTGAACCGATGTATTTCGTGCGGTTATCCCCCGGGATCGATCTTCAAGATCGTCGTGGGGGCAGCGGCGCTTGAAACGGGGTCCGTGTCAAAAGACGTGCAGTATGCTTGTCCCGGTTACCTCGATTTTGGCGGCAGGAGGTTCAAGTGTTGGCGCGAAGAAGGACATGGTGTGCAGTACCTGGGGGACGCCTTGAAGAATTCGTGTAACGTGTTCTTCTATAAATTGGGCTTGAGGACAGGTGTGGATAACATCTCAGATTACGCCGCGATGTTCGGACTGGGCACATGCACTGGGATTGACCTTCCAGGTGAGATCGCGGGCGTCAGGCCTTCGAAGAAGTGGAAGAGGGCAGTTATAAAGGAAAGCTGGTATAAAGGCGATACCGTCAATTATTCTATCGGGCAGGGATATCTGCTTGTTACGCCGATTCAGCTTATAAGGGTCACGGCGGCAGTGGCAAATGGCGGTTTTGTCGTTAGGCCGTATCTTGCGGAGCAGGTAGGTTTTGTTAAAGTAGCCTCTAGCAGCCTTGAAAAGATAAATGTGTCCCAGGAAACACTGCATATAATAAAAGAAGGACTGATCAGGGTCGTCAATGATAAGCATGCCACGGGCATGAAGGCCAGGCTGAATGAGGTGGTTGTAGCCGGCAAAACCGGTACGGCTCAGAATCCGAAAGGCGGTACACATGGTTGGTTTTCCGGTTTCGCGCCGGCCGAAAAGCCTTCGATCTGTGTCCTGGCGTTTGTGGAAGATGGAAGAGGGGGGCTGGAGGCCTCAGGTATTGCGCGAAGCGTTATGAAGAAATGCATCGAGATCGGGTTAATGTAGAGTCTATACAGAGAGCATAAAATGGATAGAGAGAATATCAGGCATTTTGACATGGTACTGGTTATCTGTGTCGCGTTGGTGTTTATTATCGGCCTGGCGTTTTTATACAGCGCCTCAAGCAGCCTCCGGGGCGGATTGTCAAATTTTTTGGTTGTCAGACAGGTTTCGCTCTTATTTATCGGGCTTGTCGTAGGCATAGTTATCCTGCTTATAGACTACAGACGCTTGATCGATGCGGCTTTTCCGTTATATATACTGAATATGCTGATTCTTGTTTTAGTGCTTTTCATGGGATCAAAAAGGTTAGGCGCTCAGAGATGGATATCGGTTTTCGGGGTGGCCTTCCAGCCCTCTGAATTTATCAAGGTGTCTTTTATACTGGCTTTTGCGGCATTTTTGGGAAACAGGGCAGACCGTATGGAGGGGTCCGACAATATATTGGTGCCGATACTATTTTTTATGCCGCCGTTTATTCTCATCGCGATACAACCGGATCTCGGTACCGCCCTTGTGCTGCTGCCGGTAATGATCGCTATGATTTTTATTGTCGGCGTAAGGTTCAGGGCGATCTTTCTATTTCTGTTTTTTGGAGCGCTTTCAACACCGATATTCTGGAATTTTTTAAAGGATTATCAGAAAAAACGGCTTCTTGTTTTTGTAAAACCGAATTTAGACCCTCTGGGCGCGGGTTATACGATAATACAGTCCAAGATAGCCATAGGATCAGGCCAAATATTCGGTAAGGGATGGCTTTCAGGCACACAGGCGCATCTTAACTTTTTGCCGGAAAGGCATACGGATTTTATTTTTTCCGTGGTTGGGGAAGAGTGGGGATTTGTCGGTTGTGTGATCTTGATACTTATTTACTTTGTCATGATGTTCAGGGGGATAAGGATCATAGAGGAGACGAAAGACATCTATGGAAAATTGATAGCCGCGGGTATTGTCTCATATCTATCATTCCAGGTTTTTGTGAATATCGGCATGACTTTAGGGCTTTTGCCGGTTGTCGGGCTTACGCTCCCGTTTATAAGTTATGGCGGATCCAGTCTTATATCATCAATTATCGCTGTATGTATTTTGCTTAATGTCGGCATGCGCAGGCCCCTATTCTAGACCGGGATCGACAGGTTAAACACTAAACTCAAAACTCTAAACTCTAAACAAACAAAAAAACTAAGCTCCAAGCTCCAAACAAACGCACAATCGTAAGCTCAAAACTCTAAACAAACCAAAAACCTTAAATCTCCTGCGACATACTCGGGACAGGTAAAACTCTAAATAAATCCAAAAGGCTGAAAACCCAAGACATAGATTTTGAGTTTGTGTTTTTTAATTTTGGGTTTGTTTTGGATTTAGTATTTAGAGTTTAGGATTTAACTTGACATGTTCAATGTCCGACAGTTATATTGTGTCAGAGATCTAAGCTGAACAAAGGAATAACTATGAACATAGACCATGTGTTAGAGGGTGTCCAGAAGCCGGCCAGATATATCGGCGGTGAACATAATAGCGTTAAGAAGGACTGGAATAAGACCCCTGTCAGGATGTGCCTGTCATATCCGGATGTCTATGAGATAGGCATGAGTTACCTTGGTCTTCAAATACTTTATCACATGATAAATTCAAAAGACTCATTTTTGTGTGAAAGGGTTTTTGCGCCATGGCCGGACATGGAAAGACGTTTGATCGATACGGACAATACTCTTTTTAGCCTTGAATCCAGGAACCCGCTTGGCTCTTTCGATGTCTTAGGCTTTTCATTAGCATATGAGATGACGTACACAAATGTACTTAATATCATCAATTTAAGCGGCATGCCGATTTTTTCCAGGGACCGGGATATTCATTGCCCGCTCATTATCGCCGGAGGCCCGTCATCTCTAAATCCGGCCCCAATGGCGGCATTTGTCGATATGTTCATGATGGGGGATGGTGAAGACGCGTGTTTGGAATTACTGGATCTTATACGGGAGATCAAATCAAAAGGAAAAAATGTGAGGGAAGAGATCCGGTCATTTTCCAGGATAGAAGGCCTTTATATCCCACATATACATGAAGATAAGGCGCGGATAAGAAAAAGGGTCAGGGCCGATCTTGATTCCGCCTATTATCCTGATAAACCATTAGTGCCTTATATAAAAACAGTCCACGACAGGGTAGCGGTTGAGATCATGAGGGGTTGTCCCAACGCCTGCCGTTTTTGCCAGGCAAGGTATATATATCATCCGGTAAGAATTAGGTCGAAGAATAAGGTGCTGGAAATCTGCCGTAGATCCATTGAGAGTACGGGACACGATGAGGTTTCTTTCTTGTCATTATCGAGCTCAAATTACCCTTATTTGATGGAATTATTGGACATGATGAAAAAGGAGTACGAAGGCCAGGGTGTGCATATTTCGGTTCCATCGATGCGCGTAGAGGATTTTTGCGTTGAACTGCCAAAAAGGATAGCTTTAGGCAGGAAAACCGGTCTTACCTTCGCCCCGGAATCCGGAAGCGCGTCTTTGAGGGATAGGATAGGAAAAAATATCGATATCGAAAAGCTCATCCAGGCCTGCGAGATAGCCTTCAGGTCAGGATGGGGCAGGGTAAAATTGTATTTTATGATAGGCCTGCCGGGTGAGTCCATAAAAGATCTTGATGAGACGCTCGAATTGATAAACAGGATATATTTCACGGGCAGGGCAATAAGGAAAGGTATACAGGTCAAGTTAAGCATCAATACTTTTATACCCAAACCACATACCCCGTTTCAGTGGATGGGTATGGAATCGATAGACAGTATCAGGGGCAAGCAAATATATTTAATGGAAAGGCTGAGAAAAAAGGGGATAAGATATAATTTTCATGATCTTAAACTGAGCGCGCTCGAAGCCGTATTATCAAGGGGGGATTTTTCATTGAGTGATGTGATCCATAAGGCCTGGAGTAGCGGCGCAAAGTTTGATGCGTGGACAGAATACGCGGATTTCGGAATATGGGAAAGGTCGTTTGCTGATTGCGGCCTCTCAATGTATGATCTAGCCTGTAAAACTTACAATTATCAAGAGGCCCTGCCGTGGGATTTTATCGATGTTGGCATACCTAAAAGTGCCTTGATCAAAGAGGCGGAACAGTCCAGTTCCAGCAACTCCCTGTAATCAAGACGGGTCAGCTCAACCAAGGTTAATAACAAATTACAAATTCCAAATAACAAATGAATTTCAAATAACAAATGACAAAAAATATATGGCGTTGAAATTTGTCATTAGTCATTAATTTGTCATTTGTTATTGGTAATTTGTAATTAGCATGTAGTATAACCGTTGAATAGGGCATTCTCAGGAGTATATATCCAAATTACTTTATTTCATAGTATTGCTTTTTTCATTTATATCAAGTATACTATCATACGATATGAGAAAATAATATCTCAAAGGGGATAGTGTGTGTACTAACAAGAAAAGTAAGCATAATGGCTCATATTTTAAACAGTCTTTCCATATTCAAACGCGGGCTTAGGTATAAGCTTAATATCGCTTTTTTCTTGATGTCGCTTATACCACTCTTTGTTATGGGATATATCATTACGCACTTTGTTACGGAACCCGAACAAAATGTGCTTAGTACGCTTATATTGGTCGTGTCTCTTTTGATATCATGGCTGGGGCTTTTTATCATTAAAAGCATAGTCGAACCAATTATAGATATGTCTATAGAAGCGAGGATGATCGCTAAAGGAGATTATGATAAACGCATAACCGTAGACGGCGATGATGAGATTGGCGCACTGGGCGGGTCGGTCAATCTCATGGTCAAAAGGGTGCGCGACAGCATGTTTGAATTGAGGGACTACAGCGATAAGGCAAAAGAGATAAATCTTGAGATCCAGAAAAAGATGTCTGTCTTGGGAGATCTTCTTGAGCTGGGCGACCTTATAGCCGGGCCGCCCGATCTTGACAGGGTTATAGACGTGGTACTGGATAAATTAGCCAATATTTACGAAAACGGATTCGCGATACTGTATTTGGCTGGAGGGGAAGAAGGGCGTTTTACCATGGCCGCGTGTAAGAACCTGAACCAGGGCGATCTTAAAGATTTGACGATAGCGCTTGATAAAGATTTTCTAGGCAAGGCCGCTATAAACGGTAAAACAGTTATTATCGATAGTTCTACCCCCAGGACATCATATGAATACGCTTTTCGCAACAGGTTTAAGTTAAAGAACGCGTTAATCACGCCCATAATTACCGCGGAAAAAATACGAGGTATGCTGATAACAGGCAATTCAATACCGGAGTTTGCCTATACCAATGAAGACGTGGATGTGATAAAGGCCTTTGTGAAACAGTTGTCTATCGCGGTTGAAAACCATTCTCTGGTTGAAAAGACAAAATTGCTTTCCGTCAAGGATGCCGTAACGGGCCTTTACAACAGAGAGAATATACTGAAATATCTTAAAGAAGAGGTTTCTAGGGCGCTTGTATTTCATAGATGCTGTTCATTTATTCTGATAGATGTCGATAATTTTCGCGCCTATGGCATAGTGAGGGGCCAGCTCGCGGCGGATAGTATTTTAAGAAAAGTCGCCAAGACTGTGGAGCAGACCGCGAAAGAACCGATAGATAAAGCCGGGCGTATCGAAAATGACCAGTTTGCTGTTGTGCTGCCTGAAAAAAACAAAAAACAGGCCATTGCCGTCGCTGAGGACCTGCGAAAAAAGATACAGGGTATAAGCGTTTCCGATCTTGTGCATGAGGGGATAACCGCGAGCCTAGGCGTAAGTGAATCCCCGATAGACGGTATGAGCGCGATAGAACTGTATGACAAGGCTATTTCACTGGTCAGAAAGGCAAAGATAGAAGGAAAGAACAAGGTCGAGGCATAAGAATAAATGAGAATATGATTACACGATTACGGGATTGATTACACGAATATATATCTGTGAAATCTCTCTGAATCTGCGTAATCATCTAATAAAAGTCTGCCAAAATCCACGGAGGTATTAATGTCCTTAAACATGAAAACATTGCTGGAGCAGATGTTCGAGAGAAAGGCATCCGACCTGCATATTACGGCTAATTCACCCATAAGGTTCAGGATAGACGAAAAATTGTTCCCGATAGATGAAAAAATGCTAACCCCGGAGGAGGCGCGGATATTGATATATTCGATTTTGACCAAGGAGCAGATACAGAAATTTGAGATGGAGTGGGAACTGGATTTCTCTTTTGGCATAGAGAATCTGGCCAGGTTCAGGGTAAACGTGTTCAGGCAGAGATCTTTTACCGGCTGCGCTATACGTCTTATCCCGTATGAGATAATGACTTTTGAGGAGTGCGGACTGCCTATAGATGTTGTGACAGATCTGTCAAAGAAGCCCAAGGGTCTGGTGCTTGTAACCGGCGCGACGGGAAGCGGTAAATCGACTACGCTGGCTGCGATGATGGATTACATCAACACGCAGAGAACATGCCATATAATCACTATTGAGGATCCCATAGAGTTTATACACAGAAA
>Ga0272441_10002238_pt1 | contig 39620 bp, 21 predicted proteins | sample SSMProp6N_FD_193582 | JGI IMG/M metagenome (GOLD analysis project Ga0272441, IMG submission 193582) | Marine sediment archaeal communities from Little Sippewissett salt marsh, Falmouth, MA, United States - SSM-Prop-6N | ecosystem: Environmental > Aquatic > Marine > Wetlands > Sediment ... | reverse complement strand
TCAATCTGCTTCATAGAAACCAATCAGTATCTTTTGATGACAATAATCAGAGCTATTTCCTGAGCTACAGTGGACGAATCGGCGATCGATCCGGGGCTGGCCTTAGTGTCTATACCCAAAGAGTGGGCACTTTGAGCAATTACGGGATCCTCGCCAATTACGCCTACGGTATAAAGCTCAGCGATAAGAGCAATTTTACTTTTGGGGCAAACCTGTCCTATTACAATAGTGGCTTTGATGAAAGCCGTGCGAATCCTCTGGAATTTGATCCCTTCCTGAGCGGTTTCCAGGATAGCTCCCTGCTTACGTTTCAACCTGGATTCAATATTTCCTATGACGCTTTTGACTTTGGGGTTTACGCAGAAAACCTTTTCGATTATAACCTGAAAACCAGTGAGTCCCTGACCAGTTTCAGCGAAAAGACCTTTTCCACCCACCTACAATATACCCATCAGTTTGGTTCAAACAGAGGGATCCTCGAAGGTGGGCGGCTAATGCCTCTAGCGCGCGTCAGAAGGGTAGGGGAAGAAGAACTCGTGCTCGGAGGTAATATGATACTCGACTTACCCAAAATTGGATGGCTTCAAGGGGGGTACGACAGTTTTTACGGCGCCTCGGCCGGAGTCGGGTTTAATTTGAATCAACGACTCTCTATCGGTTATACCATGGAGAAGGGGCTTTCAAACAATTTTGACAATTTCGGACTTACCCACGAAATCTCTGTTGCGTTTTCTTTTACCCCCAATCTCACTGAAGACCGTGTGATGCTGGAAGAAGACTACGACAATACGGAACAAAATGTAGATCCTGCCTCTGTTCCCGGAGGAACTGAACCCGAAGAAACCACTGAAATTGCGGAATTGAGGAAAAGACTGGCTGAAAACGACGCCATTCTTGCTGAGCTCATGTTCCGGCAAGACTCCATGGAGCAATCCAGGGAAAAGGAACTGGAAACACGATTTGAGCGGGTTATGCGGATGGTGCGTCAGGAAACCGGCGGAAACCGGCCGGACCTGGAAGAGAAAGCCGAATCCCTGTACTATCTAAACAATGATCCCCAGATTTTGGCCGGGCAAGCCAACCCGGCAAAAAGCGCGAGGGATGATGCGGCTACGGAACAGGAATCAAATCCCATAGCAATAGCCCAGGCCACCGCCTCCCGTCCTGATAAGGTCGCTCGACGCCCCGCTACAGAAACTCAGCCTGAAAAAACTGCGGCCTCAGAGAGCCCTGTCAAGCACCGGCGGTTCCGAAACCTTCCGGGGGTAATGGATGGTTACTATCTCGTTGCAAACGTCTACAGCGGGACAAAGTATATGGACAAATTCATGGAGGATATGAAAACCCGCGGATTTGATCCGGAATTCATAGACAATAAGGACAACGGGCTTAAATACGTATACCTGAAGCGCTTTGAGAATTGGTCCGGTGCTGAAAATGCAGCCCTCTCTGGTTTTGATGGAAACTATGAGGGTACCCTTTGGGTGATGAATGTAGCGAATCGGTATACCAACGAAGCCTATGCGGAGAATTCAGCAAAAATTGAAGCAAAATCCCGTAACTACGAGAATGATGTCCTGCAAAAAAATGTCATCAATCGCGACCAGCTTAATACAGTGAACACTGCCGAGAAAGAACTCGCTGTATACGGGGCAGGCACGGAGTACTATATCATTGCCAATGTATTCTCCAAATCAAATAATGCCAATCGGTTTGTCCGGTACCTGAATTCAAAAGGGATGAACGCCAGTTATTTCATCAATCCGGAAAACAACTATTACTACGTCTACCTCAAGCGACATGAAAACTGGAATAGCGCCCTGATTTCCTATTACTCAAAACTGAATGACAGCTACGACGATAAAATGTGGATCATGCGCGTACGTCCCGGTCAGCTAACTTAAGAGCGAATTCCCTGTGATACAAAGCATTACTCTAAGAAATATACTATTCGTTATCCTGGTGTTGGGAGGATTCTTCACCCTCACAGCACAGGAAGCCGTACCCTTTACCCCTCGTCTCGATGGGGGAAACATTGAAGTGAGGGGAGATATCCTCTTCGTGGGAAATAACATTCTCAACCGGGCATCTCAGGCAAATCCCGCCCAGGCCAATACGCCTTATAACGGCACCCAAAACAACAACTCTCTCTGGATGGAGTACATCGACATCGATGGAGACCCCTCCACGTTTAGTTCGAGTAGTGCAGAGCTCTCAGTCCCGGATGCGGATTGTTCTCTCATACGGTACGCCGGGCTCTATTGGGCCTCAACCTATCCGAACGAACGCAGCACTAACGGAGGCGCGCCCTTTAGTGGGACCCCCAGGTTAGAAGACTGGAATGAGATAAAATTTCGTTTGCCCGGAGGGTCTTATGTCGATCTTGTTGCGGATAACAATCCGGACCCCGTCGGAGAAGAAGACGACATTATCTTTGATGGATATGACCCGGTGAACATCAATAATTCCTTTAAGGACTCCCCTATCATCTGTTATAAGAACGTAACGAATCTGGTGCAGGCTCAGGCCAATCCAAACGGGGAGTACACCGTTGCGAATGTCCGAGCCACCAAAGGGAGGCGACAGGGTTCCAGTTCCGCAGGATGGGTTCTGGTCATCATCTATGAAAACCCCAACGAAACCGGTAAATTCATCTCTACCTTTGACGGATATGCCGGAGTTCAGGGCAGTGTGCCTGCTGTAGATGTAGATGTAAACGGATTTCGCACCCTGCCTCCGGGATTTCCTGTTCGTGCGCGAATTGGGGTTGCCGCTCTGGAAGGGGATCGGGGTATTAGGAATGACCGTTTCCGAATCCGGGCCAATTCCGTTGGAGGTTTCACCAATCTTACAACCGGGCTCAATCCCGCCAATAACTTTTTTAACTCTACCATTTCCACCAATGGGGCACAGGTACCTACACGTACTCCATACGGCACCAATACATTAGGACTGGATCTGGATGTTTTCAACCTGGATAACCCCTTTAACTCGGTCCTGCCCAATGATGAAACGGGGGCAACCCTGCAATTCACTTCTTCCGGAGATGGATATGGTTCGTTCCTGGCAACTTTTATGGTTGAAATTATCGAGCCTGAAATCGGACTCGAGAAACGGGTAGAAGACATCGCAGGAAACGATATCACCGGGCTTGGGGTAAACCTCGGACAGGTTATCGAGTATGTGCTCTCCTTTCAAAACGTTGGAAATGATGATGCCACAGGCTACACTATAAGGGACGTGTTGCCTCAAAATGTGATTTTTGACGAGACCAACCTGAGCCTTCCACCCGGGGTAACTTACGTCTACGATGCCGTATTGCGCGAAGTGACATTCACCATTCCGGACAACCTCGTCGAAGAAAACGATCCGGCCTATGATATCCGGATGCGCGTTCGCGTGGCCGAAAACTGTTTTGACTTTATAAATGCCTGTTCGGATGAAATTCAAAACCAGGCTTTTTCCACCTACAGGGGGAACCTCAACAGTGCCCAAATTACGGATGACCCCAGTGTTTCGGATTTTGACAATTGCGGTTTCGCCACTCCCGGGGCAACCAACTTCCTGCTGGACGACCTGGATTCATGTGATTTTAACCGAACCGTCGAACTTTGTGGAAATGATGTCCTGCTAATTGCCGGAAGTGGCTTTGACGATTATATCTGGTATACAGATGACAACGGGAATGGCCAACTCGATCCGGGGGATTCTTCGATCTCAGATGGCAATCCGGATGGAGACGCAAGCACCCTCAGAGTAACGGAAGTGGGTACTTATATCGTAGACAAAATTGTAGCCGATCCGTGTAAAGGTTTCCAGGAAATCATTGAAGTTGTTCTGCCTGGTGTTACACAGACCAATCCGATCACAGATCTTATAAACGACACGACGAATACCGTTGAGGGGGAAATTGCCATTTGTCCGAATGACGGAGAGCCCTTGCCAAAGATTTTCCTTTGCGGGCTCAATGATACCGAGCTCGTTGAAATAAATATCCCGGATGCCACTAGCATTGTCTGGGAACGCCTGGACGAGTCCAGTTGTATGGATGCAGGGGACGATTGTGCGAATAAAAATTCGGCCTGTACCTGGAATACGGTGGATACCGGAAACGACTTCCTCGCTTCAGATGCCGGGAAATACCGGGTAGTTGTCAACTATCAGAACGGCTGCTTTACCCGATTTTACTTCGATATATTTAAAAACCTCTTAGATCCCCAACATACGATCACAGATATTATTTGTGCAACCCCTGGGAATATTACCGTTACAAACGTGCCGGCCAACTACGAATTCCAGCTGCTGGATGCGACTAACGGAAATATTCTGGTGCCTTTCAGCGCGGGAAATGGCCCGAGTTTTTCCATAGCTTCCAACGGTGCTTATACCGTGGAAATGCAACAACAAGGCGTTGTTGGCGGGTGTTTATTTCGCATCGAAGATATAGGGGTGCGGGTACGTGATTTTCAGGTGGATATTACCGCCAGCGACGCTGATTGCAACGGCCTGGGAGAGATTCGTGTTTCTGCTCTGGATGTAGAGCCACAGTATTATTTTTCGGTTTCTCAGGGAGGTAGTCCGGTAGATACCTTTGGGCCAAGTTCAGACAACAATTACACCTTTGAAAACCTGACAGCTGGCCTCTACGACTTAACGGTCACCACCGACGATGGATGCCTGTATACCGAACAAATCACTATTGACGACCAGGCGGACCTGAGCTTGAATGCAGTTGTCGATCAGAATATCAGCTGTGTGCCCGGAAGTATTTCATTGACCTCAACCGGAGGTTTGCCGGCCTATACTTACGCCATATGGTCCTATGTAGATGAAGGAGGCACAACCCAAACCTCCTATGCAGACCCTACAGGAATTCCAGCGTCTGAATTTCAACTGGACCCCGTTTTTACCATTACGGACCCCGGTGAATACGAATTTGTGGTAGTTGATGCGAACAACTGTTACGACATCTCCAACAGGGTGGTCATCTCTACTATTCCTGCTATCTTTTACGATCCTGCTACGGTCGCCAATGAGTCCTGCCTGGGTGCTTTGGACGGCTCTATCTCTTTTAATCTCACCAATGCCAACGGTTATATAGTCACATACTTTTTGTCCGATGCCGGTGGGGTTGAAATCGCTTCCAACAGCTCCGGGGTGTTTACCGGACTCGGGCAGGGGGACTACAGCATACGCATCAATCACACTCAAGGTACAGACAGTTGCGATATTATTGAAAACTACACCATTGCCGGGCCTTCGGATGCGCTTTCCGGAAACGCCATTCTTTCTCAACCGCTGACCTGCCTTCAGGATGCAACTATTGAAGCTCAGAATGTCAACGGAGGAACTGCGCCTTATTCTTATAGTATCGATGGAGTTAATTTTGTTAGCGGTCCCGGATCTGAAACCTTCTCAGGCCTTTCAGCGGGAACCTACAGCGTAACGATTCAGGACGCTAACGGATGTTCCCTGGTCTCCGGCCCCATAACCATCGCTTCTCCTGATCTCCCCAGCGACCTGACATTTACAGCCACGGCCCCCAACTGCCCGGCCCTGACTTCGGATGTTTCTGTTTCAGCGATTTCAGGAACGGCTCCATTTACCTTTGAAATTGTCGCTCCTGCACCTGTAGCGGCGTCCTCAACAACCGGAAATACAGCGGCCTTTAATAGCCTGAACCCGGGAACTTACACCTTTCGGGTAACCGACAGCAATGGGTGTGATTACCAGGAAGATTTTACCATAACTCCTGTAAACCCCATTCAGGCTGCCGGAGTCCTGTCTGCCAATGTTAGTTGCTTTGGCGGATCCGATGGAGAAATAACCTTTACGGTAACCGGATTCAACACCTCGTATCAGTACTCCATCAATGGCGGGGCTCCCGTAACCGGTCAAACTTCAGGCAACATTACCCTGAACGGACTGGCCGCTGCGGATTATGACCTCGTGGTTACCGATGAAATCACCAATTGTACGGATTCTGAAACTATAACCGTTTCAGAGCCCCCAAGCCCCCTTAGCCTTAGTCTTACTCCGACTCCAATAAGCTGTGTGGGTCCTGGCTCAGTTGCGCTGGTCGCTTCTGGAGGATGGGGCAGTTATTCCTATGAACTCACACAACCCGACGCTACCGTAGTTGGCCCTCAGCCCAGTGGTTCCTTTACAGGACTGACCCTTCCGGGGACCTATAGCGTTCAGGTAACAGATGCCAATGGGTGTATCCTCACAGATAGTTTTGATCTTCTCACGCCTTCAATCCCGGCCGTTACCCTGGCCGCTACGACAGACCTGTGTTATAACCCATCCACTGGAGCAAGTCTTACCTCCAGCGCATCAGGCGGCATGGCTCCCTATTCCTTCAGCCTGAACGGAGGGGCCTCTCAGCCCGGAAATGTCTTTGACAACCTGACCCCGGGAAGCTACACCGTCGAAATCACAGATGCTTTTGGTTGTGTTTCAACTTCCAACACCATCGTCATAGAGCCGCAGCTCAGCACCAGTAGCCTCCTGACCAAGGATCTCGACTGTTCAGCTTCTCCGGACGCTCAAATAGACATCGCGATAACCGGCGGCTATGCTCCGTACACCTATCAGGTAAACGGCGGCCCAAGCCTCCCAGTGACAGGAGCTGCGATTACTTATCCGACTGCGTCCTCCGGCACTTTTACTTTTGACATCACAGACGCACAGGGGTGTACATCCCAAACCGCTCTTACAATAGACCCTATAACCAACCCTTCTGCAACCCATGTGGGAACAAATCCAACTTGTAGCGGACTTACAGATGGTTCTGTAGCCATTACCCTTGCCCCCGGATTGGGGACACCACCCCTGCAGATCAATTTTAATGGGTTGGGGTTCAGCAGTCAACTCTTTTACAACAACCTTCCTGAGGGAACGTATTCCTATACGGTGCGGGACGATAAGGGGTGTACCTTTACAGACTCCGTAACCCTTACGGCTCCTGCTCCGCTCACGGCAGACGTCGCCTTGCTCCAACCCTATACCTGCCTTCAGGATGCGAGCATTCAGGCTCAAAATATCACAGGAGGAACCCCGGGTTATACCTATAGTCTTGACGGAATTACTTTTGGCCCTTCGGACACTTTTACCGGCCTAACTACAGGGACGTATACCATTACAGTTCAGGATGCCTCGGGTTGTACTTTCCAGACGCTTCCCGTAACCATTCCCGCCCAGGATCCCCCCACAGATATCGCCTTTAGTGCGACTGTTCCGAATTGTCCTGCCCAAACCGCCGACATTACCCTTGCCGTTACGAATGGTATTGGAAGTCTGCAATATGAAATCATCGCTCCATCGCCCCTGGACAATGGAACCAATAATTTGTTTGCGGGCCTTTCCCCGGACACCTATACTTTTCGTGTAACCGATGCCAACGGGTGTTTTTATGAGGAATCCTATACGCTGGACCCCGTCATTCCTGTTTCTGCAACCGGAGTCCTCGCGCAAAACGTTTCGTGTTTTGGATTCTCTGATGGGTCAGCTAACTTTACCGTAAACGGTTTTACAGCCACCTATTCGTATACCGTAAACGGAGGCGCTCCTGTTACCGGACAATCCTCTAATGCCTTTTCATTGCCGGGGTTGGCTGCTGGGAATTACACCATAGTGATCACAGACGAGGTCACGAATTGTACAGATACGGCTTCTGTGCTCATCTCTGAGCCTACAGCCCCACTTGCGTTTACCTCAACGGTAAGCCCGCTGACCTGTGTCGCTGATGGGTCCGTTAGTGTAACCGCTTCAGGAGGGTGGGGAAGTTATGCCTATGAACTTATTCAGCCCGATGCGAGTGTGCTCGGGCCACAACCCGCATCACTTTTTACAGGCCTTACCCAAACGGGAACGTATACCCTGAGGGTAACGGATGTCAACGGTTGTGAAGAAACAGACACGTTTGACCTCCTCAGCCCGGATATTCCAGTGGCAAGTATCGATGCGGCCTCTGATTTATGCCTGGACGCTGCAGGTAATGCCTCCATTGTCATAGATGCGAGTGGGGGAGTTGGCCCGTATTCTTATTCTGTAAACGGAAATGCCTCCCAGGCTTCCAATGCTTTTTCGTCCCTGGTACCCGGCAACTATACTTTTACCGTAACGGACAGCTTTGGTTGCAGCACCACCGTCAGTCAGTTGGTTTCGCCTGCTTTAACCACAAACGCCGTTCTGAGTAAAGATCTGGATTGTACGGTTTCCCCGGATGCCCAGATCGATCTTACTGTGGCCGGAGGTTATCCCGCCTATACCTATGAAGTGGACTATAACGGAGGCGGTTTCACGCCTTACGGAGGAGCGTTTCCTTTCGCGGCGGCTGCTCCGGGGGCTTATCAGTTCCGGGTTTCCGACAGCCAGGGATGTACTGCCGTATCCAATATAATCACCATTAATGCGCTCGTTCCGCCCCAGGCGACGGCAAGTGCTACAAACCCTACCTGTAACGGAGACGCGAATGGTATCGTTGAAATCAACATTGATCCCAACTTCGGAATCGGGCCCTATGAGGTCGATTTTGACGGAGCAGGATTCAGCTCTCAGACGGTGTACACCAACCTGGCGGCCGGCAACTACATCTACACGGTGAGGGATGCCAAAGGATGTACATTTACAGACGACGTCGATCTCATTGACCCAACTTTATTTGATGCTGTTGTTACTCCTTTTTCCGTTTCCTGTGATGCCGTCGGGTCACCTCCGGGAGACATTCCTGGCCGGATTGAGGTGTCGGTCACCAGCGGGGGGACTGCCAATTTCACCTATACGCTCTACGACCAGTTGAACAATATCGTTCCGGTTACCGGGGCAAACCCCATTGTAAACACCCCAAATACCTCTGTTACTTTTGACGGCCTGGACTTCGGGGATTATTACGTACGTATTATCGATGCCAACGGATGTGAATTCTATCAGAATCCGGTGCGCGTACTCGCAAATCCATTCCTGACCTTAGACTCCATTACCCTGACCCCTCCGGATTGCCTTGTGGGGGGCGAAGTCACGCTTTCCGCAGACGGGGGCTCCGGGGACTACACCTTTAGAATTTTTGGTTCCGGGGTCGGGCCAGATTCCGAAAGTCCGGGACCCGGACCGAATGAAGAGATCGCTCTCTTTCAAAATCTAAACCCAGGGCAGACCTATATTTTTGAGGCTGTTGACAACATCACCAACTGTACCAGCTACATCGAGGAAACCATTCCTACTGTATCCCCGATTGCTGTGGTTACAGACCCCACAGTTACGGATGTCAGTTGTTTTGGGGGAACAGACGGGTCGATTTCATTCCAGGTTGAAGGCTTTCACCCTGCCGTCACCGATATTCGCTACGAAATTCGCCAGGCCCTTACCAATACACCCCTCGGGCCCGCGTATTCGGGCCTCCTCACCCAGCCCTCAGGGGGACCCACACCTACGCCGGTGGAGGTTGTCAACAACATTCCCCCCGGAGATTATGTGTTGTTTTTCGAGGAAAGCACAAGTCCGTTTTGTTCAAACATTTATGACTTCAGAATTGTGGAGCCCACCACTGTGGCCCTTAATTTACTGGATCTGAACCAACCGAACTGTAATGAAGACGGGCAGGTAACCGTCCTGGCTTCAGGAGGCTCCGGATCGTATACCTATGCCTTTGTTCAGGATGGGGCTGCTCCGGCAGGTTTTACAGCTTCAAATTACGCCGAATTAGATCCTGCTGTCAATACAGCCTGGGATGTTTATGTGATGGACTCCAACAATTGTATGACCGGGCCTCTGGACATTACCCTTGTAACGGACCCCGAGCCTGTGATCACTGCGACGGCCTCGAATCAATGTTCGGCTGTCGAGGGTGCTTTTGAAATTGAAGTCACCCTGGCTACAGCAGGTACGAGTCCTCATTTCATCAGCCTGGATGGAGGGGCGTTCCAACCGGTTACTCTTGTAAGTGCAGGAGACAATGCTTTGTTTAGCGGACTGAGTTCAGGAACGCATACTGTAGAGATTCGGGACGCCAGTGGGTGCGGAAATCTGATTTCTGTAGATATTTACCCCCCAACAGCCATAAGCGCCCAGGTACTTGCACAGGCATCTTGCGGCGGGAATGACGGCCAGGTAGAATTAACCCCCTCCGGTGGGTCTGGAACTTTTTCATATGAACTCTTCCTCGGTGCGGTCAGCGTCAGCGGAGGGCCTCAGGCAGCACCCTTATTTACGGGTCTGGCTCCGGGAAGCTATACCGCTTTTGTATACGATGACCTTGTTCCGGGCTGCCAGGCTTCTGCCCCGATTACCCTAGAAGTTCCCACTCCGGTTTCCTTTAATACAGACATCACGGATGTCACCTGTAATGGGGGTGCCGATGGCAGCATCGCTGTCATTCTCGACGCCGGAATGGACAACCCGCCTTACGCCTATCAACTTTTTGATGCTGCAGGGGTAGTACCGGTCACTCCGATACAGTCAGATGCTCTATTCACCAGCCTCCCCGCAGCTGATTATATCGTTCGGGTAACCTCAGGAAGAAACTGTGTGACTGACGCTTTAGTGACTGTCGGAGAGCCATCAGCAGTGACGGCGACAGCCGCTGCTTCGGCTTTTGCCTGTAACCCAGACAATACGGTTTCCCTGGCAAGTATCGTCATTACCGCTGGTGGAGGCAGAGCTCCTTTTGTCTATAGCCTGGACGGGCTTAATTTCGGCACAAACAACACCTTTGAGGTTGCGGATACCGGAGCCCCACAGAGTTTTACGGCTACGGTTCGCGATGCCAACGGTTGTGTTGCGACTGTTGGGGTAAACCTCAGCCCCCTACCTGAAATTACCGCTGTGACCACGGCCCAACTTACCGCTATAACGTGCACCAATCCGGAAGACGTGCGTATTTCAGTCACCGGAGGTTCCGGAGACTTTGACTTTGACCTCCTGCCCCTGGGCTCAGTTCCAACTCAAAGTCCGGGTGTAGGTGTATTTGCCGCAGATTTCACGCTTTCTGCACCTCGGGATTACACCTTCCGCATTACGGATAATGTTACCGGATGTACGTTTACTTCGGCTCCCTATACCATAGCCCCCTTCGATGTGATCGAGGTGTTAGCCAGTGCAACAACTCCTGTCAATTGCTTTGGAGATGCTTCCGGGGCCTTAGAGATACAAGTCAACAATTACACCGGCAACTACACCTTCCAGGTTTTCGATGGAGGCGGTGCTCCTGTAACACCGGTTACGGCCGGTAGTACGGCGGTAAATCCTCTGGGAATCCCCGGTCTGCCCGCAGGCAATTATACGGTTCAGGTCGTTGCAACAGATGCGCCTTTCTGTACGGAGTCCTCGAATACCGTGACCATAAGTTCTCCGGCGGCAGCCCTTGCTCTTGTTGAAACATCCAACACAAACGCGAACTGTTCGACGGGTGCAATAATATCTGTCTCCGCCAGTGGCGGGACGCCAGGGTATACCTATGCCTTTGTCCCCGCGGGCACCCCGGTACTTCCGACAGATTATACGGCAAATGCAAGCGCTGAACTCAGCCCGGCATCTTATCCGGCCGATTACGACGTGTACACCAGGGATGTAAACGGATGCGAAACCTTTATAACCCTTACGGTAGATGAAGATCCGCTTCCTGTACTGACGGTGCCTGCATTTGCTGCAGATCAATGTACCTCTGACGGGAATGCCTACAGCTTTGTGGTTAGCGGAACAGGAGTAGGTGCGCTGAGTTATAGCATTGGCTCCGGATTTCAAACCTCTGGTGCTTTTACAGTTTCCGCACCCGGAACCTATACCGTCACTTTGAGAGACGGGAATGGATGTGTGGACACGGGAAGCCTCGTGATTTTGCCTCCACTGGATGCCAGTGTGCAAATCGACGCGCAGCCATCTTGTGCCCTTAGTGACGGGACGCTCACTATCAGCGCCTCAGGAGGTTCTGGATCTTATACGTACGACCTGCTCGACGGAGGTGGAGTCAGTCTTACGGGAGGGGTGCCACAAGCCTCAGGGATTTTTACCGGTCTTAATCCGGGCACGTACACCGCCATGGTATACGACGCCTCCGGATCTGGCTGTAATACCCTGGCCCCGGCAACCCTTCTCAATCCCACTCTAACAACCCTCGATCCTGCAACCGTTGTGGATGTGAGCTGTAACGGTGGTTCAGATGGTAGTATCCGGGTGAATTTAGAGCCTGTGAGTGCCGGAGTGAACGACAATCCACCCTATAGTTTCAACCTGTATGACGGAATTGGAACCCTCCTGGCAGGGCCTCAGGCAGACCCCTTGTTTTCCGGGCTATCCGCTGGCAACTATCGCGTAGAGGCTGTTTCCGGGCTGAACTGTGCCGCTGTAGAGGATGTCGTTGTTTCCGAACCCACATTACTCTCCGTTACGGCTGCTGCAACCGCATTTTCATGTGCCCCGGACAATACGGTAAACACCGCCCAAATAACCGTTACGGTGCCCGCAGGATCTGGAACGAGCCCTTACCTGTACAGTATTGACGGAGTGAATTATCAATCTTCGAACATCTTTACTATCACCGACAACGGCCTGGTTCAAACACCTACTGTTTTTGTTCGGGACGCCAATGGTTGTGTGGCTTCTACCGGCCTTTCCGTCGATCCGCTCAACAGCTTTACGGCTGTGGTGGCTCAGAATGCAGCGATCAATTGTATCAATCCCGAAGAAGTTGTCATTTCAGTGACGGACAACGGCAACCCACTGAACACCTATACCTATGAACTGCTCCCTCTAGGCAACCCGAATGGAGCGCTCACAGGAACACCAACAAGTACTACGGCAACCTTTGAACTGCTGGTGCCCGGTAATTATACCTTCCGGGTAACGGATGACGCCACGGGTTGTTTTGTCACCACGAGTCCGTTCACAGTCGCTCCGTTTGATTTAATCTCAGTGGCCGCTGCCGCGGTTGACCCTGTGGTATGTTTTGGCGATGCCAATGGTTCTGCTTCTGTAGATATCAATGGGTATTCCGGAAACTATTCCTTTGAGGTTTTCAGCGCAGCAGGTGTAAGTACCGGTATTACAGGGGTTGGGTCCACAGCAGTAAATCCCGTAAGTATCAACGGGCTTTCCGGAGGAAATTATTTCTTGCGAATTACTGAAACAGATGCGCCCTTCTGTGTGGAGGACTCCAACACCTTTACGATTGTCTCCCCGAACCAGGCCCTCGATGCTGCGGTTGCTGAAGCGGCCAATGTCACCTGTACGAATGACCAGGGAGAGCTTCTGGTGGCTCCCGCCGGCGGATATGCCCCTTACGACATCTCAATTGTAAACACCACGACAGGACAGTCCTATACAGCTACAGGGGTGGCTTCCGAGGTGTTCACAGACCTCTCTGCGGGGGTTTTCAATATTACTGTCACAGATGCTGGGGGATGTGTCTTCCCGACAACCCTAACACTGTCCGAGCCTCTCCCGATAAGCGCCGACATCACCGCAACGCCTACAACACTCGTTTGTTATGGGGATGAAAATGCCTCTGTATCGGCCATAAATGTGAGCGGTGGAGAGGGAAGCTACGGTTACCGGTTGAATACTTACGACGCAAGCGGGGCTGTAATCCTATTTACATCAGGAACGCAGTTGAATCCCGTTTTTGAAAACCTCGGCGCAGGGACTTACAGTATATCTATCGCTGACGGCTGGAATTGTACCCTGGAAACTACACTTGTTACCATTTCAGAGCCAACGGATGTATTCAGCAGTCTGGTCCAGGCATCGGGAATGACCTGTGCCAATGATGCAGAACTGATACTCACCGCTACGGGCGGAACAGCTCCCTATGAATTCAGCGCGGATGGCACCTCTTATAACCCAATGTCCGGAGGAAACACACATACGCTGAGCGTGACCGACGGGGTATATCAATACTATGTCAGGGACTCTTTCGGGTGTGAAGCCAGTATTTCTAACCAGGTGAGTGTAGAAGCCGTGGTTCCAATGGCTCTGTCCATAGACGATCGGGCGGCAGTCATTAATTGCGCCGGAGAATCAACTGCCTCCCTGACGGCAACGGCAACAGGTGGTCTTGGGAATTATCAGTACGAGCTCTACGGGGACAGCGGTCTGACAATTTTGATTGCAGGGCCTCAAAGCGGCGGGCTATTCTCCGGACTCCCCCAGGGAAATTATTGGGTCCGCTCGACGAGCCAGGACTGCGAAATTGTTTCCGACGAAATCATTATTGCAGATCCCGCACCCTTACAAATTGACCGCGAGGAGTTTACGAACGTGACTTGTGCCGGGGAAGCCAATGGTACGATTACCGTAGAAGTCTCCGGAGGCCGGGGCGATATTTTATACGCCATAAGCCCCAACCTGAATCAGTTTGATACCGAAAACATATTCACCAACTTAAGTGCAGGAGTCTACGATATCATTGCGCAGGACGAAAGTGGTTGTTTTATCACATTCCAGTTTACCATTACCACGCCTCAGCCAATAGATTTTAGCACGGTGGTCCTGCCGGAGGTGTGTTCGGGAAGTGAAGACGGCTCGGTTGAATTAACTATATCGGGAGGTACGGCGCCTTATAGCACGGCCTTCAATTCGAATGATGATGCAGATTTTGTGGTGGGACAGACCTCTTTCCAGGGATTGGCCTCAGGAACTTACGCCATCTTTATCCGTGACGCCCAGGGCTGCGAAACCAATGCAATCGTAGAAATAGGAGCCGGGGTGAATTTGAATGCCGCTGTAACCCCTGTTTACGAATGTACAGGCGCGGTGCCGGAGAATCGACTGGAAGTACTCCTGGAAGATCCCTCGGTCTCTGACCAGGTCATGTATGCTCTGGATTCTACAGACCCGGCTGATATGCAACTCGATCCCGATTTTACCAACATTGCGCCCGGGGCACACTACCTGGCCATATCGCACACCAATGGTTGTGTACTGACCATAGACTTTGACATTATAGATTTTGAACCTCTTGCGCTCACACTTGAACAACGGAATATAAACGAGATCACCGCCATTGCCACCGGGGGGGTTGAAGCTTATTCCTTCACCTTCAATGACCGTGATAATGGAGACGACAACACCTATTATATCTCTGAAACCGGCACCTACAGGGTTCGAGTAGTGGATGAGAGCGGCTGTGTGGCCGAGGCGGAGATATTCATGGAGTTCATCGACATCGAAATACCTAATTTCTTTAGTCCTGACGGAGATGGCTTGAATGATTTGTGGGTTCCGGAAAACATGGAGGGCTTCCCACAGATACTAATAAATATTTATGATCGTTATGGTAGAGTGGTAGACGAAATTTCTTACAACACCGGCGGATGGGACGGAACCTATGACGGAAAGGAATTGCCGACAGGTGATTACTGGTATACTATCAGACTAAACGGGGAAAATGACGCCCGTGAGTTTGTGGGACATTTCACACTTTATCGCTAAGAACTTAACCTTATCACAAGATGCGTCTTAAAGCAATATTATTTTTATTTCTGGGGTGGGTTCTCGTTTCGAACGGGCAAGAATTGAATTCGCCCCAGCTTTCACAGTACCTGGCGGACAACCCTTTTGTGTTGGCTCCGACGTATGCAGGTATTGGGGACCACGTTAAGATCCGGGTAAACGGGTTAAGTCAGTGGGTGGGTATTGAAGACGCTCCCCAGACACAATCCCTGGCAGCTGATGCACGCATCGGAAACCGCTCGGGAGGTGGAATCTTTTTATACAACGACAGCAACGGGTATACGCGTCAACAAGGGGCCCGGCTATCCTTTGCGCACCACCTCACCCTGGATCGCTACGATGACGAATTCCTTTCTTTCGGGATCTCCTATAACTTCAACCAGTTCCGAATTGACATTGAGGAGTTCGAAAATATTACGGGAGACCCCTCCATAACGGACGATCGCTCTACGACAAACCACAACTTTGATGTCGGTTTGATGTACCGGAAAAATAAATTCTACGCCAGTATCAATGCGTCAAACCTGCTCAATAAAGACCTCACCAGTTTTAATCCCGTTTTTGAGCCGAACCAGTTGCGTAATTATTACGTCTATACCGGTTTTCGGTACTCCAAGAATAAGAACAGCCGCCTTGAAATAGAGCCCTCTGTGCTTTATAAGATTTTTGAAAGCGACGGGCGGTCCGAAACGGACCTCAACATGAAATTCCGTTTTTACGATTTTGAGGATTACTATTACACCGGGGTCAACTACCGTTTTTTAAATGACCAGATCGGGAAGCCCCTTTATATAGCGCCTTTCGTCGGCCTTAAGAAGGGAAATTTTTACTTTGCGTATTCGGTACAGATCATATTAAACGACATCCTCGCATATAGCTATGGTACCCATGTAATCACCATTGGCGTTGACCTTTTCCAGGGATTGAGTAATTGCCGGTGTACCTACTAATCCGGGAATCAAGACTTTCCCTTCCACCAGGATGGGTATCTCCGGGGTTTTTGTCTAGATTTACACAAAATTTGTCTTTTGGGTAAAGTTCGTTTGGAAAACATCCGGCTCTATGCTTTTCACGGGTGCCTTAAAGAGGAGGGCGTTATCGGTTCCGACTACAGGGTGGACCTCGAGGTAACTGCGAATCTCGAAAAAGCGTCCGTCACAGATCAGCTTAGTGACACCGTCGACTATGTAGCACTTAATCGCATCGTAAGGTTGGAAATGGAACTTCGAAGTCATCTTTTGGAAACCGTTGGTGCCCGGATTCTCGATCGGATCTTTAGCGAAATTGATACGGTCTCTGCAGCTGAGGTTTCAATTTCTAAAATTAACCCACCCATTGGTGGGGATGTACAGCAAGTCACCGTAGTTTTGAGTAAAACAAGGTAAAATATGCTGCCTTTAAAAAGTAAAAACACTAAATTTGCCGCAGTAAATTAATGGCATCGTGGCCGAGTGGCTAGGCACAGCTCTGCAAAAGCTTGTACAGCGGTTCGAATCCGCTCGATGCCTCAAAGACTATTAAATCAACCCTGGCTGCGCCGGGGTTTTTTTATTCCCGAATGAGTTCTATTCCCTGCTCAATACTCAACTGGTCTTTTGGCAGAAAACCCTTGACAATAAGGACTATCCCAAAAACGATCAGGATGACGCCCAGGATTTTTTTTACCAGTAAAATACGATCCCGCGTAAGTTTGCGACGCAATTGTTTGGCGAGAAGAATTTTAAAAATATCCGTAATGAGATAGGCCCCCAGCATAGCTGAAAAGAAGGTGATAATCCGGTTGGGTTCATTGTTGAGGCTGGGGCCAACAATAATGATAACACCGAGCCAGAACACCAGAACCCCTATATTGATAAAATTAAGGAGGAAGCCCTTGACAAAAAGCCCAAGGTAATCGCTGCCCCTGGTCATTATCCTTGGTTTTTTTTCTTTAAAATCTGATCGGAAAAAAGTAGTCAGTCCATAGATAAGTAGAATAACGCCCCCAAAGACATACAACCCCGGTTGGTTGCTCAGGTTTTCAAGTAATTGAAAGCTGCTGAAATACGCGATGAACAGAAAAAAAATATCCGCCAGGACTACCCCTAAATCCAGGGCAAATCCTGCTCTGAAACCCTTGGTTGCGCTCGTTTCCAGCAATACAAAGAAAACAGGCCCCACCATAAAGCTCAACAAAAAGCCCAGGGGAATAGCTGCCTGAATATCTTCAATCATTGCAAATTACATTCGTTTGATAGTGCCTCCGAATACGGTTTTCTCATCCATCTTGGCCGGGTCACCGTATACAAGGACCTCTCCTCCAGCTTTTACGGTGGCTTTTACATAATCCGTGGCATGGATCTCTGCGAGGGAACCGGCATTGACGTTTACAGTGCTAAAACCTGTTTTAAAATCCTTTCCCCGGTAGTTGCCCCCGGTATTAATCTGCACATCCTGGTTTTTAGATCCTCCTGAGGCCTTTATAACGCCTCCTGTGACCACTTTAACCAGGAATTGGGTGACGTCTGCCTGCACCTGAATTTCCCCACCTTCCTGGGCTTTTACTTCAAGGACTTCCTGCTTTATGGTTTCCTTGCAAATGATCCGGGCATCCTCATTGACATCGATTACCCGTATGGGCTGTCGGTAGTATACATCGACAAAGGTCCTGTAGCCACTAAAAATTTTCGTGACCTTCATTCGGATTTTCAGACTGCCTTCACTGACCTGGACGGCCACGTCGTCCACATTAGCCCCGCTTATCACCGCCTCGTTTTTCTGCCCGGGAATCAGGTTTACGGAAATCCCGTCAAAAACCTTGATTTCTGAAAAGGTCGATAGCGTTTGATTCACGGTTTTTTCCTGAGCTGTTGCCGGGTTTGTCAACAGCCCTAAAAAGGAAATACAAAAAATGAACAGGTTGCGGTTCATTGGTGGGTTTTCTTTTCTACCCTCAGGCTTTACCGATCAGGGCAAAATCCAAATGTCGTTTAATGAGATCCGTATTCTTAACTGTCACTTTTACCTCATCCCCCAGTTGGTATATCTTTCCCTTCCTTTCACCAACAAGGGCATACTGACGTTCGTCAAAGGTATAATAATCATCCTTTATATCCCGTATGCGCACCATTCCCTCGCACTTATTTTCGATGATCTCAACATAAATCCCCCATTCGGTGACTCCTGAAATCACACCGGTAAACTCCTGGTCCCGATGATCTTCCATAAACTTAATCTGCATATACTTCACCGAATCCCTTTCAGCACTTACCGCAAGATACTCCCTTTGGGAGGCGTGTTTGGCCTGTTCTTCGTATTTGGTAAACTCCGGGGACTTCCCCCCGTCCAGATAGTGCTGCAACAACCGGTGTGCCATAACGTCCGGGTACCGCCGTATCGGGGAGGTAAAGTGGGTATAGTAGTCAAACGCCAGGCCATAGTGCCCGATGTTCTGGGTACTGTACACGGCTTTGCTCATAGTCCGGATGGTCAGGGTATCGACCATGTTCTGTTCCTTTTTTCCCTTTACATCCTCCAGGAGTTGGTTTAAAGAAGTGTTCAACGCTTTTTTATCCCTAAAATTCAATTGGTATCCAAACCGCTTTACCAAATTATTCAGGGATATGAGTTTCTCCTCATTGGGCTCGTCGTGAATTCGATAGATAAACGTTTTTTCAGGTCGCTGCTTCCCGATGAACTCGGCCACTTTCCGGTTGGCCAGCAGCATAAATTCTTCAATCAGCTTATTGGCGTCTTTACTTTCCTTAAAATAAACCCCAACCGGTTCATTCTCCTCATTCAGATTGAATTTTACCTCTACCTTATCGAAAGAAATGGCCCCGTGCTCCATCCGTTTGTGGCGAAGCTTTTTCGCCATGGCATCCAACTGGCCAATGGCCTGAACAACCGCATCAGGTAGCATGTATCCCTTTTCGCGAATAGAGATTGCATCCGGGATTTTACCAGAACCTGTTTCTATCACCTGCTGGGCTTCCTCATACGCCAGGCGCTCATCGGAATGTGTTACCGTTCGGCCAAACCACTGCTTTTGTATACGGGCTTCCCCGTCTAATTCAAAAACAGCTGAAAAGGTAAGTTTATCTTCTTTGGGACGAAGTGAGCACGCGTTATTGGAAAGGACTTCAGGCAACATAGGGACGACCCGATCCACCAGGTATACACTTGTAGCCCTGTCATAAGCCTCTTCCTCTAAAATAGTGTCCGGGAGGACGTAATGGGATACGTCCGCAATATGGATTCCCACTTCAAAATTCCCATTTTCGAGTGTTCTGAAAGAAATAGCATCATCAAAATCTTTGGCATCCTTCGGATCTATGGTAAAGGTGAGGATATCCCGCATATCGCGGCGTTTATCTATTTCCTCCTGATAAATACGGGTATCGAGTTGGTTTGCATAGTGTTCCACTTCCAAAGGAAACGTGTACGGTAAACCGTATTCGGCCAGGATGGAATGCATTTCCGTATCGTGTTCTCCCGGTATTCCCAATACTTCAGTTACCCGCCCATAAGGGCTGTCTGCATCGTCCGGCCAGCTCTCGAAAGAAACCAATACTTTTTCCCGGTGTTTGGCATTGGATAACTGGTCCAGGGGAACGAAGAAGTCGGTATACATACGGGAGTCCGAAGGGCGCACAAAAGCAAAGGTTTTGTAGAGATCCACAATACCGACAAAAGCAGTCTTATGACGCTCAAGAATCCGTATTATTTTACCTTCTTTACGATTTCCTCTTTTCTTTTGCAATAACTGCACCTCTACCGTATCCTTGTGAAAGGCTTTATTGAGGTTGGGAAAACTGACGAATATATCGTCCTCGAGTTCTTCTGTGGTTATATAGGCATTACCCTGGGTGTTTACATCTACCTTCCCGGTATAAACATCAGGGACATACAGGGCTTTATACTTACCTGTAGATACCTCCAGGATCCTTTTTTTCTGCCCGAGTTCGGAAAGTCGTTTAATTAAAAAATTACGCCCCTCAGAATCTGTTATCTCGAGCTTCGATGCAATTTGTTTATAGTTGAAAGGTTTTGTGGGTTCCGCCTCAAGTACGGTAAATATCCCTTTGGTGATTTCGTTTTTAATATGGTTTTTCGCCCGCTTTTTCTTCTTCGACATCCACGATTTAGTTTGAAGCAAAATTACGAATTATTCTTGCGGCAATTCCGAATCAATTCTATTCAGGGAATTATTAACTAATCAACAGCTTATATTATTTTATATTGTTTATTATTTAATTAAAAGAAAATATGATGATTATGATAGCTTGTGAATAGCGGTATAAAAAATTCAGGAGATAGTTGCATTTCTCGTTATAAAGGAAAGATTGACAAAAAGTGACAGGAGTAAGAATCACTGAATCAATATATTAGTAACGTTATTAACAAGCCCTTCGGTGAGAAGTGAACAGCAGAATATGAATAAATAAAAGAATCTTCGGGGTTCATTACCCACCTGGAATTGTCAGTAAGTCATAGAGCTATTTTTATAAATACCATTTGCTATTTGCACCGGTAAATCGTAATGGGATATTCACCGGTTTTATGCAAGTGGAATCCTTTAATTGTTGTTGACGATTTATAAACAATTTCTTAAAACCGCACAGGCTCGAATCCCTTTGTTTTGGTATTCCTCAATTCGTGAAATGTTCATTAAATTTAATAAAGGGGATTCCTGAAGAGGTTTGTACCTTTATATCAAATCCTTAAATAAGGCAAAATGAATATTTCTATCGGCAATGATCACGCAGGTACCGAGTACAAATTAGCCATCGTTGGATTATTAAAATCAATGGGCTATGAGGTGACCAACAGGGGAACAGATAGTTCTGATAGTGTGGATTATCCGGATTTTGTCCATCCGGTATCTGAAGATGTAGCCAGGGGCGACTCAGATTTTGGAATTATTATTTGTGGGAGTGGCAATGGTGCGGCCATGACGGCAAATAAACACCAACAGATCCGGGCGGCACTGTGCTGGAATAAAGAACTGGTTGTTTTAGCCAGGACCCACAACGATGCTAATGTCCTCAGTTTACCTGCCAGGTTTATCGCCATTCCCCAGGCTCTGGAAATGGTTAAAGTATTTTTGAAAACCCCATTTGAAGGCGGCAGACACGCGCGCAGGGTTGAAAAAATACCATGTGCATAGTTATGCCCGATTTTTACGATTAAGCTAGCCAATACGCCGATGGGCCACACACACCATCACCACAACCACCACAGTCACGACCTCAAGGGGAGAAACCTGTTTATTTCCATAATCCTCAATGTGGTCATTACCCTCGCTCAGGTCATAGGGGGGGTCATTTCGGGTAGCCTGGCCTTGTTGTCAGATGCGGTTCACAACCTCAGTGATGTCATTTCCCTGATTATAAGTTATGCGGCAAACACCCTCGCACATAAACAGGCTTCTGCCAACAAGACATTTGGCTATAAACGGGCGGAGATTATTGCAGCCTTCGTCAATTCGGCAACGCTGATCATCGTAGCCGTCTTTTTGATAAAGGAAGCTATTGAAAGGTTCCTAGACCCACAGGGCGTGGGGACGGGGATTGTAATTGCCATGTCGGTACTCGGGATCCTCGTCAATGGGTTTAGTGTGCTCTTGTTAAAGTCAGATTCGGACAGGAATATGAATATGCGCTCTGCATATCTGCATCTGTTTACAGATATGATGGCTTCTGTAGCCGTGCTTGTGGGGGGTATTCTGATGTATTTTTTCGGTTGGTTCTGGATTGATCCATTATTGACCCTGATAATTGCCCTGTATCTTATTTATATGGGATACGAGCTTTTAAAAAATTCCACAAGGGTCCTTATGCTTTTTACCCCGGCGAGCATAGAGGTTAAGCAGATTGTAAAGGCGATATGCGCACTAGGGCCCATTGAGAATGTGCACCACGTCCACATCTGGCAACTCAATGAGGATGAATTGCATATGGAAGCCCATATCGATTTTAAGGAAGATATTGCCTTATCGGAATTCGATAAGATATTGGTTGACATTGAAAAACTCGTTTACGAGGAGTTCGGCATCAACCACGTGAACATTCAGCCGGAATATGAAAAGTGTGACAGTAAGAATATAATTGTACAGGATTGAAATGCGGTTAGAAATAAAACCCTTTAGTGCGCTGAATCTTCAGGAACTCTATGCCTTACTCAGGTTGCGTTCAGAGATATTTGTGGTCGAACAGCAATGCATTTATCTCGATTTGGACGGAAAGGATACTGAGGCCCTGCATGTTCTGGGATGGAAAGGAAGTGAATTGTGTGCGTATTGCCGAGTGTTTCGTCCGGGAGATTATTTTGAGGAAGCGAGCATTGGAAGGGTAGCGGTACCTTCGGAGTTCAGGGGCAACGGATACGGGGCCCGGCTTATGGAATTCACCATACAGGCAATACAAAAAGAAATAGGGGACTGCCCGATTGCAATTTCTGCCCAGGCCTATTTGCAACGCTTTTACGAAGAATTGGGCTTTAAACCCGAAGGGGAATTATATAAGGAGGACGGGATACCACATATACGAATGATATTTACGGCTAAATAATCTCCCTAAAACTGAAACTTCAGGTAATTTTGATAGGATCTTTACTCCCGAGGTTCAATTCATTTAACATGGTGTCTGTAAATTTGTAGTGTCCCCGGAATGTAATGATTCTAAAACGCTCGGATTTCATACGGCTGAGGGTATCCAGGAAGAGCCATTTAGACTTTAGCAGGGTAGGTTTCTCAGACTTTAAACTCAGGTCAAAAAAATAGTTGACACCGTTCTTTGACGCAGTAATGTCAGGGGTTACGGAATTCCCTGAACTCTTTTTCAGATAGGACTTTGGGCTTTCATATCCTGTCATATCCACCTTGATATCTCCAAACCCACGAGCCTCAAGATGCTCTACTGATTTTTGAAGGAGGTCCTGATTCTCCTTTTTTTCCATTTTTATCATGTCATAAGATAAAAAAAAACCGCGGAATACCAAATATTAGGACTGGATTAACACAGAATTAATTATTTAAAAATCAGTCCTTTATTTGAATTTCAACCACCTTTCCTAGACGAATGGAAGCGTCTGCTGCCAGCACAATTTTCAAGCTGTTTACGGCGTCCTTTAAATGACCGTTCAGATCCAGCCCTTCCCGGATCGCATTCAGAAAGAATTCCTGCTCGAGACGACAGAGGCCGTCGTGGTCAGGTTCATTTTCGATATGTATAAAGGAATCCGGGTGTAAAAATCGGCCTTCCCCATCGACAATATTATAATGTCTTTGCAGAACGCCGGTTTTTGTATGCCCTTCTATATCGTCGGACTCCCCTTCGGGAACTTCCGAAATAGACACAGAACCCCCGGGCCCGATAACATCTTTAATAAAGAACGCGGTTTCGCTCATCATAGGTCCCCAACCGGCTTCGTACCACCCGATAGAACCATCGTCAAAGCGCACCTGCAATTGCCCGTAGTTGTACATCCCTTCCGGGATTTCGTCCGTCAGCCTGGCACCGATGGCCTGGACGCTTACCGGCCGGGCCCCGGTCATCATACACATGATATCCACATAGTGGACACCGCAGTCCACCAAAGGCGACATACTGTTCATAAGCTGTTTATGGGTGTGCCATTGCAGTCCGGAACTCTGCTGGTTGAGGTTCATCCGCATCACCAGGGGTTTTCCCAATTTCTGTGCGATTTGTACAAACCGCATCCAGGCGGGGTGCACCCTGAGGATATACCCAACCATCAGCACCTTCCCTTTTTTGAGTGCGAGTGCCACTAATTCTTCGGCAGCTTCAACAGTGGTGGCCAGGGGTTTTTCCACAAAGACGTGGCAATTTGCCTCGAGGGCTTCGCGGACCAGAGGGGCATGTGAATCCGGATAAGTATTTATAGAAACTGCGTCCACCTCCGAATTTTCAAGGGCTTCCTGCAGGCTCGAAAAGGTAGGATAACCGCCTAAAGCGTCCGAGAGGCGGTCCCTGCTTTCTTCAGACCTACTCACCAACCCGGCAATGTCAAAATCCCTTAATTCACGGTAGGCCCGCGCATGGCTGCTTCCCATATTACCGCAACCGACTACGAGTACTTTAACGGGTTTGTTCATAATTTGAGCGTAAAAGCGATGATTTTATTTCCCTTGGGGGTACCCAATTTTTCTCCCCCGCAGGCCAGGGCGATATACTGAACCCCATCCACCTCGTACAAGGCGGGAGTTGCAAAAGCGGGAGCGGGAAGCAGGTATTCCCAAAGGAGCTCGCCTGACTGGCGATCAAAAGCCCTGAAATACCCGTCTTTGGTCGCTGCGATAAACAACAGGCCGTTTTCAGTGATTACCGGGCCCCCGTAGTTTTCAGTTCCCGTCGGTTTCCCGTCAGCGGTTTCAATGCCCGGGGTATCCCCAAAGGGAATACTCCACAAATATTCCCCTGAATTCATATCTATAGCATGGAGTGTCCCCCAGGGCGGCGTTATGGCGGGATGCCCGTCAGCGTCCAGAAACTTCGAATATCCGGTATGCTGATAGGGCACAGAAGGGGCCTCCATATCCGGGGGCAGGGCTTCGGACACTTCGGTTTTACCTGCTACCTGTGGGTCTGTTTCCTGATTCAGGAGAAAACGCAGAAGGGCCTTTTTCTCAGTAGCTGAAATTTGAGGAAACCCGGGCATCATTCCTTTCCCGCGTGCGAGGAGCACTTCGACTTCTTTTGCCGTTATCCGATCCTCCAGATCGAGCAGGGAGGGAAACCCGCTGGCCGGGACACCGGAACGATCGCTCTGATGACAGACGACACAGTATTTGTTGTAAACGGACTCCCCCGGGCTGGTATAAACAGTTTGATTTACTGGGGCCATCTGGAGAAACCAGGGCATTTCATTGGAGTTTACATATAAAACCCCATTTTCCGGGTCTGCCCCGGCACCCCCCCACTCGGCACCCCCATCGTAACCGGGTAAAAGCAAAACCGGATCCTCCCCGGGAGGGCGATATTCCCTTGTATCCGCACTTAAAAATATGCCTTTTAATTCTTCCCGGTTGGGTGCAAATGGGCTGATATTACTGGTGTCCAGTGTATGGGCCTGGCGGGCAAAAGGCCTCGGCTTTTTAGGAACAGGCTGGGTGGGCCAGGCAGTTTCTCCATTGAGATCGGAACCTGGAAAGGGCCGCTCTTCAATTTCGAAGAGGGGTTCCCCGGTAAGGCGGTTAAACAGGAAGACATACCCCTGTTTTGTGACCTGGGCGACTGCGGGAATCTCTTTCCCGTCCCGCGTTATGGTCAACAGGTTTGGGGGGGCAGGAGGATCCCGGTCCCAAAGGTCGTGATGAACAAATTGAAAGTGCCATTTATAGGCCCCGGTGTTGGCATCCAGGGCGAGCAGGCTGTTGGCATACAGGTTTTGCCCTATACGATCCCCGCCGTAAAAATCCGGGGCTGCTGAACCCGTGGGCACGTAGAGTGTTTCCAGCGCCTCATCTACGGCCATTCCGGCCCAGTTATTGGCGCCGCCCACAGTCGCGTTGAGATAGGTTTCAGGATCTTGCCAGGTGTCATGTCCGGGCTCGCCCGGATGCGGGATGGTGTGGAAAACCCATTCCAACCCGCCGGTTCTTACATTGAACGCCATGACATCTCCGGGAGCCGCCCCGGCTGTTTCGGCCACGCGAAGGGGCATGATGATCAGGTTTTTATAAATGGCGCCCGGCGTATTTGAAATCACAAATTTGGAACGGGCAGACTCGGGCATTCCAGAGCGCAAGTCGATTTTACCCCCCGTTCCAAAAGAAGGGACAGGCACTCCGGTAAGGGCATCCAGGGCGTAGAGATCCGGCCCTACGGTATAAAAGATGCGTTTGTCTTCCCCTTCCGACCAGTAGCTTACCCCACGGCTTGTGGAGGCCGCCTCATTCAGGGTATCTCCAAAGACCCACAGGGCTTCCCCGGTTCGCGCATCCAGGGCAAAGGCCCGCAGGGAAGCAGAGACCCCATACAGGACGGAGTCCACAACAATCGGGCTCATCTGCATTTGCCCGGAATCCTGCAGGGAGTGTTCCCAGGCGACGCCCAGGGAACTGACGTTTTCAGGGGTAAAGGCATTGAGCGTACTGAAATGTGAGCGGCCCGGATCGCCCAAATAGCGGGACCAGGTTTGGTATTGGGACCCCTCTGATACGGATATAGAATGGTTATCTGAACAACCGGGGAGCAACGCTCCAACAGCAATGCTGAACACGTAAAAAAATGGCTGATAAGCCCTCATACACATGAAATTCTCCTAAATGTAAAGAATTAAGCTCAATGGGCTCCAAAAACAGCACCTACGGAATCGATGACGGATGCCAAATAGGATCGCCCGAAAATATTGAGGTGTACCAAAAGATAGTAGAGCTGATAGAGCGGCATCCGGTCTTCAAACCCGGGCCGGACAGGCGATATTTCAAAATAAGCGCTGTAGAAATGGGAGGAGAACCCGCCAAAAAGGCGACTCATAGCAAGGTCCACTTCGCTGTGCCCGTAGTAAACAGAAGGATCGATAAGATAAGGGGTGTTGTCTTTGGAAACCAGGTAATTCCCGCCCCACAGGTCCCCGTGTAACAGGGCGGGGCGTACCTCGGGCACAAGGGATTCAATTTTCTGAATCATAAAGTCGACATCCGGGACCTGTCTTGCCCCCAGTAAGTTTGATGATAAGGCGAGATCAAATTGAAAACCGAGTCGGTGGCGCGCAAAAAAGGTAGCCCAATCCTTTTCCCGGGGGTTGTTTTGGGGCAGGGAGCCGATATAATTATTACGGCTCCACCCAAAGGTATCACTGCCGGATTGATGTAAAAGCGCCAGGCGTCGGCCGAGGGCTTCCTGGGAAGCATCAGACCCGTGACTTGTGGGGATGTACTCCATCAAAAGGGCAGCGCCAAAACCGGTTTTCGCACACTGGTAAACTTCCGGGACAGGAATCACCCCGGGCGCCTTTAGGGCGGTTAGCCCCTCGGCTTCAGCCGTCAGCATATCGTATGCCCGGGGGCCTTCAAGTATTTTTACAAAGAACGGGCCCCCGGAGGTTTGCAGGAGATAGCTCCTTGCAATATCACCCCCCCTGACGGGTTGGTGCTTCAGGATTCGCAGTCCAAAGACGCCCTCCAGAACCCGGATAAAATCCTCGGCAGCCACTACTTACAATTTAAATCGATCTCCCATCCGGGCAATCCCGTACCCTGCAGCAATGACTGCCTTTGAAGCCTCACTATCCGGGTTGAGCATGGGGTTGGTGTGGTTCATATGGATGAAATACACCCGGGCGCGCAACTCCCCGGGCAAGGCCTCCAAAAGGGCGAGGGATTCCACCACGAAAGGATGGGGGATTTCTGAAACATCCCGATATCCGATTTCGGCATTGTCGTAAAACGAGGCATCGATAAAGGCGAGGTCGACCTGTTCAATAGCCGCAATCAGGGAAGTTTCCCAACGCTCCCATTTGTCGATATCCGGGATAAACAAAGCTTTCTTTTCGGGCCCGGCGATCTCAAAGCCTGCCGTGTCTGAATACTCATCCCTGTGGGGGACGCGAAAGGCCCGTACCTGAAGGTGCGCAGACAGGGAGACGGGAGCACCTTCGGACAAAGGGTGCAGCCGGATGTTTTTCAGTTCGAGCAATTGATCCCAGGGCCCGTTGGAGGCGACAAAGTCTGCGAACCGGGGCAAACTGTAGACCGGGACCTGATCGGCATTCAGGGTTTCCCGCCCCAGAAACATCAGCCCGGTATAATGGCCAATATGGGCATGGGTAATAAAAATGCCGTCTGGCGCAGAACCTGCCCGGAAAGGGGCTGCTGTACGAAGGAATGCCATTTGTGTCGCAATATCCGGGGTGGCCTCGAACAGGTAGGTTTTCTCCTCCCGGGCGTCCAAAACCCCCAGGGAGACTACTTTTAAGGTCTTGTTCGGCTGGGTATACAGGGGCGCACAACAGGATTTGAAACAACCCATATGTGGAGCTCCTCCATCCTGCACATTCCCGAGGATGATCAGCTCGACTGATAGTGTGTCCGACGCCTCAGCAGATGTGTGGAGGGAAGCCTCCTGCCCCGAGGCGGCGAACAGCGACAGGAATGACAAAACAAGTGCACACACCCATTGGCTCCGCATATCTATTGAAGGGTTTCGCGATATTTGGCCGTATTGCCCAGCAATTCCCGGGCCGCCAGGATAGAAGGGTCGTGGTCCAGGTAATAGGCATAAAGCCCTTCCCGGTAGAAATACCTTTTTACGATTTCATCTTCCAGCAGTTTTTCGATTTCCGAGGCATTGGAGTCAAAGGCTTTGTATTTTTGTTTTTCCACCTTGGCCAAAAGGGATTTTAAGTCCGACTCGATATCGTCATTGAAAACAACCTCATCCCGGGAGGTGAGGGCTTCTTTGAGCTTTTTTTCGGTTTGCGTCTCAAAAGAGAAGTCACTTTTTCCAACAAACTCGCGAAAGTCTTTTAAGGTTTCGGCGGGAAGTTCAAATTCCGAAATATCCGCATAGTTATTGTTATAGGAATACGCTGTGGCGTAATCGAAAATCAGCTGATTCTGCTGCAGGGCGGTTATGAGGTCATTGGACCCGAGCTCGCGAACCGCTATATCGGGGACAACGCCGCCCCCATCCGTAACGATCCGCCCGTTTTTCGTTTTGAATTCCCGGTAATTGGAATTCCGTACGGCATTGCCCTCATCATCCCGATTCCAGTAATCCAGAGACTGGATGCACCGGCCCGAAGGGGTGTAATACCGGCTAATGGTGACCTTTAACTGCGTCCCATAGGTGAGTTTTAACGGGCGCTGGACCAGGCCTTTCCCAAAACTACGCGCACCCATAACCACCGCCCGGTCTAAATCCTGCAATCCGCCGGATACGATCTCGCTCGCCGAGGCGCTCCGCCCATTAATCAGGACTACCAGGGGAATTTCCGTATCTACGGGTTGTTTGCGGGTCTTGTACTCCTCGTTGAATTTTTTAACCTTGGATTTTGTGGTTACGATCAGCTCTCCTTTAGGCACAAAAAGATTGGTGATATTGATCGCCTCTGAGAGCAAGCCCCCGGGGTTATCGCGAAGGTCGAGAATCAACCGCTCAGCCCCCTGTTCCTTAAGGTCCTCCAGCGCTTTTTGTGTTTGTTCACTCGCCTTGGCATTAAACCGGGAGAGCACAATATAGCCTGTGCGCTCGTCCGCCATCTGATAAAAGGGGACGGCATCTATATCTATGGACTCCCGCTCAATAACCGCAGTCCCGGTTTTACCCTGTCGCTTATAGGTGACGGTGACCTTCGAGTTGTCTGCCCCTTTAAGCAGCTCCCCGGCGTCGTCTTTAAAATCCGCTACAGTAATGTCTCCGATTTTGACGATTTCATCCCCTGCTTTCAGCCCCGCCTTGTCGGCAGGATAGTCCTTGTAGGGCTCCACAATAACCAGTTTGTCCCTGTAGGAGCGCACCAGCGCCCCGATTCCGGAATACTCCCCCGCATTGCTGATTTTAAATGCCTCCACATCCTGCTCATTCAGAAATTGGGTGTAGGGGTCCAAATCGTCCAGCATGCTCTTAATAGCTGTATCCATAAGGGCGGCAGGATTGGTTTCATCCACGTAATTCATGTTGAGTTCTTTAAAGAGGGTTGTAAAGATCTCAACCTGTTTTGCAATCTCGAAAAAACCACTTTTAAACCCCGTGGCGGCCAGGAAGACCGTGAGGGCCAGGAGGGGCAGAATCAGTTTGGGTTTGAGTAGTCGCTTCATGGGCTTCAAATTCATTTATGACCGCCTGCATGGCGCGGGAAATCCGCGTAAAATCAGGCATATCTTTTCCAAGGTATAAAAATACAAGGGCAAAGGGTCTTTCCAGGGTGTTAAAATGCGCGGGCCTTCCCAGCCGATATGCTTCTCTCATGAGCCTCTTGATACGATTTCGGTCGACCGCTTTTTTAAAACTGCGTTTGGGCACGGCAAAACCCGCCTGTACCCGGACATCTTCGGGGAGGTCGGCCTGAAGGGCGTAAAGGGCCAGGGGATAGGCTTTGAGCCGAACCCCTTTTTGAAAGACGGCTTCCCATAGCTTTTTACGGGAGAGTCGCTGTTTCTTTGGAAATTCAAAAGGGGCCATGTCCAAAAATAACAATAAATTAGGGGTCGGCGTGAATGATATTTATCATAGTACTTGCCGGGGCCTTATGCTAAATTGCCCGAATGGACCATAGGGTCAAAAACCAGTTTTTATGGGAACACAAACCGTCAAGCGATTAAAGGACGCCTCGGAGCGCAAAACCTACTTCTACCGGTTACTGACCGATTTGGAGGCACTTGAACAAATGTTGGAAACAGGGGCCTTTACCACAGACCCGATTCATATCGGTGCCGAGCAGGAGTTTTGCCTGGTCAATAAAAACTGGGAACCCTCAGATCAGGCGGTTGAAATCCTGGAGGCGATAAACGAGCCGCATTTCACCGCGGAGCTCACGCGGTATAACCTGGAGATCAACCTGGACCCCTTCCCTTTGGGCGGGACGTGCTTTTCGCAGATGCACAAACAGCTGAACACCCTGCTTGACCACGGACAGGAAGTGGCTGAAAAGTTTAAAAACAACATCGTGATTACCGGGATACTCCCCACCATCAGCACCCGCTACCTGAAGGAGTCCTACATGACCCCGAAAGAGCGGTATAAGATCCTCTCGGATGCCATTACCGAGGTAAAGGGCAGCAATATGGAGGTGCATATTAAGGGCGTGGACGAGATAAACCTCCATCACGATTCCATAATGTATGAGGGTTGCAATACCAGCTTCCAGGCGCACCTGCAAATTGACCCCGATGATTTTGCAAACACCTATAACTGGGCCCAGGCCATCGCCGGGCCCGTGCTGAGTGTAAGTACGAATTCCCCAATGCTGATGGGGCGGGAATTGTGGGAGGAAACCCGCATTGCGCTATTCACCCAGAGTGTGGATACCCGAAAAAGCACTTTCCTATTGAATGAGCGCGAACCCAGGGTGGGCTTTGGAGCTGCCTGGGCCGAGGGAAGTGCCGCGGACTTTTTTAAAGAATCGATCGTCAGGTTTCGCAGCCTGATCTCAACGGATTTTGATCCGGCAGACAGCCTGCAGGAGCTCAGGGAGGGGAAAACCCCAAAATTATCGGCCCTCAACCTTCACAATGGAACGGTATATCCATGGAATCGGTTGTGTTACGGCCGTACACACGGAAAACCCCATTTGAGGATTGAAAATCGGTACCTCCCCTCGGGGCCGACGACTTCTGACGAAATCGCGAACATGATGTTTTGGGTAGGAGTGATGCTCGGACGTCCGAAAGATTGGGAAGAGATTCATAAAAAAATGGACTTCAGGGATGCAAAAAAGAACTTTTTCAATGCCGCCCGATATGGGATGGCGGCCCAGTTTCACTGGGGGGAGAAAATCATTCCAACCAAAGAACTCATTTTGGAACACTTCCTGCCCATGGCCTATAAGGGGCTCATCCGGGCCAACGTGAGCCGGAAAGACGCCGAACACTACCTCGGCATTATTCAGAACCGGATCAATACGCAGAATGGTTCCGAGTGGATGGTGAAGACGTATCGGGAACTCAGGAAGGACTTTAACGCCCCGGAAGCGCTACGAAGGCTTACGGCCTCTTTGTTCGAGCGTTCCTACAAGGGCTATCCGGTGGACGCCTGGAGACGGGGCAGGCGGCATGAACACAAACAAACCAAAAAGAAGCAACGGGTAGGCGACCTGATGAGCACCAAAATTATTACCGCCCAGGAAGAGGACAGCGCCGCCCTGGTCATCGGCATGATGAAATGGAACGACATCCACCACCTGCCGATATTGAACAACGCCAATGAACTGGTGGGGATGCTTACCTGGAACGATGTAAAGGACCTGGCAACAGATGACCGGATTTATGCCCTGAGTATACAGGAAGTGATGCGGAAAAACCCCAAAACACTTGATCCGGAGACCCTGGTTCAGGAGGCAGAAGAAGTGATGAGCGAACATAACCTCGAAGGGCTTCCTGTGTTGGCAGAGAACATACTTGTAGGGATTCTGACATCCAACGACATAAAGTAATATGATAAGAACCCAGAGGGAAGAAAATAAGACGGTGGCGGGTGAACGAATACTATGTCGTATGAATTCGGATAAGCCGGGGCCTACTGTGGTCTTTTTTGGAGGAATTCACGGGAACGAACCCGCAGGGGTGGCGGCCCTGACAGAGGTTACAAAAACCTTAAATTGCAAAGGGGCGGCTTTGGATAAAGGATCCCTTATCGGGATACGGGGGAACCTCCCGGCCCTGTTACAAAAGGAGCGTTTTCTGGACCACGACCTTAATCGGATTTGGAGCAGGTCGCGTCTGGAAACCGTTTTGGCCAAACCAGAACATCAGCGCTCCTCAGAAGAAAAGGAACTCGTCCTTATTTATGAGCTCATCCAGGAAGTCCTGCAGTCGTATTCCCCCCCGTTTTATTTTATCGACCTGCATACGACTTCCAGCCGGACGCGGCCCTTTATCACCATCAATGACTCCATTATCAACCGGTACTTTTCGCGAATATTTCCGGTGCCTGTCATCCTGGGCATCGAGGAATACCTCGATGGCCCCCTGCTGAGCTACATCAATGAATTGGGCTATGTGGCCCTGGGGTTTGAATCCGGCACCCACGACGATCCTGCGGCCATACGGAATGCGGAGGACTTTATTTGGCTCACCCTCGTGTATGCCGGGCTTCTGCCCGATTACCGGGGAAGGGAAGAGAGTTATAACCGCCTGGACCGGGCCTCCGAATCCGACCACGATTTTTACGAAATCTTTTATAGGCACAAGTTGCCGGATTCCCATACTTTCAAGATGAACGAAGGCTTTAAAAGTTTTCAGCCACTCCCCAAAGGCACCGTTTTGGGATTTGAGGCAGGTTCCCCTGTAGCTATGCATAAAAAGGGCATCCTTTTTATGCCGCTTTACCAGAAACAGGGAGAGGAAGGCTTTTTCCTGATTCGCAAGACCCCGTCCTGGGCCCTTAAGCTCTCGGCCAGGCTCAGGAAATGGAAGACTCATGAGCTGTTGACGCGCTTACCGGGTGTAAGGTGGACGGACACGGAAGAAGACAAGCTGGAAGTAGACCTTTCGGTAGCCCGCTTTATGAACCGCCCTATTTTTCACTTGCTCGGATACCGAAGCCAACAGCGCGACAAAACGCATTTGATCATCAGCAACCGGGAACACAAGGCCCGGAATTCCGATTATAAAAACACCTTTTGGTTCCCAGGGCACTGATCCTGCTTACTCCGCCTGCCAGCCGTTGTTTTCGGGTGCGATGTCTGCCATCAGTTGAGAGGGATCTATAAGGACAGCCAGGATCTGGTCTTTGGGGGCATCTACCATTACGGTGTATACTTCCTGTGCCCATGGCCAGTCTTCCAATACTTCCCGGTCTATTCCGGGATATGGATTTTCCTTCTCCCCGTACATCATTTTCAGGGGGGCGTAATACGTTTTTTGCGTATTGTCTTTAAAAACGACCAGGAGGTCTATCGGCATCGGCATCAGCCCGATGCGTTTCAGGGTAATGGCCGTTTGGTTTGCATTCCCTTCCACGGATTCCACGGATTCAATGGCGTAATCAATGGTGTTGGTGGTCTGGGTCCAGTCTATGAGATACCACTCCAGTTCCATCCCCGAGACGCGCTCGGCACTACGGATAAAGTCGTTGGGGGTGGGGTGCTTGAATTTAAAATCGTCGTAATACCGCCTCAGGGACGCCATAAGCTTATCCTGTCCGATGATGTAGCCGAGCTGCGCCAGAAAAACAGCGCCTTTACTATAGGCCGAAATCCCATACCCCGAATTAAAACTATATCGATCTGCATGGGTGGCCAGGGGTTGTTCCCGACCCGAAGTGGCAAGGCTCAAATACCCGTTATAGGATCCGCTGAACGGGTTTTGGTTGTCGCGTTCCATAATCTGATTCATACACAAGGCAGAAATAAAAGAAGTAAAGCCTTCATCCATCCATTCGTGTCGCGATTCATTGGTGGCCAGTATTTGCTGAAACCAGGAGTGGGCCATTTCGTGGACCATGACCCCAACGAGGCTTTCATAGCTGCGCTCACCGGTAACCAGGGTGCTCATGGCGTATTCCATTCCGCCGTCACCGCCCTGTACCACAGAGTACTGCTCGTAGGGATACGGCCCTATATTTTTACTGAAGAACTCCATGGCCTCAGCTGTTTTGGGCTGGAGCTTTTTCCAGTTCTCCAGGATCTCTGGCTTGTCTTTGTAATAAAAATGCAGGTCCGGCCCATTGGGCATAGGCAGGATGTCGTGGAGGTACTCCGGGTCTGCCCCCCACATAAAATCGTGGACGCGCGGGGCCTTAAAGTGCCAGGTAAGGGTTTTCCCTTTGGGGCGGGAAACCTTAGTCCCCGCTGTTTCGTACCCGTGCCCGACTTCCTGTGGATTCTGCAGATAGCCCGTTCCTCCAACAACATAGTCCTTATCCAGGGTGAGTTTGACATCAAAATCCGCCCAAACCCCGTGAAACTCCCGTGCGATATACGGATCCGCATGCCAGCCTTCAAAATCGAACTCCGCCATTTTGGGGTACCACTGGCTCATTGAGAGGGCAACACCTTCCCGGCTGTTGCGACCGGAGCGTCGGATTTGCAAGGGCACCTGCCCGTTAAAAACCATTTCAAAGGTTGTTTTCGTCCCCGGGAGGATGGGTTTGTTCAGGGGAACCACGAGGACGGTCCCCTCGAGGGTGGGATCCAGTGGCACTCCGTCCTGCCTAAGGGAAGCGGCTCTTAAATACCCGATTTCATCGGGGGACAGTGCAGCAATACGGCTTTTCCCCTCCTCAGTCATTCGGCCATCCGGATCTTCAACACTTTGCAGGCGCATATCCATTTCACTTCCGGGTTGGAAGGCGTTGAAATACATATGGTAAAACACCCGGTTAAGCGTATCGTTGGAGTTGTTGGTATAGACCAGGGTTTGGGTCCCCTGATACTGGAATGACTCTACATCCATGGACACGTCCATGGTGTAATCTGCGTGTTGTTGCCAGTAGGAATGGTTCCCCTGGGCTTGAAGCCCGAAGGCTGCTGCCAAAAAGAAAAAATAGAAAAGCCTCATGAAGATAGGTTATAATGAAATTTTGCCCCTGGAAACCTGGTCTGCCAGGATAAGGGCGTTATACGCATTGGCTATTTTGCCGGTCCGGGAGATGGCCATCAGGGGTTTTTTAATCGCCTCATCCCCGGCTATATTCACCTCGAGGGTAACCGGCAACCCGGACTGCATAATGATCTTTTTTACCTGGGAAGCGCTGAGCTTGGGATAGCGGGAGAGGATAAGGGCGGCAATCCCACTGACCGCAGGGGCGGCCATGGACGTCCCGCCCTGAAACTCGTAGTTATTTCCGGGCATGGTAGAATAAACATTGCCTCCTGGGGCAAAAACATCCACATTGGATTTCCCGTAATTGGAAAAGGAAGACACCATCCGGGGTCCGTAGACCGGGTCCAGGGATCCCACGGTTAAGACGTTGTCCACCATTTCAGGACCTGTAAATACCTGGTCGTTGGGGTAATTTTCATTGGCCGTATCGTCCAGGTCGTTGCCGTCATTTCCGGCGGCATGAACGAAAAGCACATCCTTTTCGGCTGCGTATTTCAGGGCTTCGTAAACCCATTCCTTGTTTGGAGAAAAGGATTTTCCAAAACTGGCGTTGATAATTCGCGCCCCATTGTCCACGGCATAGCGGATGCCCAGGGCGATGTCTTTGTCGTACTCATCTCCGTCCGGCACGGCTCGGATACTCATGATTTCCACGTGGTCTGCCACCCCGTCAACCCCGAGTCCGTTTCCGCGCTCAGCGGCGATAATCCCGGCGACATGGGAACCGTGGGATTCATCCTCGGACCGGTTCATGGGATTTCCATTCCCATACCCCCTGCTGTTAAAATCATAGGGGTCATCCCCCACAACGGCACGCCCGTCAAAGTCCGGGTTCAGGTTGTGTTTAACCTGCCCCTGGAAGTACTTGACCCCACCTTCCAGTTGGTCCTTTACGTCTTCTAAAGAGGGGCCAAAACCAAGCATCTGCTGTATCACAGCGATGTTCTGCTGCAGCCCGGGGTCTGTGGCTTCAATATTGGCCAGGTCCTCTTTGGTGTAAACACTCTTACCAAGGTAGTTTTGAAGGGCCGCATCTGAGGCTTCCACGGTTTCCAGGATCTGCACGTACCGGGCACTGTTGGCCTCGGCTTCAGGGAGCTCTTTCTCCAAAAGCTTACGGGCCTTCTCCTGAAGGGCCTCATCTCCTATATTCAGGCGTAAAATGCGGACGTACTCCAATTGTTCAGGCAGGGATTCCCCCAAAAAATTATAGCCGTGGATATCATCCACATATCCATTTTTATCGTCATCCAGATTGTTTCCGGGAACTTCATCCTCATTGGTCCAAAGTACCCCGTCCAGGTCTTCATGGTTCAGGTCAATACCCGAATCCAGAACGGCTACCACTACTTTTTCCCGAACTTTAAGATTGGGAAGGATTTCGTCATAGGCACGGGTGACACTCATCCCCGGGATGGTATCTGTAATCAGGTCTGCATGCCCCCATCGCTCGGCCTGGGCTTCCTCCAGATCGGCAACTTTCTCAGGAACGCCGGCGATGCTTTCAATAGGGGTGTTGACTAATGCCGTTGAGCCACAGCCCGACAGGGTCAGGGAAAGGGCCAGAAGGAAAAACAGGGATTTTGGGGATTTCAATTGTAATGCTTTCATCGTGGTTTATTCATTTCGGTAAAAATACTACGCCGGGATAAATTATTCTCTTAAAGAACTCAAAACTTGTGTGCAGGGGCCAGGAATCGAAGGGGTCGGGTATTTAAAAAAGGGAATTAAACGGAATTGCCTCCCCCAGGCGTGGACCTTTTTCTGTGGGCTTCAGCACACAGCACTCGTTGTGGGCATCGTGCTCCATAAACAGGATGTACTGCCTTTCGGTGGCCTCCTCTAGAAAAACGGCTTTTTCTTTTAGCGTGAGTAAAGGCCGCGTATCGTATCCCATAACGTAGGGCAGTGGAATATGGCCGGCTGTAGGAATCAGGTCCGCCATAAAGACTACGGTTTTACCCTTATAGTGTATATGCGGGATCATTTGTTTGTCCGTATGTCCGTCCACAAAGAGGATATCAAACCCGAGAGGGGAGGTTTTTAAAAATGGGGAACCGGATTCCCGGGGAATAAATTTTAATTGCCCGGACTCCTGCATGGGAAGGAGGTTCTCCTTCAGAAACGAGGCCTTTTCCCGGGCGTTCGGCTCCGTCGCCCATTTCCAGTGCGCCTCGTTGGTCCAGAAGGAGGCATTTTTAAAAGCCGGCTCATACCCCGTGCGGCCGCTGTTCCATTGGATACTGCCTCCGCAGTGGTCAAAATGCAGGTGGGTTAAAAAGACGTCGGTGATATCATCCCGGTGGAAGCCCAGGGCTGCAAGGGAAGCATCCAGGGAATGGTTGCCCCAGCGGTGGTAGTAGCTGAAGAATTTTTCTGATTGTTTCTCCCCGAGCCCCGTATCAATAAGGATCAGCCGGGCCCCATCTTCAATGAGGAGGCTGCGCGCCGCGATATCAATCAGGTTATTCATATCTGCGGGATTGGTCCGGGACCAGAGCGTTTTGGGCACCACACCAAACATTGCACCTCCGTCCAGTTTAAAATTTCCGGTCTCAACAGGGTAGAGTTTCATAGGGTTGGAATGAGGCCCTAAAATACAAATTCACCCCAAAGACGCCTCTAATTCACAAAACATTTCCAACTCCCTGCGGCAGAAGATGCTTAAATCCCTATTTTTGGAATTCACCCTTTTTCAAAGGACAGGGCATGATTGAACTGGCGGGTATTGTGATTTTGGGAATTGTGGCCCAATGGGTGGCCTGGAGGATGAAGCTCCCGGCTATCCTGCCTTTAATCCTCATCGGGCTCCTGGTGGGACCACTATCCACCCTCTACACCCAGGACGGCAGCAAGCTTATCGAGCCGGTTTACAACGGGGAGAAAGGACTATTTCCCGGGGAGTTGTTGTATCATTTTGTTTCCCTGGCCATCAGTATCATCCTTTTTGAAGGGGGCCTGACCCTAAAGCGTTCTGAAGTGCGGAATGTGGGGCCGATGATTACTAAATTGATCACCCTGGGATCGGCCGTCACCTTTTTTGGGGCGGGAATCGCCGCCCATTTTATATTTGACCTCAGCTGGCAGATTTCCTTTTTGTTCAGCTCCCTGATTATCGTTACCGGACCTACGGTCATCACGCCCATCCTTCGCAACATCCCTTTAAAAAAGGATGTTTCCGCCATCTTAAAATGGGAGGGAATCCTTATTGACCCCATCGGGGCTTTGGTCGCGGTACTGGTGTTTGAATTTATCAGTGTAGGGGAGGGTCAGGAATACACCCTTACCGCCCTTATCGAGTTTGGGAAGATCCTGCTTTTTGGGTTTACCTTCGGCTTTACCTTTGCGCACGGGCTGGCGTTTGCCATAAAAAAGAACCTGATCCCCCACTACCTCCTCAATGTGGTATCCCTCTCCGTGGTCCTGCTCGTGTATATTGAGTCGGACATCTTTGCCCATGAATCCGGCCTTTTGGCGGTCGTGGTTATGGGGCTCGTGATGGGGAACCTGAATTTGCCAAACCTCAAGGAGCTCCTCTACTTCAAGGAGTCGCTCAGCGTATTGTTGATTTCAATCCTCTTTATCCTGCTCGCCGCACACATCAACCTGGAAGACCTTCAGTTGATCTATTCCTGGAAGACCGCCGTCCTCTTTGCCATCATCGTCTTTCTCATACGCCCCATAGGCGTCTTTTTAAGTGCGCAGGGGTCGGACCTTAAATTCAATGAAAAAGTCTTTATCAGCTGGGTAGGCCCCCGGGGTATTGTAGCGGCGGGTATTGCCTCCCTCTTTGGCTCCAAGCTGATTGCCAGGGGTGAGCCGGGCGCGGAGTTTATTACCCCCCTGGTTTTTACCATAGTACTGGGGACCGTTTTGCTCAATGCGACCACAGCCCGTCCTTTCGCCAAACTGATCGGGGTTTTCCTCACAAAATCTGAAGGCATCCTGATCGTGGGCGCCTCAA
>Ga0272441_10002237_pt1 | contig 39629 bp, 32 predicted proteins | sample SSMProp6N_FD_193582 | JGI IMG/M metagenome (GOLD analysis project Ga0272441, IMG submission 193582) | Marine sediment archaeal communities from Little Sippewissett salt marsh, Falmouth, MA, United States - SSM-Prop-6N | ecosystem: Environmental > Aquatic > Marine > Wetlands > Sediment ... | reverse complement strand
GTTACGTTGCAGGTAAACGACATTCCGCGCTCGGGGATGAATGAAAGGCCATCGCCGGACGGATCGAGGCTGACGTCCCATATCCACCAGAGGTGGGTCGAGGATGAGCGGGGAGCGGACGGGGGATTGTCGGAGGACTGGGTGAGGTCGGGCGATGTGGGCGTAGATGATCCCGCGCAGCCGAAAATAACAAGCAGCAGGATGGTAAGTCCCGATGTCCTCACGAGGGTTCCAAACATAATTATAAGTAAGAGGCCAGATGTCCTCAGGGGATATATCGGCAGAATGTGGGGGAACTAAATAATGAATTACAGAATAGGGTCCCAGGTCTGTACTTCGTGCAGACGATTCCCGGATTCGGGGTTGTAGACACGGACGACCTGGTCCTCGGTGACTGCGAAGGTCATGAGATTATATCGTTCCCGCGGCCATGCGATGATTGTGAATGTGCTTCTGTATCCCTCGGAGTACTGGTGATGCCGCACCCACCATGTGAGATTGTACTCCTCGACAATGTTGTCGAGAGTGTAGCCTTCGGCGATGTACATCGAGTCCTGAAGCGCCTGGAATGTTCCGTACAGGTGATCCTTGTTTGTTGACTGGTAAGCAAGCTGGGATGACCCGATTGACCTGAGCGTGCCCTTCGCGCGTGACATGTACGCCGAACGCCTTGCATCCAGGAGGAAACATCCGGTGTTGACAAAGATAAAAGCGAGAACGAACACTGCTATCGTTAACGATTTCAGGAAATTAATTCTTGGAATGTTCATGGCCGGTACCTCCGGGTATTCGATTCACGTAACGATACAAATTATACAATAAAAAAATCCCGCGCATCAGGCGGGATTTTTTCCGTTATTATTAACGGGCAGTTATTAGCTATTTCTTTACATGTCAAGGAAATCCTTGACCCGTACGCTTCGTTTCTGGCTCTTGAGCCTTCTGAGCGCTTTAGCCTCGATCTGGCGGATGCGCTCTCGTGTCACACCGAATTCGCGACCGACTTCCTCGAGAGTGTAGTAATGACCATCGTCGAATCCGAACCGTCTCCGGATAACACGGCGCTCGCGGTCTGAAAGAGTGTTGAGGACTTTTTCAAGTTCCTCCCGTAAAAGACGCTTCATGGCCGATGAATCGGGATTGGCGATTCGCTGGTCCTCGAGGAAATGCTGGAGCTGGGAATTCTCGTCCTCTCCGATCGGGGTTTCGAGGGAGATTGGACGCTGCGCGATCTTGCGAATCTCCTGTACCTTGGTCGGCGGCATGTTCATCTTGCTGCCGAGTTCGTGCGGTGTGGGTTCGGTACCCTTCTTCTGGGAGATTTCGCTGGACGCCTTCTTAAGCTTGTTGATTTTCTCCACGATGTGGACCGGTTTACGGATGATGTCTTCCTGGTCAGCAAGCGCGCGAGTGATGGCCTGGCGTATCCACCATGTCGCGTACGTGGAGAACTTGAAGCCCTTGGTGTGATCGAACTTCTGAACGGCCCTCATCAGTCCGAGATTACCCTCCTGGACGAGATCGAGGAAACTTAGGCCCTGGGTTTTGTACTTTTTGGCGATCGAGACTACAAGTCTCAGGTTCGCCGTAGTTAATTTTTTCCTGGCTGTTTCCTTCTGTAACTCGGAGAACTCATCACCAGCAATGATCTTCGCAAGCTTGACTTCCTCGTCCGGGGTGAGGAGAGGAACCCAGCCTATCTCCCTGAGGTATATCTTGACCGAGTCGTCGATCTTGATATCGTGGGAGAACTTGACGTCGCTGTCGAGAACCCGCCTTGGATCGGCTTTTCTCTGCGTAAGCGCGTCGGCCAGCAGCGGGGTTTTGTCCGCATCGACGGCGGGGGACTTCTTTCTGCTGCGTGATGATCTGGAGGATTTCCCGTTGGACGGGCGCCTTGTGAGAAGGTTGATCCGCTTACGCTCGATGGACCTGAAGATCGCTTCAAGCTCATCGCGTGAAACCTTCTCGCAAAGTTTGACGGTTTCACGGATCTCCTTCCGTGTGAGCCAGCCCTTTTCCTTCCCACGAACTAACATATCCTTGTATAGTTCGTTTTTACATACCTTCTGAGGAACGATTACCTGGTGTTCAGGCATACAGACTATCACCACCGTTGAACTTGTAGGCATTGTACGCGGTCTGGGAAAAACCGCTGTCTATTTTATTAGATGCCGTTTTCTTTAAAAGATGCATGAGACAGTCAAAAAAAATCGGTCAGGCGCCATTTTGCGCCTCACCGTCCAGACATGTCATGCGTCAGCATGACATATTTTTGGCCATATCCTCCAGTCCGTTCTCCTTACAGTTCGCACGCCACCTTAAAGTGCAGCCATAAGATATATACTCGACGATTTATGGATCGTCAAGATGTGTAAACGGTGGTTTTTTAAAAAAAATTTGCATCATATGACTATGTACACTTTCTGAACAAAGTGTTCATAAGCGCTGAAATAACACCCGGCTGTCCGTACAACGGCTCGCGGGTGCTGTATTTAAGCCGGATAAGGGGGTAAAATTCCTTCAACACGGTTTATAAGAGTTAATAAATGAGCGATCAGGGAATTCTATACATAGTAGCGACACCGATCGGTAACCTCGAGGACCTTGCCGACCGCGCGAAACGCGTGCTCGGAGAGGTCAATGTGCTCGCGTGCGAGGATACGAGACGTACACGCATCCTCTACGAGAAATTCGGGATCAGCTCCCCCGGCAAGATAATCTCCTATCGTGAACAGAACGAGAAGACCGCGGGACCGGGGATAGTGAAGCTTCTGATGGAGGGACAAAATGTCGCTCTATGTTCGGACGCCGGATATCCCGCGCTGAGCGATCCAGGTTACCGCCTTATCCGGGATGCGATCGAGGAAGGGATCAAAATCGTCGTGATTCCTGGCGCCGGTGCGATAGAAACCGCGGTCGTGGTATCGGGACTTCCGACCGACAGCTTCATTTTCATGGGATTCCCGCCGAAGAAGCCCGGGCAGCTCAGGAACATGCTCGCCGGAGTGAAGGAGCTTCCAAACACGCTGGTTTTCTTCGAATCGCCACTGAGAGTGGGAAAACTGCTCGTTGCCGGGTATGAAGTGCTCGGTGACAGAAGGGTGGCTGTGTGTATCGAGCTTACGAAGGTTTTCGAGGAGATAGATCGCGGCTGGTTGTCGGAGATGTCCGGGGAGTATGAGAGTAAGAAAATAAAGGGCGAGGTGACGGTGGTAATTGCGGGGAACAACAGGAAATTCATCCGCTCTGACCCGGAATGAAGATGATTTCGAGAATCGAAACACCGCACGGATCACTCATGCTTCCCGCGTTCCTTCCGGACGCGACCCGCGCTGTCGTGAGGGCGGTCGATTCGTCCGATCTCGAAAACTGCGGCGTCAGAGCGGTCGTTGTTAACACGTTTCACCTTCTCAACAGGCCGGGTGTACGGATTTTATCAAGGCATGGAATCCACGGATTCATGGGATGGAACCGTCCGGTCGTGTCGGATTCCGGCGGGTTCCAGATATATTCGCTTCTTGCGGATAATCCGAAGTCAGGATCTGTGACATCGGACGGGTTTGTCTACAGGAATCCGGGTGGCAAAAAGAAGATCAGCCTCACGCCGGAGAAATCGATCCAGCGTCAGTTCCGTCTGGGATCGGACATCATGGTGACGCTCGATCACTGCATGCATCCCGCGGCAGAGGAGGGACTTCATCGCGAGAGCGTCGAAAATACTGTCGAATGGGCGAAACGATGTAAGACTGAATTTGAGAAACAGCTCGATGCGAAGAAATTCAGCGAAGACAATCGACCACTTCTCTTCGCGGTGATACAGGGCGGTGAGGACCGGGAGTTAAGGCGGGAATGCGCCGAGAGGCTGATTGAAATCGGATTCGACGGCTACGCGTACGGCGGGTGGCCACTCGACGATCAGAACGAACTTGTTGAATCGGTCGGATGGGTCGCGGAGCTTATCCCGGATGAATTTCCGAAATTTGCGCTCGGGATCGCAAGCCCTGACCATGTCACGCGATGTGTGGGGATGGGATACAACTTGTTCGACGGTGCGTATCCGACACGCGATGCACGACGGGGCCGTCTTTACGCGTTCAGGGGAGAGCCGTCGGAGAGACCGATCGAGCCGGGGAATTTTCACGACAGGATCTATATCACAGACTCGAAATTCTCCGACGATCACTCGCCGGTGGACGTGACATGCGACTGCATGGCATGCGCGAAATACTCACGCGCGTACATTCATCACCTTCAGGAGATCGAGGACCCGCTCGGGTACAGGCTCGCGACGATTCACAACCTCAGGTTCATGATGCGCCTGATGTCCGCGCTCGGAAATCGCATTGATGAGAATAAAACCGATAAGATTTCATGGGCGGTCAACATGCAGTCGGTTGTCGAGCAGGTGAGATCGGTCAGGAAATACCGGAACCTGAGCGAGGACACGATCGGTCGTGTGGTTGAATGGGCGTCGGAACGAGAGAGCGGCGAGAAGGCGATAATCAAGGTCGCGAAACGCAAACTTCATCAGGTCTATGGAGTGTTTCTGAATCAGTTTAATTCGGAGCTTGTTAAGTCGCTCTTGGACGAGATGGAGAAAACTTCCGTTATCGATGCAAGAAAGCGGCTATGCAGGAGGATTCTCGAATCGCACCAGTCGACATCGGAGCGGATGTCGATCATGGAGAAGGCGTGGGAAGAGGTTTTCGGGATAAGCGGCAAACCGAGGTCCGTTCTTGATATCGCGTGCGGGCTTAATCCGTTCGCGATTCCGTTCATGGGACTTCCAAAGAAGACAAAATACATCGCGTATGACATAGATGTTCGGATCGCGGATTACCTGAATCGGTTCTTTGCGATAATGGGGATCGCTGGACGGGCTGAATGCCGGGATATTCTTGTCAGGCCGTATGAGAAGGAGGTTGATGTCGCGCTTCTTCTGAAGACAATCCCATCCCTTGAGCAGCAGTCGATCGGATCGGGACGCGAGATAATTGAGAATCTGAAGGCGAAATGCGTGGTGGTTTCATACCCGACCGCGTCGCTTTCGGGGATCGACAGGGGTATGGCGGAGAATTATCATGAATCGATGATGCGTATGATATCGGGCCTGGAAGTGGAGCACGAACTCGTTGAATTTTCGGGCGAAGTGTTCTATGTGATAAAGAAAACTTGCGGGGAAAAATGATATAAATACAGTCCATTCTGTTAAACCGGAGAAAACAATGACTGACAGGAAATACATCGACACGACAAACGATCTGATTGGTTACATAAACACATCGCCGACAGCATACCACGCGACCGCCGAATCGATCAGGCGGCTCGAAGAGATGGGATTCAGGCGATTTGATGAAAGCTCCGCATGGGGTATCGCTCCCGGAAGCCGTTTCTACGTGACCCGCAACGATACATCGGTCATCGGCGTGATAGTCGGCACGGAGCCTGTCGAGACGGCGGGATTCAGGATAGCCGGCGGACACACAGATTTTCCTGGACTCAGGCTGAAACCGAACGGGGTTTACACGAAGAACGGGTACATCCAGCTCGGTGTCGAGGTTTACGGCGGTCCGCTAGTCCAGACGTGGCTCGATCGCGACCTCGGTCTCGCCGGGCGTCTCGTGGTAAGTAATGACGACGGGTCGTACGAGATCGTGCCGTTTGTAGTCAAAAAGCCGGTGTGCAGGATACCGAACCTTGCGCCGCATATCGTTCCCGAAAGGAAGGACTCGATATCGTACAACAAGCAGGATCACCTTCCGCCGGTTATCGCGCTCGGTGAGGACCGCGAACTGGGATCGGAATCCATTAAAAAAATGATTGCAGAAGCTGCGGGAGTCGATCCTGCGAAGATCACCGGGCACATCGTAGAAATAATCGACCTTCAGGACGGGACAATCGGCGGTGTGAACGATGAGTTTGTGTTCACGAGAAGCATAGACAACCTCGCGGCATGTCACGCGCTGATTGAGGGGATGAAGGATGCATCAGATGAAACACCGTTCACGAGGATAATCGCGCTCTTCGACAACGAGGAGGTCGGGTCGAGGACTATGCAGGGGGCCGATTCGAGGTTCCTCGACAACACGATGGAGAGAATCGCGATGTCGGGCGACAAACCGAGAGAGTTATTTTTCCGCTCGATCGCGAATTCACTGATAATTTCGGTCGATGGGGCGCATGCAATAAATCCCAACTATCCAGAGGCGCATGAACCGAGGCACCATGTGAAACTGAACGGCGGCCCTGTGGTGAAGGTAAACTCTAACGAGAGGTACACGACGAACATCGAGGCCCACGAGCATCTCAGAAGGTGCGCGAAGGAACGCGAGGTTCCGCTCCAGACATTCGTCGCGCGGACAGATGTGGGCACCGGAAGCACGATCGGCCCGATGACGGCTGCACGTCTCGGGATGAGATCGATCGACGTGGGAAGCCCGATGGTGTCGATGCACTCGATAAGGGAGATGGGCGGTACCGAGGACCAGCTTCACATGATCAACCTGCTCGCTGAGCATTTCTCGGAATAAACAAATGAGCAAGATGACCGGTCGGGAACGTATGCTCACCGCGCTCGATCGCGGTGTGCCCGATCGCCTGCCCGCTTCGGTGCACGGCTGGATGCGGTACTGGCTTGAAAAGCATCTCGATGGCGCGAGCGACATGGAGGCGTTCGACAGGTTCGGGCTCGACTGGTCGATTTACACATGGAAGTGGATAGCATCGGAGGAGGACTTAAGGCACTGGGAGGTTGAAAAGGAAGAGAGAGTCGATAACGGTCGTCGAGTGGAAAAAATGCGGATTGTCACTCCCGAGGGAACGCTTACGCAGACCCGGATGTGGGACGAATACTATTCGCCCTGGGTGACGGAATATCTCCTGAAGGAGCCGGAGGATGTCTTTGTTTACGCGAAATATCATCCCAGGCAGATTCTCGACCTTGATTTTGAGAGGATGACGCTTGGCAAGATCGGCGACAGGGGGATACTTCGCGGCGGATGGGTGGGTCCGTGGCACAGGCTTTGCGACCTTTACGGTGTTGAGAAGATGATTTTCGCGTGCTTCGAATCACCGGAATGGGTGCATGACGCGATGAATGCAATCACGGAGTCGGATTTAAGACACTTTGAATCGCTGCGGGAGTCAAAAACGGACCTTTTCGAGACTGGCGGGGGGCATAATTCATCGACCGTGATATCGCCGGATATATTCAGGGAGTTTATACTGCCGTACGAGAAAACAATTCACGGGTTCCTTAACGCGATCGGGATAAAGACTGTTTATCACACGTGCGGCGGGATGATGCCGATACTTGATCACCTGGTCGAAATCGGATCGACCGCGCTTGAAACGCTGACTCCACCCGCGCTCGGTGGGGATGTTGATCTCGCGGATGCTAAGCGTCGGGTTGGAGATAAAGTTGCGCTGATCGGGGGATTCGATCAGTTCAACGGGTTCGAGAACGCATCGCCGGACGAGACACGCGAGTATGTGCGGAAGTGTTTCGCAGAAGGCGGAGTCGGGGGAGGGTACATAATGAACCCGAGTGATCATTTTTATGAATGTCCGGTCGAAAATATGGTCGCGTACGCGGACGAGGCGTGTAAATGCCTGTATTGATCGGCAATAGCTGAATGGGAGGGGTCAGGAGGGGGTGTAGAAGCTTCCGGTGATCAGCATCGCTACATTGACGAAGCCGTGCAGGGCGATGGGGTAGATAAGTTTACCGGTTTTCATATAGAGCCACGCGAAGAAAAGTCCCCCGATGAAAACGAGAAAGAACGCGAATGTGAGCCACGCGGTGGGGAAATACTGCGCTACGACGAGTGGGTGGTAACCCGCGAAAAGGAGCGATGAGACAATGATCGCGGGCCAGTCGGCGAGGTGTCGCCTGAGGAACTGGAACACACCGTATCGCCAGAGCCGTTCCTCGAAAAACGGGTTGATGATCGCTACGACAAGTCCAATTGTCAGGTAAAGTGTTCTGTTAATACCGGTAGCGGTCATTCCCTCGGAGATGGCCTCGGGGTCTATCATGCCGGGTCGGATAAAAAACAGGCGCCCGATCACGACAAACAGGGCTATTACCGAGAGGAGGAGGGTCAGGACGACGGGTTTCGGGTGGAGGGAGAAGCGTCCGGACTCGACGGGTTCGCGTTTTGAATAAATTTCGTAAAGGACCCATGCCCCGCCGACGCAGAAGACAGGGTAGTAACCGAGTACGGCCATGAGCGGGCTGTTGAAGATGTTCATCGATACCCCGAGCCATGCGTACGCCCCGGCGACGATGATCGCGAATATGGCAGATCCGGCGAGTTTATTCATCAGTCTTCCCGGAGAGAAGTCTTGTGAGGGTTACGAAATCGCTTACCTTCAGCTCCTGCGCCCGCGCGTTTGGTTTTACTCCCATGCAGTCGAGGATTTTCGGGATGTCCGGTTTCTGATCGGGATACCCGGCGTATAGGTTGTTCTGGATCGTCTTACGGCGCATATGGAACGCGACCTGGACGCATTTCTCGAATTCGTCGGTGAGTTCCGGCTCGATGAGGGACTTTTCGAACGGGACCATGCGAATAAGGGCGCTTGTGACTTTCGGAGGTGGTTTAAACGCGGAAGGCGGGACGTCGAAGAGGATTTCGGTCTTCAGAAACGCCCCTAGTGATACTGTCAGGCGTCCGTACTCGCTGTCGCCTGCCGATGATGAGATTTTCCTCGCGACCTCCTTCTGGATCAGAAATTCCGCGTGCGAGAAATCGAGCCGGGAGTACGCGAGATTCAGAAGAAGCGGTGAGGTGATGTAATACGGAAGGTTTCCGCAGATCACGAGGGGTGTTTCTGCGGGGATATCAAGGTCTTGTCTGGTCCAATTTATCCTGAGCGCGTCGGTTTCGCGGATATCGACATCATCGGCGCTTCCCTTCCAGTTCGGGGCATATTCGCGAAGGTGTCCGGCCCAGTTGGAGTCGATTTCAAAAACGATCAGCTTTCTGCACAGTGGCGCGATGTGACGAGTTAGCGCGCCCTTGCCTCCGCCGATCTCGATAAGCGTTTCAGTGCCGTCGAGTTTCAGCGATTCGGCGATGGAAGCGCATGTGCGCTTGTCGTTAAGCCAGTGTTGTCCGAGTTTCGGGCGACTCATTGCGTGGCAAGTCTATCACGGATTTGATTCCGGCATAAGAGGGCAGACCGTGGCATCCCAGGTGAAAAATAAATGAACGCTGAAGCTTGTCCGATATTCTTTAGTATTAGTCCTCAAGGGCGGTATCTGCTATAATCATCGTCCTGCACTGGAGAAAATATGAAACCTGTAAACATTATTTTACTGTCAGTACTGGTAATCCTGGGCCTCGCTCCTGTTTCCGCAATGGGACAGGACGGCACTCGGATAAGTGACTGGTCCCGGGAGCAGTTCATGGCAGCTTTCGATGAAGTGGCCCGTAATTATGGTGCGGTCGAGTACGCGACGTATACGTTCATGGTAGAGAATAACCGACCACCGGAAAACCTTGACGAACTGAGGGATTCCGGGCATCTGAATGTGGTAATGGTGAACCCGTACACGGGCGACGATGTGATGTCACTTGTCGAGGAGGACTACCCGGACGGGGACCTTATTGGAAATGTCTGGGTGTCGAGCAGGGATAACGGGCATGAGGCGCATGTCGAGGTCTGGTATCTTCGCCCGGATGACGGCGGCGCGATATATATCAGGTCGATGGTGAAGAGGATGTACCTCTTCGAGTCGGAACCGGAATATGAATACATGTTCGGTAACGACCTTCCCCGCGAAGAGCAGATGGTGACTGTCTACTGCAGGCAGGCAGTCGATGCGCTTGCCAGTTTCAAGCAGCGCAACGGGCGCCTTCCCGATGATTTCACGGACATGTACGAAAACGGCGACGTGAACGTGCACTACATAAATCCCCTGACCGGGGAGCCCGCGGCAGCTAGCGAGGATATCTCCCCCGGCGATTTCTGGTATGAGCGTCTTGAGGGAGAAGAGGAGGACGGTTACACGCTTATAGGCTGGGGAAGCGAGTTCCCGGTGTTTTTCGGAACAACCGACGAGGCGGTTGAGATGGCGTTTTATCTTGAGTGGCCGCAGCTTCTCGAGGGTGACGATGAAGATGACGATGATGACGATGATGATGACTGCGACGATGAAGATGACGATGAATGGGAGGCGGATGATAAACCGGATGACGGGATGCCGGTGTTCTGCCATAACCAGTAGCGAAAAATAAAACTACATAGACAATAAACATCAGACAGGCCACATGGCCTGTTTGAATTTCCGGAACCAGACGGTGTACAACAATGACAGTATCCACAGAGAAAAAGAACCAGTCCAAAGTTGGAAGTGTACGCGAGGAAGCAAAGCCCTACAGCCCGAAGACCCCGGTACGCATAGTGTCTGCAGCGAGCCTGTTCGACGGCCATGACGCGGCGATCAATGTGATGCGCCGGATAATGCAGTCGACCGGCTGCGAGGTGATTCATCTCGGACATAACCGCACGGTGAGGGAGATCGTTGACGCTGCTATCGACGAGGACGCGAACGCTATAGCGATGTCGAGTTACCAGGGCGGGCATATCGAATCGTTCAAGTTTATGTACGACCTCCTGAGGGAGAAGAACGCCGGTCATATCAGAATCTATGGTGGCGGCGGCGGTGTAATCGTGCCGAGGGAGATCGACGAGCTTCACGAGTACGGGATCAACAGGATTTTCTCACCGGATGACGGTCGCCGTCTCGGACTGCAGGGAATGCTTAACGGGCTGATCGAGGAATGCGACAGGAATGTCTGGGAAATGGACGATCGCCCGGTTGAGAAGGTTATCGGGAACCTGGATACTGGCCATCCGCTTGAAGTCGCAAGGGCGATCACATACATGGAACGGGCATCGGATGCTCCGGAGGATGCGGAAAAGATACGTAAGGCTGTAGCCAGTAAGCTTGAGAAGCAGGAAAGAAAGATTCCGGTGCTTGGAGTAACAGGTACAGGCGGTTCCGGTAAATCATCGCTATGCGACGAGCTTGTAAGAAGGTTCCTGAACGACAACCCGTCATACAGCATAGGAATTATCTCCATTGATCCGACAAGAAAGAAGACCGGCGGTGCGCTTCTCGGCGACAGGATCAGGATGAACGCGGCGATCGGTGATCGCGTGTACATGAGGTCACTTGCCACAAGAGGGGCGGTATCGGAGATCGCCGAATGTCTTCCGGACGCGATCGGTGTTTTGAAGGCGGCGGGATACGATTTCATACTGGTCGAGACATCCGGTATCGGGCAGGGAGACATCGAGATCGTGAAGCACTCGGATGTGTCGCTTTACGTGATGACACCGGAGTACGGCGCGGCGAGCCAGCTCGAAAAGATCGACATGATCGACTACGCCGATTTCATCGCGGTGAACAAGTACGAGCATGCCGGTGGAAAGGACGCACTCAGGGATGTCAGGAAGCAGTACAGGCGGAATCACAACCTGTTCCACGAGCCTGCCGATGACATGCTTCCGGTCATACCGACAATCGCGAACCAGTTCAATGACCCGGGAGTTAACCTTCTCTACCTGAGGCTGCTCGATGAATTCGGCAAGAAGATGAACGCGGGGCTGGCATCGACGCTGAACCGTCCGGCGATGTCGGAGGTCGAGGACACGACGAAGGCGGGAATCATACCGCCGGACAGGATAAATTACCTCGCGGAGATTGCATCGACTGTGCGCGATTACCATGAATGGTCAGAGGAGCAGGCGCAGTGTGCATCGCGTGTTTATTCAGCGTTCTTCATGCTGAACGAGCTTGGAGACGAACCCCCGTGCAGGATTGCCCCATATCCGGACGATGCGCCGGAACCGGCAAATGAGACGATCAGCGAACTCAGAAAAGTATACAGCGAGTATCGTGAGAAACTCGATCCGTACTGCCTGAAGCTTCTCGCAGGCACACCCGAGTTCTTCCGGAAATATTCGGGCGATGAGTTTAAATATATTGTCAGGGGTAAGGAGATCTGCCAGCCGTTCACATCGGAGACACTTGCCGGTACGAAGGTACCGAGGGTACTACTTCCCGATCACTGGGACTGGGGACAGCTTCTCAGGTGGATGCTCAGGGAGAACGTGCCGGGAGAATTCCCGTACACGGCCGGGGTGTTCCCGCTCAAGCGCGCGTGGGAGGACCCGAAGCGTCAGTTCGCGGGAGAGGGGCCGCCCGAGAGAACGAACGCGAGATTCCATTACCTTTCGAAGGATGACGAGGCGAAGCGGCTTTCGACGGCGTTCGACTCTCCGACGCTCTATGGCCACGACCCGGATGAAAGTCCGGACGTGTTCGGAAAGGTCGGGGAGAGCGGGGTCGCGATCTCGACGCTGGACGATATCAAGATGCTCTATAAGGGCTTCGACCTCGTGGCGCCGTCAACATCGGTGTCGATGACGATCAACGGTCCCGCACCGATTATGCTCGCGATGTTCATGAACGCGGCTGTCGATCAGCAGGTGGATGTTTTCACCGAGCGCGAGGGACGTAAACCGTCCGAGGACGAGTACGCGGAGATATTCGCGAAAACGCTATCGACCGTACGCGGAACGGTGCAGGCGGATATCCTGAAGGAAGACCAGGCGCAGAACACGTGCATCTTCTCGACCGAGTTCGCGCTCAAGATGATGGGCGACATCCAGGAGTTCTTCATCGAGAACAATGTGAGGAACTACTACTCGGTGTCGATCTCCGGGTATCACATCGCGGAGGCGGGCGCGAATCCGATCACTCAGACCGCGTTCACGCTCGCGAACGGATTCACCTACGTCGAGTACTACCTGTCGCGCGGGATGAAGATCGATGATTTCGCGCCGAACCTGAGTTATTTCTTCTCAAACGGGCTGGACGCGGAGTACACGGTGATCGGCCGCGTCGCGAGGCGTATCTGGGCAGTCGCGATGAAGAATCTCTACGGCGGCAACGACCGTTCGCAGAAGCTTAAGTACCACATCCAGACGTCGGGAAGGTCGCTTCACGCGCAGGAGATCGGATTCAACGATATCCGTACGACGCTTCAGGCGGTGCTCGCGATATTCGACAACTGCCAGAGCCTTCACACGAACGCGTACGACGAGGCGATCACGACTCCGACAGAGGAATCGGTGCGTCGCGCGATGGCGATCCAGCTCATCACGTCGAGGGAGTTCGGATGGTCGAAGTGCGAGAACCCGACGCAGGGGTCGTTCTTCACCGAGTGGATGACCGATGTGGTCGAGGAAGCGATCCTGAAGGAGTTCGAGTCGATATCGGAGCGCGGAGGGGTGCTTGGCGCGATGGAGCGCGCGTACCAGCGCGGGAAGATCCAGGACGAGAGCCTCAAGTACGAGTGGCTCAAGCACACTGGCGAGTATCCGATCATGGGCGTGAACCAGTTCGTGGACCCGAAGACACTCGAGGACGATTACCGTCCGGAGGAAATCGAGCTGAGGCGCGCGACGTACGAGGAGAAGAAGATGCATCTCGACAGGTGCAACGCGTACAACGCGGACCATGCGGACACCCAGCCCGATGCGATCGCGCGGCTTAAGAAAGTCGCACTGGAGAACGGGAACATCTTCGCGGAGCTTATGCACACGGTGCGTCACGCGAGCCTCGGAACGATAACGAAAGCGCTCTACGAGGTCGGCGGACAGTACAGGCGGAATATGTAAGTCCGAGAGTGTACAGTCTATCAGTATTAATACCTGACTCATTCTTCAATTCAAAAATTATAAGCGTCGGGTGGCGCCCACAGGTGAAGAAAAGCGAAGCTTTTCGAAAGCTGTGGGTGATTTTCATAACGCTCCGCGTGTCCTGAGTCGCCGGGTGGGAACAACGGACCGGGGATGATGGCCGCGATCGCCGGGGAGAATCCGAACTACGGTATCGGTGATCCGGGCGGCAGTTTCGTGGGGATCGGCGCGATGACGCGCGCGTGCAATGTGCCGAACGCGCTCCAGCCCACGATTCCCGGCGGCGGACTTCTGGGTCCGGACGGCTACGTGCCGATATGGTCGAATCCCGGTTACGACATCACCCCGCCGGTCGTCTCCGGCGCACTGCCCGGCGGTTTCAATCCCACGATGCCACCTATCATGCCGTTTTACCCCCCATCGATCGATGATCTGACGAGAGATCCGAATGGCGATCAGTCGCTCGAAAACGCGCCGGGGTACGATCCGTTCACATTCACGGGTTACGCCGCGGGTTCGCTGATTGGCGTGACAGGCTACGGCTCAGGCGGCTATTCATCATCAAGCACCACGGGAACACCTGGAAGTGGAAGTAGTGGAGGTCTGGGAAGTCCTGCAGGAGCCAGTCAAACCACCGGCACAAACGGCGATTGGGACAGTTCGGGTGCGCCCAGAACACCTGACGGAACCTACTATGCGCCGGGTTATGTGCCGGGAGGGTCAAATCCCGAACTTGATAAGGACTGGAATGATTACCAGCAGGGACGGATTCAGTATAACGGTTTCGGGATTACTATCACCACTGAAGGCGCGGAATATCAGGAAGAGGTAAACACCAGAATTCAGGAACAATCAAGTAGTTATCTGGCATCTGTATACGCGCTTACGGATGCTGAAAAGGATGCGCTGGCGGAACAGATTGCGGCAGGCGCGAACGTCTGGGGAGAGCAGACGGATGAAGAGTGGGACATTGCCGCAATGGACAATATTCGCCAGTCTATAAGGCCCTGGACCAACTTTTTCTGGGGGATGGCAATAGTTGGTTCATTAGGTGCGGTTTCTTTATCAATTGGTGTATACTATGGTGCAATTGCGGGTTCAAGATGGGCTATGTCAATAGCAGGCAGGTCTTGGTTGATGCAACGTATAGCTCCGTATTTTCTAAGACGCAGGTTCCTTAAAAAAGGAGTACAATTATATCGTTTACATAATACTGGATATAGATATCGATCTTCTTGGGCTTTAAAACATCCGGATTACTACCAAGGCTTGCACAGGAAGTTTTATGGGTTGCCTAATTCGAATTTAGAGCAACATTTGACCACAGGAACACTTCAAAATACTTATGGTGTTAATGTAAGGTTTGCTAAACCTTTAGATGGGAACTGTGGAGGTGCAATAGAGTTCGTTCTAAGGAATCCATCAAGGCAAATTGCCAATGCAAGATATCTTAGATGGGATGGTATATTAATGCGATGAAGCCGTTTTATTTAATTTCAGAATCCGGGCACTGTCACTTTCCCCGCAAATGCGATTTCATAAGGATTGTGCCTGGCAGGTTCCGTTTTGACTATATCATAATGTCAGTCACTCCCCCATTAATAGGCCGTTTTTTTGACAGTGAAGGTGAATTTGATGCGATAATCGTTGAATTTAGAGAACCTACAAGTTTCCTTGTTCCGAAAATATTTTGGAAATGGCCATTGGAAATTTATTATCACTTGACAAATCAATGTGCAGTTGCAGGCATGAGGTATTATAATCCGACTGGCAGGGAATATAGTGATTTCGGACATCTATTTGTTTCCGAGTTGGAAGCGATAATGGCATTGCCTGACACTGTTGAACATAAAACTGGCAATTCTATCAAGGGAATTATGGATTCATCAGATATCGTCCAATTAGCTACTAATTATACTTCTTTTAAAATCATCGAATCACAAACTACCTCGCCTATTCCATTTGAAAAACGGAAATATTCACTCTTTACCCGGATAATTTATGAACTTGATCATCTTTACATACGGTGTAGTGGAGACCCTGATTTAATTAATAAATGTGGTAAATGGGACATGCAGAATAATTGCTACCGTATTCCAAAAGATATTAATGTTACTGACTTTTATAGTTGGCTATCATCTGGAAACTGGATCATATTTTCACCCAACAGAGAATTTTTGAATATCAGTGATCAGGATCTATGTATGCTAAATGAACAGATTCACTTAGAGCTAATGGGAGAGTATCAGCCAAACTTGATGCTATCTGCTCAGCAGGATAATGCACCTTGGATTATTTCTGTAAATTGGGAGTTATTAATTTAAACTAGTAAACCTACATTTAGGCAATTAGTAACGCGGTCGGCGGGCAGATGTTCGCGGACGCCCCTCGACGACTGGTATCGCGGGAAGATCCTCATGCCCAGCTCCGGGTTCGGTCCGTCGATCTGGAACGGCGGATACACGCCGCTGACTCCGTGGGAGCGTCCGGATATCGATCCCGGTTTTGAAATAATGCCCTTCATCTTTCCCGACAGGAAAAGGCCTCCGCAGTCGCCGGGTGGGAACAACGGGCCGGGGATGATGGCCGCGGTTGCCGGTGCGAATCCGAACTACGGTATCGGCGATCCGGGCGGGAGTTTCGTGGGGATCGGCGCGATGACGCGCGCGTGCAATGTGCCGAACGCGCTTCAGCCCACGATTCCCGGCGGCGGACTTCTGGGTCCGGACGGGTATGTGCCGATATGGTCGACCCCCGGCTACGACATCACCCCGCCGGTCGTGTCCGGCGCACTGGGTGGTGGCGGTTTCAATCCCACGATGCCACCTATCATGCCGTTTTACCCGCCGTCAATCGATGATCTGACGAGAGATCCGAATGGCGATCGGTCGCTCGAAAACGCGCCGGGGTACGATCCTTTCTCATTCACGGGTTCTGCCGTAGGTTCGCTGATTGGCGTGACAGGCTACGGCTCGGGCGGCTATTCATCATCAAGCACCACGGGATCACAGGGAAGCAGCGGCTCCGGATGGCATCTGGGCCAGGGAAATCACGGTCACACAATCACGTCGCCGGAAGGTTATACATTAACCACACTCAGGGCCGGGATGGATTACGGCTTCGAAGACGTTCCCGATAAAGCGGGCGGCCATACAGGCGGATTAATTGTCAGTGGTGACAGTGATGAACCTGAAACGGTCGAGTCTGGGGCCGAATTTAATTTCGGAGCAGCGGAGGCGATGGTTGGATACTACAAGGCCGAAGCTGAACGAATCAAGTATGAGGCAATCGCCGATACTTACGAGGCAGCCGCAGTCGCCGGAGCTGCTATAGTCGTTTTTGCAATTGGATCTTCTGGTATAATAGGAATAGCTGCGAGCGCGTTCGCGGGATGGGTATCATCGACAGCGATACCGGCGATCACGTCAGCTGCCGGTGCGGCTCTGGAGGGATTGATAGGAGTCGGGACCGGGTTATATTCATGGGGCTTAACAACTGCTAGTCGTATAACAAGCTGGGCAATTGCATCGTGGGCTGCAATATCAGGTACGCTAAATAGGTGGGGAAGCTGGTTAAGTGCAAGAGGGCAGGCATTTTCTAACTGGGCAGCAAGAGTATGGACACAAGCAACTAAGGCGTTAAGCAATGAATTTGGTTATATAGGAGGCATTCCCAGATATATTAGAGGTTTGAGATTGATAAAGCATGCAATCGAACGCATTCACCAGTATAGAATACCGATTGGTTCTATAAGGAGGGCATTAAATCAAATTCCATTTCCACATCCAACCAATACTAATCGCGTTATTTATTTTGTTAAGGATGCATTTAGATATAATGGAAGGATGCGGGGAATTGGAGTTGTTGTTGAAGAGTCAACAAATAGAATAATTTCTGTAATTGTACGAAATGATAATCTTCCGCAAAGGAGTTGGCTGGAGTAATAAAATGGATATAAAATATATAACTCGCTTATTAATTTCAATTAAATATTTAGATGAAAATTGGGAAGCGAGCTTGAAATTATTTATTCAATTTATGGTCGATTTACCTATTGGCCTGCTTGACCAAGAACTTGAATATTATCTGTTCTGGTTACATGTAGATTTAGATTTGTATGAACCAGATCCCATTAAAAGAAGTGAGTCTAAATGTTTATACAACAAAGAAGGTTTGCCTGATGTAATTGCTAAATATGAAGACAAATTATTGAAATTTGGTATAAATCTAAGCAACGAGTTGGACATTTAGTTTTTATTAGAATGCAATTGGACATTTCCGTCAACTTAGTTTATAAACTGCTTAACATCTCAGCGGGGTTTTGTACTGCGAGCCGGAGGATTCCAACGAGATGGCGAAGGTGCCGCTTTACTACAAGCTTCCGGAGAACGAGTTCCAGGAGCCGGACAGCCTGTGGCTTCATTACGGCTACATAAGCGGCGACAACGACTGGTGGGACTGGGGGTTCAACGCGACGAACTGGGCGCTGGACGGGCGCTTAAGGAGCTTCTTCGACCGCGCGGGCGGCAGCTCGAAGTCGTACATGGAGGATTCGTGGGACGGAAACTCGACGCCGTACGACGCGCTTGACGTACGCACTCCTTTAACCTTTTAAGTCATGCTGTCAATTCCTGTAGGGGTGCTGCTTGCTGCACCCAGGCCAATCGATCTGTTACTTCCTGTAGGGGTGCTGCTTGCTGCATCCCTCTTTTTTATCACGTAATGGGGGGCGCGGCAAGCAGCGCCACTACGGCAAATGTTTTATAAAGATTCGAAAAATCACTCACAGCCTGCGCTGCGCTGGCCTGTGAGCGCCACCCGACGGAAAGGTGTTTCACCTAATTCTCCACGAAACCTGAAGTAATCAGAAACGCCGCTATCTCCATGGACGAGCCGCCACGGCGCCTGAAGCCGCCCATGGAACGGCCCATGCCCGAGCCGTGCATGGTACTGTAAAGGCGCCATGCGGAGGTTGTTGGTTTCAGGACACAGGAAAGGTTCAGTTGGTAAATAACGGGTGTTAATAATGTACTGATTTGGTTCGTTTAATTGTGAACGCAAGTGCGAGGAGAAGCCAGAGGATACACGACGCGATTGTGATTCCCGCTCCCGTTAGCAGTCCGGGCATTTCGTAGGAGAATTCAACAGTGTGGGACCCGCTTTCGAGTATCACGTACATACCCCGTACCGGTTCGTTCAGAAGTTCCGCTCGATTTGAATCGACATTTGCCGTCCAACCGCTGACATATGTTTCATTTAAGAACAGCGCGACCGGGATTTCGTTCGCCGTCTCGATTACCATCCTGCCGGGGACGTCGAGGATTATCTTAGGGGGGTTCGAGGACCGCGCAAGGTCGGAATACTGCATCCCCGGCTGGACGGGTGCGAGAGAGGTTTCATCCGATTCCGTCCCTTCGAATACGTACGGGACCGTATAGACTCTCTGCGCCGCGCGTGATTCCGGAATTCCGGCACTGTTGATATATGCACCGAGGATGTCCTTATAGACGTAGAAGTTCGCATTAGATACGAGCGGACGGTAGCCGGGGATTACTTTATCGGTGATTACATACCGAACCCCCCGCGCGATCAGATTGTTGAACGCGGTGTTGTAGTAATTATCGCCCGTCTCATGCCATGGAAGCTGCTCCGATTCGGGATCTCCGGTGAACGCGACAATTCCGCGCCGCTCGATGACAGCCGATCCCTGTACGGCTCTCAGGAAGTCGAACGACACACCCGGCGCGAGGTTGTGATAGCCGAACGCGTCCGGAATTTCGAAATACGTCCCGAGGTTGGGATAGAAGAAATATGGCTGGTTGTCGATCGACATCACGTTGAACGGCTCGGGGGAATATCGTATGACACGTCCCCACTCGCCGCCGTATTCCGGATCGACGAAGTTATGAAATTCGGAGAGGGTAGTTGTCCACGGCATGGGGATGCCCTCTTCATCGGTTTCATCTCCATGAACGGGGGTGAGGACCTTCGCGCCATAGAAGAATCCGAGGAAGAGGATCACGATAACCGCGACCGCCTTTGAAATTGACGCAACCCGCGGGTCTTTCTCACTTAACGGGAACGCGACGAAAGCTGTGCCGACGATCGGCCAGACGCCCTCCCTGAATCCGGTGATGAATGACTCGAGGCGGACTCCGGCCGCGACGACCAGGATCGCGAATCCGGTCAGGACAGCAATGAGCATCCCGCGTTTACGTTCAAACGTACGCGTGTCGTCGTGAAGGAGTTCGATCCAGTATTTAATTCCGAACGCGGAGAGCATGAGGACGATCAGGCCGAAGACTTCAAGTGGCGGATTCGGATCGATGAAAACACCCGCTGTGTATCGATAGACGAGGAAGTTAAGTGCGGGAATCAGCGCGAACGGACCGATAAGACATGCAAGAAGAAGTAATTTGCGTGGATACTCCCGTCTGCGGAGGGCCATCAGTCCGAACACGGCGAACATGACGGGAATCGCGCCTATATATCCGCGATTGAAGAAGTCGTTTTTCAGGAATTTAAACGGGAGCGCGGGCTGGAACAGGCGTTTGGCATGGGTCTGCCACGGTGTCGCCGATCCGAGCGTGAACGCGGCCTCGGCGTCAAGTTCCGTAGCGGATTTGAAGATCGAACGATCGGATTCGGCTGATGCGAGTAATGTCGGCGCATTCTGGACAGCCGACAGTCCGAGCGCGAGAATGAACGGGAGGATGAGAATTCCAAGCCGTGCCGAGATTTTCGGGATGTCCTTTTCACCGGTAATTCCGGGTCGGATTATGAACCACAGGGCGGTGAACAGCGAGAGCTGGAAAAACAATGAAGGATAGCCCGAGAGCATCGGGAAGCTCCAGCAGACGGCTATCCACAATCCCGCCCACGGGCTTCGATGTTTAAGCCATCGCTCGTAGAAGAACCATATCGCGGGGAACCACGCCATTGTCATCGGCCATGGCTGGTAGTGCGGGTTCGGCAGAAGCGAGATCATGAGAAATCCCGCCGCAAGCCATGACGCGAGCCGACTGCCGGTCAGTTCGCGTAAAAACAGGTAGAAGAAAAATCCCAGTATGAAAGTGTGCACGAGACCGCTCACACCCATGATCATGAGTGGCGCGAACAGGAATGCTATCAGTGCGTAGACGGGGTAGAAGACCGGGACGAGATGGTTCGCGGCGAGCGGGGTACCGCCGAGGCAGTACGGGTCCCACGCAGGGATTTTTCCCTGCTGAAGGCGATCATGCGCGATTTTGTTCCACGGGATGTAAAGAAGGATGGCGTCGTTGTTCGCGCATTCGATCCTCGGGTCCATCGGGCCGTTGAATCCGAGGTCTGTGTTCCACGGCTCGAATCGCTCCCACGTGTCGGGCATGACTTCCTCACCCATGAACAGAGGCTGGTAGAGAACGATCGCGACGAGAATCAGCCCGAGGAACGGGATAAGGTCGCTTACTGAGAATGCTTTACCGGGTTTTCGTGATGGAAGCTCGGTCAAAATCCGCATATCCTGAATTGATTTACGGAATTGTAGACTATTTTACGCTCAGAATCTAAGTGGTGAACCTATTATGAATGAGATAAAGGCGAGAATGGGGGTTATGAGTTTACCGAGCAGACCGGTCATCAGAAGGATGATGAGAATAACAAAACCATAAGGATAGGTTTTGGTCCACGATTCCGCGAGATCCCGTGGCAGGATTCCCTCGATGATGTGACTTCCGTCGAGGGGATGGATCGGAAGAAGGTTAAAGGCCGCGAGGACCATGTTGAGCATCAGGAAAATGACGAGAAGCGTACTGACAGGATTATCAGCGGCATAGAGTCCCGGGAAGATTTTGTAGAGAAGTACGAAGAAGAACGCGAGGATGATGTTGCTGACCGGACCAGCCAGTGCTACAAGCATGTTGTCGCGTCGGGGATTTTTAAAATTGAAGGGATTAACCGGGACTGGTTTGGCCCATCCGATACCGAATCCGGAGATGGACATCAGGACAAGGAAGATAAGTCCGACGGGGTCGATATGGACGATGGGATTGATAGTAAGACGCCCCATGCGTGCAGCGGTGTCATCACCAAGCTTGTACGCGGTCCACGCATGCGCGAATTCGTGAAATGCGGCGGATATCAGAAACGTGATAACCCAGAGGGGAACGAGTTTCAGGTTTTCCATATCCATTAAGAGGTTCCCCCGTCCCCGAGAAGACCTTCCCTTTTGAGAAGTTTTGCCAGTTTAATGAAATCCTGCCTGACATGCTCGCGGTATCTTGGCTGGTGAAGTGCAGCGGCCGGGTGGAACATCGGGAAAAAGATCAGGCCATCCTTACGGCGGATTGGTTTTCCGTGAACATCGGATATCTTGAGGTCTTTTCTGACCATTCGTTCAAGCCCGAACCGTCCGAGGGGCACGATTATCCGTGGTTTGATGATTGCAATCTGAGCGGCGAGAAATGCCGCGCAGTTTTCCATTTCCTCGGGCAGGGGGTCGCGGTTGTCGGGGGGCCTGCATTTCAGGGTGTTAGCGATAAAGATTTTTTCCCGCGGGATTCCGGACTCCGCGAGGGCGGCGTTCATAAGTTTGCCCGCGGCACCGATGAAGGGAATTCCCTGGGCGTCCTCATCGCGACCGGGGGCCTCGCCGATGAACATAACCTCGGCCTCCATAGACCCGTCACCGAATACAGTCTGAGTACGGTTCTCGACGAGTTCCGGGCATTTTTCGCATCTTGCGACCTCTTCGCGGAGTTCTTCAAGCAGGTTCATGGGAATTATTATAACAGGCTAGGACATATTTGGCTGGAAACGACTGTTTCTCATTTTATCATCAAGAAGTGACACGAGGCTGTCCTCATCCTCGATAACGACCTCTATATCAACAACATGCAGAGGCATCGACAGGTTTCGGAGGCAGCCATTTACACGTACCGCATCCTTGCATGTCGTGACAATGGAATCGGCACCGGCCTTCAGCGCGGCTGATTTGACCTTCTCGATATCACTCGCGGTGTAAGGATGATGGTCTGGGAATTCAATCAGTTCAGCAATCTCGCAGTTAAGTTCTGACAGGGTGTGTTCGAAGCTTCGGGGGTTACCAATTCCGGTAAAGCCGACAATGCGACTGCCTTGAATGTCGTCACTGGCCAAATTCGTGCAGTCGGTACCGCGAAGGATTCCCCTGACTCGTGTCCGAACGCAGAATACCGGTGGAAGGTTTTCAACCAGGCGCCTGAGGGTTTCCTGAATTTGCGACATCTCATTATCAGTGACAGCCTCGGATCGGGTGATCAGGACCGCGTCCGCACGAACGAGTGCCCGTGCAGGTTCCCTTAACGGACCGCTTCCGCCGTTTAATCGTCCGAACGGCGCGAGTGCATCGACCAGAACAAGGTCTATGTCACGCGCAAGGCTTGTGAACTGGAAGCCATCGTCGAGGATTATCACATCGACGTTGTGATTCTCGGTCAGGAGGAGGGATCCTCCGATACGGTCCCGTCCGACAGCGACGGGCACACCGAACCCAAGAAGGTTTTCAGCGAGAAGGCGGGCCTCATCGCCCGAGTCCTCCCATCCGAGGTGAATGGTTGAGCCGTCCGATACCAGCGTCGGAGGAAGGGCTTCGCGGTCGATCCTGCCCCTGTAGCCCCTGAGGACGATACCGGGTTGTGCTCCATGTCGCACGGCCATACGTGCGATATGTTCTGCCATCGGGGTTTTCGCCGTTCCTCCAAAGGAGATGTTTCCGATGGAGATTGTCGGGACGGGAAGCTCGATAGCATCGGACATATGCCTGAGAACCCGCCTGTGACTTATCCTCGCGTAGAGGGAGTAGAGCGGATTCATGATAGGCGAAGCAATATGTTGCTTAATTTTTTCAACCATGTAACGAAAACCGCGTTAATTTACCACATTAGAGGACTATTTCAAATTACGTAAGGTTCGCGGTTACCCACTCCGCGATCATTGATGACGCCATCATCTGCGAGTCGATAAGCTTCCGCGCGCGTTTTGTGTAGTCACTCCGGTCGACAGATTCGAGGATCGAGAGCGCGGAAGTTGCGAATTCATCGGCATTTTTAACCTCGTAAAGTAGCCCTGCGTCGCCGAGGGCAATCTGGAGGTCATGGAAATTCGCCATAGACGGCCCGTGAAGCGTCGGTACACCCATCGCGACCGGTTCGAGCACGTTATGGCCACCGCGTTCGATAAGGCTTCCTCCGACAAACGCGAGGTCCGCGGCGCCATAGAGCTTCATCAGTTCACCGATTGTGTTGACGACAACGCCCCGTGACTCCGGATTCCGCGTGCTGCCGTTCGATATCTCAGTCCAGAGAACCGGGTTAAGCCCTGCATTTACCATAAGGTCACCGATCCTGTCGACCTGTTCGAGATGACGCGGTGCGATAACGAGATGGAGGGGTCTGTGTTTATCGGGAAGGCCCTTTTTTACAATGTGATGGTAAGCGTCGATAATCTGCTCATCCTCGCCCGGATGGGTGCTTCCGGCGACAAGGAGGACCGATTCGGGAGTAAGTCCGAGGATCGATCGGACGCTTTCGCGTTCGGAATCGGATGGGGGGCATCCGCATGCGGCGAATTTAAGGTTTCCGGCAAGTTTTGTTGATTCGGCGGGCGCACCTATTCCGATAATCCGCTCCACGTCCTGTTCGCTTCGCATGAAAAGGCGATCGAAGCTGCCAAGTACCCACCTGTAGATGCTTCTTGCGCCACGCGGGATTTTCCTCGATCGATCGGATATCCGTCCGTTCGCAAGGGCAATCGGAACGCCTTCATCGCAGAGCGCCCGTATCATGTTGGGCCACAGCTCTATCTCGATGTCGAGGAAACATGACGGTTTCAATTTACGGACCAGGTTACGCATGACGTGCGGAAGGTCGAGGGGGAAGAAGAAGAGCGCGTCTGGTTCGAAATTCTTCAGGATGTAATCCCGTCCGGTGAATGTTGTCGTTGAGATTGCGATAAGGGCGTCCGGGGATCGTTCGCGAATCGATTCGACAAGGACCTTCGCGATCGCGGCCTCACCGACACTGACTGCGTGAATCCACACAACACCCCTTGATTTATCTGCGTCGCGCTTTCGGGCTAGATCATCGAGTACGGGCGAAAACCGTCCGAGCCTCTCCGGAACGGTGTCCCTGAACCCGCCATATAAAGACAGGAGTGGTTTCGCCAGATGAAGAAGCGGGGTCAGGCAGAGAGTGATCGTTGAATAGATTCTCAGCGAGAACGGAACAGGGGGGCAGGTTTTACGTCGCTGGTCTGTCATGCACTAACTGTAGTTAACCTGATTCACCGAGGATTTTCAGGGCATTTTCAACGCGAGGCACATCGTCGAATGTGTCCACACCGAGAAACTCGTGACGGGTTTCGACGCACCGGATCTTAATACCGTTTTCAAGTGCGCGAAGCTGTTCGAGGCCCTCGGATATTTCCAGGGTTCCGCGCGGGAGGTTAATGAATTTTTCGAGAATGTCTCGCCGGAAAAGATAAAGTCCGACGTGAAGGTAAAAATTTGATCCGTTCAGGCTGTCCTGATCATCCGGACGGTCCTTAACGTATGGTATCGGGGAACGCGAGAAATAAAGTGCGTTTCCATTTATGTCGGTCACGACCTTAACACGGTTGGGATCGCTCGCTTCCGATGGATCGAGCGGACGGATCATCGTGACCATCTGGCACGAGGGATCATCTGTAACAACAGACGCGAGGGAGTCGATAATATCACCCGTGATGAGCGGTTCGTCACCCTGGAGATTCAGTACCCACTTTGCATCAAGCTTACCGGCGACCTCCCATACGCGGTCAGTGCCAGATGGGTGGTCGGAGCGGGTCATTGCGGCCTCGTATCCGGCAGATTCGACGACGTCAACGATTTCGGAATCATCGGTGGCGACAATCACCCTTCCGACACTTTCGGCTCCCAGCGCGCCCTCGACAACCCACAGTACGAGCGGTTTACCGAGGATCGGGTGAAGCACTTTCGCGGGAAACCGTGTCGATCCCTTCCGGGCGGGTATGATAACGGTGATCTTATCCACGGCAGGTATTATAGCCGTTTCTCATATATAATGTAGACACGACATCGGGATATTCCCGACTGAATTTCTTCAACCTGGAGGAAATATGACTCGGTACCTTTTAAATACAGCTATATTTCTTGCCGTGGTACTTATTATCGGATGCGCAGGATCATCGACGAATCCCGTGACCCCGTCCACGGATATTAACGACACCACTCAGTCCGCTGATGCGAATTCGAGGCACCTGTGGGGACTGTGGGATGTAACGATCGATGGAAGCACGATGGAGGTGGAGATTGTTCCCGCGAGGGGACTTGAATTCACCGCGAATGTAACGCGTTTCCTTCAGCCGCCATCGAGTCCGGTAAATCTCCTTTCGATAGCGCTTCAGCCGGGATCGGACCCGTCATCGGGATACTTCGTTCTCGATATCACGGTGCAGCACCCGTTTCCGGGAGCGCAGCAGTTCAGGGGATTCGATGTAAGGGGAATTTTCTACACTTTTAATTCTGTGGTATCGGATCACGATCCGTCGGTCACGTGGGCCGCGTCTCCGGGAAGTCACCTTCTCAACCCGGACGGGTACACGCGATGGTGGAATCCGGACGAGTTCACATCGTTTGAGAAAATCTTCGGGTTTACTCACGGCAAACTTGCACCGCCGATCGAGCCGTCGTGCACTCTTAACGGCTACAAGTACTTCACGGATGATCTTGATGCAGGAGACGATCAGTGGTCGATCGGTTTTGCAAACCGTGGGACGTTCGGCGTCAGCAGCGCGAATTCAAGGCGTTACGAGATTCAGTTCAAGCAGGATGGCGGGAGCAACGTGTTCGATTTCAACTACGCGATAGACGCATCCTGGTCGCAGCCCGACCCCGCGTACAGCCCGGACTTTCCTGTCGAGGCGTACGATCTTATGGCGAACTGCAGGGAAGCGTACGCGATGTCGACCGGATTCGACGATTCGACAGCGTGGTGGACAAACGAGACAACGTACGGGGGTGACCTCCACATCGATCTTGAGGTCGGCGACTGGGGAGCGCTTGAAGATGGCGTGACGGTTCCGGACGAGATATCGGAGATATGGATCGAATCGAAGACACTGTTCGATGAGAAAATTGATATCTACCCGCTTGCGACGGTTACCGACGGTAACTCGGTGTCAACATCGGTTTTCTCGTTCGACATAACGGATGTCAGCCCGTCCGGAACCGACGACCAGGAGATACTTGTGTCGGTGATCGCGAGCCATCCGTCGAACTACGAGCCGCAGGTTCCCGGAGGGGATAATTTTGATTATCCGGACATTCCCCTGACCGCGTACATGATGTTCAATGCGCCGATCATCGGGGAAGAACCTGTGCTTGAGCCGGATGTTATCGCGATCGATCCGGTGTTTGCGTTCCTAAATGACGGGAACATTCCGGTCGTGTTGACCGGGCAGCATTTCGCGCAGGATGCCGAGGTTTCGCTTGTGAAGAACAACGATCCGGGCTTCGTGATTGACGCGACGCTGGAGGATGTGAACCCGGGCGGGACTGAGATCGACTGTTTTATAAATTCGAGTGAACCGACAGCCACGGCGGGGATATTCCACGTGGTTGTAACCAATCCGGGCCCGATGCTGTCAGATCAGCTCGACGACGGGTTCAGGATATACGGCTGTAACGAGGTTTACAGCGAGGAGATATATGAAGGCGAGTTCGATGTGCTCCCGCCGAGCGGACTGGTGAATCCATACACGCAGGACATCGGATTCCTTCCGGATGGTCGTGTGCTCGTGAAGGACAACAATCTTGATGGTATAGACCTGAAGGCGTTCGATGTCACGCAGAACGGTTTCATCGACGGGGATGTAATAATCGACAACATGCTCTACGGCGAGAACTATATTCTCGCGAGCGTGGACGTCTGTGACCTGACCGGGAACATCGTCTATGTCGCGTCGGACAATCACATCTGCACGTACACGTCGGACGGAACGCTCATACAGGACATAGACACCCAGAACACCGGGTACCTTCACGCGGTCGATACGGACGAGGACGGCGGGATATGGGCGCTTGGACATTCGCCCGATCTAAACAGCGCATGGATTGTGCATTACACGTGGGATGTCGGGGTCAGTGATTACGTTTACGATCCGATCGGGACGGTCGATGTGACGTCAATTTTCGGGACGTACGTGCTGAATCTGTCCGGTGGGGCGCAGGCTGTGTTCGACATGGCAATCAGTTACGGTGATGACCGCATGTTCGTTTTCAAGAACGGAACTTATCCGGATAAGGGGGAGCTGATTTGTTTCGATCTGTCGAGTGGACTACCGACGCATGACGCGTTTCATTCCATAAGCGATTTCCTGCCGAATTTCATACTGACGCATACATACATCGGGACCGGATGGAACATGGCGGCGGATATCGAGATCGATCATTCCGATCCGAACGCGGAGGCATGCAGGATGATCGTAATGGAGCGATGTTCACCGTGGGAGGACGGCACGGCGTTTGTGAAGATGAACACAGACGGTGAAGTCCTGCTGACGCTGCTGCTGCCGGACAGCTATCCGGACGAGCAGTTTCATTCGATCGGAATCAATCCGAACGTGGACGACGAGGACGGTACGTTCCTCGTGGGAGTCCGCGATCATTTCTATGGGGGTTACCCGGTGAATTACCACGTGTACGCGGTACCCGAAGGCTGGTAGGGAAAGGATCCGGGGACACCATGTTCGGGTGCCCCCGGTCAGTAGTAATATGGTAAAACTGCGGGATGAAGAAGTGTGCTGATTATTCAGTGCTGGCGTACAGGTGGCCTGCAGTCATAATTCCCGAACCTTTTCTGAAGCCTGCGAAGTCGTCTGTTCTCCATGTCACGCCTGTGATTCAGGATCTGCTGCATCACGAGAGTGATGAAGATCATGACTGACAGCACCATAAGGATTCCGATTAAGAAACCCAGGATCGGATTGTTGTGCAGCAATTCGGCAAATGCTGATGTGTTGTGAATCTGGCCCGACTTCTCAATCAGGGTATCAGATAGGATAATCATAAACCCGTCCTCCATTTCGTACGGATAGAACTGAAGCTGAACTAAGGGAATACGGGGTAAAGCAATCGATTGAGGGGTGAGTGGAACGATTAAATCTTTATCTGAAGTCCTGCACCGACTCCGAAGCCCTGCGAATTGTATTGCTTTACGTGAAAATGTATATGGAAATGAAAATTAGTCGTAACGGTAAGTGCTGATTCGGTAAACGGGGGATTAAAAAACTGGGGGAACTACTTACTCTCTATATACCATGAAATCGGGTGTCGTCAAGAGTTTCCGCGGATTTTATCGAGGCTTTCGGTGAACGGAGGGTACGCGACACCCTTGTCGGTGATTATCGCCGCGATGTACTTCGCGGGGGTCACATCGAACGCCGGGTTCGCTACATCGATGTCGGTGTACACTTCTCCGCCGGGGATGATCCCGAGCACTTCCTCGCGATCCCTCTCCTCGATCGGTATGGAATCCCCGTCGGGGCAGTTGTAGTCGATCGTACTAAGAGGCGCGGCGATGTAGAACGGGATGTTGTGCTCCTTACACATGACCGCGACCATGTAGGTACCGATCTTGTTGGCCGCATCGCCGTTCGCGGCGACCCTGTCGGCGCCGGTAACCGCCGCGACGATCCTGCCCTGCTTCATGAGATGCCCCGACATGTTGTCGGTGATCATGGTGAAGGGCATACCGAGACGGTTAAGCTCCCAGCAGGTCAGGCGCGCACCCTGGAGACGCGGACGTGTTTCATCGGAGTAGACGTGGATTTTCTTCCCCATCTCCCACGCGGCCCTGAGGACTCCGACCGCGGTGCCGTAACCGGCCGTCGCGAGCGCACCCGCGTTGCAGTGGGTTAGTACGCCGCCCTCATCGGGGAGAAGCTCCGCGCCGTTACGTCCGATCGTCCTGCACATCTCGTAATCCTGCTCGCGGATGAGGTCGGCCTCCTTAACGAGCCTTTTTGCGAGTTCCGATGGTGAGGTTGACGGGTGGCTTTCGGCGAAGTCGGTCATGCGGCTTAACGCCCAGAAAAGGTTGACTGCGGTCGGACGTGTTCGCGCAAGGCGGTCGCGTGCCTTTGAAAGACCAACGTCGAATTCATCGCGCGATTTGTCGGCGAGTGAAAGCGCGGCAAGCGCCATTCCGTATGCGGCCGCGACCCCGATCGCGGGTGCACCCCGCACGACCATTGTCTCGATCCACTCCGCGACCTCTTCCATCGAGTCGGTCTTCAGTTCCCTGTATTCACCGGGCAGCAGGGTCTGATCGATCATGACCACCATGTTGTCTTCCCATCGGACCGGGAAAATCTCGTCAGCCATCGTTCAACCTCCATGGAATGGGAGGATTGTAACACATAAAGATGCGATGGTTACGCGGATTGTCGGGGTAATCAAGAATTTTAAGAATATGTCAGGATGAAAAAAACCGGGACTGCTCCCGGTTCGTAATCTATTTCAGAGAAATTCACGTGACTCAGCTTACCTGCTTCTCAGTTTCGCGAGAAGTCTCAGGAATTCGATGTAGAGCCAGATCAGGGTGACCATCAGGCCGAACGCGCCATACCATTCCATGTACTTCGGAGCGCCCATTGCAGAGCCGCGCTCGATGAAGTCGAAGTCGAGCACGAGGTTGAGTGTGGCGATTACGATTACGAGCAGGCTGAAGCCGATACCGATCCAGCCATTACCGTGGATGTAGGGAATCGTCCCTCCGAAAAGGTGGACGATGAAAGTCGCGAGGTAGATGAGGAAGATAGCTCCGGTAGCGGCGAACACGCCCATACGGAATTTGTCTGTAACCTTTATGATGCCGGTTTTGTAGATCGTGAGAATTAACGCCAGAGTTCCGAATGTAAGGCCGACCGCCTGGATGACTATACCCGGGTAGGCGAAGTTAAGGATGGATGACAGTCCGCCAAGAAGCAGTCCCTCGCAGATGGCGTAGGCCGATCCGGTGATCGCGGCCCATTTTTTAACGAAGATGGTTATGAGCGCGAAAACAAGTCCGCCGATCGCGCCACCGATCATGAGGGGCATAAGCATCGGTGATACGGTTCCCGCGGTCGGGTCCCACAGACGCCACGTAAACGCGGCGGCGAGGACGGTCAGCAGCAGGAAAAACGCTGTCTTGTTGACCGTGCCGCCGACGGTCATCGTGTCGGTGGCGTAGGATTCCTCGGTCGCGCGGGTAAAGATGTTTTCATTAAGTGCGGGATTAGCGGTTCTGAACATGGTTCCTCCACAGTCCACTGAAACTAACTTAATATAACAGAAATCGTGGAACTTGTGACAGTTGAGAGGAAAAAAGCGGAAGTCATGGGCGGGCCGCCCATGCTACGGCCCATGCACGAGCCATGCATGGTACTGCCTGCGCATGGTATAGAGTGATACGGTCCATGCACGAGCCATGCATGGTACTGCCCACGTGCGGGCCGCACGTGGTACTTAAAAGAGCGGATCAGGTGATGGTGTACAAAAAAGGGAGCCGGGTGGCTCCCTCAATTTATCAGTTTATTCCCGATTTATTGCGTCGTTACGACATGTCCGGCATTACGTACCGGATCAGTCGAATGTGTAGTTGAACTCAACCGTCCACGTGTCGGACATCTCGTCGTTTGATGCGAACATCAGGTACGTCGCGAAATTCCATCCATCTTCATCGAGAAGTTCGAACGGGACCTCGACACCGACAGCGGCAAGCCAGTCGTCGCCGTCGTTGCACTGGGTCCAGTCCCACTTGAATGTCGCGTCGCCGGCATTCGTGTCGAAACCGACAAAGATCGCGCCGTTGTCCTCCTCGAACGCATAACCAGCGTGACCGCGGAATCCGTCGAAGTCGTGGGTGTAGACGATGTACGGGATGAAGTCGCCGTTCTCGTCCTCGTCGAAGTTGATGTTATCGACACCGATGGCGATCGCGGTTGTATTAATACATGCGCAAGATCCACCGCAGCCTTCACCATCGCCGCATCCGTCTTCCTCGTCCGAAAGTGCGAAACGAAGCTTGGCGTCGAAGGTCGGGTCCTGCCTGTGGTCCTCGTCCTCGGTGATGCGCCAGTCGCCACCGATCTCAACCCAGTCGAAAAGTCCGTAGCTGAATCCGATGTAGTGGCCGTCATCGTACTTGTTGTTTCCCCATTCAGCCCATGTGAAGAGGGTGAGGCTCTCATCCGCAGTGACATCGGCATTCCACGTGATATTCGTATCTGATGGTGTTGCAGATGCCGGAAGCGATATGAATATTGCGATTACCGAAAGAACGGCAATTATGGATAGTCTTTTCAGCATTATTATTTATCTCCTTGTAGTTCCTCGCTTACTTAAAATAAGTGCTTATGCATACAAAGAATGAATCATACTGAATTGGCGGATGTGAGAGAGTTTCCTTCTCAAGGTATGCGACCGTGAGATCGGTGCTCCTTAGGAGGCGGTACTTCCAGCCGACAAGCCAGAACTCGGTATCGGTTGTACCGCGCCAGGCGTCGTTAAGCCATGGAAGCGCGGAGTTGGGCTGAATGCGCCCGTACTCTCCCCAGATGTTCCAGTCGCCTGGGTCGACGAGAGTAAGGTCGTTGAACGCAAGCGACGCCCATGCGGCCTGCTGCCATCCGGCTTCATCCGCAAGGCCCGGAGCCGTGTCCTCGAGGTTCATAAGGAAGTTGGCCTTGATCTTGAACGGAACGTCCATTACGTCCGACTTCCATGACCAGTAAACCTCGATCGCACGGTAATCATCGGGTGATTCAAGCCTCGAGAAATTCCACTTATTGGTCAGGATACCCGAATCCATGTCGTCACGTATGTGCTGCCATGCTTCGGAATTGATGTAGTGATAGGTGACCGCAAGGTGTGAATCCTCTAGAAGAAGATCGCTGATGCCTGCCTGCGCGAGGAGGTAGAATCCCTCTTCAGCGGGTACGAGCTCTCCAAGATAGAAGTCGAAGTCGTTCCACGCGTAATGCTGCGCGAGTCCCTCGACCGTAACGTCGCCATCCCAGACCATTGGCGTGGTGGTCCACGGTGCTTTGAATTTGCCGCCCCACATGGTGAATCCGGAAACTCCGGGTGGCTGCCACATCATGTAGGCCATGTCGATGGAGTTATTGTCGAAACCGAAGGCGTCGTTAAAGGTTTGATAACCCGACTGCCTCGCACCCTCGGTACCCGATGAGAATCGTGCACCCATCGTGAGTTCGTCGTTGATCTGCGATGTGAACCCGACGTGCATCTGGAACTGCGGTCGCTGTGCCTGAAGCCCGTCATCGGGGTACACGCCATAGAACCTGAGGGAGAGGTCGCCATAAGGATGGAACCTCGCGTCCATGGAATCGAGGCGTGAATCCAGGTCGGTGATGGCGGATTCGAAATCCCCCACATATCCTTCAAGGGTATCGATACGCTCGGTGTTCGAATTAATCAGGTCCCGAAGCTCTGCGATCTCGGGTTCGAACTCGTCCATGAGCATGTCGACAACTGCGCCGATCTCGATGGGCGGTTCGTCCCCGTAGTCCGCGAGCAAGTCAAGGAACTGGTCATAGATGCGGCTTGTGACCATCGCGAATTCATAGCGGGTCAGCATCCTGTCCCCGCGGTAGGTACCGTCGGGGTAGCCGATTAAGAAGCCCTCATCGGCAAGATAATCCACGGCATCGTAAGCCCAGTGGTCCCTTGGGACATCCTCGAACCCGGCATAAGCGGCTGCCGGAACAAGCACACCGAGTGCAAGTCCGACGAGCGTTATCAGGGTCAGTTTTTTAAACATTTTCATATTCTCCTATTGCCAGTCAGAAACCATACGGCACTGATTGCCATGAATTATTTGAACCATGTCGTTATGTTAACAAGAAAGTGTTCGAACGAATTGTCTGATGCGATGCGGTCTGCCTTCAGGTAGAGAAGAAGGAGCTGTGTGTTCCTGAGAAGACGGTAGTTCCATCCGACGTCGTAGAACTCTGCGTCGCCGTAACCGCGGCAGGCGTCCGTCTGCCAGGAAAGAACGCTGTTCGGCTCTACGTAGCCGTACTCGGCGAAGACGTTCCAGTCGCCCTGCTCGGAAGGCGCGTCAAGGAACGTGAGTCGACCCCAGTAGGCCTGCTGGTAACCGTCCGCATTGCCGACCTCGAGTTCCGGCATCATCGGTGAATCATCTGCAAGGTTCAGATAGTAAGTACCCTGCAGGCGGACCGGAAGGTCGCCGAGGTCACCCGACATGTCAACGGTGGCTTCAAGCGCGCGATAGTCGGACATCGGCTCGAGCAGATCAAAGTTCCACATGCTCTTAAGAGCGCCGTTCATCATGTCCCTGGAGATGAATTCCCACGCGTCATCATTGATGTAGTGGTATGTGAGAGCCGCGTCGATATCTTCGGTGAAGTCGTAGCCGACCTGTGCAAGAAGGTAGAAGCCCTTGTCGGTCGGAACAAGCTCGCCGAGATAGAAGTTAAACTTGTCGTGGGTGTAATGCTGCGCAAGACCCTCGACCGTGACATCGCCGTCGTAGCTGACCACGGTGGTCTTCCACGGAGGTGAAAATTTTCCGCCCCACATGGTGAATCCCGGGTAGTAATCCGGACGCCACATCATGTAGGCAAGGTCGATGTTGAGCGGGTCGAATCCGAACGCGTCGTCAAACGTGCGGAAAGCCGACTGGCAGCTTGAACCTGTACCGGAGGTAAACCGTGCGCCGAACGAGAACTCGTCGGAAACCTGTGAAAGGAAACCGAACCTTAGCTGGAATCGCGCCCTCTGTGACTGGAGCTGTCCCTCGGGGTAGTAGCCGTGGAAGCGAACCGCGAGGTCGCCGTAAGGATGGAACCTCGCTTCCATGTCATCGACACGACCGTGAACATCGTCGATCATCGATTCGAATCCCTCGACAGTGCCCTCAAGAGCTTCGATACGCTCAGTGTTGGCACCGACAAGCTCCCTGAGTTCGTCGATCTCAGGCTGGAACTCCTCCATCAGCATGTCGAGGATGGCCTCGATTTCAACCGTGGGAGGTTCATTCGCATCGATCAGGTCAAGGAACTGATCGTAGATGCGGGAAGTAACGATAGCGAACTCGTAGCGAGTAAGCATACGGTCACCCTGGTAGGTACCGTCAGGGTAACCAACGATGAATCCCTCGCCCTCGAGGTAATCAACCGCATCGTATGCCCAGTGGTCGCGCGGGACATCACTGAATGCAGCGGATGCGATTGTCGGGAGCAGAGAGAACAGGACAATTAGTCCGATGAGAATCGGGAAAAAGCGTCTCTTCATTATAGTTGTTCCTCGTCCCCCCCTATGGGGGTGGTTTCAATGTTAATAGATGCCCGGATGCTATCAGGATTGGGAAAAATAGTCAAGAATCTGTAATCGGGTTGTTGCTGAAATGTAATAAAAAAATCCGGGTAATGAAACGTGTGGATATAGCAAAATCCCGGATTAAATCCGGGATTTTCAGGCAATAGTACTGAATTACTGATTTACTAGCGACGGACCTTGGGCCTCGGCAGAAGCTTATCCATCTGTGACTTCATCTCCTGCCTGAAGATCTTGCGGCAGGACTCGAGATGGGTAAGGCAGTGCAGAAGGTTCTTAACAATGTCCGGCTGTTTCTTTATGACGTAGTAGTAATTCCACTTGCCTCGTCTGTGGTTGTCAACCAGACCCATTCTCTTGAGGAGGCCAAGGTGTCGGCTGACGGTAGGCTGGGGAACTCTGAGTACCTGCTGGATGTCGCGTACGCAAGCTTCGCCGAGGTCATCCAGAAGGAAGAGGATCTTAAGACGGGACTCGTCCGCAAGACCCTTGTAAAGCCGTTCAATGTCTTTCACTGAAGAATAAATAACTTCCATAATTCCTCCGGGGGAGACAGATTGATTTATTTACAACCGCAACATACCGAATGGGTTTAGGATTGTCAATGAAAAAAACCGATATTTCACGAATTTTATTAGATTCGTTGCAAATACTGAACGACCATTCATTCAAGCCCCTTTTGCATGCCAACCATTTCTTTAATTAGTTAATATCTTTATTGCCGCCAGTTGGACGATTAATGTTAAAGGTGCATGGTTATAGGCTTAGATTGCCTACATCATGTTAATAGTAAATATATAAACAGGTAAGTAAACGCCTAGTTATACGAGTCCGAAAATCATTTAACCTAAGTAAACATATTATTAGCTATGGATGCTCTGGGATGTCAGGGTTTATTGGTAAAAGTGCATTGCTGCATAACCAAATGCTTCATTTTCCCGGAATCTTCGTTCAGGCTTCAAGACATAAATGATGTCAATTTGACCCCGGGCACAGGTTCCCGCATGTTCAGTATCGTGCTATTCCCATATTGATAATATCTGCTACATCGATGCGTCCCGCACAGCCTGGATGATTTGATTATGCCACCCTGAAGTTGTCCCCGGCATGCTGTCTTCGTATACTCTACTTCGTGAAATCCAATGCCCTGATACTGAATCTCCTCCCGCAGTCCGAGACAGACTACGATGTCCTGAGCGACAAGCTTGGGGCAGTCATTTCGGAAACAATCACCGGTTCGGATATTCGCGAACGTGGCGCAAAGGCGGGACTGGATCATCTGAGAAAACTTATCAGGGAATCCGGAGCAGGGATACTGGCCGTTCACACTCGCGACTGGAACCGTCAGTCGCAGCGATCGTCACTTTTCATGCTTGCCCTTCTGTCAGGCGCGAAACGTCGTGTTGCGATTGAAACTAATGGAGAAATTACCGAGCTTACATGGCCGGGTTATTTTTTCAGGGAGTTCCCGAATTCGGTTCTTCAGAAGATACGGGGAAACAACCTTGTCAACGTGACTCTTCGAGAGATCACTGCCGAACTGAAAAAAGGTGCAGGCGAATATCCGAAGGTTCCCGACACGATAGAAAGAATTCTCTACATGCGGACCGACCTCTGGTTCGGCGTGAAGGCCGGGGGAAGCATAGGGCATGTCGCCGGTGTTATAGATGGCTTCCGTAAAGCCGGTGTAAGCGTACATGTAATGTCATGGGCCAGGCCGACGCTTGTCGATACAAGCGTTCCGCTGACGAGGGTCGTGCCGGACCCGTTCTTCACAAACGAACGCGAGCATTCTCTCCTCGCGTACAACCATCGCCTGATAGAAAGCGCGGATTTTCAGTGTGACTGCGTGCCGGAAGCGGTGTACGCAAGGTATTCGCTTGACTGCTATGCCCCGGCATCGATAGCAAAGCATCTTGGCGTGCCGCTTATCCTCGAGTACAACGGGAGCGAGGTGTGGATTGAGGAGCACTGGGGAAGGGGTCTTAAGTATCCCGAGGTCGCTGAGCTTATCGAGGACCGGGTACTTAAATCATCCGCGATGATCACGGTGGTCAGCAAACCACTGAAGGATCAGCTTGTGGAAATGGGAATCGATGAGTCGCGTGTGCTTGTTAACCCGAACGCGGTCGACCCGGAGCGATTCGATCCGTCGCGTTATTCGGAGGACGACATAGATTTACTGAAGGCGGAGCTTGGGATCAGGCCGGGATTAAGGGTCGCGGGATTCATCGGGACTTTCAGCCCGTGGCATGGTGTCGAGGTTCTCGCACACGCGATACCGCTCGCACTGAGCAAGAACACGAAGCTTCATTTTCTCCTGATAGGCGCAGGGCCACTTTTCGACAAGGTCAGGGATCAGCTTAAAGTGGCTGGAGTCGACGACCGTGTAACGATGACCGGGCTGATTCCGCAGGACGAGGCACCGCGATACCTTATGTGTTCGGATTTCTTTCTGAGCCCGCACGTTCCGAACGCGGACGGGACGCCATTTTTCGGAAGTCCGACGAAGCTGTTCGAATACATGGCGCTTGGCAAGGGAATTATCGCAAGCGATCTCGATCAGCTCGGGGATATCCTGGAGAACGAGAAGACTGCGCTGCTTGTAAAACCCGGTGACGCGATGGAGCTTGCGACTGCTATAGACAGGTTCTGCGAGGACATGGATTTCGCCGGGAAGCTTGGCGCGAATGCCCGCGAGGAAGCGCTGAGTGAACACACATGGGAAGCTCACTCGCGCAGGATACTCGACCATCTGTACAGCCTGAATGAAACTGAATGATTTGCGTGGTATATTTCCATCCGTAAATGGGATGCCTTAAACGGACAGCACGGTTCCTGTTACTCGTGGCTATCCTCATGGAGCTTGGCCTTCTCCTGTGGGTGAGGGAGCGATCCCCGTCCGGTCTTCTCGGATGGGAGGAGACATCGAACCGTGACCGCTGGTATTCCGAGGCCGCTCCTAATCCGCCGTACTCAATCGGCCCAGGCGACAGGGAAACTCTCGAGGGATTTGTTGCAAGCGCGGGTATCCTGGACGGGATCACATCGGATTTTGAAGTAACAGTCGCACTGAGAAATCTTGTACGAACGACATGCCCAGCGATTGAAAAAAGCCCTGAAACGAACGATCCCGTGGAAATTCTTGAGGGTTACCTGAACGGTCGCGGCGGCGCATGCGGATCGCTCGCATCGGTTTACTGCGCTGTGCTGATAACGCAGGGATACCGTGCGAGGGTGGTACAGCTTGTACGCGACGAGATGTACCTCAACGACTGGGTGGACGGTCCGCCGGACACGCATGTGACTGTCGAGGTTTTTTCGAACGAGCACGGGAAATGGTACGTGAACGATCCGACGTTCAACTGCGTGTTTTACCCGGAAAATTCACACGTGCCGCTGTCGGCCGCAGAGATACAGTCGAGGATTGCGTCGGGACTTCCGGATATCGGCGAGACCGGGTTCACAAGGTACGAACTGGCCGGTGTGATAGTGCCAGATTACGCGGGAACCGACACTCTTCAGAGGGTTGACACCTATTACATCGATCCGGTGCTCGTGTTTGAAAATGTATTCCTCCTGTACTATGACATATACGCCGACAGGCCGGAGGGGGGATTTCAGAAGTACGTAAGCCTTCTGACGGCAAGGTTCACGGGGACGGAAAAAATAGTCAGAATCCTCGGGCCTGGACAAGCGCCTGGTCACATTTTTTACTTCAATGTGTTGGCTAACTGGATTCCGGTGGTTATAGTAGGGCTTCTGATACTGCTCATGATCCCGTCCGGAAGACCGGCGCAGGATTACGAAGATGAAGAGGAGGATGAAGGGGAGGTCGACGAGGAGGAGTGAAAGAGGTTCGGGCGGGACGGGGAATTAACAGTGATACCGGATCGGATGGAAGTTAAAAAAGACATACGAAAGCTTGATGTAATCGACAGGGCTATAGAAGTAGCGGCGAAGGCACATCGAAACCACTTCAGGAAGAATCCTGAAATTCCGTTCATAGCGCATCCTGTATCGGTGGGGCTTATCCTTATGAGGGAGGGCTATCCCGACTACCTTGTGGCTGCGGCTATCCTTCACGACACGGTCGAGGATACCGAGATGACGATCGAGGAAGTAAGGGACGAGTTCGGAGATCAGATCGGGGATGTTGTGGCAGGAGTGAGTGTTCCCGATGAAGTGGAGCCATGGGAGGAAAGTAAAAAACACACGCATGACCTGATCCGGAACGCATCGGCCGATGTGCGCCTTGTCGAGAACGCGGACAAGCTTCACAACCTGATGAACCTCGCGCGTGACCTTGAGGTGGACGGAGAGGAAGTGTGGACACGGTTCGCGAGGGGCAAGGAAAAGATCGCGTGGCATTACAGGGAGTGCGCGTCGATTCTCCTGGAGCGTGCGGATGACGAGAGGCAGAAGAAGCTGGCAGGACAGCTCATGGACCTGGTGACGGAAGTTTTCAACGATGTCTGAAAAAGATGTCATCGAGGCGACAAAAGGACTTCCGGTGACGGTA
>Ga0272441_10002236_pt1 | contig 39655 bp, 63 predicted proteins | sample SSMProp6N_FD_193582 | JGI IMG/M metagenome (GOLD analysis project Ga0272441, IMG submission 193582) | Marine sediment archaeal communities from Little Sippewissett salt marsh, Falmouth, MA, United States - SSM-Prop-6N | ecosystem: Environmental > Aquatic > Marine > Wetlands > Sediment ... | reverse complement strand
AGCAATTGAAGTTAAGGAAGCTGCAAAAAAAATGGGAATGACAGAGGATGAATATTTAGCAGAAGAATTTGCTAAGTATAAAAACAAAAGGGACTCTGTTACTGGTAAAGTTAGAAAACTTTTTGACCAGCTCATGCAAGCTCTAAAGAGTGTATTTGGCAAGCAGAAGTACGCTAAACGCCTTTTTAACGCACTAGAGCAGGGCAGGGGAGTTGGTGTACCAAAGATGTTACAGAACGTTAAGTACCAAGAGCTAACACCACAACAAAAGAAAATGGCTAAAGACTGGGTAAGAAAACGTCTTGATAAAGAATTAAACACAATGCGTGATGAAGTAAAAGATTATAGACGTGGCGTATATAAAGAAGGAAAGACTTACGAAAGTGAGTTTCCATCTTGGGCTAGAGACTTAGGATTATCCAATGAGACGCAAGCATTAGCCTCTCTAAAGCGTGGCAATAAGAATTACGCAGAAGTATTAGAGATTGCAAATAAAAGGCTGTCAGAGGGCTATAAAGACGTGCAGAGTGGCATGGAGATACCGCCTGATATTGATTGGAAAACTATATCTAAAGGAACAAAAGAAGCACTTGGCACAAAAGAATACAATGCCTTAACTACTTATACTCCAACTAAAGAAGAGATGCGTAAACGTGAGCTAGTTAAGACTAAACAAGAAGCTAAAAAGCTTACTAAAGAAAAAGCTAAACTAAAAGCAGAGGTTGAGATTGGTAAATACGTAGAAGCTAAAGCTTTATCAGAGGCAGAGAAAGCCAAAAGGGAAGTTAAAGAAAAAGAGAAAGAGTTTAAGAAAAAAGAAGTCAAGATTAGACAAGATGAACGCAGTAAGGTTGTTGCTAGATTAAAAGAAAAACAATCTAACACACAAGAGTTTAAAAAAGAAGCCATTGAATATGCTAAAAAGTTACCACTTAAAGAGCGTGGTAAATTACTAGCAAGAATAAAGAATCTTAAAACACTATTGGATAGGGCTAAACTAATTACATATATAGACAGATTAGGAGCTCAGTCACAGATTATAACATTAAAGGCTGACATTAAAAAAGAATTAAAGAAAACAAAAACAAAAAAACAAGCTGGTAAGATTGTTGGGAAGTATACACCAGAAATACAAAGTATGCTTAACTCAGCTAGAGAAGCTACTAATTTAACACAAGAGCAAGCACAGAACAAAATCGCTGAAAATATGGAGAAATACACAGATCAAATACCGCCAGACGATATTGCGTTGCAAAATAAAATACTTTCTATATATGGCGGATTAGACGAGCAAACAGTTGAAAACCTAGAGAATGGTCTTGCTTATATTAAAGAGATGAAACAAAAAGGTATTATTGCTAACGAACTTAAAAAACATATTAGAAAAGCCGCCATTGAAGAAAAGTTAGAGGATGCCATTAAGGTTGTTACTGGTGGAAAAAACCTTCCTGGTGACTATGCTTTTAGAAGCATTAAAGAATATGAGCCAAAGACAATAAGAGAAAAAGCCTCTGTTGCAATGAGGGGTATGGGCAAAACCATTGTTGGCTATAAAGATATTTTAGATATGTTATCATCATTAGATAAAACATCTAAGCCAGGCGAAAGTGCATTAAATAAGTTTGGCGACGTGTTAGATGAAAAGAACGTAGAGAAAAAAGGCGTTAAAGACAACATGAATAAAGTTAGAGACATGGCCTTTGATGCGCTTAACCTTAAAAACGATAGTCAGATGATGGATAAATTTAATAATGATATGAAAGATGTATCACTTGGAAAGTTCAGGTTAAGAAATGGCAATGAAGTAAACTTAACTATTAATAAAGCAGAGGCAAGAAAGCTTTATATGGAATTTAAAGACGCTACGCTAGATGAGTCTTTTAGCAATATGGGATATACAGAAGAGATCAAAGAAGCTATTAACAAATTCTTAACACCACAAGACAAAGCGTTTGCTGATGCCCAATTAGACTTTTATCAAGAATATTACAATAGTATAAATGAAGTGTATAGAGATATATACGGTGTCGATCTTCCAAAGAATGAATTTTACTCTCCAATAAGAAGAGAAGGTATTGGGAAAGAAGATATGCAAGGAAATGAGTTTTTACAAGAAATAGCACTACAAAGATCGGTGGCCCCTGGCTCAACAAAAGCAAGGGTATTAAACACCAAAAAGATACAGAGACAAAATGATATTGCTGTTTTAGAACAACACATAACAGAGATGGAACATTTTAAAGCATGGGCGCATAAGATTCGTGATCTTAAATCAGTATATGGTAACGCAAAGTTTATGGACGCAGTAGCTATTAATCACGATAAAAGACTGCTTTCTATTTTAAATGGCTTTATAAATGACTTTACCTCTAATGGGCCACAAAACGCAAACACGCTAGGAATTATTGACAAGTTAAGAATGAATGTTGCAAGATCGGTATTACCATTAAAAACCTTTATTGGTGTTAATTAGTTAACGTCTGCGCCAGCTTATGCAGACGCCATTCCTGTTACAGCATGGATTAAAGGTTCTGTTGAGTTTTGGGAAAATCCGATTAAAAACACTAAGATGTTATACGAATCATCTGTATTGCTTCAAAATAGAGGAAAATATCAAGAAAGAGATTTAGCTCAATTAGCTAAGTCACAAAAATATGATAAGTTTAGAAAAGGTAAAAGCTTACAAGATAAGGCAATGTTAAATGTTCAGCTTGGTGACCAGGGTGCTATTGTAGCTGGTGGTTATGCTGTATATAAATATTATAAAAATAAAGGGTTCAGTCATAAAGAAGCTATTAAAAAGTTTGAAAGCGTTACAGAGTCAACTCAGCAATCTGGTGATATTTCAGAACAATCTTACTGGCAACGTGGTGGATCGTTGGCTAAAGCAGCCACTACATTTAGATCTTCTCCAAACCAATATTTACGTAAAGAGCTACAGGCGGTGAGGGGTATATTAACTCAACGTGGAAGTCTAACACAACACGCCAAAACATTAGTTATTTATCATGTTGTATTACCTACATTATTTCAATGGGTGTCTAATGGTTTTGTGTGGGATAAAGACGAACAGAAACGAGCGGCAATATTAGGATCTCTTAATGGGTTATTTATGTTAGGAGATGGCATTGATTATGTTTTGCGAAAGATGTTAAAACTTAGATCTTTTGGCATGCAACCTACTATATTATCTGTATTTAAAGATCTTGGTGACCTTATTGGTATTGCAAAAAAAGAAAATAAAACAAGTGAAGATAATTTAAGGGCTGCAAGAAAGGCAGCCGATGTAACTGGAAAGATGACTGGGCTACCTATAAAGGCCCTTGTTGATATAGAACAAGGTGTTGAAAAAATATCTGATGGTAAATTAGAAGAGGGATTAAAGCAAGTTGCAGGCTTATCTCCTTATATAGCAGGACAGAAGGGGTCAAAAAGCAAACAAACATCCAGAGCTAGAAGAGGTAGAACAAAAAGAAAAAGGAGATAATCTATGATAGAGAACGAACATAAACTAGAAGGATGTGTACATGACATCCAAACATTAGTTAGAGCTATCGATAATAAGTTTGGCAATGTAAATATACATTCTGGTTATAGAACGCCTGATTATAATAAAAAAATAGGTGGTGCAGAAAATTCTCAACATATTTATGGCAAAGCAATAGATATATCTGTTAATAACGTACATATAATAAAAGTAGCATCATGGTTGTTATATAACATTCTTAAATATAAATGGACAAGATGTGCTATTAATTTAAGAGAGAATTGGCTGCATGTTGATTGCAAGGACGTGCCAGAGATACCAATTGTAAGATTCTATCAAAACAGGAAGTGGGTGCAATAATGAATTTTTATAAAAACATATTAGATCCAACAAAGAACAGAAAGGTTAAAGGCTTTATACTAGCTACTGTTTTGTTGTTTTTAGGCAAAGTAGATCAAATGGTTTGGCTAGGTGCTTTTGGTGTATTTGTTGGTGGAACAGCAAGCGAAAAGATTGCTAATGTAATAAAAGGAGATTAATATGATTAGCTGGCAGATATTTCTTATAATACTTGGATATGCGTTAATAATGAGCATGTTTGGAATAACATATATTAAGCCTAAAATATGGTGGACAGATGCGTTTTTAGATATATTTAAAATAGCTATTCCAACAGCATTAATAGAAGAGTTTATATTTAGATATTTAATTATGTATTTACTTTTAATAATTAAACTTGGATTATCTGTTCAATTAGCAACTATATACTCTGCTCTATTCTTTAGTCTTACTCACTTTTTATGGGGCATGTATAGGAACGGAAGCGAGCATCAAACGGCAAGCGAACTTGCGTCATTAGTTATTGGCCTAACATTGTTTGGTATGGTTACATCAAAGCTATTCTTTTTCCCTTTTCAAAACATAGTGTTTCATGCAATGGCAATATATGGAGTTCAGTTAACTTCTGTATTATTTGCTAATGAAGACGAAGATAAATGGTATTTATGGGATAATGGCCACCAATTATTAAGAGCATGGCCTATATGGATTATATTGGTATTGATATATATGATATAATATATTTACAATTTTAGGCAGTTGGTCGCTGGGCTGGTCGAGCCAAAAGACTAAAACCAAAAAGGGCTACCATCCTCAGTGTAGCCCACAAAGGGGAATAAGTGATTAAAATAATAATGAACATATGGAATCTTTTATTTGGGAGGGATGACAGTGAAAAAATTCAAAAGATACTTCGCAATTCTTTTAAGCACGCTGATCTTGACGAGCGTATGCGTAGGGCAAGAAATCTCAGCAAAAGACTTAAATGAACTGTATGAAATGCAGCTCGACACATATAAAGCTCAGATAACCTATGAGGTTAAAGAAGAGTATCGCTCAAACCAAATGAAAGAAGTTAAGAGAGAAAATTTTTACTTGAAAACAGGATACTTATTAATTATAATAGCAACAGTGATCTAACATCACTCTTTTTTGCCCTTGGCGGGTAGCCCCCCATTTAAACTATCCGCCACTTTAAATAACATGATACAAATAGAATTACCAGAAAAGAAAAAGAAATTCAAAAAGAAACATTGGTTTATTATTAAACTATATTTAGACCAATGGGTAGGAGAAATACACCATTATGTTAAAGGCCAGAAAGAAGAAGCGTTGTCATTGGTTTTACCAATGTCTTGTGCAGATCATGGAGTGCAATTTAGTCACGCTAAGAATTGGCACGATTCACAATCAGTACCTAGAGAAATAAAGCTTAAATGTATGAGGTTTTGGAAAAACTTACTATCTCCAGAGCATTATCAACAGTTTATAAATGAAGGTTACGGATGGATATAAAATACTATGGCCCACTTTGTAGCATCAACCAGAAGTTTGTAGGGAGAAGCTACCACCTCTCTAAAAAGTACAGAGAAGCTAAAAAATATCTACACGACCACGCATATATAGCCCTTAGAGAGCAGAGGTTGCCCTGTAAGACGTCCAAAGTAAAAATGAGTATAAACATGCGATACCCAAGAAAAGGGACAGATATAGACAGTTCTTTAAAGTTTGTATTAGATGCGCTAAATGGTATTTGTTACTTAGATGACTCCCAAATATTTGAACTAGAAGTAACTAAGGAATATGTAAAAAAGGATATGCAGGGTTGCGATATTAGCATAATTTCTGTTTGACATTTAAACTCATTTAGTATACTATATAGGTGTTCGATTAAGAACTTAATTGAGCAATCTCGAGGGGTGGTTTGTTTGTCCTTACTGCCCCTCCAAGGACAAAGGGAGGGAAATATGCACAAAGAAAAAAAAGGGTTTTTATTATACAAAGATAATTACCAAACTATCCAAAAACTAACAATAGAAGAACAGGCAGAGCTACTAACAGCTATGTTTGACTATTCAATAACAGGTGAGACAAAAGATCTGTCTCATTCTGTTGATCTTGTATTTTCATTTATGAAACGCCAATTTGATAGAGACAACGACAAATATAATGCTATTTGTGAGAGAAATAGAATAAATGGGCTGAAAGGTGGCAGGCCAAAGAATAACCCAGAAAACCCAGTGGGTTATTTGGAAACCCAAGGCAACCCAAAAAAGCCGATAATAGATAATAGACAAAAGATAATAGATAATAGAAAAGAGATAAAGACAACTACTAATAGTGGTGGTGGTTTTGACTTTTATCAAAATAATATAAATTTAAGTATTAGTTCACACGAAGCAGAGAGAATAAAGGATATGTTAAAAACTTATTCAGAAGAGTGGTTTATAAATGCTTGCAAAATAGCTATTGATTCTAACGCTAGAAGTTTAAGGTATATTGAAGGTATTTTAAAAAAATGGAAGGAGTCAGGCTATCAAGATAAAAACGATGGTAGTTATGATATGGATAGACTTAATAAAAAGCTAGAGGAAAGAAGAAAGGAGCGAGCTAATGCAAAATTATCATAGTGCATGGATAAACAAAGGGATAGATAGGTTATCATCTTTTTTTAAAAAGAATACTAACGAAGAACAAAGGCTAGAATATTTAGATGCTATTGGCGATATGTGTTCTAATCAGGGAATATTTAAAGAGATGATCGACAAGATAATAGAGACAAACAAATATTTTCCAACAATAAGGGAAATTAAAAATGTCTATAGAGAAATAAGGGATGGCAAATATAGAACAGGAGAATTGAGAGCCAACCAAATAACGGACTGTAAACTATGTGGTGGCTATGGTGTTGTTACTGTTACAAAAGATACAAACGAATACGCTTATGCTTGTAAGTGCAAAGCTGGCGATAATCAAAACTTGCCAAGATATAATATGCACCCATTAAAGTATGAAGCAGATATAAAGCTAATGGATAAAGAAAAAAAGATATATGAATACCTTAAAAGATTTGGCGCTAAAAAACTTATCCAAAGAACAGCAGATCTTTGTCCGTTTTAATAACGGTATATATAAAAGGAGATAATAAGATGAATAAAGAAGAACAAAACAAAATTGTGTCTGATTATAAAGTTGCGTTTCCTAAAGATTTTTATTTATTTAGCGAGCTTGGTTGGTGGCTAAAATACATCCAAGATAACTATATAAGGAAAGAAGATGATTAATACTCAATGGACTTGTCCAAACTGCAAAAAGATCATATTAGATTTTGGCGCAACTTTTGATAAAAAATATAATGTTTGCAGTGAATGTGGATATAATAGAACTGACAATAAAATAACCAGGATGGCTAAACAATTAAGGAAAGAAGAGGTGTAAGATGGATAAGTGTTGCGACAATTGCAAGAATGTAAACTGTAATACTAAGCAATCTGGTGTTAAATGGGATAATTGGTACACATCAAAAGATTATTGCTCTAAATGGGAAAAGAAAAAAGACAAAATTGAAGAATTGCAATCATATATAGAAAAAGAAATTCCAAGTTATCGAATATCAATTAGAGCCTTAAAAATAATCCAACAACTTATAGAAAAGAGTCTAGAAGAAATGAGCGCAGGTCCAAATGAAATAAACTGTTTTGATTGGATACTAGACTAATGGGACGCATTAAATCTTCTCTTAGACAAATAGGGTTTGAGTTTTCTAATATGGAAGATATAGAAAGAAAGAATGCTATAGAGAGAAAGAAGATAGAGATACAAAAGAGAATGAACCACATAGAGACGCTAGCTAAATTATTTCCTATGGCAGATGAAGAGAAACAAAAGCTACGGGAAGGCTGGAAAATATTAAAAAAAGAATTAGGGGAGTTGGGATGAAGCAATCAGATAAATACAAAGCACACTTAGCACGACAAGTAGAGAGCAATAAAAAGTGGAGAGCTAAGAAAAAGAAAAACAAAGACGCAATACCGCCTGATGAAAAAAACTGGATATTTGAAAAACTACATGAAACACCAATAGCTTCTACCGACTACGCAAACAAGCAAACAATAGCTAGGCTAAGAAAAGAATATAAAAAGCTTGCAAATAAATCAAACACTTGATACAATAACAGTATGAATAAATTATCAGACAAACAAGCAGAAACATTAAGATACATAATTACATTTAGCAGGGAGAATGACTACCAACCAAGCTATAGAGAAATGGCAGATCATTTTGAAGTTAGCTTAAACGCTATATCGGACAGAATTAAAACCCTTATAAAAAAGGGGTATATTGAAAGAGCCAAAAATACAGCACGTAGATTAAAGATTTTAAAGAATACAATGCAATAAAAAAGACTTGACACGATTACAGTGTTTGTGTTAAAGTTAGTAATCCTCAGCAGAGGAAAATAAATCAAGGAGGTTAAGCAAGATGAAAATTTCACTAAGACAAGAAGTAACGATATGGGACAAGCTAGCAGAATACTTTGGATTCCAGGAAATTGGATCAACAAAAGTATTTTATGAAGGTGACGTACATTTTAATGCGGAGGTAACATCATGGTAAAAGAATATGAAGATACTAAGCAATGCTGGGAAAAAGACATTACAGATGAACAATTAAATGACTGGCTAGACATTAAGTTGCAAGATTATTCTTTTAGAGAATCATTAAAAGATGAATATGATGAAGAGATAAGAGATTATTTGGAGGGCAACTAATGAATTACGAAACAGAGTTAAAATGGCTTGATATGTGCATAGAGGCACTAGAGCAAGAAAAAGAAAAGATAGACGAAAAGATAGATGATTTAATTAAACTTAAAGGTAAGGTTAAGTCAGAACAACTAGCTGAAAGGATGTGTGGATAATGGATATTAAAGAGCTTGGATTAAAATATAACCTAGATAGAGAAAAAGATGTTTGGAATTGTCACGGAAGCTGGATTATATCTCATAATGCTGTTGAAAAGATTATGGCAATAGAAGCTATAGAGCTAGTAAGTATTGAGTCTTTATACCAAACAGAAACATCTAGCAGGTTTTTAGTAACATGTAAAAAGGGAAGCAAGCGAATAATAACAGTTGGCGAGGCATCAAACGATAATTGCACATCTAAATATTATGGGGCAATGGCCGAGAAGAGAGGGATAGACAGGGCTGTATTAAAATTAATTAATGCTTATGAATATGGAATATATAGCGACGTTGAGGCCGATAGCTTTAAGAAACCAAAAGGCAGAACGCCAGAAGAACAAAAGAAAGCATACTATGCTCAACAGGAGAATAATAATGGATAATGTAAAGATAGCTAAAGAGATACAGCACATTAAACCACCAGAGCATATTTTTAAATATAGCTTAAAGATAGATACAGAAGTTAATTTTAAATTTAGCAAAAATTAAGGAGAAAGAAATGATAGAACAAGAAAAACCAGTATTTATAGGATCAGCGAAACAAACAAACGAGAAGTATATTAACGGTAGCATATGTATAGATGACATACCAGAACAAGACATAACAGCATCACAAAAGAACGGTAAACGATACGTTAATATAACAATAGGAAAAAAGGCAGAACCATATCAATGGAATAAAACGCATTATATAAGCATTAATCGTTGGAAGCCAGACCCAAACAAAAAGCGTACATGAACTTTAGCAGATCACAATGATTACCCAAATTCTGTGCCATTTTAAGGAGTAAATAAATGTTATTTAATGCTGAGCTAATAAGATTTAAAAATATGGCTACTGGTGCTGTAAGGCTAGAGTTTGATCTACCAGAGACAGACGCTAGTCGAGTTATGCAACAGATAACCAACTTCTTAAAGAAGCCATTAAAAGTTGAAATGAATATTGACGGGGCAACAGCCATTAATCAGTTATCAACAGCGTCAAACGAGCAAAAGGCGAAAATAAACATCCTCTACGGCGAGCTAGCCACAAAGTACGGTTATGCCTTAGAAGATACAAAGAAACGCCTTAAAACGAAACTACTTGGCTCTGAGGACATATCTATAACCACTCTAACAAAAGAACAAGCAAGTCTATTTATTGACCAGTTAGAAGAATTAAAGGGGGTTAAAAATGATAAGTAAAAAAGAGATACTAACTAGAGAGTTAAAGAAAAGATGGTTAAGCAACAGAGAGATGTGCGATATTATTTATTCAGCACATGCAGATAGGCGTGCAAGAGAGATAAGAGAAAACACACCAGCAGGATATAAGTTTGCTAGGAAAACAGTTAAGTTTAAACCAACAAGCAAATCAAGGACAATAGTATTTGATAAATATAAGTTGGTAAAAGCATGAAGATAGAACATTATATTTGCGATAAATGCGGTGGAGAAGACTTAAAAATAGTTAAGGATGGACAGTTCCACAGATGGTATTGTAACCATTGTGAAAAAACAACCACTGTAAAAAGCATTTTAAAAGAGGTACAAGATGATAAAAGCAATAGCTGAAAAGAAAAAAGAAATAAACTGGAAACTACAAATACCAGAGAATAGAAAAGAGCAAGATAAGCTATTTGATATGCTAGAGTTTTTGAACGCAATGGAGAATTTGTATAAATAGAACTTTGATAATTTGTTATTGTGTGGGGGTGGTACCCTGATAAATACGTTTGTAAGCCGTTAATCGCATACAGATATTGCAGACCAACTGCCACAATAACAAGCTACAACTAGGATAGCCTGTGTGTAGCACGGCTAGAGTAGGGATAGGCTCCTAGGTTTAAACCCGACAAGTGAATCAAGCGATTACGCCTCTGTGAAACTTCCCCTCTAGCCACCAATGTCTACAAAAACGCAAGTTAGTAGACATTGAGCAAGTGAATGTATACTAAATAAAAGCAAGGGAGATAGTAATGAGTAGAGAAGATACAATAAAATATTTAAAAAATCATTTCAATTTATGCGGAAAATGCTATAAACCAAACATTTATGGAAATTTATCAGACTACATCGAAAAACGAGAAAGACAAGCAAGGCGAGAGGTAGCAGAGGCAATTACAAAAGATGTTATAGGTGCGCCAAATGAAGATTGGTATTTATGGGAAGAATTAAAAGATTATTTAGATAAAATAATCGAAGCCAATAAGGAGTAAAGCCATGATAACTAAAGTAATACCAATGCCAGATATTTTTCTTGAGTGCAAAGGATTAGTAGCCCTTGTTTATAACTCTGTTATGAGACTAGAGGACGCCTACAGAAACGGCAATCACAAAGAAAAATCACAAAGACTCAAAGAGTTTAAACAATACCGCAACTTTATGGCTGGACAATTAGAAGGTTCACAATTAACAATAATAGAAAAGATAAGCATTTATAACCAAGTATATGAAATGTGTTTAAAGATACTTAGCCACGAAAGAGAATATTACAAGATATATCACATTGTTTATAACAAAACAAAACACTATGCGTCAAGATGCCTGACACAAATTCACAATTTAGAAGATTTATTGCATGAAAAAGAAGAGCTAGAGACAGCAATATTGATTAAAGAGGTAGCGATTGCTAAGTTATTAAATATGCGTCACCACTACCAGCTAGTTATTGATGGAATAAGCTATTCCATAAACAATATGAACGATCAAATAAAAACGATGCGAGATAAGATTAAAGATTTAGAAAAGGAGTAGTAATGATATATATAGACAAAGATGTATTAATAGAAAAAATAGAAAGTGCAATAGTTAGCTTGTCTGATAAAAAAACAATTAATTTTGGAATAGGGAAACTAGAAGGAATAATATCTGCATTAAAGCTAATTTTAGATGAAGACATCAAGGAGACCACAAATGACTAATAAGCGACAAGAGATAGCTAATAAAATATTCGGAATAGCCGAAAGGTGTGCAATGACTGGTGGAGACCCATTGGAAGCAACAGCAGATTGGCACATAGCCGAACAACGCAAGCTACTTGAAGAATGTTTTGATGAATATTTAAACTTTGATAATGAAGAATTTGGGGAGTGGGTAGACAATAAACTACAGGAGCTAAACAAATGAATAGACAAGAGATAATAGATGAGATAAAAGAAGATGTTGTTTTTGGTTGTGCAGGGTGTTGTGATAAAGCTGACGATATAAGAAATATAGCCGATTTTGTAGAGCAAAAGCAGAGAGAGGCTAGAGTTGAAGTAGCTGAAACAGTTGAGAAAATATGGGAAGAAAATAGAATTGCCATAATTTCAAAAGGAGAAAATGGAAGTTGTAGAGATGTTGTTAATTATATCAAAGAAATAATCCAACAAAACAAGGAGAGTAAAGAATGAATAAAGAGTTTATAGTTATAGCAATACTAATAACAATAGCTCTTTGTATTAACATAAAGATAACTAACGATATTAAGTGGCAAAGAGAAGCAGATGCAGAATGGGAGAAGATGCTAGATCCTGAATACCAACCTAAATACATTGCTAAAGTAATAAGAGCTTGTAAAGAAATTAATTATGTTATTGCACAAGAAAAATATTATAAAGACTAGTAATTTATAACAATATAATATATAATAACGTTGCTATGAAATAGAATAAGTGGAGGGGACAATGGAAATAAGACACAAGACAAAGATGGCAGCGGTAGATTTATTCACAGAAATAGTACAGGGAATATTAAATGGTGACGACACTTCAGTGGTTGAACCTAAAAACGCAGAAGGGTTGTTAAAGATTAACTGTTATGTTGAACCATCTCAAGTATCAATACTTCTCGGAAGACAGCACATTATAAAAGATTCAATAGTAAATATATTAAGAGTAGTATGTAGGCATAATGACCTAGAAGATATTTATATAAGATTTGAAGAGCGAAAAAAGTTAGAAGAAAAGTTAAAGGAAACAACTAATGCCTAGTGGCAGAGTTGCAATAATAACAAACGTTAATTGCCAGCACTGTGGTTTTGAAGAAGAAAGATATGTAAACTTAGAAGAACCAGAAAAGGTGTACTGTAGTAGATGCGATAAAGACACTGGATTTATTAAGCAGGAGCATAAATAATGTACAACAACCTAACAACTCCAAAAATATTAAATGAATACGAAGAAGTATTGCTAAAAGCAAACAAACTATTAGCCATTTTAGAAGACAAAGTATCAGACATAACAGCATTTAACTACAACCAATTTAAACTATCTATAGGCGCATAACATGTCACCAATAAGAAAAGTAAAAGGTGGATATAAAATAGCTAACACTCCTGGTATAAGCAAAACAAAAGCTAAAGCAATTAAACGACTAAAGGCGATTAAAGCTAGTCAAGGGAAAAAGTAATGGATAATGAATTTGATGAAATAGTAGATAGAATAAGAAAAGAAACAGCTCAAGAGATTCTAGACGCTGTATATAACAAACAAGTAAATTTTGTGGACTATATTAAGGAGATTATTAATGGATAAATGTAAAGACTGTATATACTTCATGCCTCACAAGATGCAAACATACAACGGCTATTGTAGAAGACTACCAAAGAATGAACCTAAAATCCTAGGAGACTGGTGCGGTGAGTTTAGACACATAGCAGAACAGGCAGCGATAGAAGAAATACTGGAGAGTGCAGCTAATGCCTAAAAGCCCTCTACTAACTAAACAACTAACAGATAACGAAGCTCTCTTTGTAGAGTATTACTATACACAAAGCAGCGACACCTTCGGAAACGGCACTCAATCTATACTATCTGCCTTTGGTGAAGGAGAGTTTCAAACTAAAAACGGTACAATTAACTATAATTTTGCAGGAGTTAAGGCATATGAACTACTAAGAACGCCTAAGATATACGAGGCTGGGAGAGACCTACTGAATAAACAAGGATATAACGATGAATCAGTAGATGCTCAACACTCTTTTGTTATTAATCAGTCAGCAGACCTATCAACTAAGCTCAGAGCTATAGACATATACAATAAACTACAGGGCAGATATGAAAAGGATAACAAACAGAAGCAAGCTAACGTAGTATTAAGCATAGATGGTAAATCAATTACAGATTGATATAAAGACAGAAGGAGTCTTTAACAAAGTATACGTTAGGCATATAGACAATACGCATAGAGAACAGATATATTTTGGCGGATCATCTTCTGGTAAGTCAGTGTTTCTCTCAGACAGAACAGTATTAGACGTATTAAGGGGTAGAAACTATTTAATCTGCCGTAAGACAGGCAACACACTCAGGAAGTCAACATTTAACGAGATAAAGAAGTCAATATATAAGTTTAAGCTACAGGACTATTTCAGCATAAACAAGTCAGAGATGGTTATTACATGCGAGCTAACAGGCTCACAGATACTATTTGCTGGCCTAGACGACGTAGAGAAGGTTAAATCTATTACACCAGCTAAAGGTGTTATCACTGATATATGGGTAGAGGAAGCTACAGAAGCAGAACTAGACGATATTAAACAGCTAAAGAAAAGACTTAGAGGTAGATCAAAATTTAAAAAGAGGCTAACTATCTCATTTAACCCGATATTAAAGTCTCACTGGATATATACAGAGTATTTTAAAGGGCTATGGAATGAAGCAGAAAACTATGCAGAGACAGAGAATCTATCAATACTAAAGACAACATACAAAGATAATGAGTTCTTAGAGCCAGAAGATTGTGCAGCACTAGAGAACGAGAAGGATAGATACTGGTATGAGGTATATACTCTAGGTAATTGGGGAATACTTGGCCATATTATATTTAAGAATTGGAAGATAGAGAAGTTTGATCCAGACTCTTTTGACAGATACCACAACGGTGTTGACTGGGGATTTAGTAGCGATCCATTCGCTTTTGTGCGCTTACACTTAAACATGAACCAAAGAAAGCTATATGTCTGTGACACGATATACCAAAAGAACCTACTCAACAAAGACTCTGCTAAGATGGTCAAAGAGAAGATAGGGATAGAGATAGTTAAGTGCGATAGCGCAGAACCCAAATCAGTAGCAGAATGGCAACAGCTAGGATTAAATGCTTTTGGCGCAAAGAAAGGCAAAGGATCAATAGAGTACGGTATTAAGTTTTTGCAGTCACTAGAGATCATCATACACCCAAGATGTCAGGACTATGTTAACGAGATACAAACATACCAATACAAAGAGGATAAAGACGGCAACGCTATGCCAGTGCCCGTTGATAAAGACAATCACTGTTTTATTGGCAGTACGCTAGTTGAAACTGATAATGGAGTAAAGCGTATAGATAAAATAACCATTGACGACAAAATACTTACGCCAATAGGATATAAGCCACTTATTAATTGTGGCAAGACAGGGACTAGAGAGATATATAGATCCCTATATTCAAATGGGGTTGAGTTATTCTCAACAGCAAGCCATAAGATATATTCAAAAGGGAGAATGATTAAGATTGACTCTATGCGATACGGTGATATAATAGATACATGCAAGAAAAGAAACATATTATATTTAATGGCGAGAAGTATTATTTTAATGGCAGATATTATATCTCTACTTGTAGATATAACGGAAAACATAAAGCATTACATCTGGAGGTGTGGGAGAGCTATAACGGGACTATTCCTAAAGACTATGCAATACACCACAAGGATTATAATAAAACTAATAACGCCATTGATAACCTTGAGTGTATTTGTAAAAAGAAACATATTTCGATGCATGCCAAACAATACCACAAAGACAACAAAGAGTTTGTTAAGCAGAATCTTGATAAGATTAGACCACTTACAAAAGAATGGCACGCAAGCGAAGAGGGCAGAGAATGGCATAGAGATCACGGCGTTAAAGCATGGGAGGGGAAAGGGCTTGACTTCGAGCATACATGCAAACAATGTGGAAAACAATTCTATACACGCACAAAGAAAGCGATCTATTGTTCAAATGCTTGTAAGTCGAAGCATAGGCGTGATTCAAAGGTTGATGACATTGAAAGACGCTGTGTTATCTGCAACGAACCATTTAAGACTGACAAATATTCAAAGGTTAAAACATGTTCATTTTCTTGTAGGGGAAAACTTATACATCAAAAGAGACGTATATAATCTAACAATTAAAGACTGTCCTTTATTCTACGCAAATGGAATACTTGTATCAAATTGCCTAGATGCGACACGCTACGCCCTTGAGGACGAATGTTATCGCATGGAAGCAGAACCAAGAGTTAACATGACCATAGACGGGCTAAAGAAAAAAGATGTGTTTGATGACGATTATGAAATGTGGGAAGACAGACTAGGCGTAGACTATCACGGGAATAATCCTTATATTAAACCAGAGAACAACAACGTAAATACTGGTGGAGTTGTTGCATATTGATATGGTATAATACAACAGAAAATATCGATGTATAAAATGCAAGAAAAGTGGGATATATAACGATATAAGAAATAGGACGAAGGAATGAAGGAGGTGAGACATGAAAAAGCTAGTTATAGCATTTATGCTATTTGCATTATTTGGCTGTGAACAAGTAGCAGAAGAGACAGGATCAAGAAGCGCAGCATACGTAGCCCCAGTAGAAGAAGAGACGCCAATCACAAGACCATATACACACAACCAATCAACAGACTCTATTGTATTTTCAGATCACAGAACAGCAGATATAGACCAAATACTTTATAACAGATACCCATTACCAGACACTATTATTTTATACACACCAAATGGAATGACACCACAACAGGTGACAATTAAGGTTAGAGGATCTGAAGTTACTACGACCTTAAATGGTAATCTTAATAATTGTGTTAATGTTGTTGTCAGTCAAAATGCAGGCGGAGTGCTAGGAGAAGTTATAACAATGAATGTGACAGAAGACGTATTGGACTATGATAATCCAAACGATATTGTTGCTATTTATCATAATAATAATAAAATATGTTATTGGTATTTATCTAAATTTTAGTTGACATTTATATATTATTAATATAATATGTTAATGAACTAGGCCAAAGAAAAGAAAATAACTATAGGGGAATTTCTTTGGCTGAATTAATTAACTTAGATGATAGCACCCGTACGGACATTGAGTCCTTTTTACAAACAACATTACAAAGCTATATTGACTTACGAAACATAGCTGACCAGTATTATTTCTTTTCAACATTTACAGATCGATGGGTAGAATATGACCGTTGTTACAGTATGCGAGCAAGAAACGATCGCTCTGCTACAGAGTATCAAGGCTGGTCAAATATTGTACTGCCTGACTTCCACGACAAAATAGAAACACTACGTGTTAGAGAGATGAATACATTTTTCTCTGGTGCTGAATTATTTGAAACCAAATCACGCAAACGTTCAACAGAAGAAGACGCAAGCCTAGCTAAAAAATTAGTTAAATATAACTTTGATTGCGTTGAGCTTAGATCAGAAACATCAAGAATGTTACTAGACAAATATCTTTATGGCACATGGATTGCTTACGCACCATATACAGAAGAGGATGTAAGAACAAAAGTATTAACTGACATCATGGTTGATAAGCAAGGTAATCCAATAGAGATAGACGGTGTTATTCAAAAGACAGAGCCTTATGTTGGTTATGAAGTAAGAGAAAAGAAATTTACAGACTTACAATATATCAATCTTAAAAAAGCATACGTACACCCAAGAATAAAAGACATCCAAGATCAACCAGCAATATTTATATCAAGAGAAGTTACATATCAAGACCTATTAGACATGGAAGAGAATGGCGACATTGAAGACGGCATGGCCGAGTATGTTAAAGAACATAATAACGAAAACGAGCTTGATAGCGACGTAGAAGATGCAGAAGATCAAAAAGCTAACGATAGTGAGATAGAAGACGAAGTAAGAGTATATGACTTGTTTTATGGTTATTTCTGGTGGGGTGAAGATGACGATGACAGAAAGATGTACGAAGCCATCCACAATAGAGATGGCAAGGTATTAGGCATTAAAGACATCCAAGAAGAGCGCTATCCTTTTATTTCAGGACAACATATTAAGACTGATGGGTTTTATGGTATTGGTGCTGGTGATGAACTATATGCGCCATACATTGCTAAGTGTACTAGATTTAACCAAGTATTTGATCTATCTACGTTTGAGATTAAAGGCGGTGGATTTAAAGACGCTACAAGCCTTCCTGACTTTGATAACCTAGTACCAGGCGAATATAAAGCTGTTACTGGATTATCTGCTATGTTAGCAAGCAAAGGAAAGCCTATATTGTCATGGGGCGATATTAGAGGATCGTTTCCTAGTTCTACAGGATTAGACATTACACAAGAGTTAGATCGTGCAATGCAAACAGGCTCAGGCGCAGTACAGTTATTATCTGGTATGCCAACAGATTCACAAGTAGACAAAACAGCTGCTGGGATTGAAGCTACTATCTCAGAAGGTAACGCAAGAATAAACAATTACATTGAAGACTTTGAGGATCAATTTTTTAAGCGATATGCTGAAATGTGTTATGCAAACTTCCAAGACAAAATAGATCCTAAAGAAGATATACCAAAGATATTAGACGAGGAAGATTATACTTATGTTGATGTTGATGGACAAGTTAAGATGGTTCAATTCCCTAACATACTAAGAGACGTTGATATAGTATTTGTAGCTGCTAAAAGAATCCTAGAATCTGAAAAACAAATAGGAAAGATCCAAAGGTTTATGCAAATCATGGGTGGCGTTATGGGCGTTAATCCTGAATTTGGACAAGCGTTATTACGCCGTACAGACTATAAATATCTTACAGAAGAGATAGCGAGAAGCTTAGGCATTACAGACCTAGACAAACTGTTCCCAAATGTAAATGTAACACAAGAGCTTATTGACACTCAAAAGGAATTACAAGCTGTTTCTATGGAAGCAGAGATGATGAGTGCTGGCGTTGAGCAAGTTATGAATAAGTTAAATGAAGTAGGCGATCAAGCGGCATTAAAGATCATTAACGATACGATGATGGAAATGCAGGAAGGAATGCAAGGTGAGCAGGGAATGGGTGCAGCTCCACAAGGAGCAACTACAGCCGTATAAGAAATATCTTGAGGCAAAGCTTCAAGGTGTTGCTTACACGAACATAGATCAGCCAGACGGCATAAGTTCTATGTTAGAAAAAGGAAAGGGTCAACTGTTAAAAGAGTTGATACAAGAGTTAGAAATAAGAAAAGGAGCATAGCATGATAGAAAAAGACGATAGCGTTATTGTAGGCGAATTGCCTGACGCTGAAATGGAAGGATTGGATTATTTAGATGAAGGAATGGCAGAGAGCGAAGAAAAGGACAGTTATGTAGAGGATAAAGAAACTAAGTCTAAAAAAGATGCTGATGATATAGACGAATCTGATGATGACATTGATGACGACGAAGATATTGACGAAATTGATGACGACATAGACGAAGATGTAGAAGATGCAGAAGACGAGGTTGAAGAGTCTGATACAAAACAAAAACAAATTAACGTGAGTGCCCTTCGTGGGAAAGAACTTTCAAATAAAGCTTATCAAGAATCGGCAAAGGCGTTGGAGAGTCTAAGCGAAGAGTTTGAATACTTGGATGACTTAGAGCCACCAAAAAAGCCTGTCAAGGATGAATATGGCGAAGTAGACGAAGAGGACATGGCGGAATATCGTGCAGAGTTAGCTGTCTATAAAAGAGACATGGCTCGCAATAAGAAGAAAGCGGAGATGTTACAGTCCAAAATGCGTAAAGTTGCTTTAAAAGCGCAGGATGCTTTCTTAAAAGACTTTCCAGAAGCAGTAGATAACGGGTTTGAACAATTCGTAGCTTCTAAAAGACTTCGGTATCTATCATGGACAACAGGTGAGAGATCACTTTATTCGTTATACAGAGAGCATTTAGAAAACCTAGATCTATTAGACGACGCTAAAAAGGTTAAGAACATGAAGAAACAGGGCGTTAAGATCAAGCCTACAAGCCACAAAAAAGGCGATGCAACTAAGACAAAGGGCGGTAATGGATTTAGTAGTAAGTATAAATATGCAAATATGCCAATGTTTAAAGACTTTGTCAAAGAGAAGAGAGGCAAAGTTTCAGATATATCAAAGCGTAGACTAACTGATAAAGAGTTAGACGATCTATGCAAACAGGAATATAAGTTAATGAAAGGGTACTCAATAGTTTAAAAACACTATAAGGAGAAAATAAAATGGCAATTAGTTATACAAGTTCAAGCGCAAACGTTAGGTCATCGTTTGCATCATTAATGAAAAACTTTCCTGAAATCAGGAAAGTATTTTACGACCAATTTAAAATGCTTCCACCTCTATTAGATAACTTTCTAATCGTGGAAAACTCTACAAAATCTGCTGAAACTGAAAATACAGTTGGCGGACGTGGAGAATGGAGTTCTAAGAGTGAAGCTGCTGAATATACATTCGGTGACTATGCTCAAGGTACAGAAGTTGCTTACACACATACTACTTATGCAGAGGCTTATGACCTTTCAGAAGAGTTGATGGAAGACAACCAATGGCCACAAATTATGAAGACTGCAAAAGAAATGGCTCGTGGCGGATATTCTGCTAAAGAGAATAACGGTGCAGACGTTCTTAATAATGCATTTTCAAGTGGTACAGGTGCAGATGGTTCTTACCTTTGTGTTACTGACCACAACTTGATTAATAGCGCATCAACTGGTTCTAACGCTTTAACTACTGCACTTAGTGCTGATGGTTTAGAAGAAGCTTATGTTCTAGCTGATAACATTGTTAACGAAGCTAACATCATTATCCCTACTAACTTTACTACTCTTGTTGTGCCACCTGCACTTCGTAGAGAAGCTGAAGAGCTAAAAGGATCTGATAAAACTCCTAGCAATGCAAACAACGCAATCAACGTATACAAAAATGAAATTACTAAAATTGTTGTTGACCCATACCTATCTTCTTCTACTGCATGGTTCTTAATTGATCCTACATGTGAAGCAAGAGGTAAATTTTTCTGGAGAGTTAAACCTCAATTCTATAACGATAGAGACGTATACTCTGGAAACTACTTAATGAAAGCTCGTGAAAGATTTTCTTACGGTCATACTGACTGGCAAGGTGTAATCGGTTCTACTGGAGCTGCATAGATTGAATTTTCGTAGCTAGCCCTTCGGGGCTAGTGAAAGTCCTGGTCGGTTAAGCAAAGGTTCGATTCCTTTGGCGAGTAAAAAGAAAGGTAAACTAAAATGGCTAAAAGATTAACAAGTTTTCAAAACGGGCTTCAAATCGGTACTGGCGATAACGGTGGTAACGGTTTATTAATGAAGCTTGAAACAAGTGAGCCTTCTGGGAATATTGATTCTCAGGGACGCGCATATTCATCTTTAGTAACCGCTGGTGGAACATACGGTTCACTATGGATGGAAAGTGACGGTATTCACTATAATACCAATGGTACTGAATATACTGTACCTTTAACATCAACAAGTGGTTCTAATTCGTTAGATATTGCTTATGATGTAGGTAGTGCAGTTACGGTTGACGGTGGAGCAATTGCTTTGACTGATCCTTCAACTGGTTCTACAAACACGCTTGAGATTACCAAATCAAGCACTAACACAGGTGACGCGATCAATATTGATTTAGACGCAGGTGTTGGGGCTACAGCATTAACCATTGACGCTGGTGGCGGTGCAAGAACGGCTGCTCTTAACGTTATTGGTTTAGACGGAACTTTTGATTCTGCTGCTGGTGGTACTATATTTGATATTAATATCTCACAAACTGGGGCAGCGGCTTCTAGTGCGTTTGATATTGATGTATCTAGTATTTATACAGGTTCTATATTTGATGTTGCTTTAGGTGCAGCGGCTACAACTGGATACGTTCTTAACGTAGACTTTAACGCTGGCGTTGCTTATGGTGGTATTTATTTTGATGCTGGTGCAGCGACAAGAACTGTTGATTTAATTGATGTTAAATTTGATGGTGACGGCGATGTATCTGTATTAGATATTGACGCAACAAATACAGGATCAGGTAACTTAATTGACATTGCTGTTGACGCTATCCATACTGGAAACGCATTAAGCGTTGTTTACGGTACGGCAGCTGCAACTGGTGATGCTATTAGTATTGATATGGGAACTAATATTGCTGGTGGAGCTATTGTATTAGCTGCTGCTGGCGCAAGAACTGATTCTCTTATCGATATTGCAGACGCTTCTACTGGCAATGCAGGATTGATTAAAGTTGCTACTACTGGTATTTATACTGGTAATATACTTGAATTAAGCTGTAATACAGCTGCTGCTACAGGAAATATCATTGATATTGACTGTGACGCTAACTTAGCAGGTTACGGTATTTATGTTGATGCTGGTGCTGGAACTAGAACTGAAGATCTTGTAGGTCTTAAGTTAGACGGTGACGGAAACATTAGTGCTCTTGAGATTGATGTTGACAACATTGGTTCTGGTGCAATAATTGATATTAATGTTGATACTGTTCACACAGGAAATGCGTTAGATATTACTTATGGTACTGCTGCTGCAACTGGCAACGGTATAGATATTAACATGGGTACTAACGTAGCTGGTATGGCATTATCTATTGGTAGTGCTGCTACTGGAACGGCTAGTGAAGGTGCTGCTATTGATATAGCACACACTGGTAACTTAGGTGCTAATGCAGACCTAGTAAGAATTGTTTCTACAGGATCACATAATGCAGCATCAAACTTACTTTACGTTGAAGCTTCTACTGGAGCAAGTAACGTAGGTACTTATGCAGTAAACATTAATGCTACTGGTACTAATGTTGAAGCATTAAAAGTTGATGCAGGTGCAGTTGTATTTGATGAAACTTTATCTGTTGGTGGTAACACTTCAATGACTGGAACATTAACAGTTGGTGTTAATGATACTGGCCACGATGTTAAGTTTTATGGTGCAACTGACGGAGCATATTGTTTATGGGACGAATCGGCAGACGACCTTAAATTGGTTGGAGCGGCTGGTTTGACCGTTGCAGGTGCTACTACATTCACTGGAACTGTAACAACTGGTGTCAATGATACTGGTGTTGATGTTAAGTTTTATGGTGCTACAGATGGTGCTTATATGTTATGGGATGAGTCAGCAGATGATTTGATCTTAGCTGGTGCTGCTGGGCTATCAGTTGCAGGTGCTACTACCTTAACAGGTTTAGTTACTTGTGCTGCTGGTTTAAGATGTAGTGCTGTTGCTAGAACTGCTACTGCGGATGGTTTAACAACTGGTGCTGTTGCTGCTGGAACATCTTTTGTAGATGTTACTACTGATAGTGCTGATAAAGTTATTTCATTACCACAAGGTGCATTGGGTGACGTTATTTTAATGTTTGAAAATAGTGCTACTGGTTTTGAAATTAGACCAAAACCTGGTGACAAAGCAAATACTACTATGAATGGTGGAGACTGTTCTAGTGATGAAGAAATTGCTATCGGTGCAGGTCAAATAGCAAGGTGTATTTGTACTAAAGGCGGAGCTGCTGGAAACTGGACTGTATCTATAATTGATACTGACGGTGACATAGTTGCTGGCGGTACACCTGATTAACAAAGGGATAATCGCTTAATAGCGTTATATCTGATGGGCGGGGACGTGATTGACACTATCCCCGCTCAAATAAAAAAAGAAGGAGAGAGATAAATGGATTTAGGATATATAGAAAAGAGACAAGAAGAATTAAAGGGAGAATTTGATAAAGGGGCTAAAGCATTGCAAGAACTACAAAAGCAAGCTAACGGTATTAGTGAACAAATGAAACAAATACAAGGCGCTTTTATTGAACTAGAAAACCAAAAAAAGGAGCTAGACAATGGCGGAAAAAAAGATAAAAAAAGCAGTAAAGCCAAAAGCTAAAAAAACAGTAGCGCCTAAGAAGGTTGTAAAACCTAAAAAGGAAACTGTATCAAAAGACAAAGAAGCTAAAATAAAAGCACAAGAAGAGGCTAATAATAGCGCAAGAGTAGAGGCTAGATGGGCTAGAATTAAAGAATTAGAACAAAAGCCTGTTGAAGAGCCTAAAACAACACTAGAGGCAATTAAAAGAGCTTCTGATAAAAGAGCTAGACTTGCTGGATTGCTAATGCAAAAGAAGGCTTTTGGTAATAGAGCGCAAGGTGTTGAAGAACTAAAAGCAGAGATTGAAGAGCTTAATAAAGTGATTGAAGAATTAAAAATTGCCAAAGTTGCAGAAGACGCAAAAGGAAACAATGGCTAATATTAGAGTAGCACCAGATGCAGAAGTGGTTGATCTTGGCGAAAGAGTCAAGCAAGACTATTCTCATTTAAAAAGTGCTAAAAACAGAGAAAGGGTTCATAAGCGTAATGAAGAAGAAGAGAAAAAATTCACTAAGAAGCGTGTTAAAACTGACTCTGCTAATAGCTATGCTAGTGAGAATATTACTAAGCATAACTGGGAAAAGAAGCGAAAGGAAGCTCAAAAAAAAGATCCAGGATTTACACCTGGCAAAGTTTGGGGCTTTTCGGATGCTGATGTTTGGGACGAAAACGGAAGGTTAAAAAGAAAAGGAGCATAGAAATGGTAAAAGAAAACAAGATAAGTTTAAAGGATATAAATGAAATGACCTCTCAACTAGGGAGAAAAAACAAAAAGCAAAGGATAGAGAAGCTTAACTTAGCGGCATCGTTAAAGATTAAAGCTCATCAAAACCTACAAAAAGACAACACAAGAGAAGAGATAGCAGATTTAAGAAACGCTGTTAGCACTCAAATTAAAAATAATGATCTACCTTTAGATGCTTATTTAGATTTATTAGACGGCAGGATTGCAACACTACAGGGCCGTATAGACAGGCTAGAGGGTAAAAAATTAGATAACGGTGGCATATTAAGACCAGGGGAAGAAAATTCTCTTAAAGACTATTTAAAACATGTTGAACAATATAAAAAAGAAAGAGAGCAAGTCATTGCTGATTTTAAAGTAAAAGAACAAAATAAGGCAAAAGAAGAAGCCGAAAGAGAAACAATGCTTAGAGAAGAAGAGAGAAAACGTCGCAAGTTAGAAGAAATAAACACAGGAAATTCAAATGAGTGATAACTGCGTAAATACATTGGCTAAAAAAATAACATTCACTGCTACGTCAGATGAAAAGCCTCCAGTTAATAAGAACGAGGTTGTTATAGATTTAGCAAGTTTTAGTTAAGGAGCTTATAATGAGAAAAGGTAAACCGAGGACAGAGGCACAAAGAAAAGCACGTCATAAAAAGATATATGGCGCAAAAAGCAAAGTTCCACCTAGAGGGACTGGCAGAAGGAGAAAATAATGGCAAGTCAAAACGTATTACCACTGAAAGTTACATTAGCTGCTGATAGTACAATACCAGCGAGTGTAATGTTAGGTTCGGCTAGTATTGATGGTAAATCCACAGGAGCTACTACACTATATACCGTACCAACTGGCAAGACAGCAATAGTAACTAAGGTTATATTAAGAATGACAGCGGCAAGTAATGTTACTGGCGTTGCAGATGTAAGTGTTGGTAAAACTACAGCAGAATGGGAAGACATTGTGGCAGAGACTACATTGACTAACTTTGATGCTGCTGGTGAAACATGGCATTTTAACATAGCTAGTTTAAATGCTAGCGTAGCTGCTGCTGGAACGGTCAAGATTGACGTTGATACAGCAGCGACCACTACAGGTGCAGAAGATACATATACATTTACTGCAATGGTGTTTGGATTTTTAGTTTAGTAGAATAGAAATAGAGAGATTAGAAAAGGAGTTACTAAAATAAAGGAGAATTATAGTGGCTCAAAAATTACAAAATGTATTACCACTTGGTATTGTGCAATACGGGATGAGAGAGGGAATATCGGCAGGGAATATAACGGCAACTGATACAGCGGCCAAGATTCCTGATACCCCGCTAACTGATAGAAAATCAATAATGATACGAAATGATTCAGATCAAACAGCTTATGTTGGTGCTAGTAATGTAACTAAAGCAGGGCTCAATGGGATGCTTGTTAAAAACGGTGAAACGCTATCTATAGATGCTGGTGCTAATGTAGATGTTTATGTTGTATTAGCAACTGGAACAGGCACAGTATATTATCTTGAAGGCGGGTAGTAATGGCAAGAATCTCACAAGTAGCGAATACAAATAATTTTGTTAGTGGTCAAGCGGCCAACTATTCCGCTTTACCTACTGCATCGGCCCATTCAGGTGAAATATGGGTGGCTCTAGCAGGTGAAGGAGTATACCTTGTTAACCGTAAATCAGCAGGACTCTACTATAGTAACGGTACAGCATGGGGCAGATTAGGTAACATACCAGCATATTTTGATAGCTCTAACTTCCAGGTATATGATAATACAGATAATACAAAGATTGCTAACTTTGATGTATCTAATATATCCACAGGTACAACAAGAACAATTACAATGCCTGACGCTGATGTTGATTTAACCCAGATTACAGCACCAGAGAAAACTTATACAGTATCGCCAAGTGGTGGAGATTATGCAACTATTCAAGCTGCATTAGATGCCAATACAAGTGGTGGAGAATTATTCTTAGTATATCCTGGTACATATGCAAATGATACTATAGCATTTACGGCAAACAACCAATGTGTTGTTGGCGCAGGAACAACTTCTCAACAAATAGTTACTCAGGCAGATGCTAATATATGTGATTTTGCAGCATATACAGGTTGTAGAGTTTCTAATATCAAGATGCAATTAACAGCAGCAACTTCGGCAATATTTACTGTTACAGGTTCAACAGGCTCAATAGCATTGAGAGATTGTCATGTAGAGTGTACTAACTCTAATGTGACAGCAGCAAGTCAACCTGGTTGTATTAGTGTAACTGGTGCTGGTACTTTAAATATGAAGCGTGGTACTATTGATTATAACAACGCCGTAGCGGGTGCAAGTGCGATTAAGCAAGCTATTAGTGTAGGTACAGGCGCAACAGTCAATTTAGATTTTGTTAATATTGATGTAGATGGTGCAGGGGCAAGCACAGCTATAGCGGTAACATTGAGTGCAGGAACAGGCGTTGCGAATATAAATGATTGCTATATTACTTTAGATGATGCAGGCACAGGCATAGGAGCAGGTTATTATTTTAGCGGTTCAGGGACAAGTGAATTTTACAGAAATGAAATCCATGTTACTGTTGGAAGTGGTACTGGTTACGGTGCTTTTATAAGTGGGACTGTTAATTTTAGATCATTCTATAACCATATTCACGTTGTTGATTCTGGCGGTTCTTCATACAGTTTTTTAACAGACACAAATGCAACGGTAACAAGTCAGCTTGATGATATTATTGCTGATGATGGTGTTACTGGGGCAGGGACATTTATTCAAGCATCTTCTGATACAGACGGTACGTTAGATTTATGTTCAGGTGAAGGTGAAAAGCTGACTATATGCAATACAACAAAAGAAGACACAGATGGTGGGAGAGAGTCAATAATAACTTTTAAGGGGCGTCAATCGGGTGGAGAAAAAACTACTTTAGCTAAGATACAAGCCTCTCATGACGGCACTAGTGACGATCAAAAAGGCGATTTAATATTTCAAACTAATGACGGTAGTGACGGGGACTCTCCTACTGAAAGATTAAGAATAGATAGTGCTGGTAATGCAGGAATAGGAACAAGCAGTCCATTAGCAGAATTACACATTGAAAGTAGTGGTGATCCCGAACTAAGAATAAGGGAAAGTGGGAACAATGCAAATTCTTATTTTAGAATTTATAATGCTGCCGATTCTCAAACAGTAGTAGAAAATATTGCAAATACGGGAGTTTCTTCGTTACTTTTGGATGCAAGACCATTAGACAATACCAGCAATGGTGTGATTCAAATAGGGAGACAAACAAATACTTCTGGCGCAAACGGCCTGTACATACATAATTGTGATGGCACTGCAGGACTAAATCATCACTTAAGTGGGGGTGGAGATTCTTATTTAGCTTTAAATAATGGCAATGTTGGCATTGGGACAAGTAGTCCAAGCGCAAAACTGGAAGTTGACGGAGAGGCTAGATATACAGCTACGACTGACATGGGTAGTAACGATGAAGACTTTGCAAGTAAGAAATATGTAGATGATAACGCTGGTGGTGGTGGATCAAACGAATATAACACAAAAGAAACTACTGCAAACTATACTATACTAGACGACGATGGATATAGGATAGTATATGTTAATTCTGCTAGCTCTAATATAACTATTACCTTACCGACATTAGCAGATAACACAAAAAGGGTAATAACAATACATAACAACACTGGAGTTATCGATGCTACCTGTGATACAACATCTGGAAGTACAACAGCCACAATGGACGATACAAGCGTAATATCGGCAGGAATGAACGTATATGGAAACAATGTTAATTCAGGAACTACAGTGGCAAGCATAACAAATAGCACTACTTTTGAATTATCTGCAAATGCCAATAAGACAGAAACTAACTGCATATTAGAGTTCGCCAATACAGTAACCGTTGATGGTGAAGGTGCTGAAACTATTGACGGTATGACAACAATAGAGTTACCGAGAGATGGGGACAGATTAAAAATACAGGCCAAGAGTGATGAGTGGAAAATACTTGATGAACGTATAACGTGTCAATTAGTTTTAGATACTTATTTGGGGTATGGTGATACAGATGCGTGTATTATGCGATTTACAAATAATCGCGAATTTTGTGGAAATTATTTTTCTCAAAACCATGATTCTGGCTATAGCGCAAATGCAAAGGGTCTTGAGATAACTATTAATAAATCAGGTAAATATTGTATTGAATTTTACTCACGCATGAACTCTGGTTATGAGGACGGGGGGATTTCACTAAATAGTACACAATTGTCAACTGGTCCTGCGTCATTAAATGCACAAGATATTCTTTGTGCGGGTCGAACGATAGCAAGTTATAATGACTCTATATGGTGCACTACTACACGCTATTTCAAAGCTGGGGACATTATACGGCCTCATACTGATGGCGGAACTGGTAGTGTCGGGCTGAATAATTTCACTGTTTCGTATGTAGGAAACTAAAAAAATATAAATAATATTTATACAAAGGATAAAATAAAATGGCTAACGAAATAGAATACCTACAGAATCCAACGTCAACACCTGTTATGTCGTATATTCGGGTAATTAAATGAAAATATCAATAACACGACACAAACAAAGAAGCAAATAATTGACAAAGAGGAGACAATAGAGTGAAAAAACAAGAGTGTGTATACAGAGAAGTCATAGAAAAAATAGACGACAAGCAAGATTCTATAGCTGAAGACATTGCAATAATAAAAAGTTATTTAGTTGGTAATGGGCGAGAGGGAATAATTAAGAAAACAGATAGGCACGAGAAATATTTTAATATGATAGCTGGTGGCTCTGCATTAATAGGGTTTGCACTTGCTATAGCAAAGGTAATTAAATAGGAGGAATACATGGCAACTTTATTATCGATAAAAACAAGAGCTTCAGAACGGATGAACGATACTAGCTTTGTTACTAACAGTGAAGCTTTTTATAATCAGTGCGTTAATGACGCTCAAAGAGAAATACAAGAAACATGCAAAATATTATATGAAACATCAACCATATCTAGTGTCGATGGAACACAATTATATGACTTGCCTAGCAATTATATGTCAATGTTTGATGACAATAACTGTGTTTTATATACAGACACAAACAGTGTTGTTCATTATTTAAACTGGGCGACATACAATAGCTTAAAAAACAGGTTTGATGATTTAACTACAGAAGAAGGAACCCCAACTTATTTCTGGATTCAAGACGATAGAATAGGTTTTTATAAAATACCTGACTATTCAGGCTCAAGCAACGTGTCAATAATACATTATTATTATCCTGCAACAATGAGTAGCAATAGTACAACTTCTGACTTGCCAGACAAATATCAAGTGGCAACAGTATATTTAACATGTAAATTTATATCTGAAAGAAACGAGCTATATCAAGAATCAGAGATGTGGAATAATAAATATTTACTAGAGTTAAACAGAATAGACAACACTAACGATCCAATGCTAACCGCTCATAGAAGTAGTGGAAGCGAGTATATCGGCGTTAGAAGACCAGGAATTGTAGGGAGAGGAACTTTATAATGACCATTAGAAAAGTAGGCAATAAAAACAATAAAGCTGATGGTGATCTTTATGTGGATCAAGAAGCAGGTAAGCTATATGTCGCGTTAAGCAAAGGAAGAGAAGACAGTGATTTAACAGAAATTTCTGTAGGAAGTCCAACTTCGTTAAATACTTCTGTCTGGTCGGCGAATACTTCTGGGGTATTTTCTGCAAACAGGATACATGCAACAAAATGTATGTGTCATCTTTCTGGATCAGTATCTAGGATGGGAGCATTTTTAGTAGCAGCATCAGGTACAACAAAATTTGCAATTTATTCTGATAATAATGGAGAGCCAGACGAATTACTTGGTCAAACAGATGCTTTGTCGCCAAGTTATCAGGGTGATGAAAGTGTTGCGTTAACAAGTCCTTTAACTTTATTAGCTGGTACAAATTATTGGGTTGCACAACTTGCCTCTGTAGCCATTTCCGTAGCCTTTAACTCATCTAATGGAACAAGTAGGTATAAAGATATTGGCGTGTCTACATTCCCAGAAACCTGGCCAGCTTCAACAGATGTCCACCAAGCCGATTGGTATGCTTTTTTTGCAATGTAAAGGAGTAAATTATGTTAAAAAGATTATGTGATATATGTGGAGCGGAAATTGAAAACAGTAACCCTGTTTTTAATATAGAGAAAGCCACTAAGTGGTACAAAATAGAATGTATTGTTAACAGGCAAGAGATAGACGAAAGCTATACACATTTAGATGTGTGCAATACATGTTTATTAAACGCAGTTAATGGAGAGTTGTAATGAGGCAAACGCTTAATTGGTACCCACAAGGCAAAAGTGATGAGTTTAATTCATTAAATACCCGTAAGTCTAAAGACGACTTAGCGCCTGGTGAATTGCAAGAAATATCTAACTTTACTTTTGATGAACTTGGTGGACTTAAAAAGATTTTAGGAAATAGCATTGTAACAAACGGAGTTGTTACTGATAACGAATCTCAGCCAGACGATGACACCGCAGTAGATTGTTATTGGGACGATGATGGTGATGTTCAAAACGATAGCTTCTTAAAACGTGATTATCTTGCGTTAAAATTTCCTGATGCATTTTTTAGTGGATTGGCTAATACAATTTTAAATGCTTCTCTATATTTATATACTGTTACTGAAGATGTTTATAATGGAACACTGTATCAAAATACTGCTGATTTTACAGAAACAAGTGAAGACCCACCAGCATATGATAATTCAAGTAGCGTTAGTGTGTCAGCGTCAGGTGCTTCTACAGAACACATATTGAGTTTACCTACATCATGGATAACAGATATGGTATCTACTAATTATGGTATGCAGGTAGTAGCAACTGCTGATCCTGATGGATATTTTTATAGCTCTGTTGGGCTAGGTGCTCAATATGGTGACGGCAGTGACGGAGCAATTACAATAACTTCTGGCACTGTTAATATAGACGCTATTTACGAAGACGATGACGTTACAGGAGTAACAACTAACCGAGGTGTTAATAAAGGGCTTAACAATGGTTCTGGTACATATGATCCAGAAAATGATGCTTATATCCAAGCAACAGACTTTACTATTAGTTCTGGCGCTACATTAACACATAGTACCGCTTATGGAGATGGAACAAGTAATAAAAACGGTATTATATGGATAGGATGTACTGGAACATTTACAAACAATGGAACAATAGATATGGACGCTTTGGGGGCTACTGGTGGCGATGGCGGAACAACCGCTATTTCTCAAGCTGACGCAGGCGATGGCTCTGGTGGTGGCGGTGGTGGAAACCGAAACAGTGGCGTAGCAGGCGTTGGTGGCACTTCTTATGGCGAATCAGACATCCCAACAACCACATGGTCAGATTTATATGGCTCTGGTGGTGGCGGTGGTGGCGGTGCTGGCACTGGATCTTCCGATGCAACTGGGGGAGACGGTGGAAACGGTGGTGGTGCTATTAGAATTTATGCAGCTACTTTCAATACAGTTAACGGTATTATTTCATCAAATGGAGAGGTCGGAGAAAACGGAGAACAACCAGACAAGGGAATAAACTCTTCTGGTGGCGGTGGTGGCGGTGCTGGTGGATGTATCTACATAGAAACACTAGAAGGCGCAATTGGAACAGATAAAATAACCGCAAGCTCTGGCGCAGGTGGTACATCTCTTGGCTCTGGTTTTTCAGACACAGGCTCTGGTGGTGGTGGCGGTGCTAGTGTTAACAATGGTAGCGATGCTTCTGGAACAAATAATGTTAATGGTGGGGCTGGCTCTGTTGGAAGAATACATATTGAGGGAAGTAATTATACAGGCTCAACAAGCGATCCAGCAAACGCATAGGAGTAAATAATGGAATTAAAAAAATTAACAGAAAAAGACTTTAAAAAATATAAAACATTACATTATAGCGATACAATTTATGGTGCACATAAAGATGGTAAGTTAGTTGGATATTTTCACTTATATTATCCACAAAATGATTTAAACTCTGCTTATGTCAATATGCGACTTTTAAATAAAACTTTTGCAAGATCCTTTTTTGGGATGCTAAATGAATACATGGCCCTATTCCCTGATAAGCAATTAAGAGGAAGTGTAGCAGATGAAAATGTTGAAAAGCTATTATTTGATGTTGGTGCAAACATAAAAAAACTAACCCCAAAAGAATGTTATCTTGCTAAACAAAAAAATATATTTGAGAGGATTAAACAATGAGTCTAAGACCAAAGTTATTAGTACAAACATTAGTTAGTTCTGGGTTAGCAGATGTACAGAATCATGGCGTAAATTATATTGGACAAGATGGCGTTGAGTATATGGTGTATGTAGGAACAAAGACAGACGCAGATACAGACAGTATATATATAACAAAGATAGATGTTACTGCTGCTGCTGGATATACTACAACGCAACAAATAACTGGATTAACAAAATATAAACAATATACTTTTACTAATCATAACAACAGGGTTTATATAACAAACGGTACGGACTTAGTCAGATGGCTTCATGTTGATAGTTCAGGCACTATTACTGATGGGTATTTAGACAATGCGCCTATTGGTGAATATGTTATATCTGCTAAAAATAGATTGTTTATGGGTGGCACTACAACAGATTATTATATTACAGGAACAGCAACATTTACCCAAAATTCTTTTGTTGTTTCTGGTACGGACACTGAATGGGGTGATAATGCTAGAGCTGGAGATCAAATTGCAAATGCAACAGAATACACTACAGGAACGGCTGCCTTTACTAAAGGAAGTAAAACAGTAACAGGAACAACTACTGTTTGGAGTACAAATGTATCTGTTGGTGATTGGATAAAAAACGATACAGACGACGTTTATTATCAGGTAGCGTCAATAGCCAGTAATACATCTTTAACATTAACAAAGGAGTATGAAGAAGCTGGCGGAGCTGCTGCTGCTTATACAGCAATAACCCCAGCATCAACATGGTATACCATAGCTAAAGTAACAAGCGACACATCAATAACTTTAACAGAACAATTTAACGAAACAACAGATAGCGGATCGACTTATTTTCTAAGAAGAATATCAGAAGATGTTATATATTGGAGTGCTGAAGAATGTCTTAACGATTGGCAAACAACAGGAATAGTTGGTGGCGATGATCCTGGATTAATCAAGATTAATGCTCCAAATACAGGTATTCATAATTTTAATGATGCTGTAATATTTTTTACTAAAACAGGCGGTGAATTTATACTCGGAACAGACACTTCAACGTGGACAATCCCACAGCAAATGAGGTTGCCTGTTGGCTGTGTTAGCCACAGATCAATTATATCTAAAGACGGATGGCTTGGTTTTATGTCTAAGCAAGGTTATTTTATATCTAAAGGTGGATCGTTAAATCTTACAGACTTAGGGATGACTTCTTTTAGCGACTCAATAATAGAACAAATAAATGATATTGATCCAAATAGATATGAATTAATTACTGCCTCTATATGGAAAGACACACTATTAATAAGCGTTCCATCACAAGAAACTTATGATGAAGATGATATTGAGCTTGGGTATTCTACAGGAACTGTAACTGTTTCTGATGCAGATACGGCTGTGGCAGGAACTGATACTGCATGGAGAGGAACTATTAAACCATACGATCAGATACAGTTTACAGGCACAGATACAACATGGTACACAATAACCACAGTAACAAGCAACACAGCGATTGTATTAGACAGAAACAAAGATGGCGCTGTTACAGACGGTACATATAAAATAAGAAAACGCAGAAACAATAGAATATTAGCTATTGATACTAGAACCAATGTAGACAGAAAGGTAAGCTATGGCTGGACTGTTTACGATAATATTAACGCTAATGCTTTTGTTGTTGTTGAGGGACGTGCGTTTTATGCGTCATCAACTTCTGGGTATTTATATGAGTTTGATACAGGCGGTACTTTTTATGGCAATGCAATTACAGCATCGGCAAGAACTGGCGCATGGTGTTGTGGTAAAAGATATGAGGGCGTTAGAAAGTTTTTTAAAGCCTTTATTATAAGGGCAAAAGGAACTGGCACGGTATATATAACACCGTATATAGATGGCGTTGCAGGCACTCAAGTGTCTTATGCTTTTACAGATACAGAAAATTATGAAGAGGTTTACTTTCCTAGAACAGGACACCCGTTTTCTGGGATTGGATATGAGATAGAGTTTTTAATTGAATGTACAGGATCTAATGAAGACATAGTAATAAAACGTCCACAAGTTGGTTTTGTAACATTAAAAAGACAATAAGGAGGAAATTATGGCAGAACAAGGAACATTATTTGGAGAAAACGTAGATCAACCGTTCGATCAAGAAACGGCAAGGGGACAGGTATTAACTGGTATACAACAGTTTATGAAGCCTCAACTACAAAAAGCCAGAGGTAGTTTATCTCAACGTGGCTTTGGTAGATATAACGCACCAACAATAGAGGGACAAGTAATAAACCCATTATTGCAAACTGGTGCAGAATCTGTGCGAAGAGCGTTAACTGATCTTCACTACAAAGAAAGATCTCAATCTTTAGCAGAAAGAGCGCAACAATTTAAAGAAGATGCGTTTAACGAGCAAATGCACATAGGCCGTCAAAAAAGAAGTCAAAAGGTTTTATGTACTGAGTTATATAGGCAAGGACTATTGCCATTATCTCATATTAAAGCAGACCTTAAATATCTTAAATATCATGTAGACAAAGAAACTCACGAGAACTATTTAAGATGGGCTATTCCTTTTGTAGAGGTTATGAAGAAAAGCAAAATTGTTACATATTTAATTTGGCTACCAGTGTTATGTTGGAGCGAATATATGAAAAGTGTTGTATACAATAAAAGACTAGGAATAAGAGCAATGATAGGATTTGTTTGGCAAAAAGCAGCAGTGCAGTTTGGCAAATGGTATAAAAACAGACTACAGAAAGTAGAGGTGGCTTAATATGGAACTCTTTGGAGGATTTAAAAAATTAGGAGAAATAGGGAATCTTCTTGGTCAAGGGAAATTCCAAGAAGCGTTAGGCTCTGGGATGAGTAATTTTACTGGCAATCTTGGGACAAGAGAGCTTGAAAAGGTCCTTATTCCTGATGAACAGAAAAGAAATGAATTGATTGGTGGCATTACTGGTGCTACAGCAGCAATAGCTGGCGCTCCTGTTATTGCAGCAGAAGGTGGAGGCGCACTAAGTTCTGTTGGAAATGCGTTAGGTTTCACTGGCGAAGGTGGAAGTTTAATGGGCGGTCTTAGCAACGTTCAAGCGTTGAGGGGAATGGCTGGTATGGGCGGAGATCAAGGTGGAGATATGCCAGCTCTTCCTGATAGTGGATATGCACCACAAGGCGGAGGTGGCTTTGATTTAACTGGTTATTTGCCACAATATTATAATGGTGGTATTCCAAACGATGGTAAGCCAGCAGTTATTTATGATATGCGTACTAACAAACCAACAGGGACAATGAACGAACGTGGCCCTGAAACAATCGTGCCTGCTTATGCTGATGGCATGGGTAATGACATGTCTGTTGTTAATGGGATGCCACCAGAATCAACACAAAACATAACAGTTAATCCTGGTGAAAACATGGCAACAACATCATCAATAAAAAACCTATATCAATATAATGTAGATCCAAAGGTTATGGGCGAACAGGAAGGTGAAGACTTTTTGAGTGAGTATAAAAGCGTAACTAGCGGCCAAAAAGGAACACCAACCTCTCATCCTGATAAATCAGTTAAGAAAATAGAGAAGCAAACAACCACTACTAGTAGCGGTAAAACAGAGGAAAAAGAGAACCCTTTTGGTATGGACGATTTTGGCAATCTTGTTAAAAATGCAGCTAGAATGTACGGATATTATGTAGATACAAAGCGTAATAACTGGGGACTAGGAAAATCTGCCATTACTAGATACCTTGATTGGACAGACGATATGGATGCAGCTAAATCTAAAAAGAAAAAGCCAGAATTGTCTTATGAAGAAAAGCTTAAACTCCAGCAAGAATATGATTTAGGCACAGCAGAAGGTAAGGCTAAGATAAAATCTAAATATGGTAGTAAAGAAGGCAAGATGACAGAAAAAGATTATTACCAGCTAGAGGTTAAGACTAGAGAAGAAGCTTTGGAAGATTGGGAAAACCCAAACAATGCAGAATATGACAAGTATGTAAAAGAGGCTGGTGGTGACGAAGTTAAAGCAAAACAAAACTATGTTCAAGACAGGGTTAAAGGCGCTTTAAAAGGTGAGCAACCAGAATATCAAAAAGAAGACATAAAAGGTAAAAAGTATTTTGGACTATTTGGCCCAGAGGTTAAAAAAGGAGAAAAGCAAGTAAGAACAGGAGAATATGTTCCTACAGATAATGCACAATCTTTTGATGAATCTGGATATATTGCATGGTTACAAAAACAACCTAAAGGGAAATATAAATCGAAAGAGGAAGCAAGAAAAGCATACCAACAGTTAAAGGGGTAGTTAATGGCATTTACTGAAGACGATTACTTTGCTGAAGATATAAACAACAAACAAAGCGGATCTTTTACTGAAGATGATTATTTTTCTGAAACAAAAGAGCCTGAAAAGGCGTTTGTTGAAGATGATTACTTTTCACAAGAGCCAAAACAACCTAGCGCACAGGACATAGATAAAGCTAAAGAGATTTATACTCAAAGCAAAGTATTAGAGATGGGGCTGGATCAAGCGTATGACGAAGCCGTAACATTAACAAACCAAGAAAAGCCATATAATTCAGATGACTTTATAAGGGAGATAGACGCTCAGTATACTGGAAATTCACCAAGCGTTATAGAATTTAACCAAACTGTTAATAGTTTTACGCCAGATCAAAAGCAACAGTACGAACAAAAGTCACTAGGAAAGCCGTACGAAGAACAGCTAGAAATAGCAAGAGGAATTGCTAATGATTCTAATAAATCAAAAGCTGAAAATACTATTAATTCTATTGTAAATATACCAGAAAACGTTAAAAGAGGTATGATTCAAAACATAAAATCATCACCACAAGTAGCTGGTAATGTTGCACAATTATCTGGGGCTATTATGGATAGACCATACACTGCGTATGATTTATCTCAAACAAGCTCATTAATTGCCCCATTTAAAGTTGCTTCTCAATATATCTCTAAAAAAACAGGGTTTGGAGAATGGCTAAAAATAGAAGGTAAAAAACTTGCTGATAAAAATAAATTATATATGCAAACAAGAACAGATCTACAACCAACAGGTGATGATGTAATATCAAGATTCTCTCATGGTGCTGGATCTGGGCTAGTCAGTATTGGCGAAGCTGCAACTATAGGTATCTTAACTAAGAGTCCTGGACTAGCTGGATCTGTATTTGGATTACAAGCAGCAGGAGACACTTTTGTAAACGCAAAAGCACAGGGACTAGATGACACTACGGCTATTAACTACGCAACTATTGATGGTGTGTTAGAAGCAGGATTAGAATCACTATCATTGAATAGAATACTTAAACCAGGCGTTGGCAGAAGCCTATCTGCAATAGCTGTTAATATGCTTACAGAGGGATCTACCGAGGGCGCACAGGAAGTCAAGGGTAACATTATACGTAAATATGGTTTAGGCATGGATCAAAACATTATGGACAATGTCTTAATGAGTATTGGTATCGGGAGTATATTAGGTGGTGGTACAACCGTTGTTATACCTGAAAACGTTAAAGCAAGACTAGACGAACAAGGCGTACCAGAACAAGCCCAAGAAGAAATAAGAGAACTTGCAGAAGAGACTTTAGATAAACTTAAAACAAAAGGATGTACGCAAGAAGAATTAAAAGACTTACAGGCATTTACTAAAGAAGGCTTAATTAAACCAGAAGAAATAACCGAAGCCACAAAAGAAACTCCATACGAAGGCGAGACAATAGCTCCTGAAGGAAAGATGCAACGCACGCCAGAAATGCCAGAAGGCGAACGTCGTGCGCCTCAGTTTCAGGAAGGTTTATATAATGAAAAACTAGATAATATTTTTAAAGAAATGGACAAAACTGGCATTGGTAAAGATCAACCAGACTACATGGAAGGATATGAAAAGGACGGTGAGCTTTTAATATCACCACGATTTAAAGGTGATAAAAAATATGGACAAACTCTTTTTGACAAGCTAGGAACTATGTATGGCAATGAGCTCAGGCTAACAGCAATGGAGCAACAAGCTAGTGGTTTTAAAAAATCAGAGCAAGCAAGAATAAAAAGGCTTGATGGTCAATTAAGTAGTCTTGCTGATGATATAAAAGAAGAAATACAATATCCAATAAAGGATTGGCTTGATGCGCATGGCGCAGAATCTCCAACAACTTGGGCAGACCAAGTGTTAGACGAAAATGAAGAATTTGGCGAACCAATGCTAAAATATAATGGAACGTTTACTATGGGTGGCGTTGGTGGACAACAAACTATTGATATTGGGCAAGCTGTTGTTGATAAATATAATAAAGAATTAGCAACAGAAGAACCTTCGCTAGAGGATAAAATAGCATTGTTAAATTTGAGCAATGAAGAAGTTTCTGAATTAGAGGACTATGAAATAGAAGACATGTATAGAGAACAAAATCCTGATGACCTACCAGAGGCATATGATTTCAGTGAGTTATCAGAGCTTTATGGCGGAATAGATGGATTGCTTGCAAAAAACTCAGAGACAAGAGATATTATTAGAGATGTTTTAGAAAATGAAGGTTACCAACAATGGTATGAAGGGGGAGGCATTGATAAAGATGTAATTAATAATATGCAAGAAACATATGACCAATTACAAAACGCAAAAACAACTAGAGAAAAAATAAAAGCCATTGATAGAGCCATAAACTTACAGCATCATACAGGATCAATGGCAGACAATATGGATTTATCTCAAATGGAAATGGACACACTTTCTTCTATTGGTGAAAAGGCAGGTGTAAAAGATTTTAAGTTTGATCCAGATAGACTAAGATACCAAGCACAAAAACAAGCCAAACCAGCAAAACAAATATTTCAAATAGCAAAAGCCAGAAAGTTTCTAAAAAATACATGGGGAATTGATTTAGATAAAGTAAAGGGAACTTATGAAATAATAATGCCAAACGGAAAGAAAGCATCGGGAGTATATGCTGATGATATAATATACATAGCCCATTTAGCACAAGAG
>Ga0272441_10002235_pt1 | contig 39658 bp, 28 predicted proteins | sample SSMProp6N_FD_193582 | JGI IMG/M metagenome (GOLD analysis project Ga0272441, IMG submission 193582) | Marine sediment archaeal communities from Little Sippewissett salt marsh, Falmouth, MA, United States - SSM-Prop-6N | ecosystem: Environmental > Aquatic > Marine > Wetlands > Sediment ... | reverse complement strand
CCGGGCAGAAATAGGTGCAGGCCTGGCAGGTCGTGCAGCTATAGAAGGCCTCGGCCAGTTCCTTGGAAGGTTCGATGGTCCCGTTGAGGAAATTAAAGGCCAGCACGTTTCTTCCCCGGGCGTTTCTCGATTCCCTCTGGGTCACACTGAAGGTAGGACACCCCAGACGGCAGAACCCGCAGGCGATACAGGCGATGATCTCGTTGTCGATATATTCCCCAAGGGAATTAACCCCCTCGGGATGCTCCAAAAGGGGCTTGAAGGCGAAGTGGTCGTAGATATCGTGTTTTTTCTTTTCCAGCCCGAATTTGCCCGGATTCAGGATATCGTTTGGGTCGAGGGCCTTTTTTATGGTTCTCATGACCTCCAGAGCGGGACCCAGTTGTTTTTCGATATAGGGGGCTCTGGCCAGACCGGTGCCGTGTTCGGCCGTGATCACGCCTCCCATCTCGATAGCGATTTCCGCCAGTTCATCGGCCGCCGGTTTCAACCTGTCCCATTCATCCTTGCTTCTCATGTCGGAAATCATGGTGGTGTGCACGTTTCCGTCGCCGATGTGGCCGAAGGTGGTGATGAGAAGGTTGTATTTGTCTGAAATTTCCTGCGCGCGTTTGATCACCTCCGGGATTTTTGAGGGAGGGATGCCGAGGTCTTCCGAGATGGCCACAAGCCGATACCCGGGTTTGATTCGGGAAAGGGTGGGCACCAGCTTACCACGGGCCTCCATGATTTCGCCGGCCCTGGCCGGATCATCGCTCCAGGTGAAATCCTTGACGCCGTGTTTCTTGCAGATTTCGTCTATGTTGTTCATGTCTTTCTGGACAACTTCCTTGAACCCGTCAGACTCGATGATGAGCATGGCCTCAATGCCGGTGATATCCCGTTCAATGGCCTTTTCCACGACCTTGAGGCTGTATTTGTCCATGATTTCGCAGGCCGCCAGCTGAATGCCGGAACCAATAATCTCACTGACCGCCTGGCCTGCCGACACAAGGTCCTCGAAGACGGCCAGGGCCAGGGCATTGTATTCGGGTTTGGGTTGAATTTTTACGGTGATCTCCGTAATGATTCCCAGCGTCCCCTCGGAGCTGCAGAATACATGATTCAGGTCGTAACCGAAGGAGGCCTTGGGGGTTTTGAATCCGGTCTCGATCACGGTCCCATCCGCCAGGACGACCTTGAGGGCTTTGACGTAGTCCCTGGCCGTGCCGTATTTTACGGCCTTGTGGCCACTTGAGTTTGTAGACATCATGCCGCCGATGGTGGCGATCATCTCACTCCCGGGGTTGGGAGGGAACATGAGGTTGTCTCCGGCCAGATGCCTGTTGAGGTCCATACAGATGACACCCGGCTCGACCCTGGCATAGAAATTCTTTTTGTTGACTTCCAGAATTGTGTTCATGTTGTGAACATCGAGGAGTATTCCACCCTTCACCGGAAGAGATGCCCCCGTGGTGGCTGTTCCAGATCCCTGGACCGTGATAGGCACTTTTTCTTTGCTGGCCAATTTTACAATCGCGGAAATCTGTTCTGTGGTGTAAGCAAAGACCACGGCATCAGGTATTCCTTCGTGAACTGAGAGATCCCGCGAATAGGGGATACATTCGACAGGACCTGTAAACACATTATCCTGTCCAACAATCTGTTTTATTTCCTCATAAATATCCATGGATTGACCTCCATCGCTGTATGTGTTTTACGAACAAAAACCCCGGTCTCAGAGTTTTATGGCTATGTTATAGCTACAGTGGAATGTAATTGAAAAAAACATAAAATGTCAAGCAGAAACGTAGACTCAAAACACCCTTGACAATGTTTTATAAATTGAGAGATGTCACGTACTTTTGCTCAATTTTCAGGGGATCCCGTTGCCGTTGTCCCCTGTTTCGAGGACAGGTGAAAAAAGCATTGAGTGCCCTTGGATCGATGTCTGAAAGGTGGATTTTCCTGTAGGACGGTGAAAGAAATGAAAAAATCCGGGCCTCAGCCCGGGTTTACCCATCTAACGAACGGCCTCAAAACAGCAGGTGAAATGCCTGAGGAATTTGGGTTGGTAAGTGATGCGGTATCCGGGGATGGCGTCTTTTTTCTTCCAGGATTTGCTCCCGGCGCAGCTATCATCTTCCAGTATTAGCGCTGCCCACTGCTCTGTGGACATCGCGCCTGTGCCGCTGTTGGTCAAGAGATTGATGCAGCAGTCTTCGGCATCAAGGAGAAAAATATTTTGGTGGACTTTTATAAGCACCTTGATCTTTTCCTCCCGGGAAATAAGCCTAATGGGCCCCGTCATTTTGATACGAAAGGGTTTAATAATCGTACGCATATTTTTTCACCTCACTGAATTTTAAGGAAAATTCTGCTCTATATTATGTTTGTATCGGAATAGTGAAAAAATTTACATCGCTGACTAAGGGCACAAAGGAGACGGGAAACCCCTTTTTAAAAGATCGGGTTTCGGTTTCATGATATAAATAAAAAGTTGAGACAAGTCCATTCTTGTGGACGTCATTTGCAGAATCAACCGGAAATGAGGATATCATGGATTATGATGTGATTATCATCGGTGCCGGTCCGGCCGGTATTTTTACCGCGCTCACCCTCTGTGATGCCGGTGTCGGTCCGGTCCTTTTACTTGAACAGGGAAAAGACTTACACCAGCGAAGCCGAAAAAAACCGGGTGATATGCTCTGCGGCTGGGGAGGAGCCGGTGCCTACAGCGACGGCAAACTGACCCTGTCTCCCGAAGTGGGCGGTTTCCTGGCCGATTATCTCGACCGCAATGATCTTTTTCAGCTTTTGAGGCAAGCGGATGACCTCTATGTCTCCCATGGGGCCCCCGAAGAGTTGTTCGGGGAAGAGGCTCGGGAAATGAGGGATCTCACCGACCGGGCCCGACTGGCCGAACTCGATCTCATTCCATCCAAGATCAGACATATCGGTACGGATAATTGTCCGGTAGTCCTGAATCGGTTTCGTGAAGCGCTCCTGGACAAGGTTGAGTTGCGGACCAATTCTTGCGTTCATAGACTGGTGGCCGAGGGAGGTCGGGTCAGAGGGGTTGAATTGGATGACGGCCGGGTCATAACCGGGCGCTTTGTGGTGGCGGCGCCGGGACGTTCCGGGGCGCGGTGGATGAAGAGGGAGGCCGATGCCCTTGGGCTTACCACCCTCGCCAGTCCGGTGGATATCGGCGTCCGGGTGGAATTGCCCGCTGCGGTTCTCAAGGACATCACGGACAGGATCTACGAATCCAAGCTGATTTACTACTCCAAGACCTTTGATGACAAGGTCCGGACCTTTTGCATGAATCCTTACGGAGAGGTCGTGATTGAGAAGAGCGGGGAGGCCGTCACCGTCAATGGACATAGCCACACACAAAAAAGGAGTGAGAACACCAATTTCGCCATTCTGGTCAGCAGCGCCTTCACCGAACCTTTTGATGATCCCATTGCCTACGGCCTCTATATCGCTAGGCTGGCCAACCTCCTGACGGGCGGGGCGATTGTCCAGAGACTGGGTGACCTGTTGGCCGGGAGGCGCAGCACTCAGGCGCGGATCGATCGTTGTCTCACCCGACCGACACTCACGGACGCTGTTCCCGGAGATTTGAGCTTCGTGTTTCCCTACCGTCATCTTGTCAGCATTATCGAGATGCTTCAGGCGCTTGAAAAGCTTGCGCCGGGGGTTAACTCACGCCACACGCTTCTCTACGGTGTCGAGGTGAAATTTTACAGCAACCGAATTCATGTATCCGGGGAAATGGAGACCGAGGTCGAGAATCTTTTCGCCGTCGGAGACGGCGCCGGGATTACCCGAGGACTTTTGCAGGCCTCGGCGAGCGGCATCCTGGCTGCAAAAGCCGTCTGCGAACGCCTGAAATAGCCCCCGTTCAGAAATGGTTTTTCCCCGGCGTCTCTGGGTCTGGAATTCCGTATCTCCGCTTTTCTTCGGCCCTCATCGGAGGTTCTCTAGTTTTCATCCAGAAAAGGCCCTTTTCCGCAATTTCGGCGTCAATCGGCGGGATTCTTTGTGCGGAGTACACTTGTACGCCTCCGCGCAATCCCTTGATTTGACTGAGGGCCGTCCATGGCCCTCGCCCTTACGGGCAGGCTAGGGCTGTCCAATTCCGCTATCCTGCGGAATTGTCCTTGAACTAGCGAAAAATTGCCTATTTCTGAAACCGGGAACCCGCTGCGGAGCAGTGGGACTGAGCTCCCGAAGGGTGCGAAGAATTGAAAACTTGCTCGTGCCCGGAGTTCATTTCCGGATGGGCACTCTCTAGTGACGGCCGGAGAAGAGGTTGTGAAAACCCGTTTTATCCAGCCAGCGGAAGGACCTCCGGATCTGACTCAACCATGTGGAGGTATAAATATAGTTGACCATCAGTCCGCAGGAGTCTTTCAACCCGCGAGGGGTGGGATTTCCAAGAAATTTCATATTTTTTTGGGTTACCGTGGCCCCGTTGCCGAGGTGAAAATTGGCCACGGGATTCAGCGGCTTTCCACGGGGGTTTTTCTCTTTGCGGATATAGTGATAGGCTATCCTGATAAGGGGCTGTTTCATCTCCCTTTTCAGATCTTCCTCCCGTGCCCAGTCACCCTTTGAGAGAAGGGAAAGCAGGGCAGAGTTCAATCCTTCAGATGCCCCCTCCCAGGAGGTCGATTTCGCCATGATCCGAGCCATCTGCCTTTTGGAAAAGAAGTTCGGAATATCGGCCTGCTTCAGGGAAAAGCTCTGATCTTTGCCCTCCAACACGGGCTTTAGATATTTTTCCCAGAAGCCCGGGATAGGGCTCAGTGTGGCAAATGTCCGGATCCCCGGTTTTTCTTTCTTGAGATAATCAACGACCTGACCGATCAGCATTTTTCCCAGTCCGAGTCCGGTAAGGCCCTGCTGGGTACTGTTTATGGAATAGAAGATGGCCGTATCTTTGTCCTCCTCTTTATCTTCGGAGGTCTCCTTCTCTATGATGTCCGTGATGTTTCCGGTCAGCCCTTTGCTCAGGGCAACCTCGATGAAGATAATGGGTTCATAGGGAATGAGTCTGTGGTAAAGGGCGAAACAACGCCGGTCCTTCCCGAGCCGCTGTCCCATTTCTTCAATACTGACCATGGGGTGAACGAGATCGCTGTTCTTGATGAGTTCAATCTGTCTATAGGCCGAATCCAGGGAGATTTCTTCGAGAAAGAGGAATCCTTCCTGAAACCAGAGCTCAAAGAGGAGCACAATGTCAAAATCGAGCGGCTTCAGGTCTATTCCAGAGAAACGATGGATCGTGAGGAGGTCACGCCGAAAGTCGAGGAGGAATTTTAACCCTCCCGGTGAATGGGCGATTTTGCGGAACAGGTTAAGGCGCGGAGAATAAAGTCGGCCCCGCAATTTTGAAACCCAGAGGGGCCAATCCGGATCATCCGGATTGTCGACTATGGGAGATTCCAGAAGGGGCAACAAGGTTTCTTTCGAGACTTCGATCTTTGTCATCAGGTCCAGAAAGAACGCTTCCTTCTCAAGGTCATCGAGAGAAAGATAAAGGGATTTGATCCCGGGAAATAAATCTGTTTCCTTAACGTCTTTCCGGAGCAGGTCCTGAAAGAGCCTGAGCAGAGAGCCCGGTTTATCGGCCTGAACTCTTTTGAGTTTTTCCACGGCGCCCCCAGTCAATACATGGGCGAATAATAACCCCGGATACTCCCGGGCGGGTCTTGCATCTGATACCGATGGTTCGGGTTGTCATCGCTGGGGTTCGATGGGTTTCGCCTCGTCTATAAGCATAATCGGAATATCGTCCCTGATTTCATACAGCAGGTTGCATTTCTCGCAGATGAGGCCGTCTCCGGCTTCATTCAGGTGAATGTCCCCCTTACATTTGGGGCAGGCCAGAATATCCAGCAATTCTTGACTGATCGCCATGTGTCTCTCCTTAAAAAGATCGAGGTTCGGGTTGACTGCTTTTTTAAAAGTTGGGTCAATTTATTAAGGATAATTCAAAATTCTTTCGGTTTCAAGGCATTCTTGAGCCTTTTCCGTTCTCCCACGGGGAGCAAAATCTATCTTTCGGTCATAGCGTTTCCGGATCTAAAAAAGAGAGCGGAAAATTTTGTTGACAGGCTTCTGTTTTGCGTCTAAGCTCGCCCCAACGTTTGAGAGGATTTAGTGATGATAAAAATTTCGAGGTTCGGGCAGTTTTATTTTTTTGGCTTTTTTTGCTTTATCGGTGACCACGTCCCGGACTGAGTGTGTTATAAGGTGAATACCGGGCCGTGGAAGAATTATTCCACGGCTTTTTTTATGTTTTTCCAGGCATTCCCGGAAAAAGGGATACCAATAAAATAAGTTATATCGGCCGGGACGAATCAAGGATTTTCAATGACTGAAGACATGTTTGCCACATTCTGCTTTTTTGCCAAAGGCCTTTTTTTCTTTTTTAGCTTTAGGGATCTCCACGTCCCTGATTGAATGTGCCAGTGTGAGCACAAAGGGCCGTGGAAGAATTATTCTACGGCCCTTTTTTTATCCAGATCGCACAAAGGTCGAAAAAATCCTCTCCTAAGGGAGGAAATCAATAAAACAGGAAGGAGTCGTTAAATGATCACAAAGGCCTATGTCCCATACAGGGGCTATTATTCATCTCCCTTTTGCCGGTGGCAGGGATCCATGCAGTATGATAATTCCATTGTGTTGGGGGCCACCACGGCCAACCGATGGTTGAAGTCCAAAAATTTTGATCCGACCATATTTGATTATCTTTATTTTGGTATCTCGATCGGACAACCCGGACTTTTCTATGGCCACACCTGGGCTGCAGCCCTTTTGGTCGAAGGGCAAAAAGATCTTCCGGCCCTCATGGTCAATCAGGCCTGTACGACCGCTGTAACAGGCATTCATCTTGCCGCCCTGAGTATCGAAAGTGGGGTTCAGGAAACGGCCTTCATGCTTGCGACGGATAGGTGTTCCAACGGGCCCCACACCATCTGGCCCAATCCCCTCGGATCCGGAGGGGAAATCATCTCGGAAAACTGGGTGATGGATAGTTTTAATAATGACCCTAACGTAGGGCTCAAGATGATTCAAACGGCCGAGAACGTGGCCAGGGAGGAGGGGACCACAAGAGAGGAATGTGACGCCGTGACCCTCAGAAGGCATGACCAGTACCGGCATGCCCTTGCTGACGACAGGGCCTTTCAAAAGCGATACATGTTCCCTGTTGAAGTAAGGGTCAACAAAAAACAGTTTGAAATCGTAACGGGCGACGAGGGTGTGGTCGGGACCACAAGGGAAGGTCTTGCAGCCCTGAGGCCGGTCGAAACGGGGGGCGTCCACACCTACGGCGCCCAGACGCATCCTGCCGACGGCAACTGCGGGATGATCGTTACGACAAGGGAAAGGGCCCGGGCATTGAGCGCCGATCCCGGTATTGAGGTTCAGATTGTGTCCTATGGATTCGCCCGCGTGAAAAAGGGCACCATGGCCGCCGCACCGGTGCCGGCTGCAGAGATGGCGCTTAAGAATGCGGGCCTTCAAGTCTCGGATATCAAGGCCGTCAAGACCCACAATCCTTTTGCCGTCAATGACATCAATATGGCCAACAAAATGGGTTTGGATATCATGGCCATTAACAATTACGGCAGTTCTCTTGTCTACGGTCATCCCCAGGGTCCCACATCCGGCAGGCTGATTATGGAGTTGATCGAAGAATTGGCCCTTCTGGGCGGCGGATACGGGCTTTGGGCCGGGTGCGCGGCCGGCGATAGCGGTGCCGCCATGGTTGTCAAGGTGGGTTAGTGCCCCTGATTCACCATCAAGGCATCATCTCCCCGTCAAGCCGGGATCTATGGAGCGGCGTTGCCTTCGATCGTTCCTTCCTGCGGCGTATTGCTCATACGTCTCAGTCGTCACTCCTCCCGCACACTGCAGCGGGACCTGCGATGCGGCGCTCCCGCCGTAGCGGGATTTCGCAAGCTCAACTTGCAGACATCTAATACCTTGCTGGTGCCCAGGGATGCACCCAAATCCCTTGACTTCTTTGATGATGCGGAAATTTGACGGTGGATTCAGGCTAGTTGTTCTGCCTTGACAGGGATAAGCGTTTCCCCTATTTTTCATAATGGTGCAGCGCTTTAGCAGTGCTCCCGCAATTTCCACAAAAAAGTCCGGTTCAAGGGGAAAAAAGGGTTATGCATTTTTTGGCCAGCATCGTGTCGTTGATCTGCCTGGTGAATGTGTCCGGCCTGAATATCGGCGACATGGCACCGGCCCTGGAGGATACCCTGTGGATCAAAGGCTCCGCACCGGTATTCGAAAAGCAGTTTACCGTGGTTGAGGTCTGGGCCACTTGGTGCAGTGTGTGCCGCTTCGAGGCCTCTCATCTCACAAGATTGCAGCAATTCTATGGAGAGAGCGTAAAAATCGTCGGAATCAGTGACGAGCCCTCCAGTGATATCGCGCGCTACGTCCGTGGAATGGGAGATGAAATCGGCTATAGCATAGGAAAGGTCTCCAAGGAATTGCGGAGTCTTTACATGAAAGGCGTCGACGGTATCCCTCAGGCCTTTTTGGTCAACCAGGAGGGTTTTATGATATGGAGCGGCCATCCAATGGATCTTGATGAAATCCTGGACAAGGCCCTGGCCGGCACCCTGGACATCAAGAAATTGAAGCGGATTTCAGGTCTCGAGAAAAAACTAAAGGAGACCCTCAATACAGGCAATCTGGATGTCATCGGCCAAGTTGCAGATGCCCTTCTGATGGAGGATCCGGTCCATGAGAGGGCTTTGGATGTTCGGGGGGTGGTGGCCAAACGCCAAAAGGATACTGCAGCATTTCGTGCCATGTATGATCGGATAGACGTGGCAGGTCTCAGGGGTGAGAAGGCCAATCGGCTGGCCTGGAAACTTGTGACGGATAAGAATCTTCCTTTTCGCCACCTGAAGGCCGCCCTGGAACTGGCCGCTCATTCAGTCAAGATGGAACCGGAGAACGGGACCTTCGCTGTGACCTACGCGCGCGTTCAATACTGCATGGGCAATATTCGGGAGGCCATAAAATGGCAGAAAACGGCTATCGCATTTGACCCGTTTGAACCGGCATTTGATGCCACGCTTCAATACTATCTGGAGATTGAAGATCTCCGGCGCTCAGAAAAGGCAAGTCATCTTTAGTGCCACTTAGTATAGTTTTTCACAAATACGCTAACGAATACTGTGCGGCGTTGACATTGAACGATGTCGATGTACGCCTGTCATTGTCTCACCACAGAGGCACAGAGTACACAGAGGTGAATTCATTTTTTCATTTCCGTTGAGAGGACGGAAATGAAAAACGATCAGGCCCTGCGGGCCGTCAATATCAGCGGCGGATACGCTCAGGGATTTTTTGAAGAAGTTCTTCGGCGGCTTCGAAAACATGGCGAACCGATATGTCTTTCATGCAGGTCTTATGGGTGCACTTCTTCTTAAAACACGGACTGCATTCGATTCCGGTCCTGATGACCCTGTGCCCATTTCCATAGGGACCCGTTCGCCAGGGTGCCGTGGGGCCGAACAGGGCGACCACCGGGCAGCCCATGGCGGCGGCGATGTGCATAGGCCCGGTGTCCGTCGTGACGGTGAGACGGCACCTGGAGTATAGATCGGCAAGTTCCTTTAAACTCGTTCGGCCCGCCAGATTGTAAGCCCCTCCCTCCATCGATCCGATGATTCGATCAATGACAGGCCTGTCGTGACGGCTTCCGGTAAAGATTACCTCGCAGGACAAGTCTTTGCGTATCCTGTCGGCTAGATCGACAAATCTCTCGTCTTCCCAGAGTTTGGTTTCCCATCGGGCCATGGGATTCAGGGCTACAAGGCATTTGTTCTGCAGTTCGTTTTCACTGATGAATCGGTCCACGCTTTTTGTATCAGAGGCCCGGAGCGGTATCTCCCCCTTCCAGGCATCCATTCGGCAGTCCAGGTATTCGGCGGTTTTCAAGTATCGGTCAACGGCATGCCGGTCGTAATCCACGGGATAGGGAGGTTCGGTCAGAAAAAGGCCGCTCCCTTCCCTGCCGCCTGTGAAACCGATCTTCCTCCTTCCCCTGGAAAGCCCTGTCAGGACACCGCTTTTGAGCAGACCTTGCAGATCAATGACCATGTCGTATTTCTCTTCCCGAAGTTCCTTGATAAATTTCGATATTTCCCTGATGATCTTTGGGATTTCGCCGACCTTGAACATCCGTTTATGCCATGATTTTCTATGGGAGATGATGACATGATCAATGGCGTCATGCCCGGCAATAATATCACCGGCTTCGTTTTCGATCAGCCAATCGATACGGGTCTTCGGAAAATTTCGTCTGAGAACTTCCAGAAGCGGCAGTGTGTGAACCACGTCCCCGATGGCGCTGAGTTTTATTAAAAGGATGCTTTTGGGTTTATTCATTTTCAGGGGCTGTTTCCCTTTCCAGTATCCACTGAACGGCTTTCAGAAGATCAGGGGCGATAAAGACGGGGTCTATCGTTTTATGAGGCATGACATAGGTGATGTCGCCTAACCCATAACCCGTTTCAACCATGATGCCTTTAAGGTGGGAGCGCTCCGCCGCTTCGATATCCAGGCATCGGTCCCCGATCATATAGGATCGAGACATGTCTATGTCAAAGGCCCTGCAGGCCTGTTCGATCAGACCTGTTCCCGGTTTCCTGCAGTCGCACGCCTTTGCGAATTCAGGCACCGAGCCTCGGGGATGATGGGGGCAGAAGAAAATGCCGTCCACCCGGGCGCCTTTCTTTTCGAGGGCGTCCTGCATAAGCGCATGGACCTTGTGGACCAGGTCGATGGGGAAATAGCCTCGAGCAACGCCCGACTGATTGGACACGATAACGGCAAGCAGATGGTTCTCGTTCAATAATCTGATAGCCTCAGCCGCTCCCGGAAGAAGCCTGAATCGACTGGGATGATTGATATAGCCCATTTGCTCGTTAACGGTTCCGTCGCGATCAATAAAAACAGCCGGTTTTTTCATGATCCTTTTTCTTTCAGGGTTGTCATGTCATGCCATACCTCGTCCGCTTTAATATCAAGCATGCAGCGGAAATCGCTCGGGCATCGGGGCTTGAGGCAGGGTGAGCAATCCGCCCGGGATCTGACCACGACGGCGTTTCGGCTGCGCGGACCCGTCGTCACGGGATTGGTCGAGCCGAAGACGGCGACCGTCGGCACATCCAGGGCCGAAGCGATATGCATCAAACCGGAATCATTGGTCAAAAATAAACGACATCGGTCGATGAGCGCCATGACTTCACCAAGGGCGGTACGGCCGCATAAATTCAAGGATTCGTGCCTCATATTCTCTTTGAGGCGTTGTCCGATATCCCACTCCCCTTTGCTTCCCAGTATCAGGATTTTTGCACGCCAGGTTTCAACGGCCCGATCTCCTATCTCCGCAAAGCGTTCAACGGGCCATCGTTTGGCTGGCCCAAAGGCTGCCCCGGGACTCAAGCCGACCAGAAAATCGCCCGTTTGGATGTCGTGTCCTGAAAGAAGTGAGCGAGCGGATTCCTGGTCTCCGGGGGCCGCATAGAGCCGTGGATCTCTGTTTTTTGCCTCCCAGCCGAAGGCCCTGAGGATGGAGAGATAATATTCTACCTGGTGTTGCCCGAGGAGGTCTTTGTCCCTGATGATCGCGTGGGACAGGAGAAATTTTCTGCCGTCCGTGTTGTAACCGACCCTCAGACCGATGCCGCCCAATCGGACCAGAAGGGCGGCTTCAAAGGCATTTTGAAAAAGAACCGCCATGTCAAATCCGATGCGGCGAATGCGGGCGGCGACTCTCAGGATTTCAAAGAAATCCGCCGGAAATCTGCCATTTTTTTTCAGCGGCAAAATTCGGTCCACAGAAGGGTGGTTTTCCAGGAGGGGGATGATCCAGGGTCTACCTACCACCGTTATCGAGCTGTCAGGAAAATTTTCCTTCAGCGCCTCAAGGGCCGGAAGGGCCATGACGGCATCCCCGACCCAGTTTGTGAAACGGATCAGGATGCGATGAATTCGCGATTTGTCGAGAGGTGAATGTCCCGTTACCCTAAGCATCTTTTTCTCATGATTTCTTGATGTTCATTTCCGGCTGAGCGCTAACTTATTGGCTTGGTCTTTTCGTGTCAACCCAATAGCCGCTCGATTTCCCTCAACATGGTCTGAAAACGATAGGGCTTCGCCACATAGGCCAACGCACCGGCCCGGAGGAGGTCGTCCTTCTGACCCTCATCCAGATAGCCGGTGGCTATAATGACCTTGACCTCAGGGTCAATGACAAGCAATTCCTCCAGACATCTGGCCCCTCCCATGCCGGGCATGTTCAAGTCGAGAATGACCAGTGAAATGATATCCCGTTTTATCTTAAATTTTTCCAGGGCCTCCTCACCATTCTTAGCGCTCAGGGTCCTGTAATTATATGTCTCCAGCATGGTTTGGGTCAGTTTCAGCAGATCCCTATCGTCATCGACAAAGAGTATCGTTTCCCTGTTTCCCTGAAGGGACTCTTCGGTTTTGCCCGTAGCCTTTTCATAGGGCGTCGCAAGGTCTGCCGCTGGCAGGTAGATTTCAAAGGTCGCCCCAATGTGCGGCTTGCTGTGGCAAAGAACGGTGCCCCGATGGCTTTTTACGATGCTGAAAACGATGGCCAACCCCAGACCGGTTCCCTTCCCCTTTTCCTTTGTCGTATAAAATGGGTCGAATATGCGTTCGAGAGTTCCTTGGGCCATCCCCTTCCCCGTATCCGAAATGGTGAGCAGTGCGTAATCGCCCGGCGTGACGTCCACATGCTTTTCGCAAAAATCTGCGTCCATCGTGAAGTTCCTGGTCTCTATGATGATCCTGCCTCCTTTCGGCATGGCGTCTCTGGCATTGACCACCAGGTTCATAATGATCTGTTCGAGTTGGGTGGGGTCGGCGCTGACTTTAATGAGATCGGGGGCAAGATGCATATCCATCAGGATCATCTTGGGAATCACCCGCTCAAGGAGTGAAGAGACGCGAAGAATGACCTGGTTGAGATCGATCGGCTTAAGCTCGCTTTCAACCTTTCTGCCGTACACCAGGAGTTGCTTGGTCAACTCCGAGGCCCTTTGTGAGGCCTTGTCTATTTGCCCCAGGGCATAGGCATCCGGATCTTCAGGGGACTTGTTCAGAAGAATGAGCTGGAGATACCCGGAGATGACCTGGAGAAGGTTGTTGAAGTCGTGTGCAATACCCCCGGCGAGGGTCCCGATGGCTTCCATCTTTTGGGCCTGGAAGAGTTCCGTCTCGAGTTTTTTACGCTCTGTAATATCCCGAATAAGATGAAGGGTTGCCTCTCTGCCATTCCATCTTATAGGAACGGGGTTCATGTCCACCCATAGAATATCGCCGGACTTGTTCGTAATCCTGAAAGGGGCGATGGAGGCGGAGATTTCTCCGTTTCGCATTTGTCGATACTTTTCAAGAATCCAGCCTCGGTCTTCACCAAAGACAATGTCCATAAAAGAAATGCCAGCCAGTTCGTCCTCGGTGTAACCGAGAATTTCCCGGGCCTTGGGATTGGGAAATTTGATGACTCTGTCTTGAAGGATGAATATGGCGTCGTTGGCATAATCCACGACGTGACGATATTTTTCTTCCGATTCCCGGACCGAATTCTCGAGGCTCTCGGAATATTTTTTCAACTTCTGCTGCGTCTGATGGAGTTCCGATCTCAATTTGTATTCTTTAAATCGAAGGCGGTGGTTCACCAGTGAGGCAACGAGCGCAATGATCAGGGTGGAGAGGACAAACATGTTATTCCCGATGAACAGGGGAAGCCTATCGAGTGGATTGAAGAACAATACCGAACAGAGGTAGGTCGCATAGAGCACCAGACAGTGAAAGGCCAGAATTTTGGAACTCAGGGGAAGAACGGTGCAAAACCCGAGGAATATAAGGTTCAGCCCGGCATAATAAGAGGTTGAGTAACCTCCCGTATCGGTGATCATCTTGATGATCACCAATCCCACGATATAGTATCCGGAGATGCCGAGATAGGAGCTCTTAAACCCCAGATTCCATTTGCGGTTGAAGACATAAAGCACAAGGCATGAGAGAGAAGCGATCAACCGATAGGTCATGAAACGGCTGAAAAGATCACGGAAGAGAAGGTAATCGATCCAGCCAAAAAAAGGGACAAGCAGACATCCCAACAGCAGAATGATATTGACCCGCTCTCTAAGAAGCGGTTTCTGATCCTTGTTGAAGCTCTCAATGTCGGTAGGGCCTATGTTAAAGGCGTGCACAGTGGACTCCGAACCCCGGTTTTTCCTGCAACAAAAGACGACATCATATCAACAAAAGCTACTCCGGTAAAGATAGGATTGCCCCGCCGCAAGTCCTGCATTTGGTTTCATACGCTTTTGGTGGCAATGGCAAAGAGGTTCAGTCCCTGCCCCTCGGTCATAATTTGGACCTCCTGTTTGAAAGGCGTCGTTGCAAAAAGGTCTCTCAATTCGTCTTCAGACCTGTGAATGAGTCTCCATTGAAGAACGTGGTCCATAAAGGCTCGATTGGGATTGGTGGGGCCGAAATTCCCGATGATCAGGACGCCCCCGGGTTTTAGTTGCTCATGGCACCGGGTGGCCAGTGCCTGGAAGAGTCTATGATCCAGGTAGTCCGTGAGGCCGGCGGAATAGATGATATCCTGAAGACCGTAATGATGCCGAATCCTCCCCAGCGACCACTTGATCACGTTGTCGTTCATGAGTCTGATCGAGGCCTCATGGGGAAAGATGTCTACATGACGGGCCGTGTATTCCAGGGCGTGGGGATCGGCATCTACACATGTTGCCTCAATGAGGTGGGTGTAGTCGCAATCGGAGAGGAAATCAAAAAATTCCCGGTTGGAACCGCAGGCCAGGTTCATGATGTGAATGGCACCACTTTCTCCGCTTCTTTGATCACACGCCAATCGGAGCTGCTTCGTTAAAAGTCGGCGACGCCCGCGAACCGCCCGAGCCGACGCAGTGTTCAGGCACCAAGCATCTACAAGGAGACCCAGTTTGCCGTCGCCGTCGGGTTTGTTCCCGTAGATCATCTCCATCATCAGAAAATCTCCGGCATAACCCTTTGGCTTGAAATAAGCCCTTTCCGCAAATCGGCTTCGCATAAAGTAGGGGAATATCTCTTTGAAAACATAACCCCAGGTGCAATTGACGATCTCGGGCTTGTCAAATCGATTGTGTGCTTCACGAAGATGGTCATTGAACCGGGTTAACAGCTCATGACATTGTTTTTGAAGGGGTTTAGGGATGTCTTTGTTCTCGTTTTCCTGGAGGCGGTAGGAGACGTCATAGAAACGGGCCTTCAAGTCCTCCACGACCCTGTTGAGAAAATGCCACTCGGGTGTTTTAAAAAAATGGTCGGGAAGTGGGGCCGACTGGTCGAAGCTTCGACCCCCTGTGGACAAAGAGGCCGCATAGGCGGTTAGGGGTTCCCTCTCCGTGAGAATTCGACGAAATTTTACGCAAATATTCCGGGCAATGAGGATAAGAAAGTCTCCATAGAGGGCGGGGTCCATTTGTCGAATCTGTTGCAAGGCGTGGTCATCGAAAAACCGAACGATTGCGTTCTCTGTTGCCCGGATGTCCCTTACCCGCGATGATTTATCAAAGAAGCCGATTTCACCAAAAAAATTCCCGGCGCCGATGAGAGCCACCGCAATGCGTGTTTCGTGCAGGGTGTGAGAGACTTCAACCGTGCCCTGCTGAACGTAGTAAAGGCAGCATGATTGTTCTCCCTTCATCATGACGACATCGTTTTTGCGGTAATGGGCGGCTTGAGAAAACGGCAATACAGTTTCAATGACCCGTGCGGTTTCATGGTGAAGCTCTTCTTTAGAATTTCGACAGTTTTTCCCCGGCTGGGGATCGTGCTGATTCATCGCAACCCCTTCCTTTTCAATTTATTCCCCATCGCGCTCTTGTTCATGCAACATCATTGTAGTAAACAAAAAATCCGTCTTTGGGCATCTTTGGTGGCGCTTTTTGTAGAAATGCCTTTATGAACGGTGCCTTTTCAGCCAAGCACCCAAATGATAATAATGAAGCAATCTTCGTACCAACTACAGTAAATTTAAGAAGAAAAACTTGTCCTGGAATGACCCGACCCGTTTCGCGGTCGGCGGGAAGACATGGATCCTTCGCGAATTCATCAAGGTCAGAGATTTAAAAAGAGGAGGGCGTCATTTGGTTTGAGGTTCTTTTTTTAAGGAAAAATAGGTCTCGGGAAGCCTGCAGTAAGGGAGGGTTTTCCATCTTCTGTGAAACCAGAACCAGTGGTCCGGGTAACGATGGATGTATTTTTCTATGACTGAAGTGAACAGCGCGGTATTTTCTTCTATATTCTTGATCTTGCCGCCCGTCCGGACGAGATTGATTTCGGGTTCGAAAATGATCCTGAAGCGTCCGTCTTTTTGTCTAACGGAAAAGATCGGAACGACAGGCGCCTCCGTTTTTAAGGCCAGCAGGGCCAGTCCCTTGTTTGTGCAGGCCCGTTTGCCCAGAAAGTTCACAAAGACCCCCTCATACCAGTCCACGTTTTGGTCCAGAAGAATCCCGACGATTTTTCGGTTTCTCATCGCTTTGAGGAGCCGGCGCATCGCCTTTTGTTTGGGAATGATCTCTGCTCCGAATCTGGTGCGAAGATCAAGCATGAAACGCTCAAAGGGGTGAAAGTCAATGGGCCTTACCACAACAGCGGAATTGTGCAAACGGATACTCAATGCGGCCGACATCAATTCCCAGTTTCCGAAATGGGCGGTCAGAATGAAAACACCTTTCCCTTTTTTTTCGGCAGAGGTGAAGTTCTCCTCGCCCTGAAAAACCACGAATCGTTCAAGGTTCTCAGACGTCATTTTGAGGATGTGAGGGACTTCGAAACACATTTGCCCGAAATGCATGAAAATTTTTTGCATCAGTCTTCTCGGATGCGCACCCCTCTCTGTTCCTTTGAATGCACGCTGTATATTTTCGAGGACAATGGACGTTCTGAGAGTGGGAATCATGGAAACGGCCGTGCCAAGCATTCTTCCCAGGAATTGACCCAGAGGAAGGGGGATGTGGGACATGCAACGGGCAATTATATGTGTCAGTCTATAGATCATGGCTTTATGTCGATATAGAAAACCTGGCCCTCTTCCCGTCCAATGGGACGGGGATCTGCGATGTGTCAGAATATTTTCATACTTTTTTTAATAACCCTTCCAGGCCCAAAATACCCGTTCATGAAAACTTATCCGATCATGGTGATTTCTTCAAGTCGATATATGTCCCTGATTCACCATCAAGACATCATCTGTCCAGGCCCGTTGCCTGCCTTGAGACGTTCTTAACCATCTTGAGAAAGGCATCGGGGGAAGGGGATAGGGAGAAGGAAATCGTCAGATAGGCTGCATCCGAATGGTGAGATAAAATTTTTTCCGCCCGAACCCAGTCTTTTTCGGTGGTGATCAGACAGTCTGCGCCCAGGGTTTCTTTTTGACCAGCCAGGCCGAAGAGATCCTGTTCTGAAAAGTTGTGGTGGTCCCTGAAACGTTTGAAAAGGAGAATGTCTGCTCCAAGTTCCGTCAAGGTCTCCTTGAAGACATCGGGGCGGGCGATCCCGGCAAAGGCGACCACTCGTTTGCCTTTCATGAATTCAGGGCCGAAGACCTGGTCGGAATGAGGAAATACGACGGCCCTCGGCTGGTGGGTGCTTCGGAACAGAGGTTTGTGTGGAAATCCGGTGGGAAGTAAATCCGAGAGTCTTTTATCGGCCACCCCTTCGTGAGAACGGGTGATGACGAAGACATCGGCCCTCGTGAGATGGTTTATGGGTTCCCTCAGGGGCCCCCGGGGTAAGAGACGGCCGTTTCCGAAGGGTTTCACGGCATCCATCAATACCAGATCGAGGTCCCTTTGAAGGGTGAGGTGCTGGAATCCGTCATCAAGAATGAAAAAATCACACCCATACTTGCGGTGGGCCAGAAGACCCGCCTGGTAACGTTTTTTTGCCGTGAGGACGGGAATGCCCCGGAGATTTTTGGCCAGCAGGTAGGGTTCATCGCCTGCAGCGTCGGGTCCGGCAAAAACGGTCTTGCCGTCGGACACTACGAGAACGCTACTCCCATGGCGGCCGCCGTATCCCCTCGATAACACGGCGGCCCGGAACCCTTCTCCGCGGGCCCACTCCGCCAGCCATTGAACGGCAGGTGTTTTCCCCGTTCCCCCCGTCGTGAGATTGCCTATGCTGACCACAAAACCGGGAAGTTTTTCCCTTTTTTTCTTTAGCGCGATTTTCAGGCGTAATCCGGCGCCGAAACCATAGAGCAGGGACAGGGGAGCCAGCATGAGGCAAAGGGGGGGTGAGGATTCACCGCTATGGATACTTGCCCAATCAAGGTGAAAGATTTTGGAAAAGACTGTCATTCGGTGTCTTCCTGTTCCCCTGATTTTCCCCTGTGGTCCGGCTGCTTCGTAGGCGTCTCAGTCGAAAGACAATCCCCGATAGCATCCAGAATCCGCTGGAGGGCGCCCTGATGGGCTTCAACAAAACTCCTTGCCTTTCGTCCCATGATCTCTGATTTTTCCGAATCAATCAGCAGGTCCTTGAGCGCGCTGTAAAGGGCATCGGAATTCTGGACCCTCAGACCACCGCCCGCCTGGATCAGGAGTCGAGACATCAGCTCAAAGTTATGTGTGTGTTGTCCGAAGAGAACAGGATGCCCGAAACTCGCGGGTTCGAGGAGATTATGTCCCCCTATGGGGACGAGACTCCCGCCCACGAAGCTGACTTTCCCTATGCCGTATATTCTTCCTAATTCCCCAAGCGTGTTGAGCACGAGCACATCGTATAACTCCCCGGGCTTAGGCATGTCTGTTCTTAAAAAAGTTCTGAAGCCGCTGTCGGTGCTTAATCGACGAATCTCATCACTTCTTTCAATTCGCCTGGGCGCGATGATCAGCCTCAATTCGGGGAAATCCGCCCTGAGCCTTTTGAGAACTTGAAAGATGACGGCCTCTTCTCCCGGATGTGTGCTGCCGGCGACCCAAAGGACCTCCCCATCGTTGAGTCCCAGGAGATCCCGCCAGGAACTGAGTTCCTTTTCTTCCATGGGCGGTCGGTCTTGATCAAATTTGAGATTCCCCACCGTCCGGATTTTTTCAGGCTTCACTCCGACATCCAACAGTCGACTTTGGTCGACTTCCGTTTGAACCATACAGACTTCAATGGCGTTCAGCAGGGGCCGCGCCAGGGGCCGGAGGCGCTTGTAGGATCTGTGGGTCCTGGGGGAAATCCTGCCATTGACGAGGACTGTTTTAATACCCTTTTTTTTTAGGGAAAATATGAGTCCAGGCCAGAGGTCGGTTTCGACAAGCACGAACAGTGACGGTTTGATGAAATGGATGATCCGATTGACGGACCACCAGAAATCGATCGGCATAGGGAGGATATGCCCGACAGCGCCTTTGACGGTTTCTCGGGCAACTTCCGTGCCCTGGGTGGTTGTTACCGTGAAGATAATTTTTTTTTGCGGAAATCGTCGCCCCAGGGCTTCGAGCAGCGGCAGGGCGGAGATCACCTCCCCCACTGAGAGGGCATGGACCCACAGGGTCCCGCCGGCGGGTGGGTCCGGGGGGACTTTTGCCACAATCCGGTCACGCAGTCTGCGCCCTTTTTTTGTAACAAGGAGCGGCAGCGAGAGGAGGACAAACAGGGTCCATGTAAAATGGTAGAGATACAGTAACACGTTATCCAGTTTTTTTTCGTGTGAATTGAAATAATGCTTTATATTTCTGCCGGTAGTTCAATAATAAAACGGGTCCCTCGGGGTTGATTGTCCCGAATCTGTATGGATCCATTATGATCATTGATGATGGTATTGATAATCACCAGCCCCAGACCGGTGCCGTGTTTTTTGGTAGAAAAGTAGGGCTCGAAGAGCCTGCTTTTGTGCTCAGCCAGGATGCCCCTTCCATTATCAGTTACCTCGATCCTTAACAGTTCTTTTTTACTGTCGTGGGAGAGCTCAATGGTGATCTCGCCTTCTCCTTCAATGGCATCCATGGCGTTGTCCAGGAGGTTGATCATCACCCTTTTTATCTGTTCTCTGTCGACCTTGATGACGGGAATCTCCACCGTTTCATCGAAACGGATTTCGACGGCTCTTCGGCTCTCCCTGTAAAGGCTTACAGACTCCCCTATAACCTTCCTGATGTCGTTCGGCGTGGGGTTGGAGGTGGGCATCCGGGCGAAACTGGAGAACTCGTTGACAAGACGCTTCAGCCCCTCGACCTGGTTGACGATCATATCGGTGCATTCCTCGAAGACCTTCCCATCCTCTTTGCCCACCTTGCCCCCGTACCTTTTTTTAAGCCTTTGGGCGGAGAGTTGAATAGGGGTCAGAGGATTTTTGACTTCATGGGCGATGCGCCTTGCCACTTCACGCCATGCAGCCATCCTCTGTGCCTGTTCGATTTCGGTGAGATTTTCGAATACCGCCACCAGGCCCAGGTATTTCCCCTGGTCATCGCGCAGCACATTTAGAGAGACAAGCAGGGTGAGGGTCTTGTTTCCAACCGTGAGTCTGACCTGCCGTTCCAGGAAACCTCTTCTGAAGAGGCTCCTGTCTTTAAAAAGTTCGTCGATGACATCGACCTGGTCCGACCGGATCACATCTTTGTAACTCCGGCCGATCATATCCTTTGCCTGGATTTTGAGCATCTTTTCAGCGGATTTGTTAATGGTGAAGATCCTTCCCCTCGCATCGGCGGAGACAACACCGGCCGCCACATTGGCCAGAACGATTTCCATGTAAAGCCGGCGCTGTTCAAGCTCAAGGTTTCCCCTGACAAGTTCCTCGTTGGCCTCCTCTAATTGTTTTTTGCTGTTTTTCAAGTCGAGGGTCATCCTGTTAAAGGAATTGACCAGGACCCCGATCTCATCTTTTGATTCCATATCGATAAAGAAGTCGTAGTCCCCTGTAGCGATGCGGTTTGTTCCTTCGGCAAGTTCCTGGATCGGCACGGTGATGCCCTTGGAGAGAAAGAAGCCGAACCATACAGAAGAAAAAATGATCAGAAGGGTGACGATAGAGAGGGTGATCATGTGGGTAATCTTGACGGGTGTTTTGAGCATCTTGAACTGCTTGTACTCTTCAAAACCCTTTGCAATGGCGTCCAGTCGATTGACAAAGGCTCTGGGAACGAACTTGTCCAAGACAAGCAATCCGACCACGGCCTTGGATTCCGTTCTTGAAAATATCGGAACGATTCCGCTGACCAGGACTCCGTGGGAAGAGGATTGAATGCCCCGGTTATCGGCACCCATCTCAAAGGATTTTCTCAAGAGATCCATGCCTGGGTCCTTGAAAGGGCTCAAGTCAATCCTCATATCCCGGGAGGCGGCCCTCAATTGTAGCTTTTGTGAAAAGACTTTGATCGACGCCAGACGGTATTCCAGGCGCTTTTCATCGATGAATTTCTGGATCTCGTCCGTTCGGGCGATGAGCATATAGCCGTGGTAGGTGGTCAACCGACTCAGATTGTTGCCGTGAGAGAGGAGGTCTTCGGTCATTCCGCTGTAATATTCCTGACCCACTTCCAGGGAGGTTTTGAGGGAGTGCTCTATGGGAAGACTGAACCAGTATTCGACGGATGCGGAAATGAACTGAACGGAGACGAAGAAAAGGATAATGGTCGGGAGCAATGAAAGGGTTATAAAGGCCAGGACCAGTTTGGTCCGCAGTCTCGCCCCCATAATCCCTTTTTTTCTTTCAAAGAGAAGTTTGACAAGATTTCTTAATGTCAAAAAAACAAGGAGCAGAAGCAAAATAACATTGATATCAATGAGAACGAATATAAGGATACTGTTTGAAATAGGAAGATCAAGGCCCAGATCGAAGACGTTTTTGCCGAGATAGGTCAGAAGGACGATCACGATCGAGATGGCAACAATGATATATCTTTCCCTTCGCCTTCGCCTATAGTCCTGATTTTCTGCCTTTCTATACGTTTTCATGGATACTAATACCGAAAATCGACTTCATGCCAGTCGGTTTCAAAATCCCACAGGGAGAGAAAAAAGAGGACATAATGAAGGTAAAGAGGAAGTTCTATCCTGTCCAGTTGCGCCATCATTCGCATTCTGTAGCGTGCGCCCTTTCTGAGACTTCGAAGCGCGGTGACCTTCAGGGCCACCACCTCTGCCATCAGCTTTTTGGCCTTGTCAAAATCCTGGAGTGTCATCGTCTTATTTTCCTGTTCGGAAAGGGTCACCTCGTAAATCTTTTTGATATTGTCATATTTGATACTGTGACTGATCTCCAGTTCCGTGATCTCCTTGTCCAACCACCATTCCCTTTTCTCATAGAGTTCGACGAAAAAGGTGAAGGTGGTGCTGATACCGTTTTCTATGGCCTGATCCAATTCCGGGGAAAAACAGTTCTCCACGGTAAAATAGACCAGGAGGTGGTCTCGTGTATTGGTCACAACGATATCGGTCACGCCTGCCCCGTCCCCCAGGGCGGGGGAGGTCGAAAGCATGAAAGGGAACAGAAGAATCAGGACCTTAAGAACTGTTTGTGCCTTTTCCATGAATTCTAAGGAATAATTGATTTTTCAAAGGCAAAATTAGGAATTTTATTTAGAGGGGATCATATCCAAGAGGGGGTTGAAATGCAATAGCTATCCCCCCTTGGCGAGGTAAGGAATATAATGAGGATTCGAAATCTCAGGCGGGAACGGGGTCTAAGGACCCGAAGACCGGGAGCTTCACCCTGTTTTGAACGACCTCATGGGGGTTCTCGAATGCCACGTCCTCCCAGCATCTCTCATTGTCCATCAATCCCCTCAACATGGCATGATTGAGTGAGTGGCCCGATTTTTCAACGACAAAATGGCCGATGATGGGAAAGCCGAGTATTGCAAGGTCCCCTATAAAATCAAGGATCTTGTGCCTCACGAACTCATCTTTGTATCTTAGTCCATCCTCATTGAGAATCCTGAAATCATCAACAACGATAGCGTTATCGAGAGAACCTCCCAAGGCCAGACCATTTTCTCTCAAGATATTCATATCCTTCAAGAAGCCAAAAGTTCGTGCTCTGCTAATTTCCTTGATAAAATCTTTTCCTGAAAAGGACAGTTCGTATGTCTGATTTCTCAGGAGGGGATGCTGGAAATCGATGGTATAAGTGATCCTGAGTTCTTTTGAGGGGTAGATGGCGACGGACTTATTACCCTCGGAAACTTTGAAGGGTTTGTTGATCACAAGAAACCGCTTAGGATGATTCTGCTCCTTGATCCCAACGCTTTTCAGCAGGAACACAAAGGGGGCGGAGCTTCCGTCCATGATAGGTACTTCAGGCCCTTCGAGTTCCACTCTTGCGTTATCGATGCCGAGTCCGAAGAAAGCGGCCATCAGATGCTCGATAGTGGCGATCTTGTGCCCGTTATTTCCTATGGTTGTGGAGAGATTCGTATCGACCACATTTTGAAAACGGGCCCGAACGGTTGGATTTCCGGAGAGATCTTTGCGAATGAACATTATGCCGCTATCCGCAGGAGCAGGTCGGATGTTCAACCTGACTTTTTCCCCTGAGTGAAGCCCAATTCCGGTACAATTGACGTCGTCTCGTACCGTCCTTTGTCTGTAGTCCAATCTTTGCTCCTTGTTCTGTGAAAAATTCCGTCGTGAAAGTAATCTTTAACGCTATGCAAGCTATATGCCATGGACTAGGCTATCGTTGAATATGTTTTATGCTTTTGCAATGAACTGATATTAATAATAAAATTTGAATAAAACAATTTGAAGGGTCATGAGAGGTTTTCCTTGAGGAGGGGAAAGTGTGGTAAAATAACCATATGGAGGATGTGGGAAAACTACATTAATCCCCGAGGTTTCTGTGCGATGCCGTCCTCCCGACCACCTAACCAACAGGACGAGGGCTTACGCCTCTTCCAGTTTCATAAAGTCCCCCTGTTCAGTGAGGGTGTAGGTTTTGCCCAAGACCTCGAGTGTCGACACAAAATCGAAGGTGGTTTCCGTCTCATGGGCCTGTGAAATTTTTTCAAGGATTGCGGAAAGGATGGTTCCGATGAGTTCCAAATCAAGGGCGACCAGGTGGGCCGGAATCATGATCTCCTTCACGCCCAGATTGGCCGCAATGCCGGATGTGACAAAGGCATTATCCTCTTGAAGGTATTTAATGGCGATGACCTGGTTAGGATCGTCTTTGTTTGTTATTCTGGCGATAATTTTTTCATCATCACTCGATTCCTTCTGATTCGTCATGGGCGACTCCTTTCATAATCGAAACCTTATCCCACAGCAAAGACCCCTAGTCAAGCACCGCCTTTACCTAGTTTTCATCCAGGAATGGCCCTTTTCCGCAATTCCGGCGTCAATCGGCGGGATTCCTTGTGCGGAGTACACTTGTACGCCTCCGCGCAATCCCTTGATTTGACTGAGGGCCGTCCATGGCCCTTGCCCTTACGGGCAGGCTAGGGCTGTCCAATTCCGCTATCCTGCGGAATTGTCCTTGAACTTGCGAAAAATTGCCTATTTCTGAAACCGGGAACCCGCTGCGGAGCAGTGGGACTGAGCTCCCGAAGGGTGCGAAGAATTGAAAACTTACTCGTGCCCGGAGTTCATTTCCGGATGGGCACTACCTAAATCCGACGCCTTATTTGCGTATCATATTTTAAATCTGGATACTTGGGACCATTCCTGATCACCAGAAAGGTGCCAGATGCTTGTCTTGCACGACAGCGGGGTCGCCGCATCGCAGATCCCGGTGCAGTGTGCGGGAGGAGTGACGAGTGAGAGGTGTATGGGCTATACTCTGCAGGGAGGAACGAACGCTTGCCCGCCCTTCTGAGGCGGATAAACGCAGCAAATGATGCCTTGATGGTGGTCAGGCCTTTAGTCCTTGACAAATCGTGAAAGATCGGCCTAAAGACGGAACCGCTCGATTGCATGATGGATGCGATTTTTGTTGAAATGATTGAGGAGGATATACCCGATGAGTGAAGATGCGATAAGGAAAACAACCCAGGAGACGGCTAAGACTCTTTTTGGAAAAGGCATTAAGATGGATCCCCCCTATTTATTGTGGAAATCTTTTGATCGGGACTTGGCCAACGATTTTTCCATGTTTATTACCGGTAACCTGTATTCCCGTAAAGTCCTTACACTGCCGGAGAGGCAAATGGTGGCTTGCGCCATATTGGGGGCGATCGGTGCGACGGAAGAGTTGAAACTTCACGTCAATGCCGCACTCAATGTGGGTTGTGATCCCAAAAAACTGGTCGAAGTCTTTTTTCAGATGGCGCCGTATGCGGGCATGCCCGCAGTCAATGAGGCCCTGGGAGTCTACAAAGAGGTCCTCGAAGCGCGGGGGGAATGGCCGATCGAAGATTAGTCCGGCTCATCCGAAAACTGATTTTTTTCGATGAGCGCAATCAGCGATCGACTTTCAGCTTGCAGCCAAAAAAAGAGAATATCAAAGGCTTAGGCTGAGTGCTAAGGGCTGACGGCTGAGAGCATCCTCCAGAAAGCTTTGATTTCTAGAGGGAAACGAGTCTACAATAAATCTATTATGCTTTCATTGATACCTATGGCTCAGAATGGATACGAGTTCAGTTTTATAAAAAATGAATCTCTTTGGGCATGGCAATATCTTTTCAAAAACGAGGACCAATGGGGAAGCTCGATGAAAACGGGGCAACGAGGGCGGCGATGAACCTCAGGCAGACAACGCTCGGGCAAAGACTTGCATGGCATTGCGGGAGGTGCGCTTCGCCGCCTTGGCCGTGTTCTTGTGCGGATTCCCGGGCAGCGTTTTTTCGTTTTTGAAAAGAGATTGTCATGCCCATCCATCGCTGAATGCGTTTCAAAAAGCTGAACAGTGACGAGAATTTTTATTTTTTCGGAGGAGATTCACATGAAATCCGTGTCCGGTGCAGCGAAGATCCGCTGGGTTTTTTTCGTCGCCCTAGTCCTGCTGGGGGCCGTCCTTTTCTGCCTCGGATGTCGCCCGGCCCTTAGAGAGGAGGCACGCGCTCCGGATCAGGCCCTGGTGCCCGTGCGTTTTTTTTATCCGAAATTTATGGATGACATGGACTTGGCTTCTCTGACCCGGGCGGTCAAGAGAAATTTGGTCTACCTGAACAAGCTGCCTCCTGATCATATGTTTCAATACGGATCCGATCAATTCAGTTGCCGGCAGGTCCGGGAAAGCCAGGAGGCCTTTCTGGAACTGATATCCGAAGCCTCTGATCCCAAAGAACTCAGCAAAAGGATCAAAAAGGAATATCGGGTCTACAGGGCCGCCGGAAGGACCGGTAACAGCCAGGTGCTCTTCACGGGTTACTTCGAACCTCTCTTGGAGGGAAGCCTCACCCCTGACGAATGGTTTAAATATCCCCTTTACCAAAAGCCGGATGACTTGATCAGGGTCGATCTGAGCCCTTTCAGTGAGGAATTGAGAGGGAAGAGCATCATCGCCAGGGTTGAGGGCAAGAATGTCCTGCCCTATTTTGAACGGGCCCAGATCGAGGACCGCAAAGTCCTTGCGGGGAAGGACCTGGAGATTGCCTGGTTGAAGGACCCGGTCGATGTGGCCTTTCTTCAGATTCAGGGGTCGGGGCGACTTCAATTGAAGCAGGGCGGGAGTATGGGTGTCGGATATGCGGCGAAAAACGGTCGTCCCTTTCGCTCCATTGGAAGATACCTGCTGGATAAGGGACTCTTGAGTCGAGAGGAGTTGTCCATGCAGCGTATCCGCCGGTTCCTTGCCGAACACCCCGAGATGCTCGACGAGGTCCTGAATCACAATCCTTCCTATGTGTTCTTCAGGGTTCTGGGGGATGGGCCGGTGGTGGGCAACATCAGTGTACCTCTTACTCCCGGAAGGTCTCTGGCCCTGGATTACCGGCTCTTTCCCAAAGGGGCACTGGCCTTCATCGCGCTCGAAAAGCCGGTCATAAACGATACGGGGGAGATTACGGGTTGGAAAAATTTTTCAAGGTTTGTCCTGAATCAGGATACCGGGGGGGCGATCAGGGGCGCGGGAAGGGCGGATCTCTTCTGGGGGAGCGGACCCTACGCCGAAGTGGCCGCGGGACACACGAAACACGACGGGGATCTTTATATCCTCATCAAAAAGCCTTGAAGATCCCTGGCGTATCACTTTTATCCAAAAGAAAATTTGCCGCTGCAAGCAGAGGCAGGCATGTTCTCTTCACTTCGTTCGCTCCGCCGTCCCTGGCTCCGCTCACTGCGGGATTTTGGCCCTTCATCTATCCTGATTCAGGGCCAAAATACGCCGTTCCGAGAAAATGTCTGCCCCTGCTTTCCGCTACGTGGATGGGAACCTGAGTTTTGAAAATGCACTCAGCAACGGATGACCCAAAACGTCCATTTTTTCAAAAGGCGGAACTCATACGTTTACTGTAACACTTAAGACTTTCAATAATACGTACGTGGAAGAGAAGGCGTCCTGGAAAGAGATCTATACTGCACTCCGGCAAAAGGGAATAAAAAAAGGCCCCGGAAATCCGGGACCCGGAATAAATACTCGACCAACCCAAATCGACTTAAATCGAAAATTTGGAAAAATCGGCCAAATTGGAAAAGAATCGGGCCAGTTCCTGAAGCAAACCCACCCGGTTTTCCCTTAATTCGGGCCGGTCCTTTGCCATGATTTCCACCCCTTCAAAAAGGTCGTCCACCGGCTTCCTCAACCCGGCCATCAGGTTCAGAGCCTCCAGGTAGCTCCCCCCCTTCATCAATTGCTGCACATCGTTTTTCAGTGCCCCATAAGCTTCCCAGAGATCAGACTCACAGGTCTCCTTGAACAGCGCCGGATCCACTTCAAAGGCCTGATCCTGTTTTTTTAAGATGTTTGATATGCGTTTGAAGGTCTGCACGAGGGACTCGAATTCCCGGGATTCAGTTATGAATTTTTCGAGCTGTTCGATCCGGAAGCGCAGTTGATTGATGTGATCGAACTGGACCGATATGACGGCCTCCACCAGGTCGAATTTGTGATCCGACCGGAGCATCATCTGCTTGTATCTCTCCCTGAAGAAATCCGTCACCTTGTTGAATATCACGTCTCTGTCGAATGCGATCTCTTCACGAAGGATGTTGATGGATTGTGAGATAAAATCTTGAAGTGAGATATCCCAACCAAAGGCTTCCGTGATGCGGACAATGGCCAGTGCATGCCTTCGAAGGGCAAAGGGATCGGCCGTGCCGGTGGGTTCCAGTCCGACGGCAAAACAACCCGTGATGGTATCCATGCGATCCGCCAGGCCCACGACGGCTCCGACGATTGAGGTGGGCAGTTCACCGCCCGCCCTGTCCGGAAGGTAGTGTTCATAAATGGCGAGGCAGACCTCCTCGGGATGGCCGTCAAGGCGGGCATATTCCCTGCCCATGACGCCCTGGAGGGAAGTGAATTCCATGACCAGTTCGGTCTCCAGATCGCACTTACAGAGCCCGGCCGCCAACCGGATGTCCTCTATCCTCTCAGGGGCAACCCGTTCGGCGAGGTATTCCGAAAGTTTCTTGAAACGTTGAACCTTGGCATAGGAGGTCCCTAGATCGGCCTGGTAGATGACGTTTTTCAAATCATCGAGGCGCGCGTCGAGAGGCCTTTTCCTGTCTTCTTTAAAAAAGAAATCCGCATCGGCCAGTCTGGCCCTGAGGACCCTTTCGTGTCCTTTCCGAACCACCTTTTCGTCCCTGGTCAACGTGTTGTTGACGGCCACAAAATGGGGCATCAAACGTCCTTCCGGGTCCCGAACCGAGAAATACTTCTGGTGTTTTTTCATGGGCGTGATGAGCACCGGGTCGGGAAGGCTCAGAAAGGTCTCGTCAAAACTCCCGCAGACGGCGGAAGGCCATTCCACCATATTGGTCACGGAGGTGAGCAGTTCGGGGTCTTCCATGGGGGTTCCGGATACGGTCTCAGCAGCGGCAAGAACCGCCTCCTTTACGACCTTAGCGCGCTCTTCCGGATCGATGATCACGAATTTTTCTCTGATTTTTTGGAAGTAGTCCTGTATGTCCTTGATTTCCACCGCATCGGGGGACATAAAACGATGCCCGCTGGTCCGACTTCCGCTCTTCACCCCGGCCGCCTCGAAGGGGACGACCGTCCCGTTGAAAAGGGCGAGAATCCAGTGGACCGGCCTCACAAAGGGGATTCCCAGGCTTCCCCAGCGCATGGATTTCGGCCAGGACAGATCGGCTAAAAGACGGGGAAGCATTTCAGAAAGAACCTCTTCCGTCGGTTTCCCGGGAATCGTCCTCTTTACGTAAAGATACTCCCCTTTGGGTGTTTCCAGTATATCGAGTTCTTCGACGGAAAGCCCCTGCTTCTTGGCAAAACCGAGAGCCGCCTTGGTCGGATTCCCGTCCTGGTCAAAGGCGGCCTTCTTGGGCGGTCCCGTAACCTCCTGTAAGGCATCGTCCTGCTTTTCCGCGACGGCCCTGCCGATCAGGACCAGGCGCCTCGGCGTTCCGTAGGTCTCGATCCCGTCTCCGAAATCAATGCGGTTTTCTTTGAAAAGGGATTCAGCCAAACGCCTGAGGTCCTTTAAGGCGTCATTTTGATAGTCCGATGGGATCTCTTCCGTGCCTATTTCAAAAATCAATTCGCCAGCCATATGCTTTCTCTCATTAATTGTTCGCAAGTTTTCTTGGATGGATTTAAGCCTTCTTTAAAAGCGGAAAGCCCATTTCTTCCCTCTGAGCGAGATAATTCTTGGCGACGAGTCGGGCCAGGTTCCTGATTCGCTCGATGTAATGGGTTCTTTCCGTCACGCTGATGGCGCCTCTCGCCTCGAGGACGTTGAAGAGGTGAGAACACTTCAGACAATAGTCATAGGCGGGCAGGACGATGCCCTTTTCGCTCACCTGGATGCATTCATGCTCGCACATGTCGAACATCTTCAGGAGCATGTCCACGTCGGCCAGTTCGAAACAGTATGTAGAGAGTTCCCACTCGCCTTTTTTGTGGACATCCCCATAGGTCACCGTGTCGTTCCACATGAGATCGTAGACACTTTCCTTTTCCTGGAGGTACATGGCGATTCTCTCGAGTCCATAGGTGATCTCAACGGAAATGGGATCGAGTCGGACACTTCCCGCCAGTTGAAAGTATGTGAACTGAGTGATCTCCATCCCGTCCAGCCAGACTTCCCAACCAAGCCCTGATGCTCCGAGGGTGGGCGATTCCCAATCGTCCTCAACAAACCGGATGTCGTGATCCAGAGGATCGAGACCCATAGCCTTTAAGCTGTCGAGATAGATCTCCTGAATATCGATGGGAGAGGGCTTCATGATGACCTGGTACTGGTAATAGTGCCCCAAACGGTTGGGATTCTCGCCGTAGCGGCCGTCGGTCGGCCGCCTGGATGGCTCAACATAGGCCACGAACCAGGGTTCGGGCCCGAGGGCCCTCAACAGGGTGGCGGGGTTGAAGGTCCCTGCCCCCACCTCCAGATCATAGGGTTGCTGAATGACGCATCCCCTGTCGGCCCAAAATTTTTGCAAAGACAATATCAATTCCTGAAAGGTCATGGGTTTACCCCGTCAAAGTATTTTGCGTAGGACGTTTATTTCGACTTAAGATAGATGACCTCATGAAAGGCCATGAAAACGGACGGCACAGGGAAAAGCTCCACATGCAGGTGTTGTCTGCGACATCCCGCTATTGGAAATGCACGAATCTTTAGAGATGAAGCGTACTTGCAGCACGTCGGTCTGAAGAAAGATGAAGTGCAACCCTGCCCGGGACGGGGATAATGGACTTTTCATGAAGCCGTCGAAAAACAAAAAAATTACCATCAGAAAGTGTCAATGTCAAGAAGCCTGAGGCGCCTGATTTCAAAGAAGGAAGGCTTAAACGTCCGGTTCCAACTTCTTGCCCATGGACACGACATCATCCACGGAGAAACCGATCCGTTTATGGAACGCGATGACGTCGGTGTTGGAGGATCTGATCTGAAGGTTGATTTTAGGACACCCCAGGTCTCTCAGTCTGGTTTCAGCTTCCTCCATCATGCGACGCCCAATGCCCCTGCGCCGGAGGTCTGGAGATACGGCCAGGTCATTGATCCATCCACGGTGCCCTTCAAAACCGGCCATGACCGTGGCGCAAATCTTACTGCCCTTCAAGCCGACGAAAAACAAATCGGGCTGAAAGTCCATATCCGTCAAATGCCTTGCAATGCAGGGAAAATGTTTTATACTTCAATGGATTTTGGACCTGTTTTTAATGCCAATGCGTGAAAGTATGGGTGTAGCCTCCAGATGAAAAAAATGTTATTCTGGCTCCGCTTTTGACAATAACCTGTGAATCGAAATGTTTTTGAAAGTTTACCGGCTATGGGCGTAATAGAAGTCGATCTTTTTTCCGAGGACGTGGACACCCCGGATCATCCGGAGGCGGTCAATTTCAGGGATCTCCTGGAAACCGTAGCGGATGAGTATGAATGCAGCCTGTTAACCTTCGAAGTCGAGATGGGGACGGTGGCCTTTTCCTTTGACAGCGATGAGTTGACCTCAAAGATCCTGAAGATTCTTCAGACCGAGGCGTAGGCCTATTCGAGGGTATGGAGAAACCTGTCGAGTGTGTCCTGGCGTTATACAAAAAAACAAAACCATAGGGTGGGCACTCGAAGTGGAGAAAAATACCCTTTGCAGGTCGTTTTCAGACATTCAAGGACGAATCCTCTAAAGGTTGACACCTCATTATGAAAAAAATCCTTCCTTTTCTGATTGTTATTCTGTTGCTTGGTCTCATCGGTTGGCAGATACAGAAGAAGTTATCCGCAAAAAAAGGTTTCAGGGCCGGTCGGAAAGCCGTTCCCGTTGCAGTGGATGTTGCCCCCGTCAAGAGGACTTCCATCCGCAATATCGGCGTGTTCACGGGATCCCTGGTCGCGAGATCCCGGTTTATCGTAGCGCCTAAGATATCCGGCAGGCTGGAAAAGTTGTACGCGAATATCGGGGATCTCGTTCAAAACGGCCAAGTGATCGCGGTTCTCGATGACGACGAATACCGCCAGCAGGCGGACCAGGTGCGGGCGGAGTTGGAAGTGGCCAGGGCAACCCTTGAGGAAAGTCGCATTACACTGAAGATTGCCAAGCGGGAGTTCGAGAGAACCGTGGCCCTTCGGAAAAAGAAGATTGCTTCCGAGTCGGAACTGGATGCCGCCAAGGCCCAGTACAACAACCAGGAGGCCAAACTCAAGGTGGCCATGGCCCAGGTGGCCCAGAAGCGGGCCGCCCTGAAGGCGGCCCAGATTCGACTGTCCTATGCCCGGATCCAGGTCACATGGGGGGATGATAACGGTGTCAGGGTCGTGGGCGAGCGTTTCGTGGATGAGGGAGAGATGCTTGCCCCCAACACCCCTATTGTCTCTATACTGGACATTCATTCCATCACCGCCGTGATCCATGTGATTGAACGGGATTATTCCCTGGTGACGATCGGGAAAGAGGCCACTGTCAGTACCGATGCCTTTCCCGGAAAAGAATTCAGGGGCAAGATCGCCCGGGTCGCCCCCCTGTTGAAAGAAACATCCCGGCAGGCCAGGGTGGAAATCGAGATTCCGAACCCCGATGGGCTTTTAAAACCCGGCATGTTCGTCAGGGTGAAGATCGCCTTTGAAGAACGCAGGGATACGATCGTCGTACCGTTCTCCGCACTGATCAAGAGAGAAGGCCGCCAAGGCGTCTTCCTGATCGATCCCTTGGAGAAAATAGCCCGTTTCGTCCCTGTGACTCCGGGCATTGTCAATGGGAGCACGGCCGAGATTCTGAGCCCTGAGCTTTCCGGGTCGGTGGTCACCCTGGGTCACCATTTGCTCGAAGAGGGGTCGCCCGTCCTCCTGGCAGGAGACACCTCCGGTGGACCTCCCGAAAAGAGGGGCGAGGAGAAAAAATTAGAGAAACCCGGTGAAAAAAAACCGGGGGCAACCCCATGAGGATCTCACGCCTGGCCGTTCAGCGCCCCGTCTTTACAGTCATGGCATCCCTGATCGTCATTATCCTCGGGGCCGTGGCCTGGAGTCGTCTTGCCATCGATCTCATGCCCGATATCACCTATCCCACCCTCAGCGTATCCGCCACTTACGAAAACGCCAGTCCGGAGGAGATCGAGGAACTGGTGACGCAGCCCCTGGAGGAGGCCATGGCCGCGGTGCCCGGTGTGGAGGAAGTCACGTCGGTATCCATGGAAGGGCGAGGCAGGCTTCGTATTACCTTTTCCTGGGGAACCGATCTGGATGCCGCGTCCAACGACATCAGGGATCGCCTGGACCGGGTCACTCGCAACCTGCCCGAAGATGCGGAAAGGCCCGTTCTCAGGAAGTTCGACCTGGCCAGTTTCCCCATTTTGATCCTCGGCGTTTCGGGCAACATGGACCCGGTGCAACTTCGGAAGGTCATCGAGGATCAGGTCACATACCGTATTGAACGGGTTCCCGGCGTAGCCGCAGTGGACATCCACGGGGGGTTGAACCGGGAGGTTCACGTCAACCTGAACCCGGAAAAACTGAAAGCACTCAAAATCCCCCTCGACCGGATCCTCACGAAGATCCGTGAAGGAAATGTGAACCTGCCCGCGGGAACCCTGGAGCAGGGGACCCTGGATGTCCGGATCCGAACCCCCGGGATCTACAGCAGCCTGGAGGAGTTGAAGAACACGGTCATCTCGGTGCATGAAAAGGTGCCCATACAGCTCAAAGAGATTGCACGCGTCGAGGATTCCTGGGAGAAGGTGAACCGGATCGTTCGGATCAACGGCCAACCCGGTGTCCGCATGGTCGTCAACAAGCAGTCGGGAAAGAACACGGTTGAGGTGGCACGGGGAGTTCTCGCGGAGATCGAGAAGATCAACCGCGATATCCCTCAGATTGAGGTGACCCCGATCATCGACACCTCCGATTACATTCAGCGCTCCATTACCAACGTCGGGACTTCCATCCTTTATGGCGGGGTTCTGGCGATCATCGTCCTGTTTTTTTTCCTGCGCTCTATTTCCAGCACGGCGGTCATTGCAACCGCTATCCCGGTTTCCATTGTCGCCTCCTTCGGGCTCATGTATTTCGGCGGCTTTACCTTGAATCTCATGACCCTCGGGGGACTGGCCCTGGGTATCGGTATGCTCGTGGACAACGCCATCGTGGTGCTGGAGAATATCTACCGCCACCGGGAAGGGGGATTGGATACCAAAGAGGCCGCCGTATTCGGGAGTGAGGAGGTCACAGCCGCGGTCATCGCCAGTACCCTGACCACCCTCGCCGTCTTCCTGCCCCTGATTTTCGTACGGGGGATGTCGGGGATCATGTTCAAACAGCTCTCCTATGTGGTGGCTTTTTCTCTGACCTGTTCTCTGGCCGTGGCCCTTACCCTGGTCCCGATGCTTTCATCGAGAATCCATGGTTCAAAATCGGGTTCGCTTTTGACCGGTGGATCTCCTCGCCTCAGCAGGCGATTGGAAGAGCAATACAAGGCCTTTCTTCATCGGGCCCTGGACTTTCCCAAGACGGTCATAGCCTGCGCCCTTCTGTTGATGGCCGGAAGCCTTGCCCTGATCCCCCTGGTGGGGGTCGAATTTATGCCCAGCACGGACGAAGGTGAAGTGAGGATCTACGGCGAGATGGCCGTGGGGACCCGGCTCGAAGTGGTCGATGAGGGATTTAGAAAGATTGAGGAGATTGTCTCAAAAGAGGTTCCCGAGGCCAAGAATAAGGTCAGCCGAGTCGGCGGTTCGAGTTGGAGAGGACTGGGCGGCCATACGGGAGATATGCGCATCGCGCTCAATCCGGAAAAGGAAAGGACCCGCTCAAGCGAGCAGATCGCCGGTGATCTGCGGGGTAAATTTTCCCGCATTCCCGGGATGGTCATCCGGACCCGGGCCGGGCAGGGCCTATTTATTCTGCGTCTCGGAGCGACCACGGGAGAAAAGGTCCAGGTGGAAATTAGGGGGCATGACCTGGAAGAGGCCGATAGGGTCGCACGGCGCGTCAAGGATCTCATAGAGGGCGTGGACGGGGTGACGGATGCCCAGCTGAGTCGTGAAATCGGGAGTCCTGAAGAACTGATTCTCGTGGATCGGCAGAAGGCCGCGGACATGAAGGTCAGCGTGAATGAGATTGCCACGATGCTCCAGACCGTGCTCTCCGGTAAGGCCGCCAGCTACTACCGGGAGGGTGGGGATGAATTCAGGATCCTGGTCAAACTCGAAGAAGCAGAACAAAAGTCCCTGAACGAGGTGCTTGATCTCCCACTCATCAACGTTGAGGGCGAACCGGTGATTTTACGAAACGTGGTGCATGTCAGACCCCGATCGGGTCCGGTGCTCATCGAGCGGAAAGACCAGGAGCGCGTTGTCACCGTTTCGGCCAACATCGCAGAAAGAGACATGGGTTCCATCCTGGCGGACATCCGCGAAGGATTGCGTGCGATACCCCTTCCTAAAGATTTCGGCATCGTCTTCGGGGGGGACTACGAAGAACAGCAGAAGGCCTTTCGGGAGTTGCTCTTGGGGATTGTTTTGGCCCTGGTGCTCGTCTACATGGTCATGGCTTCTCTTTATGAGTCCCTCCGGGATCCTTTTATCGTCATGTTTTCCGTACCGCTTGCCGCGATCGGCGTGATCGTTATGCTCCTGCTGACCGATACCACCTTTAACGTGCAAACCTTCATCGGCTGCATTATGCTGGGCGGAATCGTAGTGAATAACGCGATCCTCCTGGTGGACCATATCAACCTGCTTCGCAGGAGGGACGGGATGCCCCTGCGAGAGGCCATCGAAGAGGCAGGGAGGAGAAGGCTTCGACCCATTCTGATGACTGCCATGACGACCATGCTCGCACTGCTGCCCCTGGCCCTGGGGATCGGCGAGGGAGGGGAGGCCCAGGCGCCTATGGCCAGGGCCGTCATCGGGGGCCTGCTGAGTTCCACGCTCATCACCCTGGTGATTGTCCCGGTTGTGTATGCGTTGTTTGAAGGACGGGGAGAAAAGAGGAAAAAAGTTACGGGTTGAGATGCAGAGAAGGAGCCTGGTTTTAAAAACCGCGGTTTATGATTGCCCCGTTGAGGGGGCGGATGATCCCGGATCCCGGATAAGCAGAGGTCCGCGGTTTTTTTAACCGTCTTGGGAGAAGATAGAAATGCCTTTCCGTGATTCTCGGAAGATAAGAATGCGCCGTCCGGCGACGGTCCTCATACTGACTGGTCTGCTTGCGGCAGCCCCCTTTTTCGCTGCCCGAACCGGTGAGGCGGAAACCCCGGAGAAATTCTCCCAGGAAACGGAAAAAGTTGTTTCCGGCCCGAAAATCCACAAACCCGGTACACCTCTACCGACCTTCGAACCTCACGACCCCCTTGCCATTACGATAGAGGACGCCCTTCTTCTCACCCTGGAGAATAATCGTTCCCTGACCCTCGAACGTTTGACCCGTCCCATCCGAGGCACCTATGAGGAGGAAGAACGCGCCGTCTTCGATCCGGTTCTAGGTGCCTCCCTCGAATACTCTATAGGGAGTAGTGACGAATTGTCCCGAAATTTGCCGGTTATCTCAAAAACCAGAGAAAAGCAGGCGGAAGGGCGGGTCGGAATCTCCAGGTTCTATGCGACAGGAACGGATATCGAACTGAACTTGACGTCGAGAAGGACCTGGACCCAGTGGTACAGTGACTGGCAAGAAAACAGGATAGGATTGAACGTGACCCAGGCGCTCCTCAAGGGAAGGGGTGTGGACGTCAATCTTGCCCGGCTTCGACAGGCCGGGATCGATAGCCGTGCGTCGGGCTATGAACTGAGGGGCTTTGCCGAGGCCCTGGCAACCCTGGTCGAGAAGACCTATTGGGAATACGCCCTCGCGGAGCACCGGATCCGGATTTTTGAAGCGTCTCTGGAAGTCGTCGATCAACAGCTCCGGGAAACCGAGGAAATGATAAATGTCGGAACGCTTGCTGAGACCGAGTTGACGGCTGTTGAGGCAGAAAAGGCCCTGCGCCGTCAGAATCTCATCAACGCCCGCAGTGAACTTGCAAACAAGAGGCTCCAATTGATTCGGCTTGTCAACCCCGCGGGCCCCAATCTCTGGGATCGGGAGGTCCGTCTCCTGGACAGCCCCTCTGTGCCGAACGTGACCCTGGAGGCGGTAGAACCCCATGTGAAACTGGCCTTAAGGTTTCGACCGGACTTGAATCAGGCAAGGTTGGGGGTGAGCCGCGGGGACCTCGAGATCGTCAGGACCCGGAACGGTTTGCTCCCCAAAATGGATCTTTTCATCACGCTGGGAAAGAGCGGCTATGCCGATTCCTTCAGCGGTTCCATCAGCGATATCACGGATGATTCCTATGATGCGCTTGTGGGATTGACCTTTCAGTACCCCTTTAAAAACAGGGGCGCCGAAGCGCGCCATCAACGAGCGGTTCTTTCAAAAAACCAGGCCCTGAAGGCCCTGGAAAACCTTTCCCAATTGATCGAATTGGATGTCCGTTCGGCCTATATCGAGGTGAACCGTGCCCAAAAGCAGATCTCTGCAACCTCCTTGACCCGAGAACTCCAGGAGGAAAAGTTGCGGATCGAGGCGGAGAAGTTCCGGGTAGGGAGATCCACGAATTTTCTGCTGGCCCAGGTTCATCGGGATCTGGTATCGAGCCAGATATCGGAGGTCGAGGCGGTGGTCAGTTACCTCAAGGCGCTTGTGGAACTCCACAGGCTTGAGGGATCGTTTTTCGAGCGGCGTGGCATACAGGCCCCGGGTCGGGATCCTGTCGAGGATGAATGAGGAATGGTATCCGATTTCATTTAATGAGACCCTCTTACCGAATGAGGATGTGATGACCAAAAAAATGAGAAACATGGCACGCCTTTTCAATCCCGGTTCAGTGGCCGTCATCGGAGCCTCAAAAGATCCCGGCAAGCTGGGCTTTCACGTCATGAAGAGCCTGACACGGGGAGGTTTCGGTGGAAAGATCATTCCTGTGAATCCCGGCTCAATGGAAATCATGGGTCTGAAAACCTTTGCCTCCGTCCATGAATATCCCGGAAAGATAGATCTGGCCATTGTGGCGCTGCCCGCCAGGATGGTCCCCCGGGTTTTTCTCGAGTGCGAGAAAAAGGGGATCAAAGGGATCGTACTCATTACCGCCGGTTTTAAAGAAATCGACGATCCGGCCGGTGCAGAACTCCACAAAGAAATACAAGACATTGCAGAAAGGGCGGGAATCCCCGTCATAGGTCCCAATACCTTTGGGATGATCAGTTTTCATGCGGGGCTGAATGCGTCCTTCACCCCTGAGTTTTCCCTGTTGAGAGCCGGGGGTATCGCCCTGGTCAGTCAGAGCGGGGGCATGTCTCATCTTCTTGGTTTTATGGCGATGAATGAGGACGTCGGTTTCAGCAAAATCGTGGGCCTGGGAAACCGGCTGAATGTGGATTTTCCCGAGATGTTCGACTATCTCATGGATGACCCGGATTCAAAGGTGATCGCCCTCTACGTGGAAGGTATCGATGGGGCGCGGGATCTTATGACGGCGGCGAAGAGACACGGCGTGCGTAAGCCGATGATTGCCTATAAGACGGGAAGCGCGGACGTGGGCGATGTCGCCTCAAAGTCCCACACCGGATCTCTGGCCGGTAAGCACGAGATTTACGGCGGGGCCTTTAAACAGGCGGGAATCCTGCCGGTAGACAATGCCGAAACCCTTCTCGACGGGGCAAAGGCCCTTGCCGCATGTCCTTTCCTGCAAGGTCCCGGCGTGGCGATCCTGTCGGGACAGGCCGGACCGGGCATGGCGGCGTGTGATTTTACTGAGAATCTGGGCCTGGATATCGTGTCTTTTACCGAAAAGACACAGAAGAAGATCAATGATGCTCTTCCGCCCCTTGCCCTGAGAACGAACCCGGTGGATATGGGACCGGCCTGGTATGATTCAGAGGCCATAAGAAAGATTGTCCACGCGGTCATGGAAGACGATAACGTCCACAGCATCCTGCTTCTAATGATGTTTGCCTCGGCCAATGTGGATGCCGTGAAGGGTTTGACGCCCGCCCTAAAGACCTGGAAACAGCGAAAGCCCGTCATCGGTTGTCTCGTGGCACCGCCCGGTATCTGGGATGAGCAGATCAAGGATCTTGAGACGTCCGGGGCTCTTGTGAATTATCCGACCCCGGAAAGGGCCGCGGCCGCCTTGGCCGCGCTGTGGCATTATCGGGTTATCAGGGACAGGGCCAAGGGAGATACCTAAAACGGTGGTGTGCGACTTAGGTTATGAAAAAATGACGAGATGCGGGGCCATGACCATCTCTTTTCAAAACCGAGGGCTCTGCAGGAAGCTTGGTAAAAACGGGGCAACGAAGGCGGCGAGGAACGTCGGGTAGACAACGCTCGGGCCAAGAGGTGCGAGGCATTGTTGGAGGGGCGCTTCGCCGGCCCTGGGGGAGTTCATGTGCGCCTTCCCGGGCAACGTTTATCCCGTTTTTGAAAAGAGAAGGACATGCCCCCTGGATGGTTGGATGCGGTTTTAAAAAAAGGGCATTTGCTGTTCCCTTGAAGCGACGAAGTCGAGTACATAAGATGGCGGTATGTGTTGATCTTATGAA
>Ga0272441_10002234_pt1 | contig 39669 bp, 36 predicted proteins | sample SSMProp6N_FD_193582 | JGI IMG/M metagenome (GOLD analysis project Ga0272441, IMG submission 193582) | Marine sediment archaeal communities from Little Sippewissett salt marsh, Falmouth, MA, United States - SSM-Prop-6N | ecosystem: Environmental > Aquatic > Marine > Wetlands > Sediment ... | reverse complement strand
AGAGCAAAGAGCAAAGAGCAAAGAGCAAAGAGCAAAGAGCAAAGAGCAAAGAGCAAAGAGCAAAGAGCAAAGAGCAAAGAGCAAAGAGCAAAGAGCAAAGAGCAAAGAGTTCGCCGTCTCGGGTCTTTCGTCTTTGTTCTTTGTTCTTTCGTCTACTACTCCCGACCCCTGTCCTCGAATCGCGGGCCTCACAGCGACGTGCGGTCTGTTTTACTCTTCTGATGGCCAGAACCATCGTGTCGCTGCACGCTCACCCAGATGACGAATCGAGCAAGGGCGCAGGAACCATTGCTCGTTACAGCGACATGGGAATCAGATGTGTGCTCGTCACGGCCACCGGCGGTGAGGCCGGGGACATTCTGAATGCTGCCGCCGATACCCCGGAGATTCGTGCTGATCTGGCCGCGGTGCGCCGCTCGGAACTCCACGACGCAGCCGCCATCATCGGCTACGACGACGTCATCATGCTCGGGTATCGCGACTCAGGGATGCCCGGCAGCGACGAGAACGGCCATGCAGACGCCTTCGTCAACGCGTCGTTCGACGAGATTCTCGGCCGACTGGTCGCGATCGTGCGGAGTGAGCAGCCCGAGGTGATCATCGGCTACGACGATCACGAGTGGTATCCGCATCCTGATCACCTGCGCATCCACGATCTGTCGGAGGCGGTGTTTGTCGCGGCCGCTGATCCGGACCGGTTCCCCGATGCCGGCGAGCCGTGGACGGCGCGGCGCCTCTACGCACCCGCTTTCTCACTCAGGCGCATCCGAGCGCTCGGGCAGGCGATGGCGGATCGTGGACTGGAATCCCCGTTCGATCGATGGATCGCCGGCATTGATCCGGAGGCGGTTGACCCGCCGCTCACGCACGTCGATGTCGGTGCCTATCTGCAGCGAGCCCGGTCGGCGCTGCGGGCGCATCACACGCAGATCGACCCGAATGGCCCGTGGTTTCTGATACCCGCGGACGTCATCCTCGAGGTGTATCCGTACGAGGATTTCGAACTCATGGCGTCTCGTGATGACGCGTCTGCGGAGGGAGCAGAACTCATCGCGTGACCATCCCGAGGGGTGTTCTCGCCGGTTCGTGTGCTTGGTGTGTTTCAATACGGGATCTATGGACCGCCAACGGGCCGAACAACTTCACGCTCTCCTCTCCGACATCGAACCGGAATCGGCCGAGCCGGCTCTTCAGCCGCTCGAACGACTCCTCGCCCGCGAGAGCGCCGGGGACGCCCTGATCGTCGCTGTTGTTGGAACCTCCGGCGTCGGGAAGTCGGAACTCATCAACCTCCTCGCGGGAAGCAGGGTTGTCACCGCTGGTCCACTCCGTCCGACTACTACCGAAATCGCGGTGTGGGGCGACATCGCCGACACCTACCTGGCCGGACGACGCGTCCCAGGGCCGAATCGGCCGGATCGGGTCGTCCTGATCGACACCCCGCCTGCGGAGCATTACCCGGAAACGATCGCCGGCCTCCTGCACCTCGTCGATGCCGTCCTGTTTGTGATTTCGCCCGATCGGTACGCCGATGCGATCACAGCCACGTTGCTCGAAACCGTTCGCGAGCGAGGGATACCGACCCGCACAGTGCTTTCGATGGTCGGCCCCCCGTCACCGGACGCCAACCGTTTGATGGCCGATGTGGAGCACAAGCTTGGAATTGAGCTCGACGCCGTCGTAGCCCAAGACGTGGGCCCGCTCCGGGCAGTCCTCACCGAGATGGTGAGCGTGCGCGACGCCATCGTGGCCCGACGAGATCGAGCTGCGACAGCTTTGGTGGCCGATCGCACTGCAGAAGTCGTTGCGGCACTCGACAATCGAGCCGCGGAAGCGCAGGTTCTCATCGATCGTGCGGAGGCTGCATTCTCCGATGCGGGCATCAACAGGCTCGAGCTCGCATCCGCTGCAGACCTCGACTGGCCCGATGCCGCCTCGGAGATCACACGGCTGGCGCGAGAAGCAACAGATCGGGCTATCGCGACGTGGACCGCCGGCGTCGCCCGTGACGGAATCGCTCCACACAACGACATCGACCCAGGACGCTGGCTCCCTGAGATCGATCCGTATCCGATCGACGAATGGCATCACGTCACGGTGGATGTCGGCCGTCGTGCTGTCAGGCGCCGGTGGCTGCATCCCCGCCGCTCGCGTACCGTTCGCGACCAGCTGTGGCGCCTCTCTATCGACTTCGGTCGACGCCCGACGAAGAAGGTCCGCAAGGCGCTGAGGGACCGCATTCCGGACCTCAGGATCGAACGAAACGCGGCGTTCGTCGATGCGATCAGGTTTGCCGGTTCTGCGAGAATCGATGCGTTCCTAGCTCGCCTCGATCCTCTTGGAGGGGTTTCGCCGGAGTCCATTCGAGATGCGGCAAGGGCACTCACTGCGGGAGCCGGCCCGGTGCCGAAGCTGGCGGTGGACGACGATGACTGACCTCACCGAGGCGCTCGATCTGCTCGACCTGGCGATCGCCAGCTCCGAGGGACTGGCTTCAGCGCCGAGTCGCGAAGGCGCCGCAGAGGTCGCTGCGGCGACTCGACGGCGCCAGGATTTCTTCTCCGAATCGATTGTCGTCGCTATTGCCGGCGGCACGGGATCGGGCAAGTCCAGTCTGCTCAACGCGATCGCGGGCGAGAACATCTCTGAGACGAGCGAGCTGCGACCGCACACCAATGCACCACTTGCGTGGGTTCCGGCGGGCGATCCCGCCATTGTCGCAATGGTTGCATCCCTCGACATCGAGGAGGTTGTTCTCCACGATGACGGTCCGGCCCTTGCGATTGTTGACCTCCCGGACCTCGACAGTGTCGACGACCGCCACCGCACGCTGGTGGAGTCGGTTCTCCCGGTCGTCGACGCGGTGGTGTGGATGTTCGATCCGATCAAGTACCACGATCCTTCGATCCACGACGACTTCCTCGCCGACGCGACCGAGTACGAACCCGTCTTCACCTTCGTACTGAACAAGATCGATCGCCTCGATGAGGCCGAGACCGAAGCAGTTGTGACTCATCTCGGTGTCATCCTCGCAATGGACGGGTTCCGTGATCCGATCGTTCTCCCGATCGCGGCAAACCCGCCCGGGAAAGCACCCATCGGGGTCGAATCGCTCATCGCGACGCTGAACGACACGCTGATCGCGAAACGCGCGGATCGTGCGAAGGTCGTCAAGGACATTCTCCATGCAGGCAGACGGCTCGCAGCGGACACGAACGCATGGGCCGGGACAACCGACGACGCGCATGATCGGATTCGAAGCTCACTCGACGATCCGGACGAGCTCGAGTGGGTGCTCGGCGGGCTCGGAATCGAGGGGCCGCTGCGGGCCGACATCGTTGCAGCAAGCGATGACGCCGCGCGCGTCGACCAGGCGCTGCTGCGGCGTGCCGAGCTCGCGGCGATCATCGCGGCCCTCGGTGTGGTGTGTGCCGACCTGGCACACGTTGAGATGGAAGGCGTCTTATGACGATCAGCGACGATGTGTGGACCCAGGTTTGGCAGACGGCGCTGATCGTCCTCGTCGCCATTGTTGTGTGGTTCCTGGCCCGTTGGATCATCCATCGGTGGAGTGAGCGGCTTCAGCGCCGTCTTGTGTCCACCGGAGAGTTGGGCGACCGCGCCAGGGCCCAGAGGCTCAATACGATTGGCCGAACGCTGTCCGTGGTCATGTTTATCGTCGTCGCAGTGGTGGCGATTGTCACGGTTCTCGGCGTGTGGGGCGTTCCACTTGGGCCGCTCATCGCTTCGTTGTCGGTTGTTGGGATCGCCATCGGTCTCGGGGCTCAGGATCTCGTCAAGGATGTGATTGCCGGGATGTTCGTTCTGATCGAAGACCAATACGCGCTTGGTGACGTTGTTCAGCTTGTCGGTGTGTCGGGAACCGTGGAGGAGATCCGTCTCCGGACGACCGTGCTCCGAGACTTGGACGGAAGCATCCACCACGTGCCGAACGGCGAGGTTCGTGTGGCGACGAACCTCACGTACGAGTACAGCCGGGTGGTCGTCGACCTCTCAGTTGCCTACGAAGAATCGGTGGATCGAGCTTTGGAGGTCATCGGAGAGGTAGCCGGAGGACTCGCTGCCGACCCGGGGTGGTCGTCCGCGGTCGTCGACGATCCGCAGGTGCTTGGCGTGGACGCTCTCGACGATTCCGGTGTTGTGATTCGCGTGTTGTTCACGACGGATCCGGACATGAGATGGAACGTCAAGAGGGAGTTCCTCAGGAGGGCCAAGAACGGTCTCGACGAGGCAGGGATCGAGATCCCGTATCCACATGTAACCATCACGCGCCGGCCGGATTCCGGCTGACCCCTACTCGACGGCCTCGCTGCAACACTCCTCCGGGTTGCGTACGACGAGCAGGGCATCGCGTGCCGGTGTGATCTCGATGAGCGATGCGATGCCGAGATGTTCCCCGTCGGCCTGAAACGGTGTTGCGGGCTCGGCTTCGATCGTCAGCCGGTCGAAGCAGGTGTACACGTTGGCGCCGAGGCGCGTTCCGAGCGGCCGCCGAAGCAGAGCCTTCGCGAATATCCCCGCCGCACGATGCACCTCGAGGTCTTCCGCAACGACGGCGGCGAGACCGTTGACGGGACCCGGCGTGATGTGCAGCGGGATTCTGCCGAAGTAGGTGTACGGGTGGTGAACCTGGGTGAGCGCCGCCACGCCGTTGAAACGTGATCCGTCAACGTCGACGCGGAGATTGGCCGGCCGGCCGCGCCAATCCTTGAGGAGAGCAGAGATCGCTGACTCCGCGTAGTGCACGCCGCCGAATTGGAGCTTCGAATGTGGTCGTCGCTCGGCACGTTCGACGACGTCGGCGTCAAAACCGACGCCGACAGCGAACGTTGCGAATTCGACGGTTGTGTCGTCCGCCGTCGTCGATTCGATCCGCGCCAGCCTCGTTGGTACAGAGGGGAGGGTCGCCAGCGACGCAGCCGCCTTGAGGGGCTTCTTGGGGAGACCGAATATCCGCGCCGCCACGTTGGTCGTACCGACCGGGATGATGGCGAGCGACGCGGTTGTGCCCGCGGCACCGTTGGCTGCGTGGTGAACAACGCCGTCCCCGCCCATCGCCGCCACGATTGCGTAGCCGTCCGACGCTGCTTGCGCTGCTCGCTCTCGCGTCTCGGCCGTGCCATGCGGCCACTCGGCGTCGACGTCGAACTCGGTCGAGAGGACGGACATCACATCGCGATAGAGCGCTCCGGTGAAGCCGGACGCGGAGGGGTTCGCAAGCAGGAGGAGTCGGCGCATCGGCCTCAAGCGTACGGGCCTCGACGACCTGGCGACTGTTCTCCCGGCTGGCGGGTGACCGGATGATTGCTGCGCCGTGCGGTGCCGCACCTGCGCGGTACGCTCGGGGTGTGACGTATCGGAATCGTGAAGAAGCGGGGGAGCGTCTCGCGAATTCTCTCGAAGGAGTTGGGCTGCTTGATCGAGAAGTGGCGCCGCTTGTCCTTGGGATACCCCGAGGAGGTATTCCTGTCGCTGCGGTGATTGCCGCGCGGATCGGTGGGGAACTTGACGTGCTTGTCGCTCACAAGCTCGGCGCTCCGGGCAACCCGGAGTATGCGATCGGTGCCGTCGCGGAGGATGGGACGGCGATCGTCGACGAGCGGCTGGTTGAGCGACTGGGGATCCCGCCCAACTACGTCGAGGACGAACAGCAGCGGCAGCAGGTGGAGGTCGCACGGCGCGCCGCAGCGTTGCGCGGCGGTGGCGGCCCAACGCCGTTGTCCGGTCGTGTGTGTGTGGTCGTTGACGACGGCGTGGCGACCGGCGCGACGCTCGAAGCGTCGTTGCGGCTGGTCAAGCGAGCCGGGCCGAAACAAGTGATCGCCGCCATCCCGGTCGGCCCACCCGACACTATTCGCCGGCTTGCCTCGATCGTCGACGTTGTGGTGTGCCCACTGCAGCCGGCAGCGTTCTTCGCTGTCGGTGCGTGGTACGAGGACTTCGGTCAGGTATCGGAACGCGAGGTGATTGAACTGCTCGGGCGTTCCTAGGCGGAGGCAGCGGCGCGGGAGTCGGCGACGAGGGTCTCGATCGTCTCGCGGAGGTCATCCGGGCGGAACGGCTTCGTCATGAAGGCGTCGGCACCGTCGGCAGCAGCTCGGTCGGCCATCTCGGGCTGGGCGTGTGCCGTGAGAACCAGCACTCTGACCTCCGCGGTGCGGTCATCAGCTCGGAGGCGTGAGAGGACACCCCATCCGTCGAGACCGGGAAGGCCGATGTCGAGAACGATGACATCAGGCACGGCGGCCCATGCAGCCTGCAGACCCAAGAGTCCGTCCTCGACCGACCGGATCTCGGCCCCGGTCGGGCGCAGGCAGACATCGATCAACCTCCGCACGCTGGCGGAGTCCTCGATCACGAGCACAGAAGGCCGCATGAGATCGTTCATCGGCACGGATTGTCCACGCCTTGAACAGTCCCTGGACTCCTGATCGCGGCCCATTTCGGCGTAGCATCTCTGACAGAGTCGCTATGAGGAGGCCACATGCTCCAGCCGTACCAATCGTTGTCGTACTCCGACTTCTCTGATCCTGAGCGGGCCGCCGACTATCGCCGAGCTCTCGATCAGGTCGGTGCTCGGCTCGGAACACATGCACCCCTCCTCATCGGCGGGAGGGAGGTCGCGACGGAAGGGACGATTCGGAGCGTGGACCCGGCACGGCCGCTTCGCCTCGTCGGAACCGCGTCATCTGCGACCGGTGAACATGCGGCTCAGGCGTTGGCCGCTGCGTGGAAGGCCTTTCCCGACTGGTCGAGGACATCAGCAGAGAAGCGCGCGGCGCTGGTGCACCGTGTTGGCGACCTGATCGCCGACAACATCTACGAGTTCTCCGCCTGGCAAACCTACGAGGCCGGCAAGAACTGGGCAGAAGCCGAGGCCGACGTTGCCGAGGCGGTCGACTTCTGTCGCTACTACGCGCACCAAGCCCTCGAGATGGCCGAGCCGCTGCCGGTCCATGACTACCCAGGCGAGAGCAACGAATCATGGCTCCAGCCCATCGGAGCCGGCGTGGTCATTCCTCCTTGGAACTTCCCCCTCGCAATCCTCGTGGGCATGACCATGGGGCCGGTTGCCGCCGGCAACACCGTCGTTCTCAAACCTGCCTCGAACACACCGCTCGTCGGATGGGGTTTCATGCGGGTCCTGGAGGAGGCGGGCATACCTCCGGGTGTCGTGAACTTCCTCCCCGGTCCCGGCGCCCTTGTGGGGGACCGTCTGGTTGACGATCCCACAACACGGTTCATCAACTTCACGGGTTCGAAGGAAGTGGGCCTTCGTATCGCAGAGCGTGCCGCTCAGGTGCATGAGGGCCAGAAGTGGATGAAGCGCGCCTACATGGAGATGGGCGGCAAGGATGCGTTGATCGTTGACGAGACTGCCGATCTCGATGCCGCCGCGGCCGATGTGGTGCGTTCAGCGTTCGGCTTCCAGGGGCAGAAGTGCTCGGCATGTTCGCGGTTGATCGTCGTTGCTGAGGTGCACGACGAGGTGGTGGAGCGGGTGGTTGAGCGCACGGACACACTCGACATCGGCCCGCCATCCGAGAACCACGCGATCGGTCCTGTGATCTCCGATGACCAGTTCGAGTCGATCCTCGAAGAGATGGGGAGCGGGGGCCAGGACGGCACGCTCGTGACCGGCGGAAGCACGGTCTCGCGTGATGGCGGCTACTACATCCAACCGACGATCTTCACCGACGTGCGCCCGGATTCGCGTCTCGCTCAGCACGAGATCTTCGGACCGGTGCTCTCGGTCATCCGTGTGGCGGATTTCGAGGAAGCGCTCGATGTCGCGAACGGTACCGAATACGGTTTGACGGGCGGGTTGTACTCCGACGAAGAATCGCGAATCGAGCGGGCTCGACGTGACTTCCACGTCGGGAACCTCTACATCAACCGGAAGATCACCGGGGCGCTCGTGGGAATCCAACCGTTCGGCGGTTTCAACATGTCAGGATCGAATGCGAAAGCCGGCGGCCCGGATTACCTGCGGCTGTTCATGGAGATGAAGACGGTGGCGCGCCGGACCTGAAGGTAGCGCTGTACCGTCGGGAAGTTGGCTGGAGGGAAGAGCAAGGAGCAAAGAGCAAGGAGCAAAGAGCAAAGAGCAAGGAGCAAAGAGGAAAGAGCAAAGAGGAAAGAGGAAAGAGCAAACCCGGGGACGCTTCGCTGTCTCGTGTCTCGTGTCTTTGTTCTTTGTTCTCTGCTACTCAACCTCGTACGTCTTTCGGTCCACCACATTGCCGAGTTGGTCGCGGAGGATGATGGTGTTGTCGGAGATCGACCAGACGGGGGTCTCCGAGCACCAGTACAGGACGTCCCCGGTGTTGTTCCCGCACCCTGTCACGACGCGAAGTGTGCCACCGGCGGCGACCGTCGTTCCTGCCGGGAAATCGAAGTAACGCTCGCCCGTCTCGTTCCGCACCAACCAGCCACCCATGTCGACAACGGTGTAGGACTGGTTCACGATCTGGAACGATTCCTCCGTCAGGTCCGCGTCGTTCGTTCCGGCCGGCGGAAGGCTGATGTCGCTGATTCGGAGTTGCGGACGATCAGGCGAAACGCCGTCGGCCGAATGACCACACACAAACGTGCCCCAGAGGCCCTTCCCTGAGGCGTACGCACGATCCCCTCGAGCCATGAAGTCCTCCTGCTGGGCATGGCCACTGTGCACCGGAACGACGGCGCCGGCGGACACCAGCTCGGCGTTCACGAGGACCGGGGGAGTGCTCTCGACTATGACGTAGCGGAGCCAGCGACCGGAGCTATCGACCTCAGCGCCGTCTGAGGCGAGGGCAACTGTCTGGCCTGTCACGAGGGAAGACAGGGCCGTGCGCGAATCACCTCCGTAGCAATCTGCTGCTTCCGGCGCGTCCACTCCGATGAGCCGGATCTCGACTCGTTGCCCATCGACGACCGCCTGGAGCGTGTCGCCGTCGATGACGCCGTCTACGGTGCCGCGTTCAGTTTCCTCAGCGGGTGGGAGTGTCACTTCGGTCGTCGTCGGGGACGTCTCGCCGGATGCAGCGGTGGTGGGTTCATCAACCGAGTCAGCGGTCGGACTAGACGTGCATGCGCCAAGCACGATCGTGAGCGACAAGACGATGGTGGTGATACGGCGCATGGTGATCGGTACGGTACCGGTCACGTCCAGTTGCGCACGGTTTTCGGCACCGATGGAGATGGTTGCTCCCATCCCGAGGACCTACCCTGCGGATATCGAACGAGAGGAGTCGTTGTGCAGATCATTCCGGCCGATGAGCTGACGGGGAGGGTTGGCGAAGAGACCGGGGTCTCCGATTGGCTGGAGATCAACCAGGAGCGCATCAATGCTTTCGCCGACGCCACGATGGACCACCAATTCATCCACGTCGACCCGGAGGCGGCCGCTCAGACACAGTTCGGCTCGACCATCGCCCACGGCTTTCTGACGCTCTCCCTCACGATCCCGATGATGATGGAGACGATGGTCGCTCCGGATCGCATGGTGATGGTTATCAACTACGGAACGGACAAGCTGCGCTTCATCGAACCGGTCAAAGTCGACAGTCGGATCCGGGCACGGACTCGTCTCGTCGACGTAACCGACAAGGGGGCCGGGCGCTGGCTGGTCAAGAATGAGATCACGGTCGAGATCGATGATGTCGATCGGCCTGCGCTGATCGTCGAAGCGTTGACGCTCTTCATAACGGCATGAGCACCGTCGTCCTCGTCCACGGCGCGGCTATGAATGGTTCGGTGTGGCGATACCAGGCGGATGCCCTCACACGGGCTGGATTCACCTCGATTGCCGTCGATCTCCCCGGGCATGGCGGCTCGGAGGGCGAACCCTCTTCATCGGCCAAAGGGTACGCCGGCTGGCTCCTTGCATACCTGTCGCTCCTCGGTGAGCCGGTCCACCTCGTTGGGCATTCGATGGGGGCGCTGGTTGTTCTCGAAGCGGCCGCGGCGCGTCCGGACTACGTGCGGTCGGTCACACTCGTCGGCGTGTCCGACCTGATGGCCGTCAACCCCGACCTTCTGGCCGGTGCGGCCGACGGCGATCTATCGATGTTTGCGACGATGGGAAGCTGGATGCACGCCAGGGATCCGATCGGCCATCAGGAGTGGACCGTCGACGATACGGTCGCGATCCTCCAGCATGCGAGACCGGGTGTTGCCCATGCTGATCTCACCGCATGCAACACCCACCCCGGGGCAGCCTTGGTGGCCGCGAGGATCTCGGTCCCGATGCTGCTGATCCTCGGCGAACAGGATCTGATGACGAAACCGTCTGCTGCCGAACCGATCGCCGTCGCTGCCGAAAATGCAACAACCGTGACCGTGAAAGGCGCCGGCCACCTGCTTCCCGTAGAGCGCCCGGATGTGGTGAACGCCGCGCTCGTCGAGTTCTTGGAGAAGGTGGAACGGGGGTAGCCGAACCGTCGAGGGCCCGATCCTCCCCTCCCCTCCACCGCCGGAGGTGGGGGAGGGTGCCCGAGCGCAGCTCGGGTGGGAGGGGGTGCCCGAGCGCAGCTCGGGTGGGAGGGGGCGGCCTGGGAGACAGCACCGCGAAGATGAGGTCGGCCGCGAGTCTCGTGTCTCGCGTCTCAGGTCTCGGCCCGGTCGTGCTCCATACCGTCCACAATCTCCGGGTGTGCGAAGACTGCAAACCCACCCCCCGTATGCCAGAAGATGACGTTGCGGTCGCTCCCGATCCGTCGCGACCGGATCTCTTCTCGGAGGGCGAAGAGGGCTTTCCCGGTGTAGGCGGGATCGAAGAGCAGGCCGCTGAGGCGGGTCGCTTCAGACTGGGCAGAGAGCTCGTCTGGTGTGGAGAGTCCGTAGCCGAGGCCGAGGTAGTCGTCCAGGATCCGCCATGGCACGTCGACGGGTACCCGACCGAACTGAGCGTCGGCATCTTCGAGGAGAAGATGGATTCGCTGTTCGACCACACCAGCCGCGTCACCGACCGAGGAACCCACAATGTCTACCTCGAGGCCGAGCTCGGCAGCGCCCCGCACCATGCCGGCGGTTGTCCCGGCGCTCGATGCGGCATGCCAGAGTATGGGCCGATCGATCCCGCTGGCCTCTATCTGCGGTGCGATTTCCTCCATGGCCGCAACAAACCCGAGAGCGCCACGTGCGTCGGACGCCCCCTCAGGTATCACCCATGCGTTGCCGTGGGAAACGGCGGCTTCAGCCAGGATCGCGTTCCGATCGTCCCAGTGCGCAGGAGTGATGAAGCGACACTCGGCACCTGCGACGAGCTGGAGCAGGTGATTGCCAATTGCGGTTTCCGGGGCAGTTCCGTCGGGGCTGCGGAGATAGAGGATCGTTCCCAGACCCACACGGGCGGCAGCGAGCGCCGTTGCCCGAGCATGATTCGACTGCACGGCACCGCAGGTGATGAGGGTGTCGGCGCCCGCCTGGAGTGCAGCTGCGAGGTGGAACTCGAGCTTTCGGACCTTGTTTCCGGAAAGCCCGAAGCCGGTGAGATCGTCTCGCTTGACCCAGATCCGGGGACCGCCAAATGCCTCGGCGAGCCGTGGGACGGGTTCCAGAGGTGTGGGCAGATTGGCGAGGGAGATACGTGCGGCGTTCATGCCCGGACGCTATCACCCGAGATGTGGCGAGTGGGCGGGCTGCCACTGGAGAATCCAGATGTGCAACACTCCAGGCATGGAACACATCACCACCAACGACCACACGTTCTCGTATCGCTTGCAGGGCAGCGGCCCTGTGGCGTTGCTCGTCCACGGATTCCCGCTCGACTCAGCGATGTGGCTCGATCAGATTGCTGACCTCTCCGACATCCGGCGGTGTGTCGCCCCAGACCTTCGCGGGTTCGGCGGCTCTATCCCGACCACCGAGTCCGACCTTTCGATGGAGCGTCACGCCGACGACCTACATGCCATGCTCGATGCGCTCTGGATCGAGTCCGTTGATCTCGTGGGATTCTCCATGGGTGGATACATAGCGCTCGCCTTCGCCGAGCGCTATCCAGGCCGCCTAAGTTCGTTGTCGTTGGTCGACACGAAGTCGGCCCCCGACTCCGAAGCAGGGAAGGAAGGCCGCGATGCAGCCGCCGCACGTGTGACGGCGGACGGTCGATCCGCGCTGGCGAGTGACCTGATCGGTGTCCTGCTGGATGAATCCGCCTCATTGTGGACACGGGCACGGTTCCGAACCATGGTCGAAGCAACCCCGACCGAAACGATTGTTGCCGCTCTCAAGGGTATGAGAGATCGGCCTGACCGAACCGCGGTGCTCGCGAAGCTTGCTGTCCCGGTCGCGGTGATCGTGGGAGAGAACGATGTTCCGACGCCGGTGTCCGAAGCCGATCAGATGGCACGGACGGCGGGCGGGCGCCTCACGGTGATTCCGCATGCCGGGCATATCGCGCCGATCGAGCAGCCATCGATGGTGGCCGATGCCCTGCGATCCCTCTGGTCGGAGGATCCGTCCGGCTAGCCTCACCTCCGATCGAGAGGAGGACCACACGTGAGTGACGCGATCGACGGCTACGGAGCAGTCGCCGACAGTGAGTACCGCACGAGAGTCCGGGCCTGGACACTCTACGACTGGGCAAACTCGGCATTTGCGACCACGATCCTCGCCGCGGTCCTTCCCGTCTACTACAGCCAGGTCGCCGGGCGAACGCTCGGCTCCGCCGCTCAGGCCACCGCCTACTGGACCGCGACACTGTCGATCTCGCTGATCGTGGTGGCCATCCTCGCTCCGATCCTTGGGACGATCTCCGACTTGAGGCGGCGCAAGAAGAGCCTTCTGGCAGCGTCGGTCCTCGTCGGCGCGGTCGGCGTTTCGTTGCTCGTGTTCGTCGGCACCGGGGACTGGCTCATTGCATCGCTTGCCTTCATCATCGCCCGGATCGGATTCGCGGCGGGGAACGTCTTCTACGACGCGTTGCTCCCGCACGTGGCCAGAGATGAGGACATCGATCGCGTGTCCACGATGGGCTACGCCGTCGGCTACCTCGGCGGGGGGTTGCTGCTCGCTATCAACATCATCATGATCTTCACTCTGGGTGACTCTCTCGGCACCCGACTCTCGTTCCTCTCGGTCGGGATCTGGTGGATCGTCTTCTCGATCCCGATCCTGAGGCGAGTCCCGGAACCACCGGCCGCCGTAGCGACCGAACCCGGCGGGTTGTTGTCGGTCACCTTCAAGCGCCTCGGCGAGACGTTTGCCCACCTTCGCAGCTACCGGGAGCTGCTCAAGTACCTCATCGCCTTCCTCATCTACAACGACGGGATCGGGACGATCATCGGCGTCGCGGTCATCTATGGCGCCGAACTCGGTTTCGGTTCGATCGAACTGATCGCGGCCATCCTCCTCGTCCAGTTCGTCGGTATTCCGTTCTCGATTGCCTTTGGGCGGATCCCTTCGAAGGAGGAATCGAAGCGGGCGTTCTACCTGGCATTCGTGGTCTGGAATCTCCTGATGCTGCCGCTGGTCGGGATCGGTGGCCGCTACGTCTTCGACGATGACATGACCGGGACACGTCCCCCGGCCTACGAAACCACGGCGACGGCGGTAGGCGAGGGCGACTATTCGTTCGATGACCCGGGGGTCGAGCTCGTGGGGGTCTGGGAGACGGGCGGCGACTACGCGATTGCGAGAGACATCGGTGCGATCTACGCCTTGTCCTACAACGGCACGAGCGTTCGTGTCCGATACAGCGAAGGCCCCGACCGTTCCGATTGGGCCGTGGTGATCGATGGCGAGCCGGTGATCGAGGACGATGAACCGCTCGTGATCGATGGATTCAACGTCGCCGTCCACGACGGCGTTGATATCGACATATCCGCCAATGAGGCGGGTGAGCATCTCCTCGAGATCATCAACACGGACCAGGCGGATGAAGCATCGGTGGGCACGGTCATCGCGATCGGCGAGACCACCGTCCTGCCGCCGCCACGCTCGAGTGATCTGCTCTCGATCCTCGGGCTGCTGTTCATCGTAGAAGTGATCGGCCTCTCGCTTGCCGCTGTGCTGGGCCGGCCGATGTTCACCGGTCTGGCAAACCAGATGACGACCAAGCGAACGATCATGCTCGCTCTCACGGTGTACGCAGCCATCGCGGTCTGGGGGTTCGTGCTCGACAGCGTGATCGAGTTCTGGTTCCTCGCGTTCATGGTTGCCGTCGTCCAGGGCGGATCACAAGCCCTCAGCCGCAGTCTGTACGCATCGATGTCGCCGAAGGCGCTCTCCGGTGAGTTCTTCGGCTTCTTCTCCGTTATGTCGAAGTTCTCAGCGATCATCGGACCATTGCTGTTCACCGCGGCCGTGGCCGCCTTCGGTTCCTCGCGGCCTGCCGTGCTCGGGCTGATTGTCTTCTTCGTCCTTGGCATCTACCTGCTGACCCGCGTCGATGAGACGGAGGGCCGTCGCGTGGCCCGCGAGGCCGACCAAGCCGCCGAGGCTGCCGGCATTGTGGAGGCCGACTGACGTGAGACTCCGATTCGTCATCCCAATCGTTGCGGTGCTGATGGCTGCGGCCTGCACCTCCGAAAGCACGCCGAGGACGGTGCCATCCTCCGCTTCCACCACGACGTCGGCCGCGGTCCTCGAGACGACAACGACCACGGAACCGGCCGGGTCTGCGCCCACGACCACGACGGTTGCGTCCACGTCGACCACGACGACGCGCCCGATTGCGGACACCACGCTCGTAGTGCAGGCTGTTGCCGAGGGATTCGAGCAGCCCGTCTTCTTCACCTCATCTCGTGGCCATGACTACGTCGTCGATCAGCCGGGCCGAATCTGGTCTCCCGTCGACGACGGCGATCCCATGGTTGTGCTCGACATCCGGGATCGGGTTTCGTTCGGAGGCGAACAAGGACTCCTCGGGCTCGCGTTCCATCCCGAGCACGCCGAGCTCCTCTACGTCAACTACACCCGGGGTGACGGGACAACCATCGTCTCCGAATTCACGCTGAACGGCGAGCCGCCGATCGCTGACCCGGCCACTGAGCGTGTCGTCCTGGAGATTCCGCAGCCCGCCGGCAACCACAACGGCGGGATGATCGCCTTCGGCCCTGAGGGTGACCTGTGGATCGGCATGGGAGACGGCGGCGCCGCCGACGACAGGTTCGGCAACGGTCAACGAGACGACACGTTGCTCGGTGCGATGCTGCGCATTCAGGTTGGACCGGATGTTGCCCCGTATGCAGTCGTCGACGGTCTGGGCTTCGCCGCCCCCGAGATATGGGCCATCGGGCTCCGAAATCCGTGGAGGTTCTCATTCGACGGCGAACAGATCTGGATCGGCGACGTCGGGCAGGGCGACGTCGAGGAGATCGACCTTGCGTTGGCCGGCGACCGCGGTCTCAACTTCGGGTGGCCAATCTACGAAGGCACAGACTGTTTCGCGGGGCCGTGTGATTCGGAGGGTATAGCCGACCCCATCTACGAATACCGCCATGACGATGGGTGTTCGGTTACCGGCGGGTATGTCTACCGAGGCTCGGCTATTCCGCAGCTCGACGGCCACTACTTCTTCTCTGATTGGTGCTCCGGGTTCGTGCGATCCATCGCGCCCGACGGCGTCGTCTACGACTGGAGTGAGGGGATCGGCACCCTTTCCCAAGTCTCGTCGTTCGGGCGCGATGACGCCGGAGAGGTGTACGTCGTGTCGGCAGGTGGGACCGTCTATCGGATTGTTGAGGGCCAGGGGTGATCGTTGTTGTCGGATCGGTGAACAGCGACCTTGTCGCACGCGTCGAGCATCATCCCGCGCCCGGCGAGACGGTGTTGGGCTCAGGCCACGAGATGATGCCGGGGGGCAAGGGCGCAAACCAAGCTGTCGCGGCCGCACGACTCGGCAGCGATGTCGTATTCGTTGGCCGCGTTGGTGCCGATGAGGTGGGGCACGCGCTCGCCGCGGAGCTCGTGAGCGAAGGAGTCGACGCGAGCCACCTCCTCATCGATCAGGGAACACCGAGCGGGCTGGCGATCATCACCGTCGACGATGCGGGTGAAAACTCGATCGTTGTGAGCCCCGGTGCGAATGCGCGCGTGTCCGACTCCGATATCGAGGGCGCCTCCGCCGTGCTCATGGCGGCGACGGTGACGCTGCTCCAGTTGGAGATCCCGCTTGAGGTCGTCGCCGCAGCCGCCGAGGCATCGACGGGGATCGTCATCCTCAATGCGGCTCCCGCCGCGGCGCTCCCTGAAGTGCTGATTCGCTCAACGGACGTCCTAGTCGTCAACCGTGGTGAACTGGAGGCACTCACCGGATCAGATGACCCGACGGCGGCCCGCACACTCCCCGTCCCCGTGACGGTGGTGACGCTGGGTCCTGATGGTGCGCGCATCGTGCGAGCCGAGACCGACCAAGCCGTCCCGGCTCCTGCTGTGTCACCGGTCGACACCACCGGCGCCGGCGACACGTTCTGCGGGGTGCTCGCAGCCGGACTCGACCAGGGTCTTACGCTCGAGACCTCCGTCCAGCGTGCAGTGGTAGCAGGTTCGGTAGCAGTGACCGCGGTAGGCGCGCGGTCCGGAATGCCGAACGTCGCCGAACTCGAGGCAGTGCTCCGAGTTCATGACATGGAGGATGCCGGGTAGTCTCCGTCCCACATGACGCGCCCGATCATCATCGACACAGATCCCGGCCAGGACGATGCCGTCGCCGTGCTGCTCGCGCTTGCGTCACCGGAGCTCGACGTGGTCGGTATCACCACCGTGGCCGGCAACGTTCCGCAACCCCTCGTCACGACAAACGCGCTGAAATTGTGCGAACTCGTCGGTCGAACCGATGTCAGGGTCTTCGTAGGAGCGGATCAGCCGCTCGAGCGGGATCTGTTCACGGCTGAGTACGTGCACGGCCCAACCGGGATCGACGGTGCCGATCTTCCCTCGCCGGTGACCGCGGCCTCGGCGAAGGATGCTGCAGATTTCATCGTGGAGACGTGCCTTGCCGCCGGAGAGGACGGAATCACGCTCTGTCCGGTCGGTCCCCTCACCAACATCGCCTCCGCAATCGCTCGTGAGCCCACCATCGTTCCGAAGATTCGCGAGATCGCGCTCATGGGGGGCGGGTTCTTCGAAGGCGGGAACACGACGCCGGTCGCGGAATTCAACATCTACGTCGATCCGGATGCGGCGGCGATCGTGTTCAACAGCGGAGCTCCGATCACGATGTTCCCACTTGATGTGACACACAAGGCTCTGGTTCTGCCCCCGGATCTCGATCGGATCCGGGGCATCGGCACGCCGGTCGGCGACGCGGTCGCCGGCATGCTCGACTTCTATGAGCGTCACGACATCGAGAAGTACGGCATCGCCGGAGCACCGCTCCACGATCCGTGTGTGATCGCGTACCTGATCGAGCCCGGCCTCTTCTCGGGGAAGGACTGCCGTGTGGAGATCGAGACGGATTCCGAACTCACCATCGGCCAGACCGTTGTGGACTGGTGGGGGGTCACCGGAGCCGCGCCCAATGTGAAGGTCATGTCGGACGTGGATCGGCAAGGGTTCATCGACCTCGTGGTAGACCACATCGCGCGCCTCTGACGTCGGCAGGCCGCCTCGGCCGGCGGCACCGCGATCACACCTTGTTCTTGCTGAGCCACGCCCAAAGACCCAGCAACAGGGCAGCCGCGACCAGAATCGTCGCAACCACCATCGTGTCGGCCAGGCCGGCTGCCTGGGCGGCGGCGGGAGCGTCTGCGGCATCTCCAACCCCACCGTAGACCGCAGTGCGGGCGGCCCACAATGTGCCCAACACCGCGATGCCGGTAACACTTGCGGTGGTTCGGTTGATGGTCAACATGCCGGAGGTGACACCGAGTTGGTTGAGAGGGACCGAGCCGAGGATGGCCGAGTTGTTCGGCGACTGGAAGATCCCCATCCCGAGCCCGATGATGAGACCGACGACGACCACGACGAGCGACGTCGTTGCGTCTTCGATCAACAATGCCGCGGTCCCGTACGCGATCGTCATCAATACCAGCCCGGCGACGGTGACCGGTCGCGATCCCACCCGATCCGACAGCGATCCGGACAATGGAGCGACGATGCCCATGGTGATCGGGACGGCACCGAGGACAAGGCCGATCTCGCGCGGCGACAGATACACGACATCGGTGAGGTAGAACGGCACGACCAGCAGAAGACCCGAAAGGGCAAAGAACGAGACGAAACCCGTGATCAGATTGACCGTGAGGTCTCGACTCCGGAATAGGTCCAGATTCAGCATCGGTTGGGTGACCCGCTGCTCGATCACCACGAAGGCGACGAACGCAGTCGTTGAGAGTCCGAACGCCGCGAGGATCGCGGGGGCGGTGAAACCAACGTTCTGCCCCATGGTGAGTGCCAGCAGCAGCGACAGCAGCGCCACGAAGAACGACGCAGCACCGGCGAAGTCAAATCGCTGTTTCCCCGTTGGTTTCGTGTTTGGGACGAACCTGATTGCTGTGATCGTGCCGATGATGCCGATCGGGAGATTCACGAAGAAGATCCACCGCCAGTCGGTCGCCTCGAGGATCACGCCGCCGAGGATGGGTCCGGCCATGATGCCGAGCGATACTGTTGTGCCGTTGATGCCGAGAGCTTTCCCGCGCTCGGAGGGAGGGAACGCCTCCGTGGTGATCGCGAAACCCAGGGCGAAGATCATCGCGGCGCCGAGGGCCTGCACAACTCTCGCGGCGATGAGGAACCCGATCGTTGGTGAAAGCCCCGCGAGCACGGAGCCGAACGTGAAGACAGCGAATCCGGACGTGAAGATCGGCTTCTTGCCGATCATGTCCCCAAGTCGCCCGAAGCCGAGCGTCAAGGTCGCCTGGGTGAGCAGATAGGCCAGCACTACCCACTGGGCGATACCAAACGTGGTGTCGAACTCCTCAGCGAGCGTAGGTAGCGCCACGTTGACGATGCTGCCGTCGATCGTTCCGAGGAAGATCGCCATGGCGATTGCGACGAGGACATACCACTTGCGCGAGTAGTCGACGCCTTGGGGTGGGGTTTCGATCACGGCCATGAACGCGTGAGGGTAGATGCCATCCGACGACTGCCGGCGGCCGCACGACGGCGATGATCGAGGTTTGGAATTTGCCGCCTGGAACCGATCCGATGTGCAAGGCGGGTGGATCGGCGTGTACCCTCGGCGCCGACATGAGTGGCATCGGCGAAAGGGGAAACCCGATGAGCGATCGACGAGGCCTCGCCATCGTTGTGGTGTTGGCGTTCGTCCTTGCCGCGTGCGGGTCGAGCGGCGACGAGACGACGACCACGACGTCGACGACATTCCCGACGGACACCACGGCGACCACGGCACCGGCGGTGGCGTCCACGACGACCTCATCGACGACAACCAGCACAACCTCACCGTACGGGCCGGCGACACTCCTGACCACGGTGATCCAGCAGGAACTGGCGGCGCTCGGGTACTTCGAAGGAGTACCCGACGGGCTCCTGGGTCCGATGACCGTCGAGGCGATCACCGCCTTCCAGACCGACGCGGGAATCACCGCAGACGGAGCGTACGGTCCCGAGACCTACGAGGCACTCGCCGACGCGATGGAAGCCGATCCGGAGATCGTCACTGAGATCCAGGAGGACCTGATGGAGTTGAAGCTCTATCCCGGACCTGCGGACGGCGACTATGGGCGCGGCACGATGAGCGGCGTCGAAGGACTCCAGGCGAAGTGTGAAATCGAGGTCGACGGCCGGTTCACCCCATACACGCACGTATGCCTCGAACAGGAAATGGGCCGAGCCTGAGCGCACCGTCGAGCCCCAACACAATGCCGCTTCGCGACGTGACCGTGGTCGAGTTCGCCGGTCTCGGACCGGTGCCGTTCGCCGGCATGGTCCTCGCCGGTCTCGGGGCGAACGTCATCAGAGTGGATCGCCCCGGTGGTCCCGCAATTCCGGATCCGATGGTCGGAGCCGTCGGTCGCGGCAAGCGGTCGATTGCCCTGAACCTGAAACATCCTGCGGCGATTGACGTCGCGCTGCAGATCGTGGGCCGATCCGATGTCCTCCTGGAGGGGTTTCGGCCGGGCGTAATGGAACGCCTCGGCTTGGGCCCGGGAGAGTGTTCTGTCGCGAACCCCGACCTCGTGTACGGGCGCATGACCGGGTGGGGGCAGGACGGTCCGTACTCGACGATGGCAGGCCACGACATCAACTACATCAGCTTGGCCGGCGCACTTCACTCGATCGGCGGTCCTGACCGGCCGATTCCGCCCCTCAATCTCGTGGGAGACGGCGGCGGGGCGATGTTCCTCGTCGCCGGTGTGCTCGCCGCCCTGCACGACCGAGGACGCTCCGGAGGAACCGTCGTGAACTCGGCGATCCTGGACGGAACCGCCTCGTTGATGAGCCCCTTCTATGAGCTGCTGGCCATCGGCCGCTGGGAGGACCGGCGCGGTGAGAACCTGCTCGATGGAGGAGCCCCGTTCTACACCACCTACACAACGAGCGACGGCGGGTCGATGGCCGTCGGGGCGCTCGAACCCCACTTCTACGCAGCGCTCCTGAGTGGCCTTGAACTCGATGCAGCGAACCTTCCGAGCCAGTACGACCAGGCGGGTTGGCCGGAGCTTCGGGAGATCATCGGGGCACGGTTCGCAACACGAACCCGGAAGGAGTGGACGGTCGTCTTCGACGGCACCGACGCATGCGCAACTCCGGTACTGGCACTCAGCGAGGCGCCCGAGCACCCGCACAACTTCGAACGCCAGGTGTTCGACGGTCCCGCGGGGCACCCGTTGCCGAACCCGTCGCCGCGATTCGACGACAGACACGCCGTCCCCCTCGGCGACAACCCCGAGCCGGGCGCGGACACTGCCGCAATCCTCACGGAATTGGGACGTGGGCCGGACGAGATCATGATGCTGCAGGAGAGCGGGGCAGCGTCGTGAAAGGCGGGATTCCGAAGCCCGACGCTCAGCGGTCGGAACGAGTGCTCGTTCTGAAAGCCAAGATCGAGCGCGGGGACTACCAGGTGCCTTCGGAACGGGTCGCCGATGCCGTCATCGCTTGGTATCGGCGACTCGATCCGACTAGTCGCCGGTGAGTTCGTCGACTTCGTCCGCAGTGGTGTGATGCCCGACCCGGCGTCCAAGCGCGTCGATTGCCATCACGACGGCGAATGCCAGAACGGCGGCAACGATCGCAAGGAACACGTCCTCGTTGGGCGCTTGGAGGGCGGTGCTGTCGACCCCCCTCGGCCACGGCCACAACACTCGCAGCGAACCAAGCATGAGCCCGATCAGCGCGGCCATCACCGAGTTGTAGTGGTCGCGCAGCGCACGGTGGAGGACTTGGGAGAAGAGGGCGAGGCCGATGATCGCTCCGACGCCGAACACGGCGAGGGAAATGATGTCTCGCGAGGTGACCGCCGACAGCACCGGACCGTACATCCCGAGCATCACCAGGATGAACGAACCGCTGATCCCCGGCAGGATCATGGCGCAGATGGCGACGGCGCCGGAGAGGAAATAGGCCCAGGTCTCCGGGTTGGCGATCTGGGCTGCAGACTCACTCGACGTGTCCTCACGCAACCCGAGGAGCACGAAGACCACCACCGTCACGGCGACGATGATCCCGATTCTGCGTAGATCACGGACGGTGAGCAGACGCCAGACGATCAGAGCCGAACCTGCTACGAGTCCGAGGAAGAGCGACGCCATCAGCACCGCATGGTCTCTCAGTAGGTTTTCGAGGAGGTGCGATAGCGAGATGATCGCGAGACCGATCCCGGCACCGAGGGGGAGGATGAACGCCCAATCCACCTTGCGGAGCCATTCCACGCCACCGGAGAAATCGAGGCGCACGAACGAACCCAGCGCCGAACTCCCGGCCCGGACCGACCCGACCAGCCGTTCATATATGCCGAGGACGAGGGCGATCGTGCCACCGGATACACCGGGGACGATGTCGGCAGCCCCCATGAGGTAGCCGCGCAGGATGGACCAGGGAATCTCGCGAAACACGGCGGCGAGTGTAGGGGCCCCACCCCGCGACCGGTGTACCGTGCCTCTCGCACATCGCCAAGGGAGCGGGGATGAGGATCGTCCTACAACGGGTCAATCGGGCATCCGTCGACGTGGCAGGAGAGACAACCGGGCGGATCGAGGTAGGCCTTCTCGCGCTTGTCGGCGTAGCGGATGGCGACGACGTCGGCGACGCGCATGCTGCTGCAGCGAAGATCGTCGGCATGCGCATCTTCCCCGACGCCGACGGGAAGATGAACCGGAGCGTCGCGGACGCCGAGGGAGCGATCCTGCTGGTCTCCCAGTTCACCCTGCTCGGTGATGTTCGAAAGGGCCGCCGGCCGGCCTTCACGGCTGCTGCTTCACCGGACCGCGCGGTTCCGATTCTTGCAGCGCTCTCGGATGCCATTGCGGCAACCGGGGTGGCGGTGGAACACGGCCGCTTCGGTGCGCACATGGTCGTCGACCTTGTCAACGACGGCCCCGTCACGATTGTCTTCGACGTCGTCGACGGCCGCGTCGCAGTTCTGTAGGGCAGATTGGACCGAACGGGCGAGGTTGCGGGCAGGCATCCGCGTGCTGGCGTTTGACGCCTCCCCGGCGACTTGGTATAACTCAGAACTGAAACCTGAGTCACTCGTCAGTTTTGAGAACAGAACCCGATCACCGACGACCCAGAGGGAGTCCGCTCATAGCGATTCCGGTGACAGAGAAAGGACGAGTCACACGGCAGGCGCTGCTCAGCGCCGCCGAAGAGGTTTTCGGGGAATACAGCTACGACCGCGCTTCGATCGCCGAGATCACGCGCAGAGCCGGAGTGGCCCAGGGCACCTTCTACGTCTACTTCCCGGACAAACGCTCCGCCTTTGTCGAACTCGTCCAGGATCTCAACCACGGACTCCGCAGACACATAGCGGAAGCCGTTGCCGGCATCGAGCCGCGTATCGAGATGGAGCGTGTCGGGCTCCGAGCCTTCTTCGAATTCGCTGCAAGCCACCGGGCCCTCTACAAGGTCGTGCGAGAGGCGGAGTTCGTCGACGAAGACATCTACCGATGGCACTACCGGACGCTCGGCGCAGCGTACGCTCGGGGCCTTGAGGCTGCCGTCGGACGTGGTCAGATTACGGATGACATCACCTCGGAGACCCTCGCCTGGATCCTCATGGGAATCGCCGAACTGCTCGGAAGCCGCTGGGTCATCCTCGAGCACCAGGAACCGCCGGAGGAAGTGATCGACGAGGTCATGGCCTTCATTGCGAGAGGGTTCGGATACTGCGAACCAGGGGATCAAACATGATCAACATGGGCATCGTCTCAACGGCAACGTTCTTCCCGGACACGTTCATGACGGCAGAAGACATCGCAGAACAGAGCGGTCTTCCTGAGTGGGTCGTGCGGGAGAAGCTCGGGATCGAGAGAAAGTTCGTTGCCGACCCTGCGGTGCATCCGAACGAAATGGCCGCTTATGCCGCACGCGAGGCCATCAACAAGGCAGGCATCGATCCGCTCGAAATCGACGTCGTGCTCGGCACCACCGAAGAATGGAGGGAGTACCTGCTGTGGACCACCGCCATCGACCTCGCACACGAGGTCGGAGCGGAGAACGCATGGGGTATCGACATCCACACCCGGTGTGCCACCACGATTGCGGCCATGAAGCTCGCGAGAAGCCTCATGGCCGACGATCCGACGATCAACACCATCCTCATCGGCGGCGGCTACGTGATTTCGCACTTCATCGACTTGACCGACCTCAACACGTCGTTCCTCTTCAACATCGGTGCGGGAGCCGGCGCGATGATCGTGAAACGTGACTGGCCCGAGAATCGAGTGCTCGGGATGCATCTGATCACCGATGGATCGATGAGCCGTCACGTCATCGTGCCCGCGAGCGGAACCGTCCGGCACCCGACCGACGACGCCGTCGGTGGCGGGGACTTCAAGTTCCGCCTCGTCGAGCCGGAAGCGATGAAGGCGCGACTCGGTGAGGTCTCGATCGACAACTGGCTCGCCTGTGTGGACACGTCACTCGAGAAGTCCGGGACCAAGAGCGACGGAACTCCATACACGAGAGGGGACATCGACTTCTTCAACATGTCCTTGGTGAAACCGTCGGCATACCGCGAGATGCTCGACCACCTCGGTCTCACCGAGGACCAGGGCGTCTACATGTCGTTGATCGGGCACATCGGGGAACAGGATGCGATCATCAACATCGAGGCCGGCCAGGAGCAGGGCCGCCTCAAACCCGGCGACACGATGGCGATCATTGCCGCGGGTATCGGGTACGTCTGGGCAGGTGCGATTGTCGAATGGGGACCTGCGGAATGAGCCATCCGTCTCACTTCACCACCGACTGGCTCGACAAGCGGGCCAAACTCACCCCAGGCCGTGTTGGACTCATCGACACCGCTACGGGCGCCGCGACCACGTTCGCCGAGTGGAACGAACGAGCGAATCGCACGGCGAACTTCCTCAGCAGCCTCGGAGTCGGCAAGGGCGACCGCGTTGCCGTCTACGCCTCGAATCGTTCCGAGTATGTCGACCTCTTCTGGGCGGCTCCCAAGATCGGTGCAATCCTCCAGAATCTGAACTGGCGGCTGACCGTCCATGAACTTCGCGGCATCGTCGAGGACGGCGAACCGAAGGTCCTGATCTACAGCGAGGACTGGCGCGACGAGGTCGAGGAATTGAAGCCGTCGTTCACCACCATCGAGCACATCGTGGCGATGACCAATCCGGGCCCCGGAGAGCGAGACTTCTCCGAACGCGACGCGATGAGCTCCGAGACACCCGACCGGCCCGAACTCTCGCAAGACGACGCGTGGGGGATCTACTACACGGGAGGCACGACCGGCCTGCCCAAGGGAGCCGTCGTCACGCACCGAAACGTCACCTGGAACAGCGTGAATACGATCACGTCGTGGGGCATCACCGGTGACCATGTTGCACCGCTCCAGCTTCCGTTCTTCCACATCGGCGGCCCGAACATCTTCATGGTGCCGCTGGTGCACACCGGAGGAACGAGCATCCTCTGCTCCGGCTTCGATCCCGACGAGACGTTTGACCTCGTAGAGAGCGGCGGCATCACGCACTATGTCGCGGTCCCAACGATGTTCCAGATGCTCCAGGCACATCCACGGTGGGACGGCGCGGACTTCTCCCGTCTCGAACTTGTCATCAGCGGTGGAGCCCCGTGCCCGCTCCCCATCATGGAGAAGTTCTGGAAGCGCGGCGTCGACTTCAAGATGGGCTACGGCCTGACCGAGGCGTCCGGCAACAACTTCTGGCTCCCTCCGGACATGGTGCAGGAGAAGATCGGTTCTGTCGGATACCCGTTGTTCCACATCGACATGAAGATCATCAGGGAAGACGGAACCGAGTGTGAGACCGATGAAGAGGGCGAACTCCTCATCCGTGGACCACACGTGGTGGCCGGCTACTGGAACCGGCCCGATGCAACCAACGAGACGATCTGCAACGGTTGGCTCCACACGGGCGACGTTGCTACCCGAGATGCCGATGGGTGTTTCCGGATCCTTGGCCGCTCGAAGGATATGTTCATCAGCGGTGGCGAGAACGTCTATCCGGCCGAGGTCGAATCGGCAATCACCGCGTACCCGACTGTGCGCGAGGCCGCGGTTGTCGGGGTGTCGGACGAAACCTGGGGCGAGGTAGGTCGAGCGTTTCTCGTGGTCGAGGACAACTTCGACCAGGCCGGCCTCACTGCCTTCCTCAACGACCGTCTCGCCCGCTACAAACTCCCGCGGGGTTTCGTTGTCCTCGACGAGATCCCGCTGACCGCAATCGGAAAGATCGACAAGAAGCTGCTCGCATCGGAGGAGGCCCCATCATGAGTGTCCCGACGCTTCCCGGGATAACCGCGGAGACCGTGACGACCGATCGCTTGACGAGCCGTGTGTTGTTCGCCGGCCCCGAAGACGGTATTCCCGTGCTGTTCATCCACGGCAACTTCTCATCGGCCACATGGTGGGAAGAGACCATGGTCGCCCTGCCACCGGCATTCCGCGCGATCGGCCCGGACCAGCGCGGCTACGGCGACGCCGATCCGGCGGTCAGTGTCGACGCAACCAAGGGTATGGCCGAGTTCGTCGACGATGCCATCGCGCTCATCGATCACCTGGGATACGACAAGGTCCATCTTGTCGGGAATTCGCTCGGCGGACTCGTGGCATGGTGGATGATGGCCGACACACCCGATCGGCTCCTTTCGGTGACACTTGCGGGGCCCGGATCGCCGTACGGCTTCGGAGGCACGAAGGGTGCACGTGGTACACCGACGACTGATGACTTCGCGGGGTCGGGTGGCGGGCTCATCAACCCGGAGCTGATGCGCCTGCTCGAGGCGGGGGATCGGTCGCTCGATTCGCCATTCAGTCCCAGAAACGTGCTGCGCCTCCTGGTGTGGGGCCCGCCGTTTGTCCCGGAGCGTGAAGACGTCCTGCTGGAAGCCATGTTCAAGGTCAAGACCGGTGATGAAGGGCTCCCGGGGGATCGGGAGGTCTCGCCCAACTGGCCGTTTGTGGCGCCGGGTCGGGGTGGCGCCTCGAACGCGATGTCGCCCAAGTACATCGGGAACCTGATCGAACGGCTCCTTGCAGCCGAGCCCAAGTTCAACGTGTTGTGGATCTACGGCGCCGACGACGTTGCAGTGTCGAATAGCGCCGCATCAGACCCGGGGACATGGGGGCCGCGAGGCCTGCTCCCCGGATACCCGGGAGAGGAGGCATACCCGCCCCAGCCGATGATGGACCAGATTCGTACGGTGCTCGATGACTACACCGCCCGCGGTGGGTCGTATGAAGATGTTGCCGTCGCAGGCTCAGGGCACGTTCCGTTCATGTCACATCCCGACGAGTTCAACCGCGTGTTTCACGCGTACCTCGAGCAAGACAACAACCAATGAGGAGGAAGACGATGACAAGAAGAGCCATTCGGCTCCTGATGGTGGTTATGGCGTTTGCGCTCATTGCTACGGCATGCAGCAGCGACAGCGACGACACGACCACGACGGCGGCTGCGGCCGAGGAGACAACTACGACCGAGGCGATGGCCGAGGAGACAACTACGACCGAGGCGATGGTCGAGGAGACAACCACAACCGAGGCGATGGCCGAGGGTCTGGCGTGCGACGAACCGGTGAAGGTGGGCGTCATCACCGACCAAACCGGTTCGTTGGCGATCTACGGCGCACACATCATGGCTTCGTTCCCCCTCGGCATGGAGTATGCCACCGGCGCCGCTGCGTCCGGCGACACGTACATGCTGGACGATTGCCCGATCGAGGTCATCTACAAGGATGACCAGAGCGACCCCGAGGCGTCGGTCACGTTGGCTCGAGAGTTGATCGAAGTCGACGGCGTCGACATCATCGTCGGATCGGTCTCGTCCGGTGTGACGGCGGGGATCCAGGCGCTTGCGTTCGAGAACGATGTGATCCACATCGCTGCTCCCGCAGCCGCCAACGATCTGACCGGAGCAACATTCAACCCGAATTCGTTCCGCACCAGCCGGAACAACTATCAGGATGGTGTCAACCTGTGTGAGTACTTCCCGACGATCTACGAGACGTTCGTGCAGATCGCACCCGACTACAACTTCGGGTACGGCGGAGCGCAGGCCTACCGCGATGCATGCACACTGAACGGTGGAACGTTTGTCGCCGACGACATCTTCGCCCCTGCAGACACAACCGACTTCACGCCGTACATGGAGCAGATCCTCGATTCCGGCGCCGAAGCATGGCTCGTCACGTGGGCAGGCGGAGGCTTCGTACCGATGCTTCAGTCGGCTACGGATCTCGGTGTCACCGACGAGCTGGCACTTGGCGCTGCATTCGTCGACAACGTCGTGCTTCCGACTTTCTTCGCGAACGCGATCGGCACGACGTCGGGGGTCCTCTATCACTACACGCTGCCCGACAACGCGGCGAACGACTGGCTGGTCGAGAAGGCTGCGGAGAGTGGTGCATTCCCGGATCTGTTCTGGGCCGACGGCATGAATGCAGCCATCATGGTGGTTGAAGCGCTGAAGGCGACCGGTGGCGACGCTAGCGCCGATGCGCTTCGGACCGCGATGGAGGGCATGTCGTTCGAGGGGCCGAAGGGCCTGATCGAGATCAGGCCGGAAGACCATGTCGCAATCCAGGACATGTACATCGTGACGCTGACCAACATCGACGACCCGGAGTTCAAGTACTTCGACGCCGTCGCCACTTCGCGTCCGGCTGTTCCGTGTCTGCTCGAAGGTGAGTACGTGGATCGCTGTGGCGATCTGCCGGTTGGCAGCCTCAGCGGCAGCTGACGGTCAAAACAATAGAGTGGGTCGGGGCAGGGAGCCCCGGCCCACTCCCAAAATGAAACGAGTAGGACCAGCGTGACCGAGCCGATCCTTGCAAGCCGAAACCTCACGAAGGAATTTGGCGCGCTGATTGCGGTCGACGACGTGTCGATCTCGATTGTGCCGAGGACCCTGCATTCCGTGATTGGTCCGAACGGCGCAGGCAAGACGACCCTGTTCAATCTCTTGAGCGGGACCCTCAAGCCGACGTCGGGGCGCGTGTTTCACAACGGAGCGGACATCACAGCCGACCCGGTCTATCGGATGATCCATATGGGGATCGGTCGCTCCTTCCAGATCACCAACATCTTCCCGCTCCTGACCGTACTGGAGAATGTGCGGCTCGCAGCCCAGGCGGTCGGGTCTGACGACATGAAGTTCTGGAAGCCGACGTCGGCGTTTCCCGGCTCCATTGATCGGGCGCGGGCGGTGCTCGAAGATGTCGGCCTTGAAGGCGACTCGGCGAAGCTCGCCAAGGCGTTGCCTCACGGTGACCAGCGCAAGCTCGAGCTGGCCATGATCCTCGCCCCCGACCCCGAGGTGCTGCTCCTCGATGAGCCGACCGCTGGAATGGCGTCCGAGCAGGTGCCGGAACTGATGGAACTCATCACCGGAATCCAGTCATCGGGCGACAAGACGGTGGTTCTTGTCGAACACAACATGAATGTGGTCATGAGCGTCTCGGACCAGATCACCGTCATGCATCAAGGTGCGGTGCTCGCCGAGGGCACACCGAGCGAGATCGGAGACAACCCGACGGTGCAGGAGGCGTATCTCGGGAGCCTCTATGAAAAGGGGAGCGGCGGATGAGCGTGCTCCTCGACGTCCGTGACATCAACACCTACATCGGTCAGTTTCACATCCTCGAAGGGGTTTCGTTCGAAGTGCCGGAGGGCGAGATCGTCGCGCTCCTCGGTCGCAACGGAGCGGGGAAGACAACGACCCTCAAGAGCATCCTGGGGCTGGCACCACCCCGCACCGGTGACGTGGTATTCGAAGGCAAGGACCTTCGCGGCCTGCACTCGTTCGACGTTGCGGCCAAGGGCATCGGGTACGTGCCGGAGAACCGGGCCATCTTCGGTGCCCTCAGCGTCGAGGAGAACCTGCGCATTGCGGAGCGGTCGAAGGGAGATCTGGATCGAAAATCCGAGTTGATCTTTGGCCTGTTTCCCGATCTGAAGCGTCTGATCAATCTACCGGGTACGAATCTCTCCGGCGGCCAGCAGCAGATGCTCGCAGTAGCGAGAGCGCTTGTGCCGGACAATCGGCTCCTGCTGATCGACGAGCCGAGCGAGGGCCTCGCTCCCGTTCTCATTGAGCAGATGATGGACGCAATCATGCAGCTGAGCGACGAAACGACCGTTCTCATCGTCGAGCAGAACTTCATCGTCGCGAGCCGGCTCGCACAGCACTACGTCATCATCGAAGAAGGTACCTCGGTCGTATCGGGAGATATGGAAGATCTCGTCAACGATGACGACACGATTCGCAAGTACCTGGGGGCCGCATGACAACGACAACGGCCACCAAACCGCCCCGCGCCACCGGCACGAGCAGGTGGCTCAAGCAGAATCGCGGCCGGCTCGCGCTTGCGGCGTTCTTCGCATTCGTCGTGTTCTCTGCGCTGTTCACGATGGACACGAACGACTGGCTCATCACGATCATTCGCGGGCTCGCCGTTGGAGCGATCACGTTCCTGGTCGCCTCAGGGCTTTCGCTCATCTTCGGGCTGATGGACGTGCTGAGCCTTGCTCATGGCGAGTTCTACATGCTCGGCGCCTACGTCGGCTGGACGATCTACGTGCGACCCGACACCTTCCTCGACATCCTGACACCTGTTGCCCTGGTCTTGTCGGCCCTGGCTTTGCTGCCGCTCTGGAGGCATGTTGCGTCGCGGTGGCCCCGTGGGAAGTGGCCGCGAATCATTACCCCAATCGTGGTCGGCCTGGCGGGGCTCGCGATTGTCCTCTTCGTCTTCGCCAAGTTCCCGCTGTCGATCTGGGACCTCGAGGTGTACACGGACACACCGATCAACAACGCCGTGGCCCTCGACCAGGGTGTCCAGGAAGTCCCGCCGCCTGCCGGTTTTGATGGGATTTCGCCCCTTGTCGGCATCATCAGTATCTGGCTTGGTGGCGCGCTCTTGGGCCTCGGGATCGCCGGGGGAGTCGAACGCAAGGCGGAGGTGACGGCACCACTCGCCGGCCGGTCCACGTATGTCATCGCGGCCACCGTCGCAATCCTCGGATTGGTGGTCTACACCGTCAACGATCCGCTCACCGACTGGTGGTATGCGCTTGGTACCACGCCGAGGTTCTTCTTTGCGCTCGGCATCACGGTTGTCCTCGGGTTCGGACTCGGCGCGTTCGTGGAAGTCGTCTTCATCCGACCGCTCTACGACCGGCTGCTCTATCAGCTGATGATGACACTCGGTCTCGGATTCATCATCATTGAGGTTGTTCGATCGGTGTGGGGCAGGCCTGCATTCACGATGCCGAAACCCGCCGCATTCAACGGGACCGGGGAAGGGTGCCCAGGCGAGGGCCTCGGCGGCCTCTTCTCGGGATGTTCAACGATCAAGATCTTCGACTCGCGGGTCCGCCTCTACAACGAGGTGTTCATCATCCTCGTCGGCATCATTGTCCTGGTGGGGATCAACCTCATCATCAAACGTACCCGTCTCGGGATGATCATCCGTGCCGGGGTCCAGGACTCTGAGATGGTCGAGGCCCTGGGCATCAACGTGCGGCGGGTGTTCACCGTCACGTTCGGCATGGGCGTTGCGCTTGCGTCGCTCGGTGGCGTGATTGCGGCGCCGGCGGTTGGGCTGAGCCCCGGGATGGGTGCCACCGTCTTGCTTCTTGCGCTCATCGCGATGGCGATCGGCGGACTCACCAGTTTCTCGGGCGCGGCAGTTGGTGCGGTGGTTGTCGGCGTGATGCAGCAGTTCATGATCAAGTTCGGCAGCGTCGGCATCCCCGTCCCGTGGATGGAGGAACCGTTCAAGCCGTCCCCGGTGCTCGTTCCTGCTTCGGTGATCCTGTTGATGATCGTCGTGTTGCTCGTGCTGCCGCATGGCCTATTCGGGAGGGAGGAGTGACGTGACCACGCTCGCTGCTCCCAAGACCTCGTTCTTCCGACGCCATGCGATGTTCATCGTGGTGGTCGTTGTCGCGGTTGCTTTCCCGTTCCTTGTCGGGTTGCTCGACGGCCAGTCACCCGCGGACGTCATTGCCTCGGAAGGTGGGAACTCGAAGTTCCTCATGGGCCTCGCAATTGAGGTCTTCATTTTGGCGATCTTCGCATTGTCGTATGACTTGCTCCTCGGCATCACGGGCCTTCTCTCGTTCGGCCATCAGATGTTCTTCGCGGTCGGTGCCTACGGGACGGGCATCATGCTGCAGTCGTTCGAGTGGTCGCTGTTCGCGACCCTGATCGGCGTCATCGTCGCGGGAGTACTCCAGGCTCTGCTGTTCGGCGTGGTGTTGCCACGAGTGCAGGGCATCACCTTTGCCTTGGTGACCCTGGGAATCGCATCGATGTTCTGGATCGTCATCCAGTCGCCCGAACTCGGTGATTGGACGGGGGCCGACGTCGGCCTCCAGGGAACGTCGGCATTCGTGCCCGAGTGGATCAACACGAATGATCACCGATACCGCTTCTACCTGCTCGCGCTCGTGGTCCTGGTCTTCTTCTACTTGCTCTATCGGCGGATTGTCGAATCACCAACCGGGGCGGTCCTGGTGGCCAATCGCGAGAACGAGGACCGGGCCTTGATGCTCGGCTACAACACGTTCTGGTTCAAGCTCTTTGCCCTGCTGGTCTCGTCGATAACGGCTGCGCTTGCCGGAATGCTGTGGGCGATGCACCAGCCGATCGTGACCCCCACCGTCGCGAGCCTCGGCTGGATGGTCGCCGTGCTGCTGATGGTGCTGATCGGCGGCATCGGAACACTCAGTGGGGCGATTGTCGGCGCTGCGGTATATCGGCTGCTTTCCTACTACCTCGAACGCTGGTTCGGCGGCGGGGCATCCCTCATGCTCGGCGTTGCGTACGTTCTGCTGGTGCTCTTCGTCCCGTACGGCATCGTCGGCACGTGGCGCTTGAAGAAGTTCCAGATCACCGACGGCCGCAAGCGGCTGGTAGCGATGCTCACCAACCGGGGCAGTGGGGGATAGGCGTCATCTGCGGCTGCGGCCGGGCGCTGTTCAGTCGAGCGCAGCGGTGATGGCGGCGGCGGCTGCTGTTCCGGTGCCGGTGTGTACCGCCACATCAACGTCGACCACCGTGTGGCCCTGCTCCCGTCGTTCTTCCGCGACCGTGGCGGAGGTGGTGAGTACGTCACCGGCGCACGCAGGCACCAGCATCTTGAGCTTCCTTCGAACGATCCGGCTGTCCGGCCCGGCCCAATCGGTCACAACCCGGTCGACGAAACCGTGATAGAACATCGTGTTTAGATACACATCGCGCGCTCCTTGAGCACGCGCGTACTCGCGGTCGTGGTGGCCCGGGAAGAAGTCCCGGGTCGTCGCAGCGTCCATGACACACCTCCCCACCGTGACCGGCATGGTGACAACCGGCAGGTCGCCGGCCGGCGGTGATTCCACGGGCGAACGACCCCGTGGTGACGGCGCGGCATGAGGCTCGTACCGGTAGAGAACGTTCTCGTGCGTGGCAATCCGATCATGGTTCTGGTTGGTGACGTCGGTGATCGTGGTGACGAAGTGGCCGGCGCCGAGCGCGGTTCGCTTCTCGTCGGAAACCGCAGCTACCTGTTCGCTGAAGTGCAGTTCGTCGCCGATGCGCATGACGGCGTGGAACGTCGTGTCGGTGCTCACATTGATGAGCGTCCGTCCCGGCAGTGGGACTTCGAGGCCCAAGAACGGCGAGTGGTCGGGACGACCACCGGGTGTCCACGGGAGCGGGAACGACCAGACGATCAGCATGCCGGGCGGGGAGATGATCGATCCGTATCGCTGTTTTGCGGCCTCTCGATCCCAGTAGTTCTCGTTGGCGTCCTCGACGAGGCTGCAGTAGTAGCCGATCTGCGCTTCATTCACCGGATACGGCGCACTCCGCTCGGAACCGCGCCCGACCCACGTCAGCCCTTTGGAGCTTGGGCCTTTGGCGGCATAGACGGACACATCTCCGTAGTTGACGTGAGGATCGATCTGTCGCATGCCGAATTCCTTCATCGGTGATCTGCGCGGCATCCTAGGAGTGTGCCGATCACGGCTTCGCCCCGTCAGTCGGTGAGGAAGGCGCGTCCGGCTTCGCAGAACGTCTTGAAGTCGCAGCGGCTGCACGCTTCGGACGGCGTCGGCTCGAATTCACCGCGATCGAAGCGGTCGGTCAGGGCGTCGATGCAGGTGCGTGCTGCGGCGAGCCAGGCGTCGTCCACGACCGCCGCCCTCTCCGCGAACTCCCCGCCGCCAAAGAATGCAAAGGTGACGGTGAGCCGGTCGGGAACCGGCGTTGCGACGGCTCCATCGGCAGCCGCGATGGCGTAGGTCTGCAGCTGAACGTCGAGGGAGGGATCCTCGGATGTGCGTCCAGACTTGTAGTCGACGATCTCCCACTCGCCCGGCTCCGGTTCGTACACCGCGTCGATCCGGCCTCGTACGCGCACGTTGCCGAACTGGAGATCGATCGGGACCTCGGCGAAACGAGCGGGCCGATCGGCGAGGCGAGACGTGAGGAATATCTCATACGGGTCGGGTCCTGCGGCAGTCGTGGTGTCCCGTTCCGACGTGAGGTCGTAGGTGGTTTCCTCGAGGTCGTCGAGCGGGACCTTGCCGAGGTTGTAGAGCTCGACCTTGCGGTGGAATGCCACGCCTCGCCTGAGCGCGGGGGACGGCCGCATGGGGAGCCGATCCACAAAGGCCCAACGGAACTGCTGCGGGCAGCGTGCAAGCGTGACGAGGCCCGTTACCGACGTGGCTTTCACATCATCGTGCTTGCTTGCGGTCGGCTCGGGCAGTGACTCGAGATCGAGCCGCATCTGGCCGGCGGCGGCAGATGCTGCTGGTGCGTGTTCTGGGTAGGACGCGAGCCAATCTGGATTGTCGGCAGCTCGCCGCAAGGCGTGCTCCCATCCCGATTCGGTGAACAGGGGATCCGGGGCCGCGCCGAGCGGCTGCCATGGTGGTGATTCGATCACGCCAGGATCATCGGACATGACGGTCGAGCTTGCGAGTCCGGTTGCCATCACGAAGAGCGGCGAGGGTGTCCGCGGTCGCTTTCGCTCGGGTGTGCGGTGAGAACCGGCGATGATCAGTCGGTGCCGAGCCCGGGTGACCGCCACGTATGCCGTACGCCACTCTTCAGCTTCGTGGTAGTCGTGAAGGATCGCGTTGCGTTCCTTCATCGTCGCTGCACCCGAGAGGTCGGGGAGGCTCTCGGTGTCGAGACGGAGCGGGTACGGGAGGTATTCAGCCTTGTCGACGGGGTTGGCGTAGGACGTTGATCGGGAAGGGAATCCACCTTCGACGACTGAAGGAATGACCACCGTGTCCCACTCGAGCCCTTTGGCGCGATGGACGGTCAGGATCGCCACCGCGGGACCTCGAGAGATGGCGACGGCGTCCAACTCTCTTGCAGCACTTTCGTCGGACAACAGTCTGAGGTGACGGAGGAACGAGCCGAGGGATGGGCGACCGATGATGGGAACCCATGATTCGACAAGATCGAGGAATCGGTAGAGATTGAGACGGGCCGACAATCCGGTATGGTCCTCCATCGAGTCGATTTCCGTCCAGGCGTGCATCGCTGTGAGGATGGAGCGGCACAGATCAGGCACAGAGGCGCTCTGCGCCTCGACCAGCAGGTCCCGGTGTCGCCGCCGGAACTCGGTCAGCCGTTCCCTTGCGGCAGGATCGAAACCTTGCACCTCCTTGATGTCATCAATCGCGTCGATGAGGGTCGGGTCGGGATCGACCATAGTGCGACGGTTCTCCACCCATCCACGGAGCACCGCGAGGTCTCCGAGACCGAGCCGGTAGCCGCTCCCGAGGAGGATCCGAGCAAGTGACTTGGTGTCGCTGGGATCTTCGAGAAGCCGCAGCCATGCGAGGAGTTCGGAAACCTCTGGGACTTCGAGTAGTCCACCGACCGAGGCAACTTCGGTGGGAATCCCGGCTGCGAGCAGAGCCTCTCTGACCGGCCCGATGTCTCGGTTCTTGCGAACGAGCACAGCGATTTCCGTCCATGGTGTCCCGTCGTCGTGAACACGGGCTATCTGCTCGGCGATCCAGTCGGCCTCTTCCTCACGGGTTCCGAGCCACGCGGTCTCGATGGTCCCCTCTTCGGCCTCGGGACCAGGCCGAAGAGGGTCGAATGATTCGTCGCGGTGCAGGTGGCCCCGGATACGGTTCGCGAGCTCCAAGATGACGCGGTCCGACCGTCGATTGAGGGTGAGCGGCAGCGTGGCGGCATCTCCGCCGTCGCTCTGAGCGAAGTGTCGCACGAACCCCTCGAAGTTCAGGCGGGATGCTCCCCGCCACTCGTAGATGGTCTGGTCTGAGTCGCCGACAGCTGTGATTGGGAACCCGTTGCCGAATATCGCTCGCAGGAGCTCGCGCTGGGCGGGATCGGTGTCTTGGTATTCATCGAGGAGGACAACGCGGTAACGATCGCGTATCCGTTGAGCGATGGCCGGATGCTCGGTGACGAGCTGGTGGGCGCGACCCACAAGATCGGCATAGTCCACGACGCCAAGGTGCGCCTTCGCTGCCACGTAGCTGTCCACGATGGACAACAGCTCGAGGCGAGTCGCCCAGACATCGTCGAGCGGATCGCTGGTCGGGATCGCCTGCTGCACCGCTGTGGTGTCGAGCAGGTTGTCCCCGATCTGTCCAGCCAGGGTGAAGGCCTTGTTGATAACGCCCTTCGGATAGGTGAGGTCGAGGTGCTCATAGGTGTTCGAACCGAGGCCCTCCTCGATGAGTTGGCGTTGGTGAGCCGGACCGATCACGGCTGTGTCTCGCTCTACCCCGACCAGAGCACCGAACTCCTGCAGCAGACGGTGGGCAAAACCGTGATAGGTGGTCACTTGAACCTCACGCCCATCGGCGGTGAGGTCGGGGAATTCGGCTCGGAGCCGGTCGCCGAGTTCCCCGGCAGCCTTGTTGGTGAACGTGATACCGAGAGCGGTCTCCGGTTCGACACCCTCAGAGATCAGGGCTTTGAGTCGCAGCACGATCGTGGTCGTCTTGCCGGTACCCGCCCCTGCCGACACCCGGAGAGGGACCAGTGCGGCATTGACGATGTTCTCTTGCTCCGGGGTGAGTTGGAAGCTCATGAGACGAAGGCCTCCTTGCCCTCCGGTACGGCGGGGCACGCAAGGCGGACGGGGCAGCGCAGGCATGGGGCGCCGGGCGTTGGTGTCCAGTCCTCGTTCGATATCCCGTGTGCGACCGCCGTCATCCGGTCTTCTATCTGATCGAGATGGGAGACGTCGAGCGATCGTGTGGCGATCGACCGCTTGAGCGTGCGCATCGGGAACCACATCTCGGCCTCCGACGCAAGACCCTCGGAGGCCAATTCAGGATCCTCCCGGGCGGCGATCACGTAGAAGCCGAGTTGGAGCGATGACGCAGCGTCCTCGTTGGTGACCAAGGCACCCGTTTTGTAGTCGACGACCGCGACTTGTCCGTCGCGCCGCTCGATCCGGTCCGCGCGACCGATCCATCGCGCCGCGTCGCGCTCGAGTGAGAGGTTGACCTCCGAGCCAATCGGCGTCCCGGTGCTTGGCCAGAGTGTGTAGAGGTTCTCGAGGGCGGTGCGAGCGCGTTCGCGCCACGCGAGGTCGAAGGCTCCGCCGCCGAACAATCCCGGCGCCAGTACGTCATCGAGGGTGTCGAGCGCCTCCTCGAGAGTGCCGTGCCGATCGCCGCGTGCTGCGGCGGCACGTTCGACCCGGTCGATCACCGTGTGAACGACGTTGCCGAACTCCATGTACACACTCGGCTCGGCACCAATCCCAAGCTTGCGCTCGAGCACGTAGCGTCGGGGGCAGGCCTCGTAGGCGACAGCCTGGCTGGGCGACAGTCGGACCGGCCCGCTCACGATGCCCGTGTCGGATCCGCGATCCATCGTCCCGGCGAGTTGATCGGCCCGGCGCAATCCCAGGTCCGCACTTCTGGCGAGGGTCTCGACCGCCGCAAGCCGATCCGCGGCACGAGCCGCTGGATCCGATGCCGTTCGACGAAGCTCGGATTCGAACTGGCCAACCGTGATCGGTCGACTCGGTTCTGCAGGGTCTTCTGAAGCCTGCTCGGCTGTGGCGACGCCAGCGGCAAGTGGGATGAACCGGCTCGGTGAAGATCCGTCGACGTCGGGTCCGGTGTCCGTGGTTGTCCACACAACGCGACGCGTGGCTCGCGTCATTGCGGTGTACGCAAGCCTGCGTTCCTCCTGGAGTCGAAATGACAAATATCCGACCGTGTCGCTTGGGAGGTAGGGCTGGAGGTGCCGGGTCCCAAGCAACGAATCGCGTGTTCGCAGGTCGGGGAAGACCCCCTCGACGGCGTCAGCGATGAAGACAATGTCGAAGTCGAGGCCCTTCGCCTGGTGAAGTGTCGCAACGGTGACCCGGTCGTGTTAGTCAGCCTGATAGGAGATCAGCGGGCTCGCCTCGAAGTCCTCCGTCTCGCTGTAGCTGCGATAGTCGAGGAGGGTGCCGGCGGGGGTGCGCTCGTTCCACCGATCGAGAACTTGGGCGAATGAGGACCAGGCGGCGCGGTCCTGTGCGCGTTTCTCGCTCGTCGCCAGATCCGCGATCTGCGGCAGCGTCGACCAGATCTCCCACAGGCCGATGCTGGCCGGCTCCTCGCTGGCCCAGGTGGGTTCCGCGAGCAGCCTGGCGAGCGCGCGACCGTTGCTGATCCCGGATCGGACGAGGTCCGCCCACGAGATGTCCCGACGGACGCGGTCCTGTTCGAGTTCGGCGACGCGTGCAGGAGGAGTCTCGAACATCGGCCCGAGAAGCACACGGCGCATCGCTCGATCTGTTTCGGCAGGTCCATCCGAGTCCGTTGCGGCCGTCGCCAGGTCGAAGATGAATTGCACGACCGATTGCTCGACAAGGCGGGTATCTGGCCGGTCGTGGGGTATTGCCCGTCGATCGAGCGCACGCGAGAGCGGCGCGAGGAATCGGGACTTCGATCGTGTGAACACAGCCATGCGATGAAAGGGGACGTCGTGTTCGAGATTGAGCTGATGAATCTCAGCGGCAATCCATTCCGCTTCCTCCACCTGCTGACCGAATCGAAACACCTCGACCGCCCCTTCGCCCGGTGCGGGCTTGACTTTGCCGGCCGCTCCCGGCAGTTCGTGCGCGGTGATTCGGACGGCCGAGGTGAGGACGGCTTCGGGGACTCGGAACGAGGTCGTGAGGATGAGGCGTTCGGCGGGTCGACCGTCGAATGCGAAGTCCGCCGGGAATCGCGCAACATTCTCGATGTCGGCACCGCGGAAGCTGTAGATCGACTGGTAGGGATCGGCGGCAGCGGTGAGGTGTCCGTGTTCGGCGACGAGGCGTTGCAGCAAGACCGATTGCGCGTGGGTGGCGTCTTGGTACTCGTCGACGAGCAGGTACCGGTATTGCTCGGCGACGAGCGCCGCGATCGTCGGGTCGGCAAGCAGCACCGCGGCCTCGGCAAGCAACGTCCCGTAGTCCACGAGGGAACGAGATCGGAGCGTGCGATCGTAGCGATCGAGGAACGGCGAGAGCCCACGCCAGTCGGCCCGGCTATCGGCTCGCTCGGCGAGCTCGCTCGGGCCGATGAGCTGTTCGCGACAACGGAGGATGAAGTCGGTCACCTCGTCGGCAAACGTGCGCGTCGTGAGCAGTGGCCGGAACGCTGGTGACCACAGTTCGGGTGAATCGGTCTCGAGGAGCTCGGCGACCAGCCGTTTCTGGTCGGGTCCGGGGAGGATGTCCGGGGCCCGATCCCAGCCTCGGTACTCCGCGTAGGTCTCAAGCAGGCGAGCGGCAAACGAGTGGTAGGTCGAGACATCAATTGCCCGTGTCTGGCCCGATATGCGGGATCGGATTCGCTTGTCGAGATCAGATGCTCCGGTTCTCGAGAACGACAGGACAAGCAGCTCCTGGGCATGGCCCGTTTCGACGAGGCGCACCGTGCGGCGGACAACGAACTCTGTTTTGCCGGTTCCCGGGCCGCCCACGATGAGTTGAGGAACCGGGGCCGGCTCAATGGCCTTCTCCCACCCAGCCGGATCTACACGAATCTCGGTGGTCATTGCTCGAATGGGAGCGGCGACTCGTGGCGTCGCGTCGAGCCGTCAGCGAGCAGGTGGACGACATCGACGCCGCGAGCTC